>Ga0335081_10003025_pt1 | contig 26400 bp, 20 predicted proteins | sample Lox_Sample_35_FD_206713 | JGI IMG/M metagenome (GOLD analysis project Ga0335081, IMG submission 206713) | Soil microbial communities from Loxahatchee National Wildlife Refuge, Florida, United States - Lox_Sample_3.5 | ecosystem: Environmental > Terrestrial > Soil > Wetlands | place: USA...
GAGATGTTGTTTTGAATGGGGGTCTTCGACCAGGCGGGCAATGCTTGCCGGAGCTGCTCTAGCGGTCAATTTCGCGCCGCAGTCTGTTCGAAGACGCCGACCCGCGTCTCGCTCACAATATAGTCCACTACCTTTTTCAGGTCGCCGGTTTCTTCGTATACCTTCAACTGGCGCTCGGCGCCGCTTCCCATCTTCAGCATCTGGTGAATGTAGTTGATTTCCTCGCGGCAGCCAAGCTCGTCCACCACATCGTCGATCAGCGCCAGATATTCCATCATGAGATCGCGAACGGGCACCTCTTCTTCCTTGCCGAAGTCGATCAGCTTGCCGTCGAGCCCATAGCGCGAGGCGCGGAACTTGTTCTCGGAAATCAGGGCGCGTCCGTAGATACGGTAGCTCTTGTTGGATGCATGAAGCTTGTAAAGCATTGCCACCGTCGCCTGAATTAATGCGGCTATGGCCATGGTTTCGTCCAGGCGCATGGGAATGTCGCATACCCGCACCTCGAGGGTATGAAAATATGGATGGGGCCGGATGTCCCACCAGATTTTTTTGCCATTGTCGATGCACCCCGTCTTCACCATCAGGTTGACGAAGGTTTCGTAATCGGCCCAGTTGGAGAAGATATCCGGAATACCCGTGCGCGGAAAGCGTTCGAAGACCTTGGTGCGATAGGACTTGAATCCGGTCTGCATGCCCATCCAGAACGGTGAGTTGGTGCTGAGCGCCAGAATGTGCGGCAGGAAATAGCGCAACGAATTCATGATGTGAATGGCGGTATTGCGGTCTTCGACCCCGATGTGCACGTGCAGTCCGAACACCAGGTTGGCGCGCGCGATCATCTGCATCTCTTCCACCACCTTCCGGTAGCGCTCGTCGGGATAGATGTCCTGCCGCTTCCAGTCGGCGAAGGGATGAGTACTGGCTGCGGCCAGCCACAGGCCGTTGTCTGCGGCCAGGGTGATCATTTCGCGGCGCAGCTCGCGGATGTCCTCGCGCGCTTCTTTGATGTCGCGGCAGACCTTTGTTCCCACTTCGATGACGGCCTGATGCATCTCGGGCTTGGCCCGGTCGTGCGTCATCTGCCTGGCCCGGGGAAGGATCTCCGACTGTATGTGCGAGCGCAGATCGCGCGTCTCCGGATCGATGGTCTGATATTCCTCTTCGATTCCGATGCTCAGGCTTGGCTGGCCCATAACGTTACCCTTTGCCCGCTCGCTTACGTAATTGCCTGGATGCCGCCTCAAGCATTACCCCACCCTTCGACGAGCTCGAAACAGGATCCAGACCGGTGGGTGCCTCACCCTTCGACGAACTCGGGGCAGGCTCCAGGCTTCTTTTGCCTATGTGGGCGTCGCCGCCAAGAAACGTGCTCCAGCGATACTCGCGCAGTTCGCCGGTATGCTCCCTCGCCTTGCGGACGGCGAGTTCGGCAACGGCGCTCACGATCCAGTCGAAGTTCTCCTGTCCGACGGAGTTCACATCCGCGTCCGGCGCGGGATTCATGAAGTCGATGGCATACGGAATTCCATCTTCGCAGGCGAACTCCACGGTGTTGAGATCATAGCCGAGAGCGCGGCAAAGCGTCAGAGAATCGCGCTCCACACGCTCCAGCAGCGCGCGGTCCGTCGCAGGCGGATTTCTCACGTAGCGCTCGTGAAATGGCCGCGAAGGGTCGTAGTGCATGATGTGCACCTTCTCCTGACCCACAACATAACAGCGAAAATACTCCCTGAATTTCACCCCGCGCTGCAGGGTCATGCACAGATCGCGCGTCTGGTCGTAGGCGTTGAAGAACTCCTCCGGCGAGTTCACCTTGTACACGTCTTTCCAGCCGCCGCCGTTGAACGGCTTGAGGAACGCCGGGAAACCAACGTAGCTGAAGATGCTGTCCCACGGCATGGGGAATTGCAGGTTACGCATGGAGCGGTCGGTGGTGCCCGGCGGATGCTGTTTGTGGGGCAGCAGCACGGTCGGAGGAATCGCCACGCCCAGCTTCGCGCCCAGCGCGTAGTTGAAAAATTTGTCGTCGGCGCTCCACCAGAAGGGATTATTGATGACGATGGTGCCCGAAAGCGCCGCGTTCTTCACGTAACCGCGATAAAACGGGATATCGTGCGAGATGCGGTCGACGATCACCTGGCACGGAGACGGTTCCGCCATGCGCACTTCGCCCACCCTCGCCAGCTCGGCGTGGATTCCCGGCTCGCCCATGGAGTTGATGCGGTCGACCAGCGCGGGCGGGAACGTGGTCTCCATGCCGAAAATGACACCAATCTGTTTCACGACGACTCCTTGGCTGGCGACACCATCGTCGACTGGCCGGCGCGCATTGCTATGAGGGAAGGCCCGGGAAACGTGGGCGCATTATGACGAGATATTGTAGGCGAAAGCGGTCGCCGTGAGTAGAGCCATGGGGAAGGTGTATCGGGACCCTAGCGTGAATTTCGCTGTTGCGGATCGAGGTCTCACTTGGGCATCGGCTTCGTACCAGGGGCATGACTTTGCCCGCTATTGCACGTAATCGACCTTGAGCGGCGAGGAGAACCGCACATGCGTCTGCATGCCATCGTGCCCGATGTCTATGAGCGCCTGCTCATCTGGCTCGATGACCGCCGATGCCGCCTCATGCCGTCGAAGGTCATCGATGGTCCAGACCTGCAGCGGATAGTAGGGTGAGAGGTTCAGCTCAAGCCGTTGGTGCAGGTAAGGATCGGGTCCGGGCTTGCGCTGGCGCGAGAAGTCGGAAGCCAGCAGCAGCACGCATTCCTCAGGATGGTTCGAGTACTGCTGTGCCTCCAGAAACAGCAGCGGCTCCGAGAAAACGAAGTAGCGCCTGCCTTCCAGTTGCAGCGAGCTTTCCACCTGCAGAAAGGCGCGAATGCCCGTGGCTTCCACCTTGTCCGGATGACGGGCGGCTGTCAGCTGCTGTCCCACACCCCAGCCGGCCAGCAGGACGAACACCCCCGCGGAGATCTGGGATATCCGGCGGAAGCGCCGCCAGAGCAGCAATATAAAGGCGACCGCGACTCCAGGAATCACTCCGATGAAGTAGCGGCTGTAAAAGGCGTTGGTCTTCCACTCCGCAACCACAAACGCGGCTAGGGGAATGACCAGGAACAGCCAGCCGATGGCCTCGACGGATTGCATCGCCGGCGCAGGTTCCTGCTCACGGTCCCAGGCCACCAGCACAATCCACAGCGTGATGAGCACGAGCAGGAACAGTCCGTCGGGGAATAACTGCGAGAAGATGGCGCGCAGTTCCAGAAACGTCGGACGGTTCCAATAACCTCCGGAGAACTTGCGCGAGAACGACAGGATCAGTGGCGAGAGCAATACCAGCGGTATGATCGTGCCGGCGACGCCGGCAAGCAGCTCCGACGAAGGCCGATGTCCCGGCTTCCAGCGCAACATTTCCCAAAGCACATAAGGCACAAGGCACATCGCGAAGTAGTAATGAAAGCAGACGCCGGCAAAGAAGGCGGCACCGAACAGAAAGGTCGCCCAGTTCTGTCTGGCGCCGTTATACGTCCACGCCCAGAAGGCTACCGCTGACAGCATGAAGCAGACCGCATACGAGCGCGCTTCATAGCCGTAATAGGGCAGAAACGAGCAGGTCGCGACGGACATTGCAACCAGCCCGTGCACGCCGTCGGTGAGGCGGCGCGCACAGTCGAAGACGACCAGCAGACCGACGACCAGCGCAATTGCCGAAGGCAGTCTGGCGGCCACCTCGCCCGGCCCGAACAGCGTATCGAAGGTCCTCACCAGCATGTAATAGGCCGGAGGCAGCGCGTCCACGCCATTGCCCAGCGCGCTCCAGATGGTCGCCAGATGAGGCAAACGCGCGATGTGCACGGTGAACAGCTCGTCAAACCAGAACAGGCGTTCCGAGGCGATGTAGATGCTGGTGGCGAAATAGAAAGCGGCCAGCAGTCCCGCCGCCAGGAACGCAAGCGCGCTGCTCCGGCCGGCGTGGCGCCTGACGTCCTCCCGGCCCGCCTGGGACGACGATGATTTGACCGAAGAATGCATATCCGTCTACGCCGGCATCGCGTGGATGACTGAGGCCCAGCGGCGCTCCAGCACATCAATGCGCCGGCCATCAGCTCTGGCTGCGAGTATGACAAAAAATCCCGTATTCGCCAAAGATTGCCCGGCGCGAAGGCGTTGACGAACTGAAACCGCCAGAGGGGCCTCCGGTGCTGCGGAGCTGCCGGCCGGTCACCTGGTGTTCCTGAGGGACCGCAATCGCCAACCGCCGTCCACGGCCCCGCATCTCATTCGGCACACAAGGAGGAGTATCGCATGCAGACTGCGCACGAATTATTCATTCACGAATTACAGGACATGCTGGATGCCGAACAGAAGCTGGTGCAGACGCTGGGCGACCAGGCCGATGAGAGCTCGCGCCCTGAGCTGCAGAAGGCCTTCCAGTCGCACCAGGCCCAGACTGAGAAGCAGGTCGAGCGCCTGCGCCAGGCGTTCGAGTCCATCGGCGAGGAACCTGACGAGACCGAGTGCAAAGGCATCCGCGGCCTGGTCGAGGAACACGACAGCTTCAAGGAACAGGACCCCTCCGAGGACCTGCTGGACATCTTCAATGTCGGGGCCGCGGAAAAGGTCGAGAGCTACGAGATTTGCGCCTATCAGTCGCTCATCCGTCTGGCCCGCGAGATGGGCCACACAAAAGCCGAGCGTTTGCTCAATCAGAACCTCAAGGAAGAGCAGCAGACGCTGAAGAAGGTGCAGGGCTTTTCGAAGAAGCTGAAGCCGGAGAACCTCGGGATGGGGGAAGAAGAGGAGCAGGAAACCGGAAAGCGCGGCCCGTCTCGCAGCAGGCGGAGTGCCGGCCGGCGTGTTGCCTGAGCTCAGGGTGCCCGCACCTTCACCCACGGCCGCAGGGATGCGATGGCGCGTGGCATGACGCAGTTTTCACGCTTTGAGGTCTCCTGATACACTAGCGCTCCTGATTCCCTCACATGAACGCAAGTTCCCCTACAGGTTCTGCAAAGATCCGGCTGGTGCTGCTTTGGCACATGCACCAGCCTTTTTACAAGGACATGGTAACCGGCGAGTATCGCCTGCCCTGGGTGCGGCTGCATGCGCTGAAGGACTACTACGGGATGGTGAAGCTGCTGGACGAGTTTCCGCGGGTGCATCAGAACTTCAACCTCGTCCCGTCGCTGGTGGCGCAGGTTCAGGACTACGCGTCCGGACAGGCGCATGACCCCTTCCTTGAACTCGTCTCGAAGCCGCCTGCCGAGCTGACCGCCATGGACCGGCGCTTCGCCCTGCGCTATCTGTTTCAGGCTAACCCGGTCAACATGATCGGCCGCTACCCGCGCTATCGCGAGCTGTGGGAGCGGTATCGCGCGACCTGCGACCGCCCGGAAGGCCCGGAGCCATACTTTGTCACCCGCGACTATGCCGATCTTCAGGTGCTGTCGCAGCTTGCCTGGTTTGACGAGTTTCTCCTTCTTGATCCCGACGTGAACACTCTGGTCCAGAAGGGCGAGGACTTCACCCCGGACGATCAGCGGCTGGTCATTGCCAAAGAACGCGAATTTCTGGCAACGGTTCTGCCCGCCTATGCCAGCGCAGCGCAGGGCGGCTCGATTGAGCTTTCCGCCACTCCCTATTACCACCCCATTCTCCCGCTGATCTGCGACACCAACGCCGGCGCCGACTCCAGGCCGGGGCTGCCGCTGCCAACGCGGCGCTTCAAACATCCCGAGGACGCCACGCTGCAGATCCGGCGGGCACTGGATTCACACGAAGCGCTCTTTGCTGTGCGGCCGAAAGGTCTGTGGCCTTCCGAAGGAAGTGTTTCGGAGGAAACCCTGAAGCTGGCAGCCCGCGAGGGCATCGAGTGGATGGCCACCGACGAAGGAGTGCTGGGGCGCTCGCTCGATTATCACTTTGCCCGCGACGGCGATCATCTGCCGGTCGGCGGGGCGGAGCGGCTGTACAACATCTATCGTTACGAGAAGGGCGAGACGCGGATGCACCTTGTTTTCCGCGATCATCGCCTCTCCGACCTGATCGGGTTTGTGTACTCCGGGATGCCGGCTGCAGACGCTGCCAGTCACCTGATGGAGAACATCAGGCATGCAGCACAACCGCTCCTGGGGCAGGGGAAGAACGCCGTAGTCCCGATTATTCTCGATGGCGAAAATGCCTGGGAGTACTACCCGCAATCCGGACGCGAGTTTCTCCGCCGCTTCTATGACGCCCTGCAGCGCGATGAGCAGATCGAGCCGGTCACGATCAGCGAGGCAATTGCCCGGGAAAATGAACCGGATTTCGCCCGGCTGAACCGGCTGGTTCCCGGTTCATGGATCGACGCCAACTTCAATATCTGGATCGGCGCGCCGGAAGACAACCGCGCCTGGGATCTGCTGGCCGAAGCCCGTGATTACTATGATCGTCACTCCCATCTCGTCCCCGAGGCGCAGCGCGGACTCGCCTGGGAGGAGCTGCTGATTGCGGAGGGCAGCGACTGGAACTGGTGGTACGGCCCCGAACACCATTCCGCCAATGATCGCGACTTTGACCAGCTCTATCGCAAGCACCTCTCGAATGTCTATCACGCGCTCGAGGGTATTCCCCCGGAGGAGTTGAGCACGCCCATTGTCCATGGGGTCGTCCGCCCCAGCTACACGCCACAGACGGCCTACGTGCGCGCACGCGTGGACGGGCTGGTGAGCGGATACTTCGAGTGGATGGGCGCGGCCAGCTACACCTCGGACCAGCGCACCAGCGCCATGCATGGCAGGCAGTTTCTGCTGGATGCGGTGTATGCGGGACTGAACGAGGATTCCGTCTCCGGGCGGCTGGATTTCTGTCACGGCGTGCCCGAAGGAGCCTACCGTCTGGTAGTCAGCTTCGAGGTATGGCGCGAAAAGGCACAGCGCAAATCAGCTCCTGACTCCTATCGCCTGACCGTGGATGCGCAGGGGCGCGTGGTGCAGAGATGGGGGTTGACCAATGGCGAGGAGCGCCGGAAACTGGCGGGCTTTTCCGCCGACAACGGTAGCGCCGGCATGAATGGAGTCGAAGTCGCTCTGGACCAGATTTTTGAGATGCGGGTGCCTTTCGAGCTGATCCGGGTCCAGGAAGGCAGCCGGATCCGCTTGCGCTTCGCCATCTGGCGTGAACACCTGCCGGTGGACTCGCTACCGCTGGAGGGCTGGATCGATCTCCATGCGCTGCCGGAAAAGGAACTGGAAACCAATCTCTACAACTTCTCGCCGGCGGAGTAGAGGCAGTTGCCGGCCAGCGGCGGGACCATTCAATCTGCTGCCCGCTTCACCCGCATGCATGAACACCGCACAGCACCGAAAGGAGTGTTTGTCGGGCTCGCCACGGTAGACCTGAGCTATGTGGTCGGGAAGATGCCGCGGCGTAACGAGAAGATTTCCGTCGCCGGCCAGCAGATCGCCGCTGGCGGTCCATCCGCCAATGCTGCTGTAACTTTCGCCTTCCTCGGCGGGAACGCCACGCTGGTGACTGGGGTTGGCGCGCACCCTCTGGCCAGTGTCATACGCGAAGATCTGGAGCGCTTTTCCGTCCGGCTTCATGACCTGGCCCCCGGCCGAGAGGAGCCTCCTCCAGTCTCCTCGATTCTGGTCCTTCGCCATCGCGGTGAGCGGACTGTTGTGTCCGCCAACGCGGCGGTGTTTTCTCCGCTCAAGGCGGAATTTCATCCCCGATGGCTGCAGGGCGTTTCCGTCATGCAGGTCGATGGGCATTACATGCCTCTGTGCATTGCGGCTGCGCGGCTGGCGCACGGCCACGGAATCCCCGTAGTTCTCGACAGCGGAAGCTGGAAGGAGGGCATGGACGAACTGCTCAGGTTCCTCGACATTGTCATCTGCTCCGCCGATTTTCGTCCCCCCGGATGCCGCAGTGAAGCGGACGTGCTTGATTTCCTCTCTGAGCGAAAGATTCCGCGGATCGCGATTACCCGGGGCGCATCTCCGCTCCGTTTCCTGGATCGCGGAAAACGCGGCGAGATCCCGGTCGAGAAGGTGCGGCCTGCCGACACGTTGGGAGCCGGCGATATCTTTCACGGGGCGTTCTGCTATTACATTTGCCGGCCGGGATACAGCTTCCGTGACTCGCTGAAGGCGGCTGCGCGCGTCGCCGCTTTCTCCTGCCGCTATCTCGGTACTCGCTCATGGATGGAAGCCTTCCCCGGGTGACAGGCACGACGAGAAACCAGACAGCATCCAGGACGGGCTGCGTCAGCATCAGCCATCAAGTGCGCGCGTTCAGTCGCTGGACCCTGCCGGTGAGAGAGGGTGTCCGGATGGGAATGCCCCATATTCCGGCCACTATAATCATCGCTATGGCCATCACCCCTCCACCGCGTCAGGCGGAGCGGCATCCGTCAGGGACGCCCGGGCCGGAAATTTCCACGCCGGCGCAGAAGTACGAAGCTGTCATCGGACTGGAGGTCCACGTCCAGCTGCTGACGCAGACAAAGATCTTCTGCGGCTGCTCGACCCGATTCGGCGATCCGCCCAACACCAATGTCTGCCCGGTCTGCCTCGGGCTTCCCGGCGCTCTCCCCGTGCTCAACAGACGAGCCGTGGAATTCGCGGTGCTCGCGGCGACAGCGCTCAACTGCCGCATCAACCCGAGCTCAATCTTCGCCCGCAAGAACTACTTCTATCCCGACCTGCCCAAGGGCTACCAGATTTCGCAGTACGACAAACCGCTGGCCGAGCACGGCTACATCCAGATCAGGACACCCGGCGGCCCGAAGAAAATCGGGATCACCCGCGTGCACCTGGAAGAAGACGCCGGCAAGAGCCTGCATGATGGCCTGCCAGACAGCGCGGAATGGACCTCGATCGACCTGAACCGCTCCGGCGTGCCGCTGATCGAGATTGTCAGCGAGCCCGACATGGCCTCGCCCGACGAGGCCCACGAATACCTGACGCGGCTGAAGGAGATCATCCTTTACACCGGCGTCAGCGACTGCAATATGGAGGAGGGCTCGCTGCGCTGCGATGCCAATATCAGTATTCGCCTCCGCGGGCAGCGCGAACTCGGCACCAAAACCGAAGTGAAGAATGTGAACTCTTTCCGCTTCATCCGGCAGGCGCTGGAGTACGAGATCAGCCGGCATGAGCAGGTACTCGAGTCAGGCGGAACGATCGAGCAGGAGACCCGTCTGTATAACGCCGCCGAAGGCAGGACCTACGGCATGCGCTCCAAGGAACAGGCGCATGACTACCGCTACTTCCCCGAACCTGACCTGCTGCCGCTGCTTATCGGCGAAAAATGGCGGCAGCAGATCGTGACCCGGCTTCCCGAATTGCCGGAAGCGCGCCGCGCGCGCCTGGTCGCGCAATACGGCATTACGGAATACGACGCCGCAATTTTGACCGCTACGCGGACCATGGCCGACCAGTTCGAAGAAGCAGCCGCCCCTGCGAAGAATCCCAAGCGCGTGGCGAACCTGGTGCAGGGCGAACTGATGGGCCGCCTCAAGGCCAGAGGACTGGAGATTGAGCAGTCGCCAATCTCCATGCGGGGTGTGGCCCTGTCAGCCGACCTGGTCGAGAGCGGGGCGATCAGCGGCAAGATCCTGAAAGACCTCTACGATCTCGCCTTCGAGCGCGGCGAAGACTTCCCCGCCATCTACGCAAAGGAGAAGCCACAGCAGATCACGGATGCTGCTGCCATAGAAAAGCTCATCGATGAGGTGATTGCCGCCAATCCCAGGCAGCTGGAACAGTATCGCGGAGGCAAGAAAACCGTCATCGCCTACTTCGTGGGACAGGTGATGAAGGCGTCCAAAGGTCAGGCAAATCCCGCTCTGGTGAACGAGCTGCTGGCGAAGAAACTGGAAGGCTAATGCTGCTTCCTGCGGCCGGACGCAGGCAGTGAAACCTTCCTCATCCTGCCACCACGATTTCCGCTTTCGTGCCCTGTTTCGTGCTCACCGCCCACGCCATTCGCGGCGTATTGTGTGCAATGCCGATGCGCCCGCGCGCATCGACGATGATGATCCCTCCGTGGCCATTCAGCCGCGCTTTCAGGTAATAGAGGGCCTGCTGTGCGGCCTCTTGCGGGGCCTGTCCGTCTTCCACCCGGTCAGCGGTCCACTTCGCAAGTACCAGTTTCATCATCGGTTCTCCCCAGCCGGTTGTCGAAACTGCCGCGCTGCGGTTATCGGCGTAGCAGCCGCAGCCGACCAGTGAAGAATCTCCAACGCGTCCCGGCGCCTTGTTCAGCGTGCCACCGGTTGACGTGGCGGCGGCAATGTTGCCCTGAGAATCCAGCGCCACTGCGCCTACCGTATCGTGCGAGCGGGTGGGACCGAACTCATCCGGCATCTTCAGGTAGGCCTGCTTCTTCGCCTCGCGCAACCGTTCCACCTCGCGCGGGAGCACCAGCTCCTCATTGGGACACAGCTCGACGCCGTGCTCCTGGGCGAAGCGCTCGGCGCCAATGCCGACAAAATATACGTGGGGGCTTTCGGTCAGTATCTTTTTGGCCGCGCGGATGGGGTTGCGGATGTGTTCGACGCAACCCACCCCTCCCGCGCGCAGCGTTGCTCCGTCCATGATGAGGGCGTCGAGCTGCACCCGGCCGTCCATGTTCAGGAATGAGCCGCGGCCGGCGTCGAAGGTCTCATCCTCCTCCATCGCTACCACCGCCGCCTCGATCGCGTCCAGCGAGCTTCCGCCATGCCGCAGAATCTCCCAGCCCTGTGCCGCCGCGGCTTTCACGCCCCGTAAGTGCGCCTCCAGCATGTCTTGCGGAATGGCCCATGCCCCCCCGTGTACCAGAATTACCGGATCAGCCGCCAACTCCCCCGCCTTTCGCATAACCCTCGAACCTGTCCCAGAGGCAAACCGGAAAGCATACCAGATGGACTTTCCGGCTCCGGTTTAAGATGAGTGTGCGACAGGCAGAACTGAGGCCGGCAACCGGCCACTGACAACTGACTTCCATGATTGCGCATATTCGTGGACGGCTGATCGTCCGGCATCCCAATCAGGCGATAGTTGAAGCGGGCGGCGTGGGCTACGACGTCATCATTTCGGTGCCGACCTTTTCCGAACTGCCTCCTGCAGGCAATGAGGTTGCGCTGCACATCCACACGCATGTGCGCGAGGACGCACTGGCTCTCTACGGCTTCCTGCGCGCGGAGGAGAAACAGCTGTTTGAGAAGCTGATAACTGTCAGCGGCATCGGGCCGAAGCTGGCCATTACCATCCTGAGCGGCATGGCCACCGGCGACATGGTGGGAGCCATTCGGGCCAACGATTTCGCCCGGCTTACCAGGATTCCCGGGATTGGCCGCAAGACCGCCGAACGCATGTGCGTGGAATTGCGCGACAAGCTGGAGGGTTTCGGCTCGCCGCAGCCGGCGGCGGCACATTCGGCTGTGGAGGAAGACGTTATGTCGGCGCTGACCAACCTCGGTTATCAGCGCTCTTTGGCGGAAAAGGCGGTCGAACGTGCGATCCAGTCGGCCGGACGGGAGAACTTCGACGCAATCTTCCGCGCTGCCCTGGGGATGCTATCGAAGTAGAAGACGAATATTCCCATTTCGCCCTCGCGAGGTCCGCCCGGCGAAAAGCGAACACCGACCATCGAACAGCGATAGTATTACCCTGTGCGCGACAAGGCACTTCACTACATCCGTCAACGGGCAATGATGCGCGCCGGAGATCGCGTGGCCGTGGCCGTCTCCGGCGGGGCGGACTCGGTTGCCCTGTTGCGCGTGCTGCTGGAGCTGCGAGCCGAATTGGGCATCGTCCTCGCGGTGGCTCACTTCAACCACGGACTGAGAGGCGAGCAGGCAACCGCCGATGAGGCGTTTGTCGGCGAGCTCGCAAAGGCGCACTCGCTCGAGTTCATCGTCGGGCGAGGCAATGTCCGCGATTACGCGGTTGCCCGCAAAATCGGTACGGAAGCCGCGGCGCGGGCCTTGCGATATCAATGGCTGGCCGGAATCGCCCAGGAGCAGCGATTTGACTGTGTTGCTACCGCCCACACGGCGGATGACCAGGCGGAAACCGTCCTGCTGAAACTAATCCGCGGCGCGGGAACGAGGGGTTTGGCAGGAATCTATCCCATCCTGCTGCAATGCGAGCAGGCACAAGGCGGTCCTCATCGTTTTCGCGTGGTCCGCCCGCTGCTATGCGTCTCGCGCGCCGAAGTTCAGGCTTATCTCACCTCCATGGCTCAACTGTGGCGCGAAGACGAAACCAACCTCGACCGGCGCTTCCTGCGTAACCGGGTGCGCCACGAGCTGCTGCCGCTGCTCATGCGCGACTACAACCCCGGCATCCGTCAGGTTCTGAGCGACCTGGGCGAGCTCTCACGCGCCGAAGAGGAATACTGGCAGACGGAGGTGGAGCGGGAACTGGCCGCCCTCGCTCCGGCCGGCAGCGCGCGGGAGCCAGGGACAATCGGCGTACCGTGCGCAAACTCGAAGGATTCGACGCTGCCGGGGCAAGTTCCGGATTTCCGCATAGGGCGACAACCCGAACGACTAAACCTCCGACGTTTCCGGCTATTGCCGGCCGCAATGCAGCGGCGGCTGCTGAAGCGCTTCTCCGAACTTCAGGGGCTAACGCTGGATTTTGAAGACATCGAGGCATTGCGGCGTTGCGCTCTGGGCGAGGTAACCAGAACCGAACTTCCGGGCGGGCGCATCGCCCGGCAAAGTGGAGGATGGCTGCAGGTCTGCACCTCCGGCCGCGAAACCGTTGTTGACTACCGCTGCCTATTGCCTATTCCCGGCGAGGTCCACATCGCAGCGCTCGGGCTGACGGTGCAGGCCCTGACGGTCGCGGAGGAGTTCGCCCGCGAGATGCCCGGCGGTGACCTGCTCAGCTGCGATCTGCTGGGGCCGGAGCTCGTGGTCCGCAACTGGCACCCGGGAGACCGCTTCTGGCCGGCGCACAGCCGTTCCGGCGAGAAGCTGAAGCGGCTATTCGCCGAGAGGCGGGTTCCGCCGGCGGAGCGGCATGGCTGGACGGTCGCCCTGCACGGCTCGGAGATCGTATGGGTCCGGGATTTCCCGGTCGCCCAGGCTTACCGCTGGAATGAAAAAGGGGTTGCAGTCAGGATTCAGGTGCTCTAAATGCCTGGATCGGCTCCTCACCCGGTTCCAAAGGAAGAACGATTACCTTTAGGTCGATTTTTGTACAAGTCTTTTGCACCGTTCCGTTTAGCCGCGGGTTACAATCGGTAGTGGGCCGGAATTCGTAAATCCGGCCAGGGCGGGCAGCATCTATATGTAGAGGCGCGTCCGTGTCTGTCCCTTAAAACAGGAGTTTTCGGTGAATTCGACGGTTAAGACGGTCGTGTTCTGGCTGGTGATCGTGCTCTCCGGCGTACTGCTCTGGCAGGTCGTCAAGGGTGCGAACTCCGGCCCGAAAGAGCGCGATATCACCTTTTCGGAGTTCCTCTCCCAGGTCGATCAGGGCAATGTCACTGAGGTGACCATGATCGGCCAGGAGGTCCGCGGCAAGTACAAGAACGACAAGGCAGGATTCCACACCACCGCGCCCGCCAGCTATCCCGATATGATCAAGGAGCTGCGCGACAAGGGCGTCAATATCACGGTGAAAGATGCGCAGGGCGGGGGCTGGCCGACGTGGCTGCTGAATCTTGCGCCCTTCATTCTGCTGGGTGCGTTGTGGTTCATCATGATCCGCCAGATGCAGACCGGCGGAAATAAGGCGCTGTCGTTCGGCAAAAGCCGTGCCCGCCTGCTCTCCATGCAGCAGAAGAAGGTGACCTTTAAGGACGTGGCCGGCGTGGACGAGGCCAAGGAAGAACTGAAGGAAATCATCGAGTTCCTGCGCGAAGCGCAGAAGTTCCAGAAGCTGGGCGGCCGCATTCCCAAGGGCGTGCTGCTGGTTGGACCTCCGGGAACGGGCAAGACTTTGCTGGCGCGCGCTGTGGCCGGCGAGGCCAACGTGCCGTTCTTCAGCATCTCGGGCTCGGATTTTGTGGAGATGTTCGTCGGCGTGGGCGCAAGCCGCGTCCGCGACCTCTTTGAGCAGGGCAAGAAGAACGCCCCCTGCATCATCTTCATCGACGAAATTGACGCCGTGGGCCGTCATCGCGGGGCAGGGCTCGGCGGTGGACACGACGAGCGCGAGCAGACGCTGAACCAGTTGCTGGTCGAGATGGACGGCTTCGAGTCGAATGAGGGCGTCATCCTGATCGCCGCTACCAACCGACCCGATGTGCTCGATCCGGCGCTGCTGCGCCCGGGCCGCTTCGATCGCCGTGTGGTGGTTTCACGTCCCGATGTTCGCGGGCGCGAAGAGATACTGCGCGTCCACACCCGCAAGATCCCAATCAGCGACGATGTCGATCTTGGCGTCCTGGCCCGCGGCACCCCGGGATTTTCCGGCGCCGATCTGGCCAACATGGTGAACGAGGCGGCCCTGAATGCCGCGCGCCAGAACCGCAAGACCGTGCTGATGTACGACTTCGAGCAGGCCAAGGACAAGGTCCTGATGGGCGCCGAGCGGAAGTCGATGCTGCTCTCCGATGAGGAGAAGAAGGTCACCGCCTATCACGAGGCCGGCCACGCTCTGGTCGCGGCGCTGCGCGAACACTCCGACCCGCTCCATAAGGTCACGATCATCCCGCGTGGTATGGCGCTGGGCGTGACCATGCAGTTGCCCATCGACGACAAGCACACCTACACGCGCGATTACCTCGAAACGCGGCTGGCCATCATGATGGGCGGACGTGTGGCCGAGGAACTGTTCCTCAACACCATGACCACAGGCGCGGGCAATGATATCGAGCAGGCGTCGGACCTGGCGCGCAAGATGGTTTGCGAATTTGGCATGTCATCGCTGGGGCCGATTACCTTCGGCAAGAAGGAAGAGCAGATATTTCTTGGCCGCGAGATCAGCCAGCACCGCGATTTCAGCGAGGAGACGGCGCAGAAGATCGATGAGGAGGTCCGCCGCTTCGTCGATGACGGCTACAATTCGGCGCGTCACATCCTGGAAACCAACCGGCCGGTGCTGGAGAAGATCGCCATAGCGCTGCTGGAGCGCGAGGTCCTCGATGCCAGCGAGATCCAGATGATCATCGAAGGCAAGGAACTGCCGGCCCGTGTGAATCCCAACGCTCCGCCTGCGAAGGAAGATGTGCAGCAGGTGCTGAAACCGATGCCCGGCGGTGCGAACGTCCAGCCCGGCGAGCGGCCGGCGCAGGCGTAGGACATGTAGAGCGGGCCCTCCGGCTCGCGTGCCAGGCCTTTCCCTGACGATAGCGGCGCTGAGGCCGCAGACCTCAGCGCCACTTCTATTTTTGAGCCTCGTTGGCGTAGGCCTGGAGGCCTGCTCTCCTCTCCAGGAAAAGCGAGCGGGCGTACATGCCGGATTGTTGTGGGAAGAGACAGGGCGGCCCGATAGCCGCCGTGACGAAACCTGCTTCGCAAGCGCAATCTCCGCATCTTCGGACGAATCGCGCGGCTGCCGGACAGGGATCCGTTTACTGGGTAATTGTCTTTACCTCATCGCCCACCTTGAAGCCCGAACCCGAGACCGGAGACCCAACTGCGGAGATTTCGTCCACATCCGTCAGGCGAATAACGCCGACATCGGAGGTCATCTTGCGGATGACCTTGCCGGTCGATGGATCCTTGATCTCTTTGGTGATGCGCTTCACCGTGAGTTGATCGCCGACCTTAAGACCAGCCTTCGACCCGATATTCAGGACGACCTGGCCGCCGTCCACCGCAGCCACGAGGCCCTCCACGCTGATGGTGCGCGCCACCAGTTTAGGGGCATCAGCAACCAGATCGGTGCTGAGCTGGGTCACTGCTGCGTTCACGGCTTCACCCAGGATCGTCTGCTGGAAGTCGCTGCTGCCAAAGTCCACGGCCCCACCGCCCCAGCCATGCCACCCGCCGCCTCCGCCAAGCAATGACGTGCTTTCGCGCGAGGACTCGCCCTTGCCGGTGGCAACACCCATGATTTCGGCGGTGTCAATGTTCACCAGGCGCGCGTCAACCTGCACCACCGCCTTGCTATTCTTGTGGCTGAAGCCGCCGACGCCGAATCGGCCCCCCCAGCCGCCTCCGCCGCCGCCGATATTGGTGTTCTTGTTGTCGTAGCCGAACTGGGTAACACTGCCCACAATGATGGCATCCACCCCCAGAAGCCGGCCGATTTTCGCCGCCGAGTTGGCATCAGCGCGGTCGCTGTTGGAAAAATTCTGCTCCGCAAGGATCTTGTCCATGGCCCTGCGCTCGATCACGGAGTAGGTGCCGTCCTGAACAAGGTGACGCACCAGCAGATCGGATATTCCCTTGCCGACATCGATATTGGTGCCGAAGGCCGCGGCAGATGCCGATTGCACGGTCGCATAGTCAAAATCGAAGATGGCGACGCGCTTCTTGCGTCCTCCCGGCGCGGGAGTGCTGGTGGGCGCGGAAGAAGCGGCGGGCATGGCATTCGCCGATGTCTGGGCGTCCGCGGGAATGATGAAGAGGGAACCCACGATCAGGATGGAAAACAGGACCCGAAGCATACAGTAATCTCCCTGCAATTGAAGTGACGAATGGTTTTGGCTCTGGCCGGGAGAAATTCGCCCTCCAGCCAGCGACAGTACCCCTTTAGCATAGAGGCTCATGACGGGTACCGCAGGCGACGCACAAGTGTCCCGCGCAACCCTTATCGCATATCGCGCACCTGCGGCTGAAACAGCGATATGGTACACCCACTTCGGTCGGAACACACAATTTTGTGCGCAGACGCGGGCAAAACTGGCCGTATCGGGAACAGGTTCCTTTCTGATTGGGATGACAGCGAGACGCCGCACCGTTAATCTCGAAAGATGGCAAGAGCTGTCCCTATCGGCACACGCGGCGAAGTGGAAAGGCGCGTGGAATTTCAGCACACCCTGAGCGCATGGAAGCCGGAACTGCCGCCGGTGCTCTCGACCCCGCACATGATCGGCTGGATGGAGGCCGCCGGCTTCGAGGCGCTGCTGCCCTTCTGCGAGGGCGACGAGGTCAGTGTGGGCACGGCCATCAACGTGGTCCATCGCGCAGCCACCGGCATCGGCACCAGCGTCAAATGCGAGGCCGTGCTGGAGTCCATCAACGGACGCTTTCTCACCTTTCGCGTAAGCGCGCACAACGGGAATGAGGTGATCGGGTATGGAACCATAGGGCGGGCCTTCGTGAGCAGGAGCCAGTTCGAGCAGAAACACAAAACGTCCAGCCCGGCAACGGGCGCTTGATCCTGTCAGGCACGAGCGTACCCGGGACGCACTGCCTTTGCTGTTCAGCTACCGGCGATAATCGCAGCTTTTTGCGAAACCATCTGGCGCCCGGCACATCCCCAACTTTGGGAAGCGCAGAGTCAGCCTGGGCCGCAAAGGCCTTGGATCGTGGCCTGCATCCCGATCACAATAATTTTGAGGAGTGAATCATGCCGGCCAGACTGAACTACGCAGTAGCATCCCACGGTGTTCTTGAAGCCATGATGGATTTGCAGAAGCACGTCAACAACAGCGGGCTGGAACCCGGTCTGCTCAACCTGGTTGACCTGCTGGTCTCGCGCATCAACGGCTGTGCGTATTGCATTGACATGCACAGCAAGGACCTGCGCGCGGCGGGAGAGAGCGAGTTGCGCATTGACCTGGTGAGTGTGTGGGAGGAGAGCGATCTCTACAGCGAGCGCGAGCGCGCTGCGTTTGCCTGGGCCGAGTCGGTCACCAAAGTCAGCGAGACCCACGTGCCCGACGAGGTCTTTACCCTTGCTCGCAAGCACTTCTCGCCGGAGGAGCTGGTGAAGCTGACCCTCGCCGTCGTTGCCATTAATGGCTGGAACCGCTTCTCCGTTGCCTTCCGCGCCGAACCCGGACACTATCGTCCAGCGCAGCACGCGGTCGAGAGGAGTTCGGCGGCGTAACGACATGTTGATCCGCTCGCGGGCTGAAGCCCGCATGGAACGGCAACAACAAACGCCATGAACGCGGGCCTGACCCACCCAGGGCGCCAAATGCGGCACAATCCGGGAGCCGGGTGAAGGCCCGCACTAGCCGAGGTACGGTGCGAGCGTCGTCAACAGTTACACTGTGAGCGATGGCCCGCACCAGCCTGCTGGAATACCTGGACAACTTCCGTCGCCATGCGCGCGAGGCAGCCTGCGTGCATCGCCGGGGCTATCGCACCGAGCGCTGGACCTACGGCGATGTGCTTGGCGGCGCGCAGCGTTTTGCCCGCGAACTGGAGACCCGCGGCATCGGCAAAGGCGACAAAGTCCTGATCTGGGGCGAAAACTGTGCCGAATGGGTTGCGGCCTTCTTCGGATGTCTGCTGCGGGGCGCCATCGTCGTTCCCATCGACCGGATTGCCGCTCCCGATTTCGCGCAGCGCGTGGCCCAGCAGGTTGAGGCGAAGTTGTGCGTCGGCTCGGCCCGGAACGAGGTACCGGGGATCGCATGGTTGCATCTGGAGGGGCTGCGCGAGGAGATCGCGGCCCACCCCGATTCGCCCGTCACTCCGCCTGCCCTCGCGCGCGACGACATCGTCGAGATCGTCTTCACCTCGGGCACCACGGCAGAACCGCGCGGCGTCGTCATCTCGCACGGCAACATCCTGGCAAATCTCGAACCGCTGGAGCGCGAGATCGGGAACTACCGCCGCTATGAACGCGTCTTTCATCCTCTGCGATTTGTGAACCTGCTCCCGCTCAGCCATGTCTTCGGGCAGTTCCTGGGGATTTTTCTTCCGCAACTGCTGGCGGCCACCGTGATCTTCCAGGAGTCGCTGAATCCGTCGGAAGTTCTCCAGGTCATCAAAAAAGAGCGCGCCTCGGTGGTCGTCGCGGTTCCGCGGCTGATGGAGTCGCTCAAGGACAAGATCGAGCGCGACATGGAAGTGGCGGGGAGGCAGCAGTGGTTCCAGCGCCAGTTCGCCGCCGCCAAAGACGAGCACTTCGTGAAGCGCTGGTGGCGCTTCCGAAGGATTCACAACCGCTTCGGCTGGAAGTTCTGGGCCTTCATTTCCGGCGGCGCGGCCCTCGATGCCGGTACAGAGGAGTTCTGGCGCAGGCTGAGCTTTGTAGTGATTCAGGGCTACGGGCTCACCGAAACCACTTCGCTCATCTCGCTGAATCATCCCTTTCGCAGCAGCCAGCGCTCCATCGGCAAAGTACTCGAGGGCCGCGAGATCAGGCTGGACGAAAGCGGTGAAATTCTGGTGCGCGGCGCTAACGTTGCCGCCGGCTACTGGCAGGGCAAGGAACTGAAGCCGGTCCTGAACGAGGAGGGCTGGTTCCACACCGGCGACATCGGCGAACTGGACGCCGAAGGCAATCTTTACTTCAAAGGCCGCAGGAAAAACGTCATCGTCACTCGCGAGGGGATGAAGGTCTATCCAGAGGACCTGGAGGCGGCGCTGCGGCGGCAGCCGGGGGTCCGCGATTGCGTCGTGGTTGGCCTTGATCAGGGCGGCAACGCCGAGCCTTGCGCCGTGCTGGTGCTGCGCGACTCACTGCCCCGACAGATCCAACCCCGGGACTCGTCGGGGGCTATGGATGCGCAGGCTGTAGTCAGGGAAGCCAACCGGCAGCTGGCCGATTATCAGCAGATTCGCCGCTGGCTGGTGTGGCCGGACGAGGACTTTCCCCGCACGCCCACGCAGAAGCCGCAGACCGCCGTAATCCAGGCGGCGGTGCAACAGCACCTTGCCTCTGACGGGGCAGGTCCCGCGGCGCAAAGCGCGCTAGCCGACCTCATCGCGCGCATCACCGGGCGCAGGATGGGCACCCTCGCTCCCGGTGCCAGCCTGGAAAGCGACCTCAATCTGAACTCCATGGACCGCGTAGAGCTGATGAGCGCGCTCGAAGATCGCTACCAGGTTGATCTCGACCAGGCGGACTTTACCAAAGTCAGCACGGTGGCCGATCTGGAGCGTCTGCTGCGCCAGCCGGAGAAATCGCCGTTCAGCGGATACCGCTATCCGCGCTGGGCGCAACGCTGGCCCGTTACCTGGATTCGCGAGGTGGTCTATTACCTGCTCTCGTGGCCGGCCACAATGATCATGGCCCACCCGAAGATCGTCGGTCGCGAGAACCTGCACGGCGTCAGGGGCCCGCTGCTGATCAGTTGCAATCACGTCACGTACGTCGATGTGGGATTTGCGTTGAGGGCTCTGCCGCCGCGGCTGCGCCGCAAACTGGCGGTTGGAATGTGGGGGGAGTTGCTGTGGGAGATGTGGCGCCCGCCACGGAGCTGGAATCCGTTTCTGCGCCTGTCCTACAAAGTGGGATACTACCTCGTGGTCGCCCTGTTCAACGTCTTCCCGCTGCCGCAACAGTCGGGAGTGCGCGAGAGCTTCGCGTACGCGGGCGAGTCGGTGGACCGCGCCTACAACGTGCTGGTCTATTCCGAAGGCCAGCGAACGCCCGACGGCAGGCCAACCCCCTTCCGCTCGGGCCTGGGCATGCTGGCAGCGCGCCTCAATGTTCCGGTGCTTCCCATGCGCATTGACGGGCTGTGGGAGATGAAGCAGAAGGGCCACAGGATCGCACGTCCGGGACAGTTGAGGGTTGTGATCGGCAAGCCCATGCGCTTTCCGCCGCAGACCCCGCCGGACGAAATCACGAATCAGGTCGAGCATATGACCTGGACAATGTGAATTCATTACTCCTCACGGATTCGGCTTCTCTGTCTTTGGCTCAGGACTGTCGGCATTATAGGCCCGTGTAGGCAGCAGGAACTGCAAACCGAAATATCCCACAAAGTAGGGCTGAGTATGGCTCGCGGACTCGAGGCTGCGACCAGCCATGAGGAGCAGGATGATGGGATTGTGGAGGCGGTAGCGCATCCCGGCGTCGAGCGTCGGCTGGCTTAAATAGGGATTGTACGTGCTGGTGTTGTAGAACTCCGTATCGATTTCCAACCGCTTAAACGTGTGGCCCACGACCAGGCCGGTGAGCCATCCGTTCGGACCGTCATGGACAAAGCTGTAGCCGAGTTCGAAATTTGCATCCAGCGGACCGAACTTCCTGGCAAATTCGAATGGCAGGAGGAACGACTGGCTTGCGGGAGTGATACCGCGCTTTACCGAACCGTTGGGATTGTTGACGAATCCTTGCGGGAACGTCCCGATCGACCATCCCCCCTCCCCGGCATCGTAAAAGCGCCACTTGACGCCGAAATTCGATTGCCCCAGGCCATATTTCGGTTCACTGCCCTGCTCCCACACGCGCAGCCAGGCATTTTCGTACGTCAGCTGGATGCGCTTGCCGACGCCAAAGTTAATGTCCAGGTCCGGCGTGTGGCTGGCCGAATTGCCGCTATAGAGAAGAGGAATGTACCCGATATTGATCTCCCAGTTTTTGGGACCGGGAGTTCCGGGATCGTTGGTGAAGTAGGGCGGGCCTCCCTGAGCGAATGCGCAGCCGCCAACAGCCAGAATGAAGAGGAAGATCAGGATTTGCAGGCGACGCATCATGCACAAGAGCTGCCGGAAGGGCACACAAACCGGAATGAGTCCATTCGGGCGAATGCAGCCGAGGACCGCTCAGAAAATCTTCATACATCTGTGTCTGTGTGTCCAATTGCGCGAGGCGGAAACAGGGTATCGACCTAGCCGGGCGTGCGCTGCGCCCACGGCCGCAGGCGCGGCAGCCAGCGTGGCACATTGCGGCAATATTCCTCATAGTCGGCGCCGAACATTTTCCGCAACGTCGGTTCTTCGTACAGGTGGACCACCAGAACCACAGCCAGCACAAAAATAATGGCGATCGTGATCGCGGCGGTGTTGGCGCGTCCGAAGATTACCCATAATCCGAACCATCCAACCAGGAAGCCGACATACATCGGATTTCGCACATAGCGATAGAAGCCCACCACAACCAGACGCCTCGGAGGAGCCACCGGCGCCGGAGTTCCGCGGCCTGTCCACCCGAAGTCCCATACGCAGCGCAATGCCACCCCAAAGCCGAGGGCGGAAGGAACAGCCGCAAGCCAGCGCCATCGCGCGAGGCCGGCCAGGTCAGGCCGAAAGCCCAGCCACTGCGGCAGCAGCCAGAACCAGAGCGCCAGGAAGGCCGCGCCGACGGCCAGCGAGGCAACCGCCCCTGTCCAACTGCCGCCATCGCGGATGCGCTGAGGAGCGGCACCTTCGCTTGCCATTGGAGCGCCTCCGGCGCCAAGTATGCGCTCCGGCTGCGGCAGCCGCAACAGAAAAGACCCTGTGTTCCACAGCTCCAATGTGACGCGGGTCATAGCCCGCGCGCCGCAAAAGTGATACGAATATCCGTTTGCGGGTACGCGGTTAGACAGGCGTCCAGAGCTTGCGTCCCGCGCACCTGGCGACAGGGCGGTCTGGAATGGAAGGGACGTTCATGCGCGATGCGGTCCTCAAACTGTGGCCCGAGATCGGTTGGATCGGCTCACCCGACTTGCGAGAGCAGGTCACGCGAACCTGGGAGCGGGCGCTGGAACTCAGCCCTCTGACGCCCGAGGACCTGGACCGTATCCCGTTTACGCTGTTGGTGCCAGACTGCCCGACGACCTTCATGGAGCACAAGCGCTGCGTGGTGCACATCGCGCGCAAGGCCGCCGAGAGCATGATCGAATTCATGGGTCGCGCGTTGCCCATCGACCTGGATACGGTGATCGCCGGCGCCATCCTTGCCGACGTGGGCAAGCTGCTGGAGTACGAGAACGTGGACGGCAAGACGCGGCAGAGCAGGCGCGGCGAGATGCTCCGGCACCCCTTCACCGGAGTCGCCCTGGCGATGGAATGTGGTGTGCCGGACGCAGTCTGTCACATCATCGCGGCGCATGCCGCCGAGGGCGACCTGGTGAAACGCACCACCGAAGCTTACATCGTGCACCACGCCGATTTCATGGCGTTCCTGCCGTTCAGGAACCTGGGAAAGTAGGGAGGCGATAGATGGCGACTACGACAGCTCCGACGAAGGCTACAAACAGGCCAACCATCACTGCCACAATGTCGGAGTGGGCGTCGGGCCTGCGATTCGAGCACCTTTCGCAGGACGCGGTCTATCAGGCCAAGCGCTTCCTGCTCGACAGTATCGGCTGCGCGCTGGGCGGATATCGGCAGCACGATGTCGCCCTTGCGCTCGCGGTGCTGGACGAGATTGCCGGTCCGGGCAAAGCGACCGTCATCGGCAGCGGCAAACGGATCGATCCGGTCTCCGCGACGCTGGCTAATTCGCTGATGGTCCGCTGCATGGACTATAACGACATTTACTGGAAGCAGGATCCTTCGCATCCCTCCGACATTTTCCCCGCCGCAATCGCGGCCTGTGAACGCGCCGGCAGCGATGGCCGCGAGCTGGTGGTCGGGCTGGTGCTCGGACACGAGTTCGAAATGCGGCTATGCGAGGCGGCTTTCCCCGGTATCCGCGAGCGCGGCTGGCATCACGCAACCCTGACCGCGTTTGTCTCGCCCATTGTCGCCGGCCGGATGCTGCACCTGACTGCGGAGCAGATTCAGCACGCCATCGGCATCAGCGGCAGCGCGCGCGCCAGCCTGGGCGCGGTGACAGCCGGCAGGCTCACGATGATGAAGAACACCGTCGATCCTCTGGCCACACAGAGCGGCATGCTGGCCGTCCTGCTGGCGGAGAAAGGCTACACCGGCCCGGAGCATGTTATCGACGGCAAGGAGGGCCTGGTCCATTGCCTGGGGCCGGAGTGGAAGCTGAACCTGCTCACCGACGGACTGGGGGAGTCCTGGCGTATCACGCAATGTGGGATGAAGGCGTTCCCTGCCGAAGCGCTGACGCACACGCCCATCTCTGCGGTGCTGGCGCTGGTGAAGGACCACGGCCTGGCGCCTAACGACATCGCGAAGGTTCACATCCGCACCACGGCACGTGGGGCCGACATCCTGAGCGATCCCAGCAAGTACGATCCGCATACGAAGGAGACGGCTGACCACTCGCTGCCCTACGTGATCGCCGCGGCCATCGCGGAGCGTCAGGTCACGCCCCTGCAGTTCACGCCGGCAAAGATCATGGACCCCACCATCCGCGCGCAGCTCAGGAAGATCGTGGTCACCGCCGATTCCGAGATCGAGAAGGTGTTTCCCGCACTGCAGCGGGTGATCGTCAGGATCCATACCATCGACGGACGCGAGTTCATGCAGCAGCTCGACTATCCCAAAGGCGATCCGCGCAATCCGCTTACGGACAAAGAAGTCGAGGAGAAATTCGAAGCGCTGGCCGGGCCGGTGATGTCGCGCGAGACGCGCCGCCGGGCGTTGGACGCCATCTGGAAGCTGGAGAAGCAGTCGAGCGTGACCGAGCTGATGAAGCTGTTCAGGGCGGACCGGGAGTCTGCGGCAGGAGGCCGCTGATGCCACAGACCATCGTCGAAAAGATCGCCCAATCCCACATGGCGGAGGGACCGGATCGCCCGCTGCGCGCCGGCGACTTCCTCTCCATCCGGCCCTTTCATGTGATGACGCACGACAACACCTCGGCGGTGATGAAGAAATTCAACGCCATAGGCGCGACGCGCGTGCACGATTCCGCGCAGCCCGTGTTCACTGCCGATCACGATATCCAGAACACGGACGAGTCGAACCTCGCGAAATATCGCAGCATGGAGGGGTTCGCGCGTGAGCACGGCATCGACTTCTATCCCCCAGGCACGGGTATCGGACACCAGATCATGGTGGAGCAGGGTTACGTGCTGCCGGGTACGTTCGTCGTCGCCTCCGATTCACACTCGAATATGTACGGCGCGCTCGGCGCAATCGGCACGCCCGTGGTGCGCACCGACGCAGCCGCCATCTGGGCGACGGGCGAGTTCTGGTGGCAGATTCCGCGCACGGTGCAGGTTGTGCTCGAGGGCAGGCTGGGGCCGGGCGTCAGCGGCAAGGACGTGATCATCACGCTGTGTGGCCTGTACAACCGGGAAGAGGTGCTGAACGCCGCTGTCGAGTTCACAGGACCGGGCGTGACCTCGCTCAGCATGGACGCGCGCCTGACCATCGCCAACATGTCCACGGAGTGGGGCGCGCTGGTGGGCTGGTTCCCCGTGGACGAGATCACGCTGGATTATCTGCAAGCGCGTAAGCGTGAGTTGCGCGCGCGGGGCATCGCTCGAATTCCGCAGGGACAATTCTCGGATTGGCGCGCGAATCCGCCGGCTCCAGATCATGACGCGGTATATGCTGCGCGCATAACCCTCGATCTGGCGGAAGTCACGCCGCACGTCTCAGGGCCGGACACCGTGCAAGTGATGGAGTCTGTCGCGCAAGTTGCCGGCAGGAAGATTGCGATCCAGAAGGCATACCTTGTCTCCTGCGTGAACTCGCGACTGGAAGACCTGGAAGCTGCCGCGAAGGTATTGCGGGGGAGGGAAATCGCCGATGGCGTACAGTTCTATCTCGCAGCGGCCAGCCGCAGCGTGCAGGAAGAAGCCGAGAAACGGGGCATCTGGCAGGTGTTTCTCGATGCCGGCGCGCATCCGCTGCCCTCGGGATGCGGGCCGTGCATCGGGCTGGGCACCGGACTGCTGGAGCCGGGCGAGGTGGGAATCTCGGCGACCAATCGAAACTTCAAGGGACGCATGGGCTCGCGCGATGCGCAGTGCTATCTGGGCAGCCCGGAGGTGGTGGCGGCATCGGCGATAGCGGGATACATCTGCGGCCCAGGACAGCCGCAGGTTCGCAAAATGACGCGCCGCTTTGGAGAGTTCGCTGCAGCTTCGACTGCGGCGGAGAAGGTCAGGATCCTGCCGGGATTTCCGGCGAGCGTGCGCGGACGGCTCGTGTTCCTGCCGCAGGACAATCTGAACACCGACGGAATCTACGGCAAGGACTATACCTATCGCGAAGATATGACGCCGGAGATGATGGCGCGCGTGGTGATGGAAAACTACGATCCGCAATTTGCAGCGCGGACGGCGGCAGGCGATGTGGTCGTCGGCGGCTTCAACTTCGGCACAGGTTCGAGCCGCGAGCAGGCGGTGACCGCGCTAAAGTGCAAGGGCATTCCGCTGGTGATTGCCGGAAGCCTTTCGCAGACATATCTGCGCAACGCGTTCAACAACGGCTTTGTGTGTATTGAGACGCCGGAGCTCGTGAACCGGCTGCGCGCGAAATTTGCCGGCGCGGTCGCGGGCGGGGAGAAGACGATCATCCCCGGCGGGATGACCGAGGTTGACTTTGCCGCGAGCACGATCCGCTACGCAGGCGAGGAGTTCGCGTTTCCGGCGCTGGGCAGTGTGCCGCAGTCGCTGGTAATCGCCGGAGGGGTAGAGAACCTGGTCAAACAAAAGCTGCAGACGAGGACGGCCGCGGCGCAGGTTTGACTTCTGTCAGGGCACTTCAGTCGTGCCGGTAAGGCTGGTTGAACGGAACGGCTGTAGCTGCTGAGATGCAGGGGC
>Ga0335081_10003026_pt1 | contig 26398 bp, 27 predicted proteins | sample Lox_Sample_35_FD_206713 | JGI IMG/M metagenome (GOLD analysis project Ga0335081, IMG submission 206713) | Soil microbial communities from Loxahatchee National Wildlife Refuge, Florida, United States - Lox_Sample_3.5 | ecosystem: Environmental > Terrestrial > Soil > Wetlands | place: USA...
ATCCGCCCGGCAGCGCTGGACTTTGCGGTGCAGACGCTTGGCTGCCCTCTTATGCCCGCGCCGCTGTGCCTGACCGATCCTGTGCTCCAGATCCCGGTAGAACCTTCCGCACTGCAGGCGTTCACCCTCGCTCGTGACCGCCACGTCCTTAAGTCCCAGGTCAATCCCCACGGACGTGCGCTTTGCAGGACCTGTTTCCCCTTGAATTTCCACCGGCAAACACAGCCACCAGTCCCCCACGGCATCTTCAGCGAAACAGCCCTGTTTCCACCTCATGCCCTGCAGGCGCTCCGCCTCGAACACCCGCAAGGTCTTCCCACAAAACCGAATCCCCCGACCTTTACGCCTCAGGCTCGCCGCCTTGAACGGGATCCACCCCAAGCTTCTGCGCGCCCCACGGCTGACTCGCCACCTGAGCTTCAGGCGCCTCGCGGCGCTGCGCTTCTGCGCATACTCGGTGCAGATCCGTTGGATCGTGTCGGCGCCGATATGCTCGAAGTACTCCGTAGCCCCTGAGGTAAGGCTGCACAGATCAAAGCCGCTCAACCACTTGCGCTTGCGGTCGGTGCGTCGGGCGGCATCGCAGGAGGTCTCGTTGCAGTAGTTGAACACCTGGTTGACCTCGAGCGCGGCCGCCTTCAGCCACGGGTAGGATTCGGAGCGCACTTTCAGTCGCACCGTACGCGTGAACGAGGACGGCATGAGCGTATTATCCGCCGCCGCAGGGCTCGTGCTCCACTTCCGTTGCGCAACTCACTGGCGGGTCACGACGTCCTGTCGCTTCGTCGCCGATCGAGGCCAGCCTAACGCCCGAGGACGAGGAGATCCACCATGACCCTGGACCGTCGCGCATTCATCGCCAGTGTCGGCGGGGCCGGTGCGTTCGCACTGCTCGGCCCGAGCGGCAAGGCCGACGCGCTCGAGGTGTATCAGCAGCAGCGCCTCAACGAGGCGGCGGGCACCGGCACGGGCCGAAAGTTTCCCACGGTCGCCGAGATCGAGGCCCAAATCGACAAGTCACCCACCCGCAAGGGGGTGGGCAACCTCTTCGCCGCCCGCACGGGCAATGTGGCGCGGCTCGCCCCCATGCCCGAGAAGCCGACGCTCATGGACTTCTTCAAGCTGCGCTTCATGGCCACGTCCAACCACGTGCTGCAGAGCGCCAACCGTGCCGTGAAGAACGATATGTCGGAGGAGATCGTCCTCGCCTGCCTGCTGCACGATGTCGTCCAGGACCTCATCAAGGTCGATCACGGCTGGTGGGGTGCGCAGCTCTTCGAGCCCTACGTACCCGAGAAGACGGCGTTCGCCATCCGCTACCACCAGGCCCTGCGCTTCTATGCGGATCCGCCCAACGGCTACGTGTACCCCGACCTCTATCGCGCCATGTTCGGCGAGGACTACCGGCCCGAGCCGTACATAGAAGCCACCTATCAGATGGTGCGCAAGCACAAGTGGTACCTCGAGCCGCGCATGGTAACGGTCAACGACCTCTACGCGTTCGATCCCAACACGCACGTCGATCTGCAGCAGTTCACGGACGTGATCGGGCGGCATTTCAAGCAGCCGAAGGAAGGCCTTGGCTTCGATGGCAGTCCCGTCGCGCACATGTGGCGCTCGCTGATCCGGCCGGATGCGCCCTTGTAAGGCCCGCAACCTGAGCGCTACAGAGCTCGCTTCCCGAACCAACGCATCGCGAGCAGCAGCGCCCCGAGGGCGAACCCCACCGCCCACCAGACCATGGCGACACTCGGGACCGATGGGCCCGCGAACGGTGTGACCGAGACCTCCGCCATGACTGGGGGCTGCAGCAAATGCAGGGCCCGGCGCCACACCGCATCGGTGGGGCTCACAAGGCTGATCACCGTGCCGATGTGGCGGGCCCCGGTGCTGCCCATCATCACTCCGATCTGCTCGATCAATCCGCCGATCACGGCGATGCAGTAGTACCCGAAGGCCACGACACCGGTGGTGATCGTCGTGAGGCGCGCGCTGCCCATCATGACCACGCCGAGCAGCACGCTCGCCTGCAGCACCATCAGTCCCGCGGCCGTGAGCACGTGGGGTTGGCTGAAGCCCGTGATGAGCCGCATCGCGAGCACGACCCCCGCCACCAGGAACACGATGAAGGCGGCGCTCATCAGCCAGAACACCAGCCACTTGCCGAGGACGATCTCGCCGCGGCGGACCGGCTTGGATGCCAGGGTCTGCATGACCCCGGAGGCAATCTCACCGGAAAGCGTATCGATCGGCAGCAGAATTGCGACCGCGACGGTGAGCAGATTCACGCAGGAGAGTCCCGCCAGCGTCGCCAGCTGCAGCTGGATCGTCATCTGAAGAAGCGAGGGGGAGCGCGGCGGATGAGGGCCGTGCATCAGCAGATAGACGGCCAGCGCGAACAGCACGAGCAGAGCTGCGCCGCAGGCGAGCGCGGCGAGTACGAGCCGGCGGCGCCGCATCTCGAGCAACGTCAGCTGCGCGATGGTGATGATATTGCGCACGCTCACCCCGGCCGCTGGTCCTCGCCCATGACTTCGATGAACCATTCCTCGAGCGACTTGCGGCGGCTGCCCAGAGCGCGGATGCCGATACCTTGAGCGACGAGCCAGCGGGCAATCGCAGGCAGCGCCTCCTCCGAGTCCACCTGCAGGCACACCGCGCCGGCTTGCTGCCGAATGTCGCGCCCGAAGGCACGCAACCCCTCGAGCGTTGCGCCGTCGGTCCGATCGATTCTCAACTCCACCTCGAGTCCCGCCTGCGCATCGCGCAGCGGCATTTCATGCAGCGTACAGCCCTGCTTCAGGAACACCACGCGGTCGCAGGTGGCCTCCACCTCTCCGAGCAGGTGCGAATTGAGGAATACCGTGGCACCGCGCGCGCGCAGCTCCTCGATGAGCTCGCGCACCAGCAAGCGGCCGAGCGGATCGAGCCCGGAGGTGGGCTCATCGAGAAATACCAGCTCCGGATGCCCGATGAGCGCCTGCGCAAGGCCGGCGCGCTGCAGCATGCCCTTGCTGAACTTGGACAGCTGCAGGTGCTGCGCGTCGGCGAGATTGACGCGGATCAGGAGCTCCTCGATGCGGCGCTCCAGGGTCGCGCCGCGTACCCCCTGCAGTCGGCCGTGGATGCGCAGCAGCTCGCGCGCCGTCAGGCAGTCATGGAAGCGGAAGTGCTCCGGGAGAAAGCCGATGCGAGCGCGCACCGGCCGGTCGCCGAGCGGCGCGCCGAGGAGCCTCGCGGTACCGCTCGTGGGCGCGACGAGGCCCAGCAGCATCTTTACGGAAGTCGTCTTGCCTGCACCGTTCGGGCCGAGGAAGCCGAAGACCTCTCCGCGGCGCACGTTGAGCCAGAGATCGGAGACCGCGACGTTGGCGCCGAACTCCTTGCGCAGCGCGCACGTCTCGATGGCCGTATCGGTCATCGCAACTGGGCTCGCCTACTGCATCGACTGCGCCATCTCGTACAGCTCCTCCGGATGCACGTTGCCGAAGAGTGCATACACCGCATCGCCCGAGGACCACACCAGCTGCGACCCGACGACGGGCCTGCCGTTGGAGCGAACCGACTCGACCATGAGCGCGTTGCTGCCCTGCACGTTGACCTGATGAAAGTTGGCGACGTACGTGGGTACTGGCACGAGCAGCGAGTTGCGCCAGTCGACGCTCTGCGCGAGGCGATGAGCCTCGGACGGATCGATGCCGAGCACGCGCAAGCCGATTTCCGCGAGCTGGGACAGGTCGGCGCCCGGCGGCAGCGTGGCCTCGGGCCGTCGTGCCTGGAGCAGCATCGCATGGCGATCCCGGTCGCCGTAGGCGACGTGCACGACCGGGGGAACGTGAATCGTCGACACTCGTCCATCGATGCCGGGCGGCACGGAGAGATCCTCAATCCCCAAGGAGTCGAGGACGTGCTGAATCTGCTCGCTGCTTCCCGTCACGGAATACGTCTGCTCCCCGGTCACCTCGATGGGCCCGGGCTCGAGGCCGACCGGGCGCCACGCGGGCGTGCGCACGTGCAGCCCCGCCAACGCACCGGCGGCGTCGAGGGTCGCCACCGCCTGCGGCGGTCCCGGCGCCTTCAGCACCTGCACCTGTTCGCCGAGGAGCCGCGGCAGATCGAGGCCCTGCTGCAGAACGTCGAGGCGCTTCTTCTCGACCGGCACCGCGACGAAATTGACGACGCGGAACAGATCGAGGAACGCCTCGGCGCCCGCCCGAACCGACGGAATCGCGAACAGGCCGACCGCTAGCAGCACCGAGGCGGCGTAGGCGATCAGCCGCACCGCCCGGCGGGGTTGCGCTCGGGGCCGGTGCTGCGCGTCCAGCCGATGCAGCTGCTCGCGCAGCTGCCTTGCAAACTGCGGCGCCGGGGTGCGCCAGGCCTTCAGCATGAATTCGTCGTTCATCGCGGCTCTTCCCGTGTCACCAGGCATCGCGCAGGCTCTGCACGGCCCGATGCAGAATGGTTCCGACATTGGATTCGCTCAAGCCCGTGACCTCGGCGATCGCCCGGTTGGTGGCGCCGGCGCCGTACTTCAACGCCAGGAGCTCGCGCTCGCGCTCGCCCATCTTCGCCGTGAGCACCGACAGCCGCTCGAAGTTGGAGCGGACGATCGCCTCCTCCTCGGGTGTGCCTTCGGCGGGCGCATCAGCCGCCGCCTCGAGCGGGGCGTGATCGTGCCGCGTGCGGTGGTGATCGACCGCGACGTTGCGCGCGATCCGCAGCAGCCAGGTCGAGAAGCCGGCGAGGTCGCGCCGGTAGCGCTGCCGGTAGCACCAGGCCTTCTCGAAAGTCCGGGAGGTGAGCTCTTGGGCGAGAGATTCATTCCCCAGCCGGTAGCGCAGGAAGTTGTACACCCGGGGCATCTGCTCGGTGTACACCGCCTCCCAGTCCGGCTCCGCGGCAGCTGTGCCGCTCAGGGAGCCGATGATGTTCTCGTTCGAGCTCATTACCGAACTATACGAACGGATGGGGGAACTATCACGCCTGCAACTCGCGGTTGACTGGTGAGTCTTTCACTTCACGGGTAGGAGGTGACAGGCGGTGCTGCACAGGCGTGAATTCCTGCTGGAATCACTTGGCGCTGGGGTGGCCGCCTTCGCCGGCCCATGTGTCGCGGCGCCGACGATCGAGTCGCTTCGCGACTTCCTGAAGCTCGCCCTTGGCTCGGGTGCCAAGGTTGCCGGCCGGGTTGCCGTTGTTGTCGATGAAGGCGTCGCGACCCTGGCCGCCGAGGGGACCTCCGATGTCCCCGGCGTTCCGATGGACGGCGATACGATCTTCGAGATCGGCTCGGTCACAAAGGTGCTGACCGCGCTCATGCTCGCCGATATGGCAGCGCGCGGCGAAGTGGCCCTCAACGACCCGGTCGCCAAATATCTCCCGCCTTCGGTGACCCTGCACGAACGAGGTCGACCCATCACTCTGGTTGATCTCGCGACCTATCAGTCGGGCCTCCCCAACATGCCCGGAAATCTGCCACCGCGGTGGTGGGCCAGCCCCAACCCGTTTGCCGAGTACACGCAGGAGAAGCTGTACGCCTTTCTTTCAAGCCATGTGCCTGCGTACGAGCCGGGAAGCCACTACCAATACGCCAACCTCGGTTTTGCGTTGCTTGGTGTCGCACTCGCGAGGCGAGCTGGGGAGAGCTATGAGGAACTCCTGAAGCGCCGAGTCTGCGATCCTCTCGGCCTCGCTCACACACGCATCACACTCAGCGCTGAGATGCGGCGGCACCTGGCGCAGGGGCACAAACCTGAGGACCTGAAGCCAACGCCGCGGTGGGATATGCCCGGCTTGCCCGAGATGGGCGGGGTCCTGTCGAGTGCAAGGGATCTCACCGCCATCCTCAAGGCGGCCATGGCCCTCACGCGAACACCGCTGAGCGCATCCTTCGCGCGCCTGCTCGAGAGGCGACGGCCAACGAGCGCGAGAGGAACCGATGTCGGGCTCGGTTGGTTCATCTCCTCCAACCAGACAGAGGAGATCGCGTGGAAATCTGGACTGACCGGCGGCTTCGCGAGCTTCATCGGCTTCTCGACGCGAAGTCGTCGCGGCGCAATCCTTCTCTCAAACGGCGGCTACACAGCCGGGGCGGGTCTTAAGCTCATCAACCCCGACTTCGACCCGGGTGATCTGGATCCGATTCTGCGGTAACGAGACGTTCAACTGAACTCGCCCGCGAGCTCACGGGCCGGCACGCGAGGGTTGCGCGCCGGCCCGTTGGCCGCGGGGCCTAGCGCAGCTGATCGCTGAGCTTCAAGGCCGAGGCATCCACGTCCTTGACGCCGGCCACGCGCAGAGCGGCTTGCTTCACACGCTCAGCCACATCCGGGCTGGGCACCGAGCCCGCCAGCGCGACGACGCCGTTAGTCGTCGTCACATCGACGCTGCTCTCAGGGGCAGCGCTCGCAATCTGCGACTTCACGCCAGCCGTGATCTGGCTGTCCGAGGCGACCGGCTCCTGGTTCGCCGCGGCTGTGGTCGCCGGCTGCTGCTGCAGATCGGCCGGCGTGCCCGGCGTTGAGGCGGTTTCAGTCGCGGCAGGCGCCGGCGGTCCATCACTGCCGTCCTTCGCGCTGTCCGTACTGTTGGTGGCGCCGTCGGCCGCAGCGAGCCGGCGAGCCGTATGGTGCGAGGAGGCTTTGGGTTTGGGTTTGGTCGGGGTCGATGAACTCTCATCGGCCGGAGGCGGGGCTGCCGCCGGGGCAGTGGTGGCGAGCGAGCTTGATGCAGGCGTGTCCGCCGTCGGCTGCGCGGGAGTCACGGCCGTCTGAGCGGCGACCGATGGGTCGCTGCCGGTCGGGGCAGCGGGGGGAGGGGCTGCCGGGGGAGGGGCTGCCGGTGGCGGTACGCTTCGAGCAACGGTGCTCGCAGGTCCCGCGTGTTCGGTGAATGCATAGAAGCTGATCGCGCCGAAGACTATCGCCAAGCCAACAGCAACGACGATCTTTCTGCTTACTTGCGAGTCCAGCATACTGCGCTCCAGTGACTGATGGATCAGCTTGAACTCTTACAGGGCCCATAGGGCGCGACCTATAGGCGAAGCGGAAGACGCCGCTTCGCGCAGTCCTACACCCGGATGCCTGTGTTGATGTCCAGGCCCGCGCGCATCACGGTTTGGGGACTGCTCGCCGCACTCGCAACCGGTGCGACGTGGATCGGCCACGAATACAGCCATGACATTGGAGAGGCCCGTGCCCGCATCGCCACCGGCAGCCGGGTCGTGGCGACGCGCTGCGGTCCCATCGAGTACGCCGAGGTGGGCCGCGGACCGGTGGTGCTGGGCATACACGGTGCGGGCGGAGGATTCGATCAGGTGCTCGCGCTGGGTGCGCCCCTCGCGGCCAAGGGCTTCCGATTGGTGGCGATGTCACGCTTCGGCTATCTGCGAACCCCGGTACCTGCGCACCCGACGATCGCCCTGCAGGCCGATGCGCATGCCTGTCTGCTCGATGCGCTCGGCATCGACAGCGCTGCGGTCATCGGAGTGTCCGCTGGAGCACCCTCGGCGCTGGAGTTCGCGCTGCGGCACCGGGAGCGCTGCCGGGCACTGGTGCTGCTCGTGCCCGGCTGGTATCCGGGTGCCGCCGGGATGCGACGGATGGGGCCGATTGGAACCTGGCTCTTCGAGCACGCGCTGCGGTCGGATTTCTTGTTCTGGGCCGTCGACAGGTTCCTGCCGGGCATCGCCGCCCGCGCCGTGCTCGGCACTCCACCTGAAGTCGTCGAGGCCGCACCTGCCAGCGAGCAGCAGCGTGTGGCGGGAATCTCGCGACGGATCCTGCCCGTGAGTCAGCGGCAGGCGGGACTGGTCCTGGACGAACAGTTCGTGGCCGCAAGACTCTCGGGGCCGCTCGAGTCGATCACCGCGCCGGCGCTTGCGATCAGTGTCGAGGACGACTTATACGGGACCTACGCCAACGCGCGCTTTATTGCGGCTCGTATCCCTCATTGCCAGCTCGTCGGCTACCGCAGCGGCGGTCATTTGTGGGTGGGGCACAACGCTGAGCTCCTCGCCACCGTGCTCGCATTCCTGAGCGCTCAGGAGCGCTCGTCCCAGCCGCCGCCCAAGGCCTTGTAGAGCTGCACCAGATCCACCGAGACGGACTGGTCGCTGACGATGAGCGCCGCCTGCGATGCGTAGAGGGCTCGCTCCGCATCGAGCACCCGCAGGAAATCGGCGAGCCCGCTCTGGTAGAGTTGACGCGACAGCTCGAGCGCCTGCTGGTTGGCGTCGACCGATTGCTTGAGTGAGCCGCGGCGGCTCTGCTCCTTCGCATAGGCGCTGAGGGCGTTCTCGACGTCCTCGAGTGCCACCAGCACGCTCTGCTGGTAGGTGGCGAGCGCCTGCTGCTCACGCTCGCTCTGGACGCGAACGTTGGCGCGCAGCCGGCCCGCCTCGAACAGGTTCCATTGCATGATCGGTCCGGCCGACCACTCGCGGCTCGAGGCATCGGGGAAAGTGCCGGCGGCGAGGCTGGCAAGCCCGGCGGCCCCGGTGAGCGAGAACTTCGGGAACAGCTCCGCCGTTGCAACGCCGATGCGCGCGGTGGAGGCGGCGAGCTCGCGCTCCGAGCGCTGAACGTCCGGGCGCCGGCGCAGCAGATCCGACGGCAAGCCGACGGGGATCATCGGCGGGGTGAGCGGAATTGCCTTCACGGCGGACAGCTGCTCGAGCAGGGCTCCCGGGACCTGTCCACTCAGGATTGCCAGGTGATGCACCGCGCGATCGAAGCCCGTCTGCAACGCGGGGATCTCGGCCTGCGTGCTCGCAAGCAGTGCGGTGGCCTCATCGAGATCCAGCTCGCCGCTCAGGCCGCTCTCGAACCGGCTCCTCGTGAGGTTCACGATGTCCTGCTCGACCGCGATGTGCTCGCGCGTGATGGCGAGCCGCTGCTGGTAGGCGCGTGCATCGATGTAGTTGCGCGCGACTTCCGCCAGCAACGATACGAGCAGATCGCGCCGGGCATACTCGGCCGCGCCGACTTCGGCGGTGGCGGCCTCCACCGCCCGGCGGGTGCCGCCGAAGATATCGATCTCCCAGGCGGCATCGAATCCCACCGAGTAAAGGTTGTAGTCGAGCGGTACCCCGGCCGGCAGCGGTGGGAACGCGTTGGCGCTGAAGCGATTGCGGGTGTAGCTCGCGGTGGTCGCGAGCGTCGGGCCACGCGCTCCCGCGACCAGCGCCTGCTCGGCGCGCGCCTCGCGGACCCGCGCCTCGGCGACCTGCAACGGCAGGTTCGCGTGCGTCGCCGCACCGATGAATCCATCGAGCTGCGGGTCATTGAAAGCTCGCCACCACGCATCGAGCCTGGCGGGATCGGCGCTCTCGCCGGCCGCGAGTGGCGTCGCCCACTGCGCCGGGGCCGCCGCCTCCGGGGCGCGGTAATTCGGGCCCACAGCACATCCGCCGGCCAGCGCGAGCGCCACACCGCCGAGCAGGCGTGCGCATCTCATGCCGGCCCCGCCTCGGTGCGATTGACGGCGGCCATCATCTGCAGAATGCACTCCACGGCGGTGTCGTCGCCGATCTCGGTATTGACCATCAGGTCGAAGAACTGGCGATTCGGCCACTCGTGGCCGAAGTAGTGCTTCACGAACTTCTTGCGGTCCTCATCCATCGTGTCGACGAGCTCGATCGCCTGGTGCTGGTCGCCGCTCACGCGCTTGAGCACGCGGCGAAAGCGCATCTCGCGCGAGGCATACAGAAAGACGGCGAACGTGTCGGGCCGGTCGCGCAGGAAATACGGCGCGCCGCGTCCGACGATCACGCAGGGCTTGTCCTCGACCGCATCCACGAGGACCTGATTTATGAGGCGCACGAGCCGGTCCGTGTCGAGGATCGCGAGATCCGGTGAGGGGAGACTGCGATCGAAGGTGCCGCGCCAGACGACGTTCACCAGCTTCTTCAGCCACGGGTCGGCGCGTTCCTCGTGGCGCCGGCACACCTCCACGGGTATGCGCGCAAGGCGCGCGATCTCCTGCGTGAGAGCGTCGTCGAAGAGCTTCCAGTTGAGCCGCTCGGCGAGTTTCGCACCGATGGTGCTGCCGCCGGCGCCGAACTCGCGATCGATGAGCAGGATCTGCCGCATGGGATCAGCCCGTCACTCCCCCACCGCGACCGCGTGCACGGTGCTCGGCCGCGAGAAGATCGGCACGCACAGCACACAGGCCACACAGATGCAGGAGACCACAAAGAAGAGATTCACGAACGCCCAGTAGCTCGATTGCTGCACCAGCGTGTGATACAGCAGCGCGTTGGCGCGTGCCTGAGCATCGGGCGCGCTGAAGCCTCGCTGCAGCAGGCGCTGCGCGGCGGCGAGGTGTGCCTGGTACTGCGGATTCAGACTCGAGAGCTGCCCGACGAGCATCGCCTGATGGGTCTGCGCGTAGCGCTGCAGCATGGTGGAGACGAAGGATAGCCCGATGCTCCCGCCGATGTTGCGCACCAGGTTCTGCAGCCCGGCGCCGTTGCCGATCTGCTCGTTCCGCAGCGTACCGATCGCAAGCGTTGTCAGCGGCACGAAGATGCAGCTCGTGCCGATGCCGCCGGCGAGGTTCGCGGCGATGATGCTGCTCATCGACATCTGCAGACTGAAGCGGCTCGAGAGGTAGCCGGAGAGTGCCAGGAAGGAGAACCCGATGGCCACGAGGATCTTCGGATTGATGCGGTTCACGAGTGCGCCGACGATCAGCAGCGCGGTGAGCGCGCCGATCCCACGCGGGGTGACCGAGAGGCCGGCGTCGAAGGCGGTGTACCCGAGCAACCCCTGCAGAAACAACGGCTGCAGCGTGATCAGCGCGTACAGGGCGAAGCCGAACATCGCGAACAGCGCACTGCTCACCGCGAAGTTGCGGTTGGCGAAGACGCGCAGGTCTACGATGGGTTGATCGGTGGTCAGCTCGCGCACGATGAACCCGATCAGGCACAGAACGGTGATCACCAGGAACCACCGCAGCCACACGGCCGCGAGCCAATCCGATTCCTGCCCCTGGTCGAGGATGATCTGCAGGGTGCCGAGGAAGATGCCCATGAGCGCGAACCCGATGCCGTCGATGCGGCGCGGGCGGCTCGCGCGGATGTAGGGCGGATCCTCGATCACCGTCATCATCATCAGCGTGGCAAGAACTCCCACCGGCAGGTTGATATAGAACGTCCAGCGCCACGAGAGCTCATCGGTCAGCCAGCCACCGAGCGTCGGTCCGATGATCGGCGCCACGACGATGCCGAGCCCGAAGAGTGCGGTCGCCGTACCGCGCTGCGTGGGCGGAAAGCTCTCGAGAAGGATGGCCTGGGAGAGCGGCTGCATAGCACCTCCTCCCAGCCCCTGCACGACGCGGGAGATCACGAGCATCGGCATGCTGGTCGCGATGCCACAGCTGACGGAGGCCACCGTGAAGAGAACCGTACAGCCGATGAGGAAGCGCTTGCGGCCGAAGAAGCTCGAGAACCAGGCGCTCGCCGGCAGGATGACCGCGTTCGCGACCAGGTAGCTGGTCAGCACCCAGGTCGACTCGTCCTGCGTCGCACCAAGGTTGCCCGCGACGTAGGGCAGCGCGACCACGGTGATGGAGGTATCGAGCACGACCATGAAGGTCGCGAGCATCACGGGCACCGAGATGAGCCACGGGTTTGCGCGCGGACGCCACTCCGCTGTGAGGGTGGCGGCCGCCGCGCTCATCGCACCTTCACCCTCGGGACGACCGACATGCCGGGTGCGATGTCGAAGCCGTCGGGCGGTGTCTCATCGAACACGATCTTCACCGGCACGCGCTGCACGACCTTCACGTAGTTGCCGACGGCGTTCTCCGGCGGCAGCAGACTGAAGCGCGCGCCGGTACCGGATTGCAGGCTGTCGACGTGGCCTTTGAACGTGCGGTGAGGATACGCATCGATCCTGAGCTCAGCGGGTTGTCCGCGTCGCATGTAGGTGAGCTGGGTCTCCTTGAAGTTGGCGGTGACCCAGACATCCCTGGGCACCAGTGCCAGCAGCGCCTGGCCGGGCTGCACGTAGTTGCCCTGTTGCACGCTGCGGGCGGTGACGCGGGCATCGACCGGCGCTGCAACCTGCGTGTATGACAGGTTGAGCTCGGCCTGCTTGAGCTTGGCCTGTGCAACCTTGACCGCCGCCGTTGCACTGTCGACCCCCGCCCTGCTCAGCGTGACGGCCGCTTGGGCCGCCTTGAGTTGACTCTGCGCCGCACGCACGTCGGCCGAGGCGGTGCGCGCCTGGGTCTGCGCCTGATCGAGCGCCGTCCTCGACACCGCCCGCTGCTCGACGGACTGATAGCGCTTCAGGTCATCCTGTGCCCGCTGGTCGGCAGCCTCCGAGGATGCCATGGCGGCCTGCGCCTGCGAGACGCGCGCCGCACTCACGCTCATCTGTGCCAGCGCCTGCGCCAGCTGCCCCTGAGCCGCCACGAGCTCGGCGTCGGCTCCGGCGACCGCGGCCTGATAGTCACTGGGATCGAGCTGGATGAGGATGTCGCCTTTTTTCACCAATTGATTGTCGGTGATCAGCAGGCGCTGCACCTGTCCCGGCACGCGGGCGCTCACGAGCGTCACATACGCATCGACGAAGGCATCGTCGGTCGACTCGTACGGGGCGACAAAGAATGCGTAATAGACCGAGGCTGCTGCGACGACGAGGACCCCCGCCGCGATGATGGCAAGCGTGCGTGGCTTGAGCCGGCGTCGCCGCGGCGGCGGCAGCGGAGGGTGTTGGTCGTCGCTCCCGCTGTGCGGCGGGTTGTTGTTGTCTTCGACCATGGCGGGAACGGAAAGCTGGAAATTGCGCTCGGACCTTGGGGCAGTGAATATACCCCGACAAGCGCTGCGATCTCACAGCGGATGACGGAGATTCTCCATGAAGCAGGTGCTGACGGTGGGCATGGCGCTGCTACTGGGCGCGCTGGCAATCCGGGCGGACGCGAGTCCCGCCCCCTGGGTCGAGGGCACGAACTACCTGCGGCTCGATCAGGTGCAGCCGACCCACGTCGGTGCAGGCAAGGTCGAGGTGCTGGAGGTGTTCTCCTACGGCTGTCCGTTCTGCAGCAGCTTCCAGCCCGTCATGGAGCGATTGCGGCGCAGCCTGCCGGCCAGCGCGCAGATCGTGCTCCTGCCGGCCTCCTTCAGCGCGGCCGAGGATATGCCGATGTTCCAGCGTGCGTTCTACGCGGCGCAGTCGCTCGGCGTTGCCGAGCGGGCGCACCAGGGGATCTTCGATGCGGTCTGGAAGACCGGCGAGCTCGCCATCGCCGATCCGGCAACGCATCGCCTGAAGTCCTCCCAACCCGCGATCGAGGATGCCGCCAAGTGCTACGGGCGCATCACCGGAGTGAAGCCCGAGGAGTTCTTACGGGCGGCGCGCTCGTTCGGTGTGGACACCAAGATGCGGACGGCCGATCAGCAGGTCCGGGCCATGCGCGTGCCGAGCACGCCGTGCCTGATCGTGAACGGAAAGTACATGGTGCAGCTCGACACGCTGCGTGGTGCGGACGAGGTGATCGACATCGTCAACTTTCTCGTCAGGAAGGAGAGCACGCGCTGAAAGCGGACCATCCGTGACACTGCGCGCGCAACGTCGTCGTCTCGATCATCAATCCCAGCCGAACTGCGTCAACTGTCATGGCGCGCCAGCAGCTCCACAACGGCCGGCAGCAGGAATAGTCCAACTATGGCAACGCACAGTGCCACTCCTTTCCAGCGACGAGTCGAAATCAAGTAGTACGGGCCATAGATCGGAAGCGCCCAGAACATGAACCAACCGTGGTCAAATGAAGGGGAAAACCGCCGTCGGTCAGCGCTGTCCGCGACCAGCCAACCCGCCAGCAATAAGGTGACCAACGAGAACTCCAGGCGATAGAGCTCATCCGGCAGCGCGTGTCCCCCGAAGGAACGAATCGCAACGTAGATGGAGAAGAGAAACGACACGACACAAGCCGCGATAACGTTCCACACTCTGAGGCGTGCTGCCAGCATGTCAGCTCCTCTGCCGGGGGGGCAGTCTAACGCTCAGCCGCCGCCCGCATTACGCTGTCGCCATGCCGCCAGGGCATCCTCGAGCAGCTGCACCAACCCCGGACGCCGAAGATCGGTGGGGCCATGCAACTGCACGTGGCGGTGTAATTTCCCGCTTCCAGCCAGGAGCTGCTTCGGATCCCGCAGCTCGGCGCCCCGCACGATGCCGAGTTTCACCCCTGTCTGGCTCAAGATCAGCGTACATACCATGCCCTTGTATCCAGGGCCGTACCGATAACTGATGAGCTTCGCCGGTTCATCAAGCGATTCCTCCGCGCGCGGGAGGATTTCCGCCAACAAGCGGCGGGCAGCCGAGACGGTCTCCTGCACTGCTTGGGGATAGCGGGCCAGGAATTCGGCAATCGAGTGTCGGTCTTTCACGGCTCTACGAACCGGAGCTCCACCACATCTCCAATCGCGCCAGTCCGAGGAGCCCGAACGCGGAGAGCATGTGCCGTTACTGACCCTTGCGCTGGCTTTCGTAGGCCCGAAAGAGATCCGAGACCAGCACACCGTTGATTCGCATGCCATTGAGGTTTGCGTCGGTAATCGCGGCGTTGGAGAGATTCACGTCAGTGAACGCGGCGTCGGAGAGATTGACGTCTGTGAACGAGGCGCGTTGCAGCGTCACATTCACAAAGCTCGAATCCAGCAGCTTCGCGCCCGAGAAGCGCGATTGAGTGAGATCTGCATCGTGTACGTCAAGTCGCTCACGGACACTCTTGATTTCCATCGGCGTTACCCCCTCTGGCTGGCCTGGTATGCGGCTATGAGCGGAAGTATGGCTTGCCGCCGGGCCAGACTGTCGTGCGGCCAGTAGCGCTCGCGGTCGTAGTAGGCGCTCACGGATGGAATGTCCTCTGGTATGAGCATCCACGGCTGCTTGGACTGGGTGAAGATGTGGATATCTGGTGGCAGTAAGTCAGGATTGTCCAAGGTGCCCACTCGAATGAACTTGAGCAGGGGACCGGCTCCAGAGTAGTGGCTCCACACGGCGATCTTGCACCTTGGACATCGAGCGATGACTTGGCCCTTGCCGCTCTCGGACGGAGTTGGAACAAGTTCCAATTCACTCCCCAGGTTGGCCACGCGATCTGCTTCAATCAAGGCGTTCAAAGCGAACGAAGCACCGGACTCGCGCTGACACCAGCGGCAGTGGCAACAGTGGACGAACAGCGGCGGCGTCTGCATTCGATAGCGCACGGTACGGCAGTCGCAGCCGCCCTCCACCGGGAACGCTTGCGCAGTGATCATGACGCTGCACCTTCTGTGACGCTCATTCTCGGGGCAGGAGCTGGTTTATGCCCAACCTGTTGCCGAAGGGGTCCGTGAGGGAGATGTGCTTCGCATTCCACGGTGCAATCTCTACTTCCTGGACGAAGTCCGGCCGCCGAGCCTTCCACTCCGCGACGAGAGCATCCAAGTCGTCGACGTCCACGTGACACACAACTCCCGCGGGATTGTCTCCCTGGTGCTGGGATAGATGAAACACGAGTCCATCGCGCGACACCTGCATGTAGACGGGGAACGTGGGTTCGTGCCGAAACTCCCAGTCGATCCGGAATCCCAGCCAATCTACATAGTAAGCCTTGGCGTCCTCGTAGCCTTCAATGTGCAGGATCGGCACTGTCCGCTGCATAAGTCCTCTTACCATCCGGTGAGGGAGCGCTCGGGGTGGCTGGGTTGGATATCCTCGCCAGAATCGCGCGGGCATTTCTCACGCGCGCGAGCCTCGCAATACAGTACTCGCTTCTCTCGGACGCGACTAATCCCGAGCCCATGAGGCCACGGAACTGGCGCGCCCTTGCGATGCGGCCTGCGACCAAATGAGAGAGTGATGCATCTTAGGTCTGCGGGAAGCTCGATTGGTGGAGGCGAGTCGCGTGCGGGCAGCGCCAGCTGTGAGGTTGGTCGTAGTTCTGGTCCTGTTGTTGCTCAGCAGGTCCGCCGACTCTGCGGACGCCGCGGTTGGGATCGTCGTCGATGCGCAAGGAACGCCGGTGCCCGGTGCCCGCGTGGGATCCTCGTTGGCGTTCGCCCCGGTCATCGAGCAGGTGAAGGTTCAGATCGGCTACGGTGCTGCTCCCGCGATCACGGATGCTCGTGGGGCGTTCAGTGTTCCAGCCGCCCCGATCGCCTATACCCATGTCCTCGTCGCTGCGGGCCTGGATGGCACCCTTGGGTTCGCTGCCCGGGAGGACTCAGCGCCCACACGGATCGTTCTCCGTGCGCCGGCAAGACTGAAGCTCGAGATCGTCAAGCGATTCGGACACCAGCATCCCTTCTCGATTGATCTGATCGCTGCGGGTTCCGCCGTCGGCTATGGGAGTGTGCCTGGCGGCTCGGCGCAACTCGTGGTTCCGCAGGGTACGCTGGAGCTCACCGGCGTCGGCGATCCCGAGAGCCTCACGGTTCGGCAGCCGCTGGTCCTATCGGCGCAGGAGCCGTCGTCCATTCACCTCGAACTGCAGCCGACGGTGTGGGCACGGAATCTCGGCAAAGCGGCACCGAGCTTCACGGCGACCGACGTGCAGAACTGGTCAGGCCGGAGAGCGTTCGCAAGCCCTCGTGGGAAATGGGTTCTGGTGACGTTCTGGGCCACGTGGTGCCTGCCGTGCGTGCAGGAGATGCCGAAGCTGATCGCCTTCTACGAGCGAAATGCTCGCCTGCGGGCGCAGTTCGAGATCATCGCGGTTCACAGCCCAGACGGGGCGAGTCTTGCGGCGATTCAACCGCAGTACGAGCGTCTGGTGAAGGCCTGGAAGGGCAAGTCGATTCCGTTTCCTTTGCTGTTCGATTCCTCCGGCGAGACACACAAGCGATGGGGCATCGAGGCTTACCCCACCAATATCCTCGTGGACCGCGAGGGGCGGATCGCAGGTGCCGGAGGCCTGGACGAACTCGCCTCGAGGATTGGCGCTACTGGCAGTCTGTAGCCGCCCGGAGAGGACTGCGATGAGGGCGTTATGGACTGCGGTGGCAGCAAGCTGCATTGGAGCGGCCTCGCTGACACTGGCAGCGTCCGCCTCACAGACTGACCCGCTGCAGCTATGGATCGCCGCGCGCATCGTTACGGTGCGCACGATTGATGCGGCCGATGAGGACTACGGCGACCTCGAGCCCCTGATCGATGCCATCGGGGCTGCTCGCCTCGTGCAGCTGGGCGAGCCAAGCCACGGGGCCGGCAGCAGTTTCGCGGCGAGGTGCGCCTGATCAAGTTCCTGCACCAGCGCATGGGCTTCGATGTCCTCGCCTGGGAGTCCGGCTTGTACGACGTACAGCTGACACAGGCGGCGATGCGCTCCGGGGGTGATCCGGTGGCGGCAGCGCAGGCGGGCATACTCCTGGTGTGGTCGGCGACCGAGGAGGTCAGGCCGCTGTTCGCCTACGTGAAGGCGAGTCAGTCCACGGCTCGGCCGCTCGATCTGGTGGGATTCGATATGCAGATGAACGCGGTCGAGGCGAGCGCCCATCTCGCCGCCGACTTGCGCTCGCTCGCGGGCGCGCTCCGCGATCCGCTGCTACGGCAGCGGGCGAGCGAGCTGGTGGAGCGGGTGATTGCGGCGCATGAGCACCTGTTCGCCCGCAGCGAACTGATGCGGCAGATCGAGCTCGATTCCGTCAGGGCTCAGGCCTCGGGCAAGGCGCTCGCACCGCCTCCCAACGAACGGGTTACGGCATGGGAAGGAAGCCCCGCGGCTAAGCTCGCCGGACGAAGCGAAGACCTCGAGGCACTCGAGCAGGCGACGGATGGCCTGCTCGCCATGCTGCGCGCTCAGCGCGGGGCGTTTCTGCAGGTGCGCTCTGGAAGACAGATCGGCTTCCTGGAGCGTGTGCTCAAGAATCTGCGTGGCAACGACCGCAATAGCTACGACAATGAGCGCCCGGATCGCCCCGGCGAGACTGCCGCGAGCACGCTCTTAAACGAGGATTGGAATCGACGGGACGCGCTCAACGCCGCCAACCTGCGCTGGCTCATCGAGGAGGGTTACCCGAACCGCAGGATCATCGTCTGGGCGCACAACGCCCATTTGATGAACGCCTACTATGCGGCGAACGTGAAGCACGTCCACGTCGAGCCGCAGACCGGCGGGCGGGAGCCGACGGGCGTTGCGATGCGCAAGTGGCTGGGCGATGCGGTGTATACGATCGGGATGACGGCCTATGACGGCGAGGATGGCTGGGGCGCGGCAAAGCCGGTTGCCCCGGCGCCCGAGGGTACCCTGGAATGGCGCCTGCACCAGCTGCACAAGCCCTATGTCTTTCTCGATCTGCGTGCGCTTGCGGCGAGCCCCGAGCATCGCCTGCTTGGACCTCAATCCCTGCGGATCGACCAGTACCGCGAGGATTCGCTGAGCGATGTGACGCGCCCGTTCGATGCCATCTTCTTCATCGATCACATGGCCCCGGCCGTGCCCATTCGCGCCGCGCACCCCTAGCCCGCACGGCGCCTCGCACTCTTGCCACGCCGGCCCGGGCCACTCACCCTGCCCTCCGGCGCCTCGGCGCGCGGGGGCACCCAGGGCTGCCCGGTCCGCTCCTCGATGTAGCGTCGGATCAAGCGCCGCACCACTTGCGAGGGGGTCACGTCTTCCTCGAAACACAGCTGCTCGAAGCGCGCCTTCTTGCGCGGATCGATCAGGATCGTCAGTCGTGCGGTGCGGTCTTCCAAGGTTATGGTCACCAGGTTGAAATCGGACGACACTTGCCTGTGATTCGAATTATAATCCAATACGTATCTGCGTAGCAGTCCCCGTGACGCTCCCGCTTCACTCCTCGCTTGCCTGTTGCCTCGCGGTCCTCATCGCCTGGGGGATGATCGGACTTGCCGGGCTGCTGCGTCCGATGAGCGTCGCCTTCGTCGGACGTACCCTGTTTCCGCTCGGGGCGCTGTTCGGCGTGGCGCTCAGCGTGCTCGCGGCGACCTCGCTCGCCTCGCCGGCCGAGCATCTGACCCTGCTCGTCGGGCTTCCCGATCTGCCCGCGCATCTGCGGCGCGATGCGCTGACGAGCGTGTTCCTGTTTCTGCTCGGTGCGACCTCGGCCGGAATCTCGGTGTTTGCCGCGGGCTACTTCCGACGCGGCCACGGCACGCCGCCGGGGCTGCTGTGCCTTCAATATCATCTGTTTCTCGCGAGCATGGGCTTCGTCCTGCTCGCCGACGATGCCTACGCATTCATGGTCGCATGGGAGACGATGGCGGTTTCCTCGTACTTCCTGGTGACCACGCAGCACGGCCTGGCGGAGATCCGCCGCGCGGGCTTTCTCTATCTGCTCATCGCGCACGTCGGCGCCATCGCGATCCTGCTCAGCTTCGGGGTGATGCAGGGCGGGAGTTGGCAGTTCACCTTCGAGGCGATGCGCCATGCGCATCTGGCGCCCCAGTGGGCCGCCATCGCCTTCTTGCTGGCGCTCGTGGGCTTTGGCGCGAAAGCCGGGCTCATTCCCCTGCACGTGTGGCTGCCTGAAGCCCATCCGGCCGCGCCGTCGCCGGTCTCGGCGCTGATGAGCGGCGTGATGCTCAAGACGGCCGTCTACGGGGTGCTGCGCGTGACGTTCGATCTGTTGCACGCGGCGAAGTGGTGGTGGGGACTGGTGCCGCTCGGCCTCGGGCTCGCCACGGCGCTGTATGGCGTCATCTTCGCCGCCGTGCAGACCGACATGAAGCGCCTGCTCGCCTGGTCCTCGATCGAGAACATCGGGATCGTGTTCACGGCATTCGGGCTCGCCATCATCTTCGGTGGCGTCAACATGCCATCGCTGGCCGCGCTCGCCCTGATCGCCCTGCTCTACCACAGTCTCAATCACGCCTTCATGAAGAGCCTGTTGTTCCTGGGTACCGGGGCGGTGCTGCACTCGACGGGCGAGCGCAACCTCGGGCGCCTGGGGGGTCTCATCCATCGCATGCCGTGGGTCGCCTGGCTGACACTCGTCGGGGCGCTCGCCTTGGCCGGACTGCCGCCCCTCAACGGCTTCGTCTCGGAATGGCTGCTGCTGCAGGCATTCCTGTTCGCGCACCAGGTGCCGCAGACCTTCGTCAACATGCTGCTGCCGATGGGGGCCGCGCTGGTCGCCCTCGCCGCGGCGCTCGCCGCCTACGTCATGGTGAAGTTCTTCGGCGTGATATTCCTCGGCCAGCCGCGTGAGGCGACGCTCGATCGCGCTCACGATGCGGGCCTGCTCGAGCGCATCGGCCTGGTGTGGCTTGCGCTCGGCTGCTTCCTCCTGGGACTTGCACCCACGCACGTGATCGCCGCCTTGAGGCGGGTGGTCGCGCAGCTGACGGGCCAGACGCTTCCCGATCCCCAGGCGCCCTGGTGGCTGCTCGTGCCGCTGCCGAGCCGACAGGCCTCCTACTCGCCGGTACTGTTCCTGATCGCGATTGCCGTTGTGGTCACGCTCACGATGCTGACCGTGCGGCTCTTCTATCATCGGCGGGTGCGTCATGCGCCGCCCTGGGACTGCGGCTTCGGCGCGCTCAACGCCCGCATGCAGGACACCGCGGAGGGCTTCGGGCAGCCGATCCGTCACATCTTCGGGATGTTCTTCGTGCTCGAGCGCGAGCTGCCATCGCCCTTCGATCGCGCTCCCCGCTACCGCGTGCGCGTGGCGGATCGGATCTGGCAGGGTCTGTACCTGCCGCTCGGCGCGTTCGTCGAGCGGGTGGCCAATGCCTTCTCCACCTTGCAGCAGGGGCGCATCGCCACCTACCTGCTGTACAGTTTCGTCACCCTGGTGGTGCTGCTTGCGCTGGTGCTATGAGAACGCTCGATCTCATCACCCAGGCGCTTGAGATCGTCGCAACGGTGGCGGCCGCGCCGCTCTTCGTGGGCTGGATCAACCAGTGCCGTGCGTGGCTGCAGAACCGCAGCGCACCGAGCCTGTGGCTGCCCTATCGCGGGATCCGCAAGCTGTTCCACAAGGATGCGGTGATTGCCGAGCACGCCTCGCCGCTCTTTCGCATCGCCCCGTACATCGTCTTCGGGACGATGGTCCTGGCCGCTGCCATCATTCCCTCGATGGGCACCGCACTGCCCTTCACGGCGGCCGCCGATGCGATTGCGCTCGTCGGTCTGCTCGCCACCGCCCGGGTCTTCCAGTCGCTCGCCGCCATGGACATCGGCACCGCGTTCGGCACGCTCGGCGCGCGGCGCGAGATGATGGTGGGATTCCTCGCAGAGCCCGCGCTGCTGATCGTCATCTTCGTTGCCTCGATCATCTCGGCGACGACCGCGCTCCCGGCGATCACCGAGAATCTCGCCACGCAGCACTTGGGGCTCTACCCGAGCCTCGCGTTCACCGGCATCGCCTTCACGCTGGTGCTGCTCGCCGAGAATGCCCGCATTCCCATCGACAACCCCTCTACGCACCTCGAGCTCACGATGATCCATGAGGCGATGCTGCTCGAGTACTCCGCCCGGCACCTGGCCCTGATGGAGTGGGCGGCGGCGTTGAAGCTCTTCAACTACGCGTGCATCGGGTTCGCGCTGTTCGTGCCCTGGGGCATTGCGACGAGCGAGGGGACACCGCTCACGCTGCTCGCCTCGATTCCGCTGCTGGCGCTGAAGCTCGGGCTCGCTGGCGCGGGTCTTGCGGGCATTGAGACGATCTCGGCCAAGCTGCGCGTGTTTCGGGCGCCGGAGTTCCTCGCGACTGCCTTTCTGCTTGCGGTGCTGGGCCTGCTCGTGCACCTGCTGCTCGGAGCGTGATCGTCATGAGCGGGGTACCTTTGGATCTGCAGCTGCTGAACCTCTGCGCCGCGCTGCTGCTGCTGCTGTCGTTCGCCATGCTGGCGCAGCGGCGCATCGTCAATCTGGTCAACCTGCTGGCGCTGCAGGGGGCGCTGTTGCTGATCGCGACGCTGCTGCTCGCGTGGCGCACCGGACAGCATCATCTGTATGTGTCCGCGGCGCTCACGCTTGCGCTGAAGGTCACTTTCCTCCCCTGGCTGCTGCATCGCCTCATCCGCCGCCTGGAGGTCTACTGGGACACCGAGCCGCTGCTCAACATCTCCGGGACGATGTTGGTCGGGCTGCTGGTCGTCGTGTTTGCCTTCGGCCTGGCCCAGCCCATCTCGGCGCTCGCGAGCACCGCCACGCGCAGCTCCATCGGGATCGCGGTGGCGGTCGTGCTGCTGTCCTTCATCACCATGATCACCCGACGCAAGGCGATGTCGCAGGTCGTGGGGTTCCTTTCCATGGAGAACGGCCTGTTCTTCGGTGCCATGAGCGCCACCTACGGCATGCCCATGATCGTCGAGCTCGGTGTGGCCCTTGATGTGCTGGTGGCCGTGCTCGTGCTCGGCATCTTCTTCTTCCAGATCCGCGAGCAGTTCGACAGCCTCGATCTGCACCATCTGGAGTCGCTGAAGGAGGGGCCGACCCCTCAGCTGTCGGGCTCTTCCCAGGAGGACGGCTAGTGGAACTGCTGCTGCTCCTGGCAGCCCCGCTCACCGGAGCGCTGCTCTTAGGGATCTGGGGCGCGCGAGCCTGGGCCCCTGAGCTCAACGTGGTGGTGAGTCTCGCCACGTTCGCCACCGCCTGCGTGCTCACCGCCCGGGTGATCGGCGAGGGCAACTTGCTCGTGGCGCACGAGCAGTTCTTCATCGACCCATTCAATGTGTTTCTCGTGACGCTGACGGCGTTCGTGGGCCTCACCACCTCGATCTTCTCGCGCCCGTACATGCGGGTAGAGATGAACCACGGACGCCTGAGCGCGCCGCGCCTGCGCCTCTACCACGCCATGTATCAGTTGTTCATGGCGACGATGCTCACGGCGCTGACGACCAACAACATGGGACTGCTGTGGGTGGCGATGGAGGCGGCGACGCTCTCGACCGTGCTGCTCGTGACGCTCTATCGCACCCCGGCCAGCCTGGAGGCCGGCTGGAAGTACTTCATCCTGTGCGGCGTCGGCATCGCGCAGGCGCTGTTCGGCACGATCCTGCTGTACTTCGCGGCCGAGCGGCTGCTCGGCGCGGAGGGCGTGAGCGCCCTGCTGTGGACGCACCTGAACAGCGTGAAGGGACATCTCGAGCCCGCCGTGCTCGGTCTCGCCTTCGTGTTCCTCCTGGTCGGCTATGGCACCAAGGTGGGCCTTGCGCCGCTTCACAACTGGCTTCCCGATGCGCACGCGGAGGGTCCGACGCCGATCTCCGCGGTGCTGTCGGGGCTGCTCCTGAACGTTGCCATCTACGCGGTGGTTCGCTGCAAGGTGCTGGTCGAGGGCTCACTGCACTCGCAGCTGCCTTCGCGGATGCTCATGGCGTTCGGCCTGCTCTCGGTGGTGCTCGCGGCCTTCTTCCTGTGGCGCCAGCGCGATGTGAAGCGGCTCTTCGCCTACTCCTCGATCGAGCACATGGGGATCATCACGTTCGCCTTCGGCATGGGAGGCGCGGTCGCCAACTTCGCAGCCCTGCTGCACATGACCGTGCACTCGCTCACCAAGTCGGCCATCTTCTTCGCGGTCGGGCATGCCGCTCAGAAGGCAGGCTCGCAGCTCATGGACAACATCCGCGGCCTCATCACGCTCTCCCCGACCGTGGGCTGGGGCCTGATGATGGGATCGCTCGCGATTCTCGGCATGCCGCCCTTCGGGGTGTTCGCGAGCGAGTTCCTGATCCTGACGACCGCGATGCGTGAGCAGCCGTGGGCAACGCCGATCCTGCTGACGGCGCTCGGGGTCGCCTTCGCGGCCATCTTCGGCCGGGTGCAGCCGATGGTGTTCGGCGAGACGAGCGCGCGCCGGCTGCCGCACTCACCCGCTCTGCTGCCGGTGTTCGCACATCTCGCGCTCGTGCTCATGCTCGGTCTGTATGTTCCGCCGTACCTGGCCGACTGGTATCGCGCCGCCGCGCGCCTGATCGGAGGGGGCTGAGATGCCGGCGCGATCCTGGTTCGCGCGCAGCCACGCGCTCCCCGGAGCCCCGGGGATGCAGGCGCTGCGCGTGTCGGCCGAGGAGTGGCGTGCGGCAGCGCAGGACCTGGCGGCCGCCCGGGCACGACTGCTGGCGCTGTGGGCGCGGCGCGACGAGCACACGATGCCTGAGATTCATGCGGCGTTCCTGGCCGAGCACCAGGGTCTGGTGCTGAGCCTCCCGGTACCCGAGCCCAATGCAGTGTATCGCGGGCTCGAGGATCTCTTTCCGGCCGCCTCACGCCTGCAGCGCGCCGTCGCGGATCTGTCGGGACTGCACTCGAGCGATCCGGACGCACGCCCCTGGCTGCGCCACCCGCCAGGCGACTATCCCTTCGTACGAGTCGACGGTGAGGGCGTGCACGAAATCGCCGTGGGGCCGGTGCACGCCGGGATCATCGAGCCGGGACATTTCAGGTTCTCGGTGGTCGGGGAGAAGGTTCTGCGGCTCGAGGAGCGACTCGGCTACGTGCACAAGGGCATCGAGCGCCGCTTCACCGAGCTGCCGGTTCTCGAGGGTCATCGGCTCGCGGCTCGCGTGTCGGGCGATTCGGCCGTGGCGTACTCCTGGGCGTACTGTCAGGCGCTCGAGGGAATCACGCAGACGCAGATCCCCGCGCGGGCCGCGTGGCTGCGGGCGCTGTGCCTGGAGATCGAGCGTTGCGCAAATCACCTGGGCGACCTGGGCGCGCTCGGCAACGATGCCGGCTTTGCGTTCGGGCTTGCGCAGTTCTCGAGGCTCAAGGAGCAACTGCTGCGCGCGAGTGCGAGCGCGCTCGGTGCCCGCTATCTCCTCGATGCCATCGTTCCCGGCGGCACGATCGTGGATCTGACCGAGCGGGGGGGGGCCGCGGTGGTGGATTGCATCCGCGATATCGCCGAGGAGGCGACCCGATTGCGCAACATCTACGACGAGCACGAAGGGGTGCGCGACCGATTCTGCGGCGCCGGGACGGTATCGCCCGAGCTCGCCGCTCGCCTGGGGCTCACGGGACTTGCGGGGCGCGCGAGCGGCCAGGCCTTCGATCTGCGGGTGGATCAGCCTTGCGAGCCGTACGGCCAGCTCACCGTCAACAAGATGGGCCGACGCGACGGCGACGTCGCTGCGCGCGTGGCCGTACGCTTCGATGAGCTGCAGGAGTCGTGTCGTGTGATCGAGCGCATCGTGGCCGCGCTCCCGGTCGGACCGCAGCGCACCCCCGTGCGCGTGCCGACCGCGGGCACCTTCGGCGTCGGACTCATCGAGGGCTGGCGCGGGCCGGTGTTCGTCGCCCTCGAAGCCGGCGCCGACGGAGCCATCGCTCGCTGCCATCCGCACGATCCCTCGTGGCAGAACTGGCCGGTGCTCGAGCACGCGATCATCGGCAACATCGTGCCGGACTTCCCGTTGATCAATAAGTCCTTCAACCTGTCCTATAGCGGGCACGACCTGTAGAGCCTCATGCTGAAGACGCTGCGCCAGATTGCCTCCATCGGTATCGTCACCGAGCCCGCGCCAGGGGCGGACGACTCGCTGCGGCTGCGCGTGAGCCTGCAGGAGCGGATTCGAGCGGTGCTCGGCCGGGCGCTGTGTATCCGTCACATCGATGCCGGCTCCTGCAACGGCTGCGAGCTCGAGATCCACGCGCTCAACAATCCGCTGTACAACATCGAGGGGCTGGGTGTGCGCTTCGTCGCAAGCCCGCGCCATGCCGATCTGCTGCTCGTGACCGGCCCCGTCTCGCGACACATGGAGACCGCACTGCGACGCACCTACGCAGCAACGCCGGATCCGAAATTGGTGGTCGCGCTGGGGGACTGCGGCTGCAGCGGCGGAATCTTTGGCGAGAGCCCTGCCAGCTGCGGCCGGGTGTCGAACGTGATTCCCGTGGATGTCGCGATCCCCGGGTGTCCGCCGAGCCCCACGCAGATCCTGCGCGGTATCCTGGCGGCCGTCTCGAGCGAGCGCGCGGCCGGCGCCGAGAGGTAGAGCTTTGGGTGGACTGTCTCAGAGGGGCCTCTGATCCAGTGTCTATAGACCGGTCCTCATGCCGCCACCCTCCATGCATGTGATCCTGCCTCGCGCACCCAGTAGAGGGGGCTCGGCTCATGCACGTAGGGTATCGACTCGTTCCCGCTCACGGAGGCTTGTAACCTAAGCCCGACACGGAGAATGTTCCGGGCCGCATTCACGTCCCGGTCGTGCACCTCACCACAGTGCGCGCACCTCCAGTGCCTTACAACGAGACTGTCCGGACCTGCAGGACCTGTTGCAGCCCCGCAGCCGCTGCAGACTCGCGTGGTGTTTCGCTCGTTGACGACTTCGACACGCCTGCCGGCGTACTCGCCCTTGTACTGCAGGAAGCGCCTGAGCGTCCCCCAGCCACTGTCGAGCACGGATTTCGCCATCCGTGTCTTGACCAGCTTCGGGCTGCTCACATCGCCCACGAAGATATTCTGATACCGCTCGACGATCTCCCG
>Ga0335081_10003027_pt1 | contig 26390 bp, 23 predicted proteins | sample Lox_Sample_35_FD_206713 | JGI IMG/M metagenome (GOLD analysis project Ga0335081, IMG submission 206713) | Soil microbial communities from Loxahatchee National Wildlife Refuge, Florida, United States - Lox_Sample_3.5 | ecosystem: Environmental > Terrestrial > Soil > Wetlands | place: USA...
CGTGGTGCTCAATTGGTTTGAAGAATTGAAGCAGAAAGCGGCGAAGTAACCCAAACATCAGACGCGCCACACTTCCCAGGTGGTCCAAGTCGCGACAAACGGGTTTTTTCGGAAGCCAAAGAGACTCCAGATTCCGAAAGTCCACCCCCATCCCCTCGCTTGACACTCGATTCCGCCCCGCGTAGAGTCCGTTGCGAACCATTGCGATCATAGAATTCGGCGGGGGAATAGGAATGCGAGATCGTTTCTTGGCTGCTATCGCGGTCGTCTCGGCGACGCTATTTTTCGCTTCGTTTGCTGCGGCGCAAACGGCTCCAGCCCAAGGCGCTCAAGGGCTCAACCCATGGAAATTTCATCCCACAGACAGGCCCGTCGGCGACGGCGGACCCGCGCCCAAGCGCGATCTGACCGGCACGTGGGCCGGGCCGGGTTCGGGCATGGCTGTGCCACGCGGCGAAGCGGCCGAAAAGCCTTCGCTCACTCCCCTCGGCCAACAACTGATGAGCCAGAACAAGCCCCTGGGGAAGTTCAGCCCGGCCGGCACAAACGATCCTCACGTGCGCTATTGCGACCCCTTTGGAATGCCGCTCAACTCGATTCAGGAGATTCGCGGCCTTTCCTTCGCGCAAATGCCGAATCGCATCGTGATGATGCTGATGTATCAGGACCTCTGGCGCGAAATCTGGATGGACGGCCGGTCCTTGCCCACGAATGTGGGCGGCGGTGGCAAAGACGCGCTCGATGCGAGATACAACGGCTACTCGATCGGCCACTGGGAAGATGACTACACGCTCGTCGTGGATACCACCGGCATGGACGAAAGAACCTGGGTTACCGCCGCCGGATATCCTCACACCGTGAACGCCCACGTGCAGGAGCGCTACACCCGCGTCGACCATAACGACATGAAGCTCTCGGTGACCATCGACGACCCCAAAATCTTCACGAAGCCCTGGTCCATGGGCGCCTACAACTTCAAGTGGATTCCGAACCAGCAGCTCGATGAATGGCTCTGCGTGCCTTCGGAAGTGCAGGAGTACTTGAAAGAGATGGGCGATCCGGCGGGCAGCGATCCGAATGCCGCCCCGCAGCGCCGCTAGCGATTGCGAGCGCCCGGGCGCTGCGTCATGCCGCGACTTGTGCGTTTCTCACTGGGATTGGTCGTAAACTCGCTGCACTTCGCCCGCAATGTTGTTGATATTCGGCGAATCCGGGTACTTGGCGCGGAGTTCCGCCGTCATTAGATTCTTCGCCTCGTCGGCTGACACCCCTTGTCGCTTGAGTTCCAGCGCGCGCGCCTGGAGCGCCAAAATATACTCGCTTTCTTTTCCGATCTGGCTGCCGTCCACCACGGCAGGGCCGTGATCGGGCACGATCCAGCGCGGATGCAAAGCCTCCACAGTGTCCAGGATGGACAGCCATCCTTTCACGCCAGCGACGTCACTGCCCATCATGGGGAAAATGTTCTTCTGCACGATATCTCCCGGTATCAGAACGCTGTCTTCCTCGACGAAAATCAACTCGTCTCCCTGGCTATGGGCCGCTCCCAGCCACATCAGGCGCGCCGTCACTCCGCCCAGGTCGAGTCTCGCTTCGCGGTCGAAGAGAATATCCGGCGGCCGAAACTTGACGTTCTCCAGCAGCTCTTTGTTTTGGGCGGACATCTTCCGGAATATTTCGAGATGCGCGGCGACTCCCTTGTTCATCTCTTCCTGCTGCACCGCGGCCCGAATAATGATGGTATTCGCCGGGAACGCCTGCTCGCCCGAGGTGTGTTCGGCATGGTAATGCGTGGTCGTAAGGTAGAGGTTCGGACCCTTGGCCAGCTTTTGCGCCACGCGCACCACGGTCGCCCCATTCCGTTCACCAAGTCCTGTGTCGATCACCAGCGTCCCGCGCGTGCCCACGACGATTCCGACATTGGGAAATCCCTCGAGCGCGTACACGTGATCGGACACTTTCGTCAGCCGGTCTTCGGACATGAGCGGCTGGGGAAGCTGGGCGGCCCTCGCCGCTGGGGACGCAAAAATCGTGCCCGTGACAAGGAGCCAGAAAGCCAAGCTTGACGGCTTCTTTCGTAGCGACATGATCGGACGCCTTTGGCGAATTCAGCCTAGCCGATGATTTTGACGGTTGCCGTCCGATTCTAGCACCGTCAAGTTGTGCCAACACGCTAGGGAACCGGTAAAAATTGCGCGATCCGTCGCGCGGGCGCGCAATGTAACCCATTTAGCATCACCGTGATATGACTGGCCAGCAATGTGCTCGCTTGTTCTGGGGGGCGTCCGTCGCTCAATCGAACTTCCACCCCGGGGGGATATATGCGCCGCGCAACACGGTTTCCGCTGCATCTTTCGGCTGTAGTCCGCTGGGCAACTGGATCCGGCATGGCGGAGGCAAAGACCGAGTCTCAAGATGTGAGTTCGAGGGGCATCTACTTTTTCTTGCCCAAGCGCATTGCCAACGGCTCGCCGGTCGAGATTCTCATCAACCTGCCGCATGACATCGCCCTGGAGGGCCGGCCCCGCGTCCTCTGCAAAGGACACGTTCAGCGCACCGAGGTCCTGGAATCCGATCGCATCGGAGTGGCAGCCCGGATCGAGAGTTACGAGTTTGTGCACGGAAACGAAAGCGAATACCGTTCGTCCGCGACGAAGTAATAAGAACGCCTCCGGCCTTCCGCGATGGTGAATCGTCCGCCATCCGCCGCGCCAATCGCCTCAGCGCGCTACCCGCCCCTCGCCGCTCCGCTCCCGACTTGCGCTCACCCTGGCCGAGCGCGAAAACAGGAGGGACAAACGACAACCGTGCTTGCCTTGGGCCTCGATCCGAATTCCGGGATCTCACGGCGACGCCCGGTCTAACTCCTGAGCTCGTTCGGGCCTATCATCGATTCTCAGTTGGAGCGCGTTCGCGCGCTGGGATATCAGGTCGACACTTGCTTGGTCGGCTCCGGCCATAACGCCGAAGGAGTATTGAGGGACAGCTTGAGCAAACGCGCATACGACTGCGTGATGATTGGCGCCGGCCTGCGCGCGCCCCAACAACTCATCCTTTTCGAGAAGCTTCTGAACGTGGTCCACGCCCACGCTCCAAAAGCGAAGATTTGCTTCAACACAACTCCTGCGGATTCGGCGGAAGCCGTTCGACGCTGCGTTTGACGCCGCCTCGCCCCTCTTTCCAGCGTATCGCCTGTTTTTCGCCGCTCAGCAATTGGCCAATGACGTTCCTCGCCAATCAGAAGCATTAGCATCGAAGAAGCCCCGCAAATAATTTGCAAGAGTTTGACCACCGCCTGACAAATCATTCGCCCGACAATCCTAGAGTCTTTCCTCGCCGAAATTCGTAGTCCTTCATCGGACTACAAAATAGAGAGTGGCCCCTATGACTGTTCCTAACGCGCTGAATCTTCTGACTCCAACAGAAGACCAGGAGAGTATGCGAGAAGAGTCTCTGAATCTGAAACTGAAGTATCCCTGGCAGCGAGCTGTTTTCGACGCTTTGACGGAACTTGATGCTGATTGCGTAAGCGACAAGGTGACTCTGGCAGAAAAAGCTCTTTCCAAGCGGCTAGGTGAAAAGCCGTCCGATTTGTTGGAACGCCTTGCGCTCCGCGATGCCCTGGTAGCATTGCGAATCGTATTTCCGGCGATCAAATGGAAGGCGGACAGCCAGCAAGAATGATGGTTCTGTCTTTTGTCCGAGTAATGCTCAGCCGAAGCAATCCCGTATCGCGGTCATATCCAGGCCGCCTCGCCAGTCGAGCATTGCTGAAGACGACGATTCAGCGAATCGTTTGCAACGCGTTCTACCGCGTGGCTTCTTGTTGCTTTTCCGCAATGCCGTCCATCGTGGAACTGCGCTGCCGGCGCTTGGCATCCTGAACGATTAGGTCAATCCTTTCCCGAAGCTTTTTCGGCGAAAACGGCTTGGGGAAATAGTCGGCCGCGCCCATCTTTATAGCCTCCTGGGCCCCTTCGGCGGAGTAATAGCCGGTCATCAAAATGACAGCGATGCTCCGCTCCAGCTGCACGATCTGCTGCAGCAATTCCATTCCTCCAATGCCCGGCAGGATCAGATCGATCAGCACAATTTGCGGCCGCAAGCGGGTGATCAGGTCGAGTCCGACCCGCGGATCCGATGCGGTATGAATCTCGAGTTCGCCGTCGCTCAGCGTGAAATTGACCATCTTGAGATTTTTGGGATCGTCGTCGATCACCACAATCCTCACGTGCTGATCGCTTTCGTTGACTTGGTTCATTAGAATCACCTCGTCCTGCTGTTGCGGCCCCGGGGGCGGCTGGGCTGCTTGTCTACGTTCTGAAGCGAGTCTAGGCGAAAGGCGCATCGCCCGTCGGATTCATATTGAGGTAAGTGTATATATAGTAATTAGGTCTCCTGTGCCCCGGTGAAAGATCGGTAGGGGGCTTGCCTTTGAGGGATCATGGCGTGTGCCTTCCCGCGGCCGAAGCTAGAAAGAGACGCGTCCTCCGTTCCGGTTGTTTCTCTAAGATTTTGAAAATCAGCCGTTTTCCGGGAATTGCAAATGGCTGAAAAGCTAAGTGTCCGCCCCGCCTGTAGGCGCCTCAGCCCTGAAATATTTCGCCCGCAAGTTCGTCTAGGTAGCCTAAGGAGCGACGAACATGAACGGACGAATTGTGTTCAGGATTTTCCTGGGGTTGCTGACGATCGGGCTGCTGGCCGGCGCGGGCGCGAGTCTCTACCACCTCGGCGTGTCCCACGGCTTGGCGGTCGCGCCGCAGCTCGCGGACCGGCTGCCTCAGGGTGCGCCCGTGGTGCCGTACATCCCCTACGGCCCGTGGGGTTTCCGTCCCTTTGGCTGGGGCTTCGGCTTTTTGGGCCTGTTCTTCCGAGTGCTGTTCTTCTTCGGCTTCGTGTGGCTCATCAGCCGGTTGTTCTTTTGGGGCTGTTGGGGCGGGGGTGGGAGGGGCCGCCGATGGGAGCAACGCCGCCAGATGCTCGACGAATGGCACCGCCGCGCCCATGGCTGGGGCCCGAACGAGGGACCCCGACCCCCGCAGCAATCACCCTCCCCTCAGGGCTGACGTCTGGCGACACTCCGAGGCCGGGCACCTCCCCCGATGGGTCGTCCGGCCTCGACTTGGCCCGAAAATTAGACGGGCTCTTCAACACCGCGGCCAGCGCGTGGCGCCGTGCAACCTGGTGACAAAGGGATCACAGCCCAACTTCATTTCCAAAGGCGCGAGCTAGAATAGCGGCTGTCTGTCGAGCCGCCGGATGCTCGGGTTTATTCTAGTGAGGGGGCGCCATGTCATTTCGCTCCGTTTTCATAGCTGTGGTGATTGCGTTTGCGCTGATTCTCTCGGCATTCCTCGTGAACCGGGCGAGGCCGAAGGTCGAGACCGAGCAACCTACCTCTGCGCTGGTGCGCGCCACCGGCAAATGCGCCGAGTGTCACGCACGAGTTCAGTTTTCCGTGGTGCACGAATATGAGCTGAGCGTCCATGCTGTTAAAGGCGTGAACTGTCTGGACTGCCATCAGCCGGTCGCCGGCCAGGAAAAGGAAGATCACCATGGGTTCGTGATTTCCGCGAAGCTCACGGCTGGCAATTGCCGCACCTGTCACGAATCGATCTACCAGCAGTTCTTGCGCAGCCGGCATGCAGCGCCGGCCTGGGCCGCTGTCTACGGAGAGAAAGGGCTCACGCCGGAGCAGGTGAATTTCTCGGAGCAGTATCAGCCTGGTGCAACGCGGAGACCGCCTCATCCGTTTGTGCAACTCGAAGGCGGATCCGCGATGACCAGCGGATGCGAACAGTGCCACAGCGTCGGCAGGCCCAACAGCGACGGCACGATCGGAACCTGCACCGCCTGCCACACTCGGCATACCAGTTCGGTGCGGGTTGCGCGCCTGCCCTCGACTTGCGCCCAGTGCCACATGGGCCCTGACCACTCCCAGATCGAAATCTACGAGGAGTCCAAACACGGCGTGATGTTCCAGGCCCAGGAGAACCTGCTGAATCTGGACGCCCCGCCGAAAACGCTCACCACCCGCGACATGTTCGTCCCGACGTGCGCCACCTGTCACATGAGCGGGATCAACGGACTCGGCGTCACGCACGATCCCTCCGAACGTTTGTCCTACTACCTCGCCAGCGCCATCAGCGAAAAGCGGCCCAACTACGCCGCCAACCAGGCGAGGATGAAACAAGTGTGCGCGCAGTGCCACACGCCCGCGCTGATCGACCGCGTTTACACTCAGGCGGAGCAAGTGGTCCAAATGACGAACGGGCGCGTGAAGGCGGCGCAGGAGCTCGTCGATGGCTTGCGCAAGGACGGCTCGCTGACCGGAGCCCCTTTTTCGCAGCCGATCGATTTCGTCTACTTCGATCTGTGGCACTACGATGGACGCACCAGCAAGCATGGCGCGTTCATGGGCGGCGCGGATTTCGTGCAGTGGCACGGGAACTACCCGATGCTGCAGAAGACCGTCGAGCTGCAATCCATGGCCGCCGAGTTGAGGAAAGAACATGGCCGGGGAAAATGAGCCTTGGTGGAGGCGGCCGCAGCTCTGGATCGAGCTGTTCGCCATCCTGAATCTGGGAGTTCTGGCGTTCGACGTCTACCTCGCGCATTCGGTGAATCAATTTCGCAATGAGGCGGAGTTCATTCCGCTGGCGTTCTCGGCGGGCGCTCCGGTCGTGCTGATTTTTGGCTTGGCCGTGCGCGGCCGCTGGCCTGCGGTGTGGAAGGATTTGGGCTACCTGGTGGGCTGGCTGGCAGTGCTGATCGGGCTGACGGGAGTCCTCCTTCATCTCCAGAGCCTTTTCTTCTACGAGCACACGCTGCGCAGCCTGACATATTCGGCTCCGTTTGCGGCTCCCCTGGCGTACACAGGGCTTGGGATGTTGCTCATCATGAACCGCATGGTCGGGCCGGAAACGCTCGAATGGGCCCAATGGGTGCTGCTGCTGGCCCTTGGTGGATACGTTGGCAACTTTGTCTTCAGCCTTTCGGACCATGCGGAGAATGGCTTCTTCTATCCCATGGAGTGGGCGCCGGTTGTAGCGAGCGCGCTGGCCATCGGGTTTTTAGTTGTGCCGCTGTTGATGCGAGTGTCGGCGCGCTACCTGGAATTGTGCGGCTGGATCCTTTTGCTGGAGGCGGGCGTGGGGCTGTGGGGCTTTGTGCTGCACGTTGCGGGCAACCTGCGCGGGCCTTCGGTGCACGCCTATGATAATTTCATCTATGGTGCTCCTTCACTCGCGCCGCTTCTCTTCCCGAATCTGATGATCCTCGGGATCATTGCGCTGTGGCAGCTTCGAAATCTGCAAACCGGCAGCGCCTGAGCTGTTGCTGAGATACGGAGGCGATCGCAACGGATGGCCCTGAAAATTCTCGCGTTTGTCATTCCCCTTGGGCTGGACACCTTCGCTCTGGCGATCGCTCTCGGGCTGCACGGGATTCGGCCGTTGCGGCCGGCCGTGGTCTTCGCCATTTTCGAGGGCGTCATGCCGCTTTTCGGAATTGCGCTGGCGCGAGTGGTGAGCGAACGATTTGCGACCGAGGCGACGATCCTGGGCGGGGTGATTTTGCTGGGCATCGCCGCCCATGCGTTTTACGAGGGCCTGCGAAACGAAGAGGACGTCAAGCAGGTATCCTTCGGTTCGCTGCGGTCGGCGGTTTTGGGAGGTGTGGCGATCTCCACCGACGAATTGGCGGCCGGATTTCCTCTGGGCGCTTCGGGATTGCCGGTTGGCCTCGTGCTGCTTGCGATTGTAGTTCAGACGCTGATTTTTGCGACGCTGGGCGTGGCTATCGGCAATCGCGTGCGCGCGAACCTGGCGCGGGCCGCTTCGCGATACGCGGGTATTGCTGCGGGCGTGGCATTTGCGGCGGTTGGACTGTGGCTGATCGCGGGAGCGCTGGGATGGATCTAAGCTCCCGCTTGTCGCCTTGCCGCTCGCCAGCGCCGGCCCATCTCACGACGCTGTCATTGCCAAGCGCTGCGCCCATCTCACAACGCTGTCATTCCGAGGAGCCCGCAGGGCGACGAGGAATCTGCTTTTTCTGTTTTTCCGCGCTTCACTGTTTCACCCCGCCCGTGGCACAGCCGCTCCTGGCTGTGCGGAATAGTGGTGCAGCGTGCAGCTCAGGCCGCGCTGGCGTGGCAAACCCTCTAATTGGCCGTTATCGATCCTCCCGACGCCGCTCGGCCTCTGCCTCGCAGCAGATCTCCCACGTCGTCGATCTTTTCGTCCAGCAAATTCAGCTTCCGCGACAGCGCCTGGATCTCCGATTCGGCACGGCGGTTGACGTCGAAATCGAGCTCGCTGCGCACCCGGTCTTTCTTGTCTTGCCGATTCTGGCTCATCATGATCACCGGCGCCTGGATCGCCGCCAGCATGGAAAGGAACAGGTTCAGCAGGATGAAGGGGTAGGCGTCCCACGCCTTTTGCCCAAGGCTGATGTTTATGGCCGTGTACACGACCATGAACAATGAGAACAGCCCGATGAAGGTCCATGAACCGCCGAACTGCGCGACACTATCGGCCACCCGTTCACCCTTCGTCGCTTCTTCGTCAATAATCTCATTGGCATTGCGGCTCGCTCGCGTCCGCACCAACTCGTGTGCGGCGTGGAGGTGGCGCCCCAGAGTCGTTAGCAGATCCATTCCGGCGTGCGGCTTGCGTTCCAGCAACGCGGCGATATCGTCCCGGGAAACTTCCAGGCACTCGGTCTCTTCGAGCGCAATCGCGGTCGTCTTGTGCGGCGATTGCTCGATCATCGAGGCGAATCCGAAGAAATCACCCTGCTCCGGTTCCCCCACGATCACCTCCTGCTGGTCTTCGTCGATTGTGGTGAGGCGCACGCGGCCCTTCAGCGTTACGTATGCCGGTCCGCTCGGGTCACCCTCCTTGTAGATCCGCTCGCGGGCGGCGAACCTCTTGAAGTCCACCTGGCCGGCCAGCACCGCGGTTTCGTCGTCATCCAACAGGGAGAAGAGTGGTACGCCCTTCAACAGTTGCGGTTCGCAGCTCATCGAAGTTTCCTTTCCTTGGTCATCAAGAGTCTGGGACGTCAGAAAACATCCGGGAAATCCACGGCGAACCCGAGTTGCCCTCCGATTCGCGGGCTGGCGGCATACTTGCCGGCAATCAATCCGAACGTGAGTGCCCACCCCTTGCGGAGCTCATATTGCCCTCCGCCCAGTCCCTGGAGCTGGCTTCGTGCGAGCGCGGGCTCGTCTGCGACGCCGCCGTAGATTTCCGCGCCTAGCGTAAGCCGCCGGCTGAAATCGTGCTGTAGCGACACTCCTCCCGTGAAAACGTGACCTCGTTTCGTTTCGATACCGACGACGCCGGTACTCGTGTTTCCCGCAAAAAGAAACCCGGCATTGCCGATGAGCCGTGTGCGGCTGGACCACGGCTCCTCGATAATGAAATTCAGCCAGTAGTCGGTCAGCCCTGAACCGAGCTGCTTCTGAACGCTGCCGGTCGGGAACTCAATATACAAACTGCTGGAAAGACCTGGAGACCGCGATCCGTCGCGCATCTTGCGGAAATTCCACTTCACGCCCATGTCCGTATCTCCCGCGCCCAGCGAAGATTCAACCCCGGGGGCCCGCAAGATGGAAAGGTAGGGCGCGTCGGCGTCCAGTTCAAGATTCAGGGGCAGGCCGTAATTGAACTTGAAGTTGGCCGTGTTCTGCCGCAGATCGGGAAACTGGGCCGACTGCAGACCGTCGAATTCGTCAAAGAATTCGAAATGCCACTTTCCGCGCTCTGTTACGTCCGCGTTATCCGTGTAAAAAGGCAGCTGCGCGAAGGCGGATTTCGCATGAGAGAAGATCGCCAGCAGCAAAATCACTATGGAAACGTGCGTCCGGCAAGCCATAAAGGGCCGTAGATTGTAGCCTTGAGAGCACGGACTCACGTTACAGGCACGTTAAAAGCCCCGGGCGGCCGAAGGAAGCGCCGTCGCATTCCGATCTCCCGCACCCGCCGTCATCCCGAACCCAGACTGCGGGGGTCCCCGGACCCGCGCCTCTCAGCGCGAGCGAAGCCTCGCGCGAAAAAAGAGTCGCGCGTGTTGGGGTGGCAGCCGCGTTTCCTGCGGATGGGGGGTGAGGGATCTGCTCTTAGGAGTTTTCCGGCGGCGACAAAGTCGTCACGGCGCTTTTCGGGCCTGAAAAAGTCACTGAGAATCTCCTGTTTGCACGTGCCGGCTGAACGTCATTGCGTGCCCGATTTGTGCGCGGGTTTTGCGGCGGGTGGGCCTTGCCTTTGGCCGCAGTTCAGTCCGATGCCGAATCGATCGGCGTGGCCACAGAAGGAAGTGTGTCGAGACGTGCGAGCTTCTTTCCACCGCTTGCCCAGGCGCGGAACCGATCCATGTACAGATAGACTACCGGGGTCGTGTACAGGGTGAGCATCTGGCTGACGATAAGCCCTCCGACAATGGCGATGCCCAGCGGTCGGCGCAACTCCGAACCATTGCCGGTGCTGAATGCGATGGGAACGCCTCCAAAAAGGGCCGCCATCGTAGTCATCATGATGGGACGGAAGCGCAGCAGACACGCTTCGTAGATCGCTTCTTCGGGGGAGTTGGTCCGATTGCGCTCGGCCTGGATGGCAAAATCGATCATTAAGATGGCGTTTTTCTTGACGATGCCGATCAGCAAAATGATGCCGATCAACGCGATGATGTCGAGCTCGCTGTGCGTCACCAAAATCGCCAGCAGCGCTCCAACCCCCGCGGACGGCAGCGTGGACAGAATTGTGATGGGGTGGATGTAATTTTCATAGAGGATGCCCAAAACGATGTACACAGTGGCCAGCGCCGCGGCAATGAGAAAAGGCTCCGTAGCCAGGGAATCCTGGAAGGCTTGCGCCATGCCTTGGAACCCGGGGTGAATCGTCGTCGGCAAGCCGACCTCACGCTCGACGTCTTGCACTGCGCTGACCGCATCTCCGAGAGGGATATTGGGCGCAAGATTAAAGGTTAAAGTGACGGCGGGAAACTGGCCCTGATGGGCGACGGCCAGAGAGGTGGTCGAGGATTCGTAATGCGTGAAGGCGCTGAGCGGCACCGGCTTGCCCGTGGAGGATGGGACGAAGATGTTGTTGAGTCCTTGGGGGCTTCGCTGGAATTGGGGATCGACTTCCATAACCACGTGATATTGATTCATGCCCTTGTAAATCGTGGAGACCTGCCGCTGGCCAAACGCGTCGTAGAGCGCGTTATCAATGGTCCTGGCGGTTATGCCCAGCCGCCCGGCCGTTTCACGATCGATCACCAATCCCGCCTGTAGCCCTCGATTCTGCAAATCGGTGTTCACATCGCGGATTTGCGGCAAGGCCCGCAATTTCTGCTCCATGATGGGCGAATACTTCAGGAGATCCTGCAGGTTATCCCCCTGCAGAGTGTATTGGAATTCGCTATTGCCGACGCGCCCGCCGATTTCAACGTCCCGTACCGCCCGCAAAAAGAGGTTGGCGCCGGGAACACGAGCCAATTGTGGGCGCAGCCGATTAATAACCTGGTCCACCGTCGCCGTTCGCTCCGATAACGGCTTCAGGGTGATTGTAAAGTCGGCTTGGTTGGGGCGGCCTATGAAGGCGTGCACGACGTCGACCGCCGGATCCTTCTGCACGATGGAGACGTATTGCAGCATCTTCTCACGCATGGATTGGAAGGAGATTTCCTCGGGCCCGAGCGCGTTGCCATTGATTCTTCCGGTGTCTTGAGCGGGGAAAAAGCCCTTCGGCACCACCACGTAGAGGTAAACCGCCAAACAGACCGTTCCTATGGCAGCTGCCAACACCAGACGCTGATGTTCCAGGACCCATCGGAGGCTGCCGGAATAAGCGTCGTAGAGCGCCTGGAAGCTGCTTTCGCTCATCCGGTAAAGCCGATTGTGTTTCTTCTCACGGTTGTGAGACTTAAGCAGCCGGGCGCAAAGGCTCGGCGTCGAGGTGAGCGAAACGAGCAGGGAGATGGCTACGGCGGCGCTCAAGGTGATGGCAAATTCGCGGAAAATGCGGCCCACTAGCCCGCCCATCAAAAGAATCGGGATAAACACGGCGATCAGCGAGCTGCTCATTGAGAGTACGGTGAAGCCGATCTCGCGCGAGCCCTCGAGCGCGGCTTCCAGCGGACCCATGCCCTTCTCTAGATGCCGGGATATGTTTTCGATCACTACGATCGCGTCGTCCACCACGAACCCCGTGGAGATCGTCAGCGCCATGAGCGATATATTGTCGATGGTGTAGCCCGCCAGATACATCACGCCAAAGGTGCCCACCAGCGAAAGCGGTACGGCGATGCTGGGGATGGCAGTCGCCCACACGCTGCGCAGAAACGCGAACACCACCAGAATCACCAGCAACACGGAGATGACCAGCGTCACCTCGATATCATGAACGGAAGCGCGGATCATCGTGCTGCGGTCCTGAGACACGCTGACGCGAATGGCCGGAGGAATCGACGCTTGCAGAAAAGGCAAAACCGCCCGCACGCGATCGGCGACTTCGATCGTATTGGCGGTAGGCTGCCGGTAAACATTGATCGTCACGGCGGGCCTGCCGTTTTCCAGACCCTCGTTCAGCAGGTTGGACTGCCCATCGACGACTCTGGCGACATCGGAAAGGCGCACCGGAGCGCCATTGTGGTATGCAACGATGAGCGGCGCATATTCGTTAGCGAGAAAAAGTTGATCGTTATCCTCGAGAACGAAGCGGCGGTCTGCGCTGGCCAGTGAACCCTTGGGGATATTGGCGTTGGCCTGCCCCAGTGCGGCGCGGACCTGCTCCATGCTTACGCCAAGGTTGCTGAGCTGCAGGGGGTTGAGTTCTACGCGAATGGCAGGCTGCGAACTGCCGCCGATACTCACCTGCCCCACTCCGGCGACCTGCGAAATTTTCTGGGCCAGGATGGAATCGGCGACGTCATACATTTGCGGCCGGGTGGCGGTCTCGGATGTAAGGGCAAGAACCAAAACGGCCGACTCCGCAGGATTGGACTTTCGCCAACCCGGATTGCTGGGCAGGTTGGCCGGCAACTGCCCGCGGGCGGCGTTTATGGCCGCCTCCACGTCGCGCGCTGCCCCGTCGATGTCGCGGTTGAGATCAAACTGCATCACGACGTTCGTAGAGCCGAGTTGGCTCACCGAAGTCATCTGGTTAATTCCCGCGATGCGGCCAAACATGCGCTCCAGTGGCGTGGCCACCGAGGTAGCCATGGTATCCGGACTGGCGCCGGGAAGATTTGCGAAGACCTGGATTACGGGATAAGTGACTTCCGGAAGCGAAGCGACGGGAAGCATGCGGAAGCCCAGCACTCCGGAGAGAAGCAGGCCGGCCGTCAAGAGAGAAGTCGAGACGGGGCGCCGGATAAATGGTTCCGAGATATTCATCGCGGCTTCCAATAAACCAAGCCTGGACGCATCGCTGGATACCTCCGTAACCGCAGTGACCCGAGTACGATACGCCTGAAATTCGCAATTTGTTAGCGGAACATTTGTCGGTCAGGAGGGCTACGCCCCTGGAAAACGGGTTTCTCGGTAATTGGCCCTGGCCGCCTCCTTGCTGCGCAATCCCCAGTTTGGCGTACGAGCCGGTAGATTCTCGCTGCGTTGAGCCGCCTCGACTCTCCTCGCTCCGCAATTTGCGCGTCCCGATTCCACACGGAATTTTCATCGCTTAGTAACTTGTTTTTCACATACCCCGATTAGGCTTCGGCGGCTCGTGCGTAAGCGGGCCCAAAATCGTCAAATTTCATCCTTGGGGGAATTTCGTGAAGAGAATGTCGGCCTGTGTTTTGTCTCTGGTGGCTTTCTGCGCGATCGCGGCGCCGCGCGCCAACGCGCAAATCACAAAGCTCTTGGCGACGGGGCAACTGATCTCGTCGCGCGCCGGCTCCTATGCGGACCTTTCCGGCCTGAATTACAGCTTGGAATCCGGCGTACCCGCCAACCACCTCGGTGGTCTCGGCTCGGGCCTCGCCTACGTTTCCGGCAACACCTTTCTCGCGCTTCCGGACCGCGGTCCGAACGTTCTTACCTATAACCCCGCCGTCGATAACACCGTGTCGTATATCGATCGCTTTCACACCGTCACGATGAACCTCCAGCCCAACACAGGCGCCGGCCTGCCCTTTACGCTGACGCCGGAACTGCGCTCCACCACCCTGTTGCACGCTCTCCTGCCTCTTGCTTACGGCGATGGCAAGGCCTTCGGACTGCCCCCGGGCGCTCCCCCCTTCAACGGCTTCCTCCGGCACTACTTCACCGGGCGCTCCGACAACTTCGACCCGAGATTCAGCTCTGCCGACCCATTCGACGCGCGCTTGGATCCGGAGAGCATCCGCGTCTCGAATGACGGCCTTTTCGTCTACATCTCCGACGAATATGGCCCCTACGTCTATGAGTTCCTTCGCGCCACCGGCGAACGCGTCCGGAGTTTCGAGCTTCCCGCCGAATTCTTTGTCGCTCATCCGGAGCCGATAGGCACCGCCTGCCCGCCCCCGCCGCAAGCCTGCAGCAACGAACAAGTGGATAACGCCAGCGGCCGGGTGCCCAACAAGGGGATGGAAGGGCTCGCCATCACTCCGGACGGCAAAACGCTTGTCGGAATCCTTCAGGCGCCCACGATTCAGGACGTCAAAGAAAATCCCAATTCCGTACTGCTGCGCGGCGTTGTCATTGACATCGCCTCCGGCCGGACCCTCAAGGAGTTTGCCTATCTCCTGACCACCGGCAGCGGCGTCAGCGATCTCGTGGCCATCAATGACCACGAGTTCCTGGTCGACGAACGCGACGGCAAGGGCCTGGGCGACGGTAGCAAGGCCAAGGTGAAGCAGTTCTTCAAGATCGATCTCGCCAACGCCGTGGACATCGAGGGAATGCACGAAGGGGTTGCGGTATCCTTCGCGGTGCCAAAGTCGGCCAAGCCGCTTCTGGATCTGGTGGCCGTGCTGGGCGCCAATGGCGTAACTTCCGACAAAGTGCCGTCGAAGATCGAGGGCACCGCCTTCGGCCCGGACGTGACCTACCAGGGCGTGAAGATGCACACGCTCTGGATTGGCAACGACAACGACTTCGATGAAGCCGATAGCGGGCCGAACGTTTTTTACGTTCTCGGCTTCACCGATGCGGACCTCGGTGACGGCTCGACCTTCGTCCCCCAGGGCCACACCTCGTTTCTGGAGGAGCTGTTTCACTTCTAGCGAGAAACCTCAAGAAGTCGTCCGGAACTGAAGCAGACGCAATCGCCAAAAGCCACAAAGACCCGAAGCGCCCCATTGGAGCGCTTCGGGTCGACTTCAGCCATTCCTCGCTCATTTTTGCTTCGCTTCATCGCGGTCTTTCTTGTCGAATTCCACAAACTTGCTGAACCCCGCCCTCATTCGATTGATTTTCGATGAAGTGAATCTCATGGCTTTTTGTACACCCGCTGCAGAGGCGTCGTATGTTAATGAAGATTCCGCAAGGATGTTGAGCCTCTCGCCCGTCAGGATCGCATCCTGGTTCGCGCCGAGGAATACGAACTGCCAACTATAGGCCTCGCGCTGGTGTCTAATCATCTCCGCGATCCGCGGCGCCGTGTAATTGCGGCTTGAGTTCTCCAGCCCGTCGGTCATGGCAACGATGACGACCTTGCCCGGTCGCTCGTACTCTGGCAACTTGGACAGTCTTGCACCGAGGGAGTCAATAGCGTACCCCAGCGCGTCATGCAGCGGAGTGCCGCCTCGCGGCACGTATTTTTCAATCGTGAGCTTTGGAACGTCTCTTACAGGCTTTGAGTCGAAGACTATTTCAAACGGATCCTCAGTGTCGAACTGAACTAGGGTCATTCTGGCGTCGCCAAACCCCAGCTTCTGTCCTTCGACGAATTCGTTGAAACCCGCTATGGTGGCATTCCGTACCGCCCTCATGGATCCAGACCTATCCAGAACTATTTCGATCATCGTCAGACCATCGTTCACAATGTCTCTCCTTTTTGGTTTTTACGAGTTCGACAGGCAGATCGCCTTAGGATCGTGAACCAATCCACCGAGGAGCCAATGCCGTCTTCTTAAACAGAAAGGATTGATCGAGCCGAAGTCATAGTCTGGCCTGAATGCGGCTGGCGAGCGTGCCGAAATCCGCGACGTTCTGGAGTTCGTAGTCCGGTAACTCGATGCCGAAATGAAGTTCCAGGTGCGTCAAAAGGTTCTGCACCTCTAGGCTGTCGATTTTCAGCTTGCTATAGAAATCGTCAGTCGCCGAGAGCTGCTCCCGAGGCACCTTGAAGTGCCGCGCCGCAAGGTCGAGAATTTGTTCTATCGTCTGGTCAGCGGTATTCATGACTCTGTGCTTTCCTCCCGTTGATTGTTGTGAGCCTCGTCAATAAGTAACCAAAACCGCTCGTCTGGATAAGTCGATTCCAAAATCCGGAAGGACGCCCCCAGTTCGCTTTGTCTCTCTCCGCTTCCTGCCTGCAAAAGCCGCAGCTGATTTCCTCTAGTTCGCCGTAACAGGCCCAACACATGCATTGCCAGCTCTGGTTGCAGAAAGGACAAGTGTGCGCGTGCCGAAGAATCATCGCCATTGATACAGCCCCCGCCGCTGGTTTTTTGTCCGAAGCGCATCATAGGCCGCCCACCTCCATCCGCCGCAAGCGACAAGAGACGATGTTTCCGCGTGTCGCGTTTTGTCCGATTGGCTGCGGAAGAGTGTAGGCTATGCTTCCGTTCTCCCAAGGAGCGCCACATGTCCACAAACGCCGAGGCTGATATCCAAGGGGCATTGACCGTAGCCCGCTTTGAATCGTGGAAGGAGATCGCCAGCTACCTCGGGAAAACCGTCCGCACGGTTCAGCGGTGGGAGCGAGTGAAAGGCTTGCCTGTTCACCGCCACGGCCACGCCAAGAACGGTTCGATTTACGCATTCCAATCGGACATCGATCAGTGGCTGAGATACTCCCCGGAAGGGGAACACAAGCAAATCCGTTCTATCGCAGTTCTGCCCTTGCGCAACCTCTCGGTCGATCCTGCGCAGGAATACATTGCCGATGGAATGACCGAGTCTTTGATCATCGATTTGGGCAAGATCCATGCATTACGAGTGATTTCCCGCGCGTCGGCGATGCAGTACAAGTCTGTCGATAAAGCTCTCCCCATAATCGCTAAAGAGCTAAGGGTGGACGGAGTGGTGAGAGGTACGGTCACGGTTGTGAAGAGGCGCATCCTCATCACGGCCGAACTGATCCACGCGTCTTCCGGCGAACACATGTGGGCGGAGAGCTACGAGCGCGATATCCGCGATGTCCTGTCTCTATATCGTGAGGTGGCGCGTGCAGTTGCCGACGAAATCAGCGTCAAGATTTTCCCCATGGAGCGCGCTCACCTGAATCGGGAGCGTAAAATCGTTCCCGAAGCTCACCGCGCGTACTTAAGAGGCCGATATTTTTGGAACAAGCGAACTCCCGCTTCGTTGCAAAAATCGATTAAGCATTTGCAGGAAGCGGTTCAGTTGGATCCGCACTACGCTCTTGCCTACTCTGGACTCGCCGATGCATATGCGGTTACGGGATCGGTGTTTCTCGATTCTGTTCTGCCGGAGGAGGCGATGCCCAAGGCGCTGCAACTGGCCAAGAAAGCGCTGACGCTAGACCGCTCTCTGGGCGAAGCCTACGTTACCCTGGCTTACATTCAGTGCATGTACAATTTTGATTGGAGCGGTGCAGAGAAGCTATTCCAGCATGCGATTGCATACAGTCCCGGCTACTCGGTCGCACATGAATGGTACGCCATATACCTGGCGCTCTCCGGAAGAAGGAAAGAGGCGCTGGACGAAATCAATCGGGCGCTGGATACGGATCCTCTTTCGCTTCAGATCAACACCGCAACCATCCAGGTCCACTACTTTGTTGGGAATTACGATGGCGCCATAGAATGGAGTCTCAAGACGCTCGAATTGGACCCTTCGTTTTCGACCGCACGCATCTTCCTGGCAATGGCGTACCAGAAAAAGAGAATGCTCCGGAAAGCGCTGATGGAGGGGAAGAAAGCAGCGGCTTTCGATTCTGACAAGGCCGCAATCTTGGGTTGTATAGGCGGATGTTATGCTTCGCTCGGCAGAAAGAATGAGGCTGTCAAGGTTATCAAACAGCTCCGTGAACTGGCGAAAAAGAGGTATGTCCCGTCCTTTGTATTCGCCTGGATCTACATGAACCTGAGAGAGAAGGAGCGTACCCTCGAATACCTCGAACAAGCCTATGCCGAACGCTCCAGCTACTTGGCCGTTATCGGCATCGAAACGGGCTTGGATTTTCTGCGCAGTGACCCGCGTTTCGCGAACCTCCAACGCAAAATTGGTCTCCCGGAATGTTCCCGGAAAGCCAATTGAAAGAGGTGTCGCCGCCAAGTCCTCAGAAACGGTGCCGGCTCAACCGATCCTGCGAGCCCGTGGAGGTCCTCCTTTTCGGTGACGGCTCGAGCTTCGTCCCCCAGGGCCACACCTCGTTTCTGGAGGAGCTGTTTCACTTCTAGCGAGAAATCTCAAGAAGTCGTCCGGAACTGAAGCAGACGCAATCGCCAAAAGCCACAAAGACCCGAAGCGCTCAGATCGAGCCTTCGGGTCTTTTTTCTTTTGAAGAGGGGTGTTCCGCTTGTCCCGCAGCCACGGAGTATGAAAAGGCAGTCTTTAGAATTCCGCTTCCATATTGCCAAGCACGAGCCGGTCGTTCTTGATTCGCAGCTCGATTCCGAGGGGCGGACGAAGAGCGAATCCTTGCACCACGGCCCCGCGAGCCCAGTTCCCATTCGCAAGATCCGCCATCTTCAGCGGATCGAAAACGGAACGGCTGCAAGGATCGCCCACCATGGGATGGACGGCGCGAAACCGGTATTCTGCCAGGAGCTTCCGCAGGTCGGTTATGTACTCCAGCTGACAATGCGTGACCGGTGTCGCTAATGAAAAAGCCCAGTACGAAATCGGCTCGCCCGGCGAGCTGCCGGGCATGCGAATCACCATAGCGGGAACACTCTCTTTATGTTCGGAGCGGCGATAGAGGAACGTCTTTGACGACCAGGGTCCTGGCAGTTCGGTTAGTTTGAGCGCTCCGCTGGCGACATTCGGTTGGCCGGACTGACCGGGCTTTAGGGCCATCCCTGGCTCGGTGGACTGTGGCAACCCGGCCTGGGTAGGAGTGGGGCTGTTACTCATGAGTCCGAGTGAATCCGGGGCCAAGCCTCCGGCGGTACTCGGGCGGTTGGACTTTTGAACGGCTCCGAGTTCGGAGAAAACCGGTAATGGAATCTGGGGCCAAGCGCGCCTGGCAAGCGTCAGTCCCAAGGGTGCGATGGCGCCGATCACGAGTGATGCCGCAAGCACTAAAATGATTTGTGCTGTTTTTGGTTCCCTGGAACGAGAATTGCGTTTTCCCTCGAACTTTCTCGCTGGCGTCCGAACCATAGATTCTGAAAATCGTTTGCGAGGCTTCCGGTGGAACGGTCTGGGTGGCGGACTTTCAACGCTGTCGAGTCGCCAGAAAGCGAAGGTCGGGCTCTTAAAGCCGATGCCAACCGCCGTTTTCCCATCCAGTTCGGGTCCAACATAGGCTACCCGGCATTCTTGCTGTCCCTTAGTCTCCCTGCTGGCGACAAAGATCGTCTGGCCCAAACGCACTTTCGTGCTGAGAGCCAGCAGCGCTCCGCCCGCGTTCACCAGCAGGGTGGAGGTTTCTTCGACGAACTCTTGGCCTCGGGCGCTTCCGTAAACCAGGACGGTGGCGCGAAGAGAGATGCGCCTGCTGGCGCGCTGTTGCGCTGCCACGCGGCCGGTGACCGTTGATGGCCTGCGTTGGCGCTTTGGCGACGAAACCCCCACCGCGCGCCCTTCCAGAGGGAACTCCCGTTGCAACCCGTGCACCGGGCACTCAAACGCCCAAGGCGTTTCCAGGATTTGGTCGAGCGTCTCGTCTCTATCGCGGAGAGCCAGCCAGCCATCTTGATCCCCATAGGGGCACTTGAGACGGACCTTGAAGGTGTTGCTCACCATTGCCTCACGATAGCGATTAGTCGAAGTTTGGACGTGGCCGGGAGCAGTGAATACTGGTCTTTCGGTCAGTATTGCTCAGGCAACCAACAACGGCTTTTCACTAACTTCAGGTGGCCGGTTTCCGGAACCGCCCACCTATGACCGGGCATTCCGCTTGTCCCTGATTGCCTCTGCTCATATGATTTCCTGCGGTATGAGCTTCCCGCGCATCTCATGACGGCCCCATTCCTTTAAGTTGGACACGACGAAACAAGGCGAGCGCATTGCCAAGGTCATCGCACGCGCCGGATTCTGCTCGCGCCGCGATGCCGAACGCTGGATCTCTCAGGGGCGCGTGAGCGTCAATGGAAAGGTTCTGAACTCGCCGGCCTTCACGGTTGGGCCGACGGACAGGATCCTCGTGGACGGCAAGCCGCTGCCGGTCCCGGAAGCGCCACGCCTGTTCCTGTATCACAAGCCCGTGGGTCTGGTGACCACCGCCCGCGACGAAAAAAACCGTCCCACCGTCTTTGCCCATTTGCCGGAAAACCTTCCGCGCGTGGTCAGCGTCGGCCGCCTCGACCTGACCAGCGAAGGCCTGCTCCTGCTCACCAACGATGGCGGCCTGGCCCGCTATCTCGAACTGCCCGCCACTGGTTTGCAGCGTTGCTACCGGGCGCGCGTGCACGGCGCCGTGAACGCCCCTCGTCTCGCCAAACTCGCACAAGGCATCACGGTTGATGGCGTGAGATATGGCCCCATTGAAACGAGGATCGAACGCGGGAGCGGTTCCAACACCTGGATTTCCGTCGCGCTCAAAGAGGGCCGCAATCGCGAAATCCGCAAAGTGATGGCCCATCTCGGCCTGCAAGTCACCCGCCTGATCCGCACAGCCTACGGCCCTTTTCAATTGGGCGACCTACGGCCCGGAGCCGTGGCCGAAGTTCCGCCAACTACTCTGAAAGAAAAACTCGCGGACTACTTCGCCCTGGCATCGGAGCTCGCGTAAACCGGAGCCTTGGACGCCGGCGGAACAACGGTCCCGTTCGTGGTGTCTAAATCAACACGAGTCCGATGCGCAAAGCAGTCCTGTAGTCTTCCTGTTGTTTATCGCGACGTCGGCAAGGTCGCCGGCGCTTGGGACTCTTTTCCATCACTGCAATCACTTGAAGCCCGCTTCCGGAGGGCGTCGTTGCCTCCACTCGGCCATTACCGCTCCCACACCAGTTCTGTGCCATCCGGGAGCACAGCCCGGAGAAGAGCGCCATTGGGCTTGCCATTCTTCGTCGGCCGCAGAGTGATAGTAACCATGTCCCCGGGCTTGAAGGAATCCTTCCGAAAACCGTGCGGATAAATGGTGTTCGGAGCCTGAGTTTCGACAATCCACGGGACCACCTGTCCGTCGTCCCCCTTGACGTTAAATTTCAGCAAGCAGTGGGGATTCGACCAATACCACGTATCCACAGTTCCCTTCAGAGTGACCGTCCGAGTGTCGTACATCGTAGCGCCGCCGTGATGGGCGAATAGAGGAGCCGAAACCGAAAGCCCAACAACCAGAGCGAACACAAGAGCCAACCGATTCTTCATTAAGCGTTCCTCCCTGTCATAAGTCCTAACTCTACCGAGGAAATTTCTTTCCCCGGTTACCCGAGTTTGAGCCCATCCACCGGTCTACTTTTCGCTGGCGGAATCGCCGAACATGCTGTTGTACTTCTGGTATTCGATGGGCGAGCAATAGCGGGTCAGGACGTCGACTCGCGGATCCTGCAAGGCCAAATCGAGCTTCATGGTGTTCCACGGTTTTGTATAGATTTTGGGATCCACAATCGTCTCTGACCATTCCAAAGTGTCATAGTCCACGCGCTTCAGAGTCTCCGTGACTTTGGCCTGGTCGCTGACGGGACGGCCGGTATTATCGAGCCAAACGTGGTCTTCCGGCATTGTTCCGACCGTCTGGACTTCCAGCGTGTAATCGTCGATCCATTTGCCGACGGAGTAACCGAAATAGCGCTGTTCGCGGTACTCACCGCCGTTTACTTCCACGCCGCCATCCCCCAATTTGGGAAGGGCCCGACCGTCGGTCCAGATGATGCGCCAGGTGTTGTTGTACTGATAGAGCATGGCCACGTTGTTCTTGTCCTGATAGATTCGAACGCCGAGGTCGTAGTGATTCGCGTGCGGGAACCCCAACGGCTCGCATTTCGTCCTAGGATCATTATTTTCCGCCGGGGCGACCTGATCCTTGCCCTCCAGAGGCTTGTGGGACTTGTACAGCTGCAAGCCGTAGGGGGTGTATGGCGGTTCATTTTCCGGCTTTCCATTGTTTGGGTGCAACTGGACGCCGCCGGCCTGACCTCCCAGCCTCGAGCCCCACAGGCCGGACCACAGCCCGGAAAGGTCGTGCACGGGGACGGGCTTTCCCTTATCGGCTGTACTGCGGGTCGGGTCGGTGTCGGGCCAATCTTTCACCGCAGGAGCGCTTTTCTGAGCCAACGACTTCACCGGCAAAGTGAACGCCGCACACGATAAGGCCATCACAACCAGCCAGCGATTGAGCATGTTCAAAGCTCCTCGGAAGATTCCGTCTTGAAATGGTACACAATCCTGCCTAGAAAAGCAGTTTCAAGCCGAATTGTATCTCCCGGGGAGTCGTCGTCGCGCTGCTAATGCGCCCCGCCGACGAGCTGATCGTGTTCCCTGAAAAGATGCTCGTGGCGGGAACGCCGAAGTTAACGATGTTGGCGATGTTGAAGAATTCGGCGCGAAATTGCAGGCTCTTGTTTTCCCGAATTGGGGTGGTCTTGAAAAGAGAGAAATCGAAATCCGTCATGCCCGGACCGTTGATTGATCCGCGAGGTGCGTTGCCATAGGTTCCCAATGTCGGAAGGCTGTAGGCGGCGGGGTTGAACCATTGGTCGACGGTATGGGGCAGCGGGTCCCCGTGAAAGTTTGGATTCAAGTTAGGACGATCCGGGTTCCTGAGATTACCGTCCCCGGATTGGTTCGTCCCGACGAGCGGTGTGATGGGGAAGCCGCTCAGCAGCGTAAAGATGCCGTTCATCTGCCAGCCGCCGAGCAACTTGTCGGAGACTCCGTGCAATCCGGTCAGGAATCGCTTGCCGCTGCCGAAAGGCAGTTGATAAGTGAAATTGGCGCTCACCTGGTGCTCGAAGTCCAATGAAGAGCGGCCATAGTCCCTATGCGGGTCGTTGGGGTCCATGAGTTGTTGCGTCTGGTTTTGAGAGTCCTGGCTGTTCAACCCGGAACCATTGTCCAGGTTCCTTGAATACGTATAGCTGCCGCGGAAACTCAAGCCGTTGCTGACGCGCTCTGTCAGGTCCACTCCCACGGCGTTGTAATTGGCGAAACCCTTTGAATACCAAAGGAATCCATTGGCGATGTACGGGTCGGGGCGGCCATTAGGACCGAGGGCGGGAATGTACTGCGTCCCCGCCGGAACGAGAACCGCTTGGGAGACAGGATTGACGCCCCCAGCCAAACAGCCGGCAGGGTTGGAACAAATCTGTGCCGGAATGGTGTTCGGGTCCTCGTTGACGGTGTTGTTGATGGCGTGGGAACCCGAGTAGCCGATGCGCAGGGACATGTTCTGGGTGAGCGCGTGCTCTACGGAAAGGTTCCATTCCTCGATCCTGGGGGTCTTTATATCGGATTGAACGCCCCTGCCGGCATAGGTAGTGCAGGGCTGCGGCACCCCCGGTGCGCACCCCGGTGCCAAGGGCGCGGTTCTGGAAAATGGGATCAAGGGCGGAAGGGAAACGTTCTGGAAAGTAAACTGCGGGTTGAAAGGAGGCTCGGCGCCTAGTTGAAACACGAGATTGTCGAGAAGCGAGTAGTAGACGCCGAATGCGGCACGGATAGACGTCTTACCATTGCCGAACGGGTCGTAGGCAACCCCCACTCGGGGCTCGAATAACTTAGTTGCATTGTTTGCGGTTAAGGCCGAACTCCCCACTGTGGGGGTGCTTTGCATTACGCCGTTTGCATCGGGAAGGAATTGGGAAGCGCGTCCGAACGCCTCATTCCAGCCATCGGTAAATTCATGGCGAAGACCAAGCCTGACGGTAAGATTAGGGCGCAACTGTATGTTGTCCTGCGCGTACCATGCGCCCTCCCATTGCCGCCAGTCCAAGACGGTGGCGTTAGGAGCGCCAGTAAACTGCTTGGCTTGTCCCTGTAAGAATGTAGTCAAGCTGGAAAAGCTAGCCTGTCCTAGTTGGAAGTCCCTGGTATTCGCATTATCTTGGAGCCGCTGTGCCCAGCCTCCAAAACTGAACTGATGCTTGCCACGGATGACCTGCAGGTCGTCCTGGTAGGTGTAGAGATTCCTGGTGCCGGCGCCAAAGTGGTTCCCTCCTTGGCCGGCTCCTCCCCCAGCGAACGATCCGGTATTGTTACTGCCGCCGCCGACGGCGCCGATGGTAAACCCGCCCGGCAACAGCCCCTCCATCAATGTCAGACTTGGCGACACGGGTGCGATGGCGACGATATTCGGGTCATTCCTGGCGCGAGAAAGACCCACCCGCACCGTGTTGATGAGATTGGGAGAAAAAATGTGGATTTCTTGCACGCTATGGACTTGGGCACGACTGAAGCCACTGCTGGCAAAAAGAAGGTTGTACTGAGGTGTAAGGTTTCGACCGTCGTCAACGGTATCCGACACCACGACGCTGTCCGTATGAGAAAGATTGACGTTAAATCCTAACGTGGCGAAGTCTTCCCGAATGGCCTGCTTCGGGTTGGAGGAGAACACGGCTGCGCCTCCCCCGATATCTGGTCCGTTAGGCTCTGGCCAAAGGGCCATGTATGGGAGCATGCGCGTGTCCAGACCGGAGACTCGGACCAGATTGCCGCTGGCGTCGGGTAAAAATCCTTGCCGTGCCGCGTCATCGGGGACGAACGACACGCTGCTGAGCCCAAGCCGCTGCCGAAATCCTTCGTAATTGACAAAGAAAAAGGCCTTGTCTTTCTTGATTGGCCCCCCCAACGATCCGCCAAACTGATTCCGCTTAAAGGGTGGAACCGTGGGGCCGTCGGTGAAGCTCCTGGCATCGAAAGCGCTGTTGCGCACGAACTCGAACAGGGAGCCGTGCAACTGGTTGGTGCCGGATTGCGTGACGACGCTCACTTGCGCCCCGGCTCGTTTGCCATATTCCGCAGAGTAGGCGTCGGTCAGTACATTGAACTCCCGGACGGCGTCAATGCCCAGTAGCTCTCCGCTGGCGCCCCCGGGGTTGACGCTGGTGTTGGTGGCGGAGCCATATTCAATGCCGTTCAGCAAGAATTCGTTGTCCCCGGGGCGACGCCCGGCCACGCTGAAAGAGCTTCCAGCTGAGCCTCTCATCGCCGAGTAGTTGATGGTTCCCGGATTGAGCGTGATCAAGTTATCGAAACTGCGCCCGTTTAGCGGCAAGTCCTTGATTTGCTGCTCCACGACGAGACCAGAGACTTGGGACGTGGTCGTATTCACGACCGGAGCTTCTACCGTGACGGTCACCTGCTGCGTAACCTCGCCGACCCCTATTTGTATGTCCACTACAGCTTCTTGGGCCACGGCCAGCGAGATTCCCCTCCTGACTACTGTCTGGAAGCCGGGCTTCTCAACCCTCACTTCATAACGACCTACGTCGAGCGAGAGCACACGATAGTTGCCAGCCCCGTCGGTTGTCACGGCGCGGGTTGCCGCGGTATCGACATTGGTGACCGTCACCGTGGCATCCGGGACTGCAGCTCCCGAAGTATCCTCAACCCTTCCCGAGATCGAGCCGGAGACCTGGGCAAGGGCACAGGAAAATGGTAGGCACAAGATCACAAGCATAGACAGCAGTATCTTTTTTGAGATTTGCATTGACCGCTCCTTCGTCGCACACGTAACGCAGAGCGAAATTGAAGACTGTGGGGTGCTCGATAGCACCTGGCAAGCACATTGTCAAGCGGAATATAGATTTGTGTCGCAGCAAAATGAGAATGTCCGGTTTGTGCAAAGTAGAAATGTCCGGTTTCATCCAGGGCGGGAGGGGGGATGGAATCGGAGCGAATCGAGTTGAGCGTCAAAGAACGGGAGCGGCTGAAAGTGTTGCAGCAAGTGGAAGAGGGTCATCTAAAACAGGTTGAGGCGGCAGGACGGCTGCGATTAACCGATCGGCAGGTGCGGCGTTTGCAGGCCAGGGTAGGCAGCCAGGGCGATGGCGGAATCGTGCATCGATTGCGAGGACGCGCCTCGAATCGAAAAATTCCCGAAGCGGTGCGGCGGCGTGCCCTGTGCCACCTGGGCCAGGCGCGCTATGCGGGTTTCGGTCCGACTCTGGCGGCGGAACATCTGGCGCGGGGCGGAATCGCGGTGAGCCGCGAGACGCTGCGGAAGTGG
>Ga0335081_10003029_pt1 | contig 26387 bp, 27 predicted proteins | sample Lox_Sample_35_FD_206713 | JGI IMG/M metagenome (GOLD analysis project Ga0335081, IMG submission 206713) | Soil microbial communities from Loxahatchee National Wildlife Refuge, Florida, United States - Lox_Sample_3.5 | ecosystem: Environmental > Terrestrial > Soil > Wetlands | place: USA...
CCGTGACCTCTGTGTGTCCTCGGCGAACTCTGTGTTAAGCTCTTGTTCTTCGCCCGCCGGGAGAATCTCAGCTTATGGGTGGCCCACTGCCTACTGCCTTCTGCTTACTGCCTACTGCTCTCTTCCCCCACCATCCCGACCAGCGCCACAACATTGTCATACGGCGTATCGGGCAGAATGCCGTGGCCGAGGTTGAAGATGTGCCCGCGGCGGCCTCCTGCCTGGCGCAGGACTTGCCGAACGCGCTGCCGGATGTACGCCGGTTCGGCAAAGAGCACGACAGGATCGAGGTTGCCCTGGACACCGATGGGCCGATTGGACTCGGAGCGTACCCGCGCCCACGCCTGGTCCAACTCGACGTGATGGTCGAGGCCGATGATCGTGCCGCCCGCTTCGCGCATGGACTCCAGCAGCATCCCGGTGCCCGTTCCAAAGTGGATAACCGGAACGCCGGGCGTTATCCAATCCATCAGCGCCCGCGTGTAGGGCATGACAAACTCACGATAATCGGCGGGACCCAGGCAGCCCACCCAGGTGTCGAAGATCTGGACGGCCTGGACGCCGGCGGCGATCTGCGCGTTCGTGTAGCTCGCGAGGTTGCTCGCCAGTCGCTCCATCAGCGCGCGCCACGCGCCGGGATCGCGGTACATGAAAGCCTTGGTGTGGGTGAAAGTCCGTGAGGCGCCGCCTTCGATCAGATAGGACGCCAGCGTGAACGGTGCGGCAGCAAAGCCGATCAGCGGAAGTTGAGGGTCAAGCGAGGCTCGCGTCTGGCGAATAGCCTTGTAAAGATAGGCGAGAGAGTATTCGGTATCGAACTCGCGCAGGCCGTCCACCTGGGCGGCTTCGCGCAGCGCGGGCTTGACGATGGGGCCTTCACCCTTGCCGTATTCGAGTCCAATGCCCAGCGGCTCGACGATCAGCAGAAGGTCGGCGAAAATGATGGCCGCGTCAACCCCCAGCTTCTGCGCTGCGTTGACCGTCACTTCGGTAACCAGGTCAGGGCTCTTGCAAAGTTCGAGGAAGGGAACGCGCGCGCGCAGTTCGCGATACTCTTTCATGAAGCGGCCCGCTTGCCGCATCAGCCACACAGGAGTGCGCTCCACGGGCTCGCGGCGGCAGGCCCGCAAGAAGAGAGAGTCGTGCCAAGGCGGCTTGGAAGGCGGGGGAGCAAGATTCGAAGCCAATTTCGAGGTGGTCCTTTCCTGAAAGACAAAGCGAATAGATGATGAATGGTGAATGGTGAATAGTGAATTTGAAGATGACCCTGCCAGTGCCGTCTTCCTTCACTATTCACTATTCACTATTCACAATTCACCATTCCCTGAGTACACCCTCGCACGCCTCTAAGGTCCGGTCGATGTGCGCGTCGGTATGAGCGTAGCCGATGTGGTTCCGTTTCAGGTTTAAGGGCATGGTGAAAATACCGCAGTCGATCAGCCGACGGCGATACTCGACGAAGCGCGCCGCGTCGTTACGCAGCAGGTCGGTGTAGCTTTCCACCGGTCTATCCATGAGGCCGGGCATGAAATAGGTCGCAAAGATCGATCCGAATCCGGTGACGATGGCCGCTGTCCCCAAGCGCTGGTGGATCGCGGCCAAGCCGCGGCGCATCCGCTCGCCGAGCCGAAAGATATGCTCGTGTACCGGCTCGCGCTCCAGAATCTCTATGGTAGCAAGCGCCGCCGCACAACCGATAGCATTGCCGTTGTATGTGCCCGCGAAGTACGCGTCGCCTCCGGTGCGGGTGCTGAAGTGGTCCATGATCTCAGCCCGGCCGCAGACCGCGGCCATAGGGTAGCCGTTGGCGATGGCTTTGCCGAGCGCGGTCAAGTCAGGCTTGACGCCGCAGATGGCCTGGTATCCGCCCAGGTGGTGACGAAAGCCGGTGATGACCTCGTCGAAAATCAGGACCGCGCCATGGGCCGTAGCTAGCTCGCGCAGGCCGAGGAGAAAATCGGGCTTGGGGAGGATGCAGCCGACGTTGTGCGCGATCGGCTCGAGGATGATCGCGGCCACCTCGCCCGGGTTGGCGGCGAGCGTCCGCTCGACGCCGTCGAGATCGTTGAAGTCACAGACCAGCGTGTGGGCGAGGACTTCGGGCAGAATGCCTGCCGAGCCGGCATCGAGCTGCCCGACTTTCTCACTGGGGCTCACCACGTTGCGCAAGAGGGAATCCTCGATACCGTGGTAGCAGCCCTGAAACTTGATGATCCTCTTGCGCCCGGTAAACGCGCGCGCCACGCGAACCGCGTGGAACGTGGCCTGCGAGCCGGATGTGCAGAACAGTACCTTCTCCGCCGAGGGCACGTGCCGGCAGATCTTCTTCGCCAACTCTATTTCCAACTCGGTGGTGCCTGCGCCCGGCAGTCCGCAGGATTCGAGAGCCTCGGCCACGCGCCGGTTGACCTCGGGATGGTTGTGGCCCAGAATCGCGGGCCCGAAACCGGCGTGATAGTCGATATACTGGTTGCCGTCGAGGTCGGTGAGGATCGCGCCCTCGGCCCGGCGGAAGACCAGGTGAGGCAGGATGCGGCGCGAGGCGCTGTTCACGCCGCCGGGGATGACGCGGCAGGCGTCCGCAAAGGCTTGTTCACTGGCGGTGGTGGATAGCTTGTTCAAGGTTGTCGTTGTGACCAATTGAACTGATGTCCATTCGACATGCAGCACTTACTTTCGACGCCACGTAAGATTAGCTGGCCGCTGACCGCCGCGCCGCCTGCGTCCCCTGGCTGGCGTAAAACTCCGCCGGGTAACGATCCAACACGTCGCTTTGTTTGCGCGCCAGCAGAACGATGTCCTCGCCACGCCAGGCGATCGAATGCCCGCCGGCGACGAGGTGGCGCAGAGCGGCGCGGCTGGCGGTGTTGAGGCCTCCGATGGTTCGCAGCGTGGCCACCTCGAACCCGGCCGCTCGCGCCAGGCGCACCACTTCACCCGGCGCGTACTCGCGATTGTGGTGATCGGTGGGCAGGCCGCCCACCTCGTACTGTCCCCAGAAATAAGGGCTCTCTCCTTTCAGGATCGCCTCCACGCCCCGCGCACTGGCGATGTTCGGCGTGGTAAGCAGAAGCAGCCCGCCCGGTCGCAGCACGCGATTGATCTCCGCCATCACGTGCATGGGGTCGGTGGCCAGGTGCTCGAGAAGCTCGCACAACAGCACGACGTCGAAAGACGCGTCCGGATAAGGCCACGCTCCTTTCTGAACGTCGAAGTTATCCACCAGGAAGGCGTGTTTCTCTTCACCGTCGCGGCTGGCGACTTCGTGCGTCACTTGCGCCGGCCCGTCCCACAGGTCAGTGCAGCGCACGTCGTAGCCCTTAACGGCCTTCAGCACCGGCGACAGGTGGTGAAAGGAGGAGCCGACCTCCAGCAGGCGCTCGTCTCGTCGCGCGCCCGGCAAAGTCTCCAGCAGGACTACGTACCGGCTCAGTTGATTTTCGAAATACTGGCGCGAGCCTTCGCCGTCCGTTGCGTACCGGCGCAGGCAGTGCTCCAGCGCGACGCCGTCAGGCTCGTTCCGGGTCGCCCGCTGCTTGCGTGCCTGGGCGAGCGCCGCTTCGAGCCCTGCGGGCGCCGACTCGTTGGCGCTGGAGGCGGCCTTTTCGAGAAGCGGCACGGCCTCCCCGGGGCGTCCCATCTTGGCCAGGAGAACGCCAAGATTGACCAGCGCCTGGGCGTTCCCCGCGTTCAGCTCCAGCGCCCGGCACAGGCCCTGTTCAGCTTCGGCGGGGTGTCCCAGGCGAAGCTGGACCAACGCCCAATCATTCCAGATCTCGCTGCTCTCCTCTTCCCCCAGAGCGGCACTAAAGAGGCTAGCGGCCTCCGAGAAGCCCTGCTGTCGATAGAGTTCGAGGCCTCGCCGATGATGGTCGATAGCGGACATCGTCCAATCGTCAATCTGCAATCGTCAATTCTTCCGTACCGCGGTGGTCGCCGCTGGCCGTTGTCAAAAATCAAGTGTCACGGCGCACCAGCTATGGCTGCTCCGGATGCTCTCCCTTCTTTGGCACCCAGTAGACCTCTTCGCGGATGAATTCCTTGGCGAACCCGCGCCGCGCCAGGATTCCCTTGCAGTTCAAGATCATCTCCGGATGACCGCAAAGATAAGTCGTGGTGTTGAATGGCTCGAAGTTCAGCAGGTCGATGTATTTGCGGAGCACATCTTCGATGCGTCCCACTTCGCCGGTCCAGGAGGAGTCCTCCCACGGACGGCTGACGGTGGGAAGGTAGCGAAACCAGTGGGCCTGCCGGGCGAGTTCCTCAAATTCATCCTGGTAGGCGAACTCCCAGGGCCGGCTGGCGCCCTGCATCACCACGAACTCGCCGTCGATGCGATGCCCATGGCGCGCCTGCTCGGCCAGGCTGCGGACCATGCTCACGTAAGGCGCCACACCCGTCACGGTGGCCACCAGGAAATGCTTCTGGTGCTGACTGGCCGTATCCATCGTGAACAGACCTTTCGCTTGCCGGCGCATGTACAGCTTATCCCCCACGTGGCGCGCGTGAAGATGGGGCGTAAGCCCACCGCCGTGCACCAACTCGAGGAAGAACTCGGCCTCGTCCTCGTGGGGGGCGGAAGCGATCGAGAACGGCCGCTCGATCACCCGGCCCTCCACCTCCACCCCCAGCGCCACGTATTGGCCGGGCTTGAAGGCCAGCCGTTCCTGTGGCCGCACGCGAATCACCCAAAGGTCGTCGCTAAGATCCCGGCGGGACGTGACGGTGGCCCATTCCAATTTGTGCGATGTCTCCGACATGCGCTGGCTATTTCCCCCTTTTCCTCGCTCCATTCGCGGTTCAGTATAGCAGTAGGGAGTAGGGAATAGGGAGTGGGGAATAGGTAACAGGGAATAGGGAAGAAAGGCCGCCGCTGTGCTTTCCCTACTCCCTATTCGCTACTCCCTACTCCCTTGTTTCAAACTACCCCGTCCGAGGCTGGACCACCGGCAGGCGCACCCGGAATCGAGTGTCGCCTGGCTTGGATTCGACGCGGATGTCGCCGTGGTGGCGGGTGACAATGCGGTAGACGGTATCGAGTCCCAGCCCCGTTCCCTCGCCCACGGGCTTGGTGGTGAAAAACGGTTCAAAAATGCGGGGCTGGATTTCCTGGGGAATGCCCGGACCGTTGTCGCCGATCTCCACCAGCACGCAGTCGTTCTCGCGCGCGGTGCGGATGCGAATCTCGCCCTCGCCGTGCATCGCCCCGATGGCGTTGTCGATGATGTTGGTCCACACCTGGTTCAGCTCGCTGCCGTAGGCGCAGACGCGAGGAAGCGACGGATCGTACTCGCGGACCACGGTGACGCCGCGCTTCAGCCAGTGGCCCAGAATGGTGAGCGTGCTCTCGATGCCCTGATGCACATCGACCTCCTGCAGGGGGGCCTGGTCCATGTAGGAGTACTCTTTGATCGCCCGTACAAGGTCCGAGATGCGCCGCGTACTGGTCTCGATCTCGACCGTCAGTTTGAAGACGGTCAGCAGTGACGAGCTGCGCTGCAGAACATCTGCCAGCGCCCTATCGCCCACGCCGGCCACCAAAGCCTCCAGCTTGGCGACGTCCACGCCGGAGTCCGCCAGCACGGGCGCCACCTTCCAGGCCTCGGGCACCTGGCGGTTCTCCAGCCACGTGCTGATGGCTTCCTCGCGATCGCTTTGCGCCAGGGGGTCGCCAGCCGCGCCGCTCCTCTGGTGCCAGGCCTCGTGCTCGAAGCCGGCAATCAACTCGCGCTGCTCCGGGGAGAGCGGATGGCGGCCCAGCCGCAAGCTCGCCTCCCTCACCGTTTCCAGCGCCTCGCGCAATCCTACGCTAGCCCGCTGCGCGGCGGCGGCCGGATTGTTGAGCTCGTGCGCCAGTCCCGCCGAGAGCTTGCCCAGCGCCGCCATTTTCTCCCGCTGCACGTCCAGCTTGGCGGTCTCGCGAATACGATCCGACATAATGGCCACCAGACGCTGGGCCAGCAACGGGAACTGTTGTACCAGCTCCGGGAACAGGTCGCGGTGTAGCTGCAAGAGCCGGGTGGGACACACGGTGCGGGCGGTGGCGGCGAAAGTCGTAAGGCGCGAATAGGGAAGGGCGCCGGTTACCTGGCCGGCCCTGGCGACGAAGAGCGGCGGGCCCGGATCGCCGTCGCGACGCCCTTCGATTTCGCCTTCCAGGATGACGGTCATGAAGCGTACCGGGTCGCCCGGCCGCGCCAGCACGTCCCCCGCTTCCAGTCGTTGGTCCACCATGCGTTCGGCTAGCCATGTGAGTTGATCGTCGGGCAAGTCGGAGAAGACGGCGACGCGGCGCAGGTCTTCTCGCAGGATTTCCGGAGTCATGACGGACTGGCTTTCTGCCATTATGAAACTCGAAAGTCGAAAAGCTGTCAGCTCTCAGCCATCAGCAATCAGCCACGAGCTACCAGCTTTTAGGTTAGCTATAAGCGCGAACTGAAGTTTCTTGCTGATGGCTGAAAGCTAATAGCTGATGGCTGTTCGTCACACCGCGCTCAGGTACTGATGGATGAACTGGACGGCGATGGAGCCTTCGCCGACTCCGGAGGCCACGCGCTTCACCGAGCCGTGACGAACGTCGCCCACCGCGAAGATGCCGGGCACGCTGGTCTCGGGCAGGTAAGGGTCGCGGTCGAGCGTCCAACCCGAGGGCCGCTTGCCGTCCCGCAGCAGATCGTTGCCGGTAAATACAAAACCGCGCTGGTCGCGCTCTACCACGCCGGCCAGCCAGTCGGTGCGCGGCTCGGCGCCGATAAAGACAAACAATGCGCCCGCCTGCGCGCGCTCGGTCTGCCCGGTGCGGTCACAGAGAATGGAGATCGCCTCCAGGTGTCCGTTGCCGTGCGCCTCCAGGACGCGGCTTCGCGTCTCCACCTGGATGTTCGGCGTCTGCTTGATCTGGTCGATCAGGTACTGCGACATGGAAGCAGAGAGCGTCTCGCCGCGCACCAGCATCACTACCCGGCAAGCATACTTGGAGAAGAACATTGCCGCCTGCCCGGCGGAATTGGCGCCGCCCACGATGTACACGTCCTGGTCCTTGCAAGAGGCGGCCTCGGTCATAGCGGCACCATAATAAACGCCCCGGCCTTGCAGTTGCTCGGCGCCCGGGACCTCCAGCTTGCGGTAGGAAAGGCCGGTGGCAATCAGCAGTGCCTTAGAGCCTAGCTCGCTGCCGTCCGCCAGTTTTACGATGTGCGAAGGACCTTCCACGCGCACCCCCGTCGCCTCCTGCGGCGCCAGGATCTCCACGCCGAACCGCCGGGCCTGGTCGACGCCGCGCCGCGCCAGGTCGCCCCCGCTGAGGCCGGCGGGGAAGCCGAGATAGTTCTCGATGCGCGAGCTCATTCCCGCCTGCCCGCCGGGTGCTGACTTCTCGATCATCACCGTGCGCAGGCCCTCCGAGGCGCCGTAGACCGCGGCGGCGAGGCCGGCTGGACCTCCGCCGACGATGACCAGGTCGTAGAAGGCCATCTCGGCGCGGGTGCGCAGTCCCAATCTCTCTGCTAATTGCGGCAAGCCCGGGTCGACCGCCGACGATCCATCGGGAAAGAACACCACCGGCAAACGGGACGCGTCCGCGCCCAGAGCGGTCTTCAGGCGCTGCGCTTCGGGGTTCTCAGCCTCAATGTCCAGCCAGCGGTATGGCACCCGGTTGCGGGCCAGGAATTCCCGGATGGCGTAAGACCGGGGCGACCAGCGAGTACCCAGCACGCGAGCCCCCTCGAATGGGGGTCGGAACGACGCCCGCCACTCCTCCAGCAGATCATCGAGCACGGGATAAAGGTGCTCCTCGGGCGGGTCCCAGGGCTTCAGCAGGTAATGCTGGATCTTGGCGTCGTTGATGGCGCGGATGGCGGCGTCGGTGTCGGCGTAGGCAGTGAGCAGGACGCGTTTGGCGTCCGGATAGAGCTCCATCGTCTGGCCGAGAAGCTCGACCCCGGTCATGTGGGGCATACGCTGATCGACAAGGAGCAGCGCCACCGGCTCGTCGCGTTTCTTGAGGGCGCGCAGCGCCTCCAGGGCCGCCTGGCCGGACTCGGCGCGCAGCACGCGATAGCGCTCAGCGTAGCGCGCGCGCAGGTCGCGCTCCACCGCGCGCAGCACCTCGGCGTCGTCATCCACGGTCAATAAAAAGGGCTTCACCATCGCCTTGGGTGCCTTCCCACCTTACATTCACTTGCCCGGCCCCATGCTTCAATTATCTGCCAAGTTGCCTAAAATGGAAAATCAAAAGGGAAACTGCAGCGACGCTCGGGGCAGTCCTGATCGTGAACCTTTCTCATCAGGGCGCTGGTTGCAGGTTCACGGTGGTGCGGTCTACTCCGGTGTTGCCGGTGCTCTTTTGATACGCATAGACCGTGATTTCATATACGCCGAGATCGCCGGGCGTCCATTGGGTGGTCAGAAACTGGCTGGGAGCGCCGCCACGAGCATCGGTATCGAATTGCAATTTGACGCTTCTAACGCACTTCGCCTCGCCATCGTTGTAAACGATGTTGGCCGCAACCTCGAAATCGGTGTCGGGCCAGGGCGTTGGGTTATCGTGCCAGGGATTCGGCGAAATCGGGCAGCCGCACATCATGGTGACGTTGGCGCGAATTGGAATCGCCTGGTTGGGATCGGGGTTCCAGGGCAGGTAATGGGCCGGCGGCTCCAGGATCTGGACCAGCAGTCCGGGAATCTCCAGCAGGAAGCCGTCCTCTCGATCGGAGCCTTCCGGCGCAACATCCTTCCCGGGATAAACCCAGGTGGTGGCACTGACACGGTTGGCGGATTGCTGCGCCGCCAGCGGTCCGAAGGCGGAAATCTCAATCCGTCGCGGGGTTTCGAGAAGCAAGGTGGCGTCAAATCGGCAGGCGTTGTTCGCCGGGTCTCCTGGATCGGCGGTGGGTATCGGCTGGTTGCGGGTCAAGGGCGTGGTCATGAGTGTTGCCGGTCCCGATCCACCGTGAGTGCGGCCCGAGGCGAGCAGTTCACCGGAGCGGACATCGCGAATGTCAATCTGGGCACCGCCGATATCGTCACCCAGAAACTTGCCGTCGCGGGCGATAACACGAACGGTGATTTTGGTAGGGATAGCGCCCATCAGCTTATGGTTTCCTCCGTAACGGGATTGGGGTTCGACCATACTTGCGGGATTCCACCGGCGTCTCCGCCAGCCGCGCGAGTTGCGGTGCCACTTGCTCTCTTCTGACTTCCACCCTCCACTTTATCGCATTTGTGGGCGGTTCATGCAACAATCGGGGTTTGCATGTCTCCGCCTGAACAGCCCGCGTCGGTGCCTCCCGCCCGGGACCGGATCCTCGGCCGGGAAGTGGGTCTGCGTCGGCAACTGACCTCGCGCCAACTCGCCATGATCGGCCTCGGCGGTGCCATCGGCACCGGACTCTTCCTTGGTAGTGCCATCTCCGTGCGGCTGGCAGGTCCGGGCGTGATCCTGAGCTATACGGCGGGCGCGGTGGTGGCGCTGCTGCTGGCGTGGGCGCTGGCGGAGATGGCCGTGGCCCATCCGGTGGCGGGATCGTTCGGCGTCTACGCGGAGATGTACCTGCACCCGTGGGCGGGATTCGCGGTTCGCTATTCCTACTGGCTGTGCCAGGTGGTGGCCATCGGCAGCGAAATGGTGGCGGCGGCCATTTACTGCCGCCTATGGTTCCCGGGCGTGCCGGCGTGGTTGTGGATTGCGGGGTTCTCGATCGCTTTGGTCTACGTGAACGCAAGCCAAGTGGGCAGCTTCGGCAGGTTTGAATACTGGTTCGCGATGATCAAGGTGATGACCATCGCGGTCTTTCTGATCCTGGGCGGGGCGCTGCTCTTCGGCGTCGGCTTCAAACCGATCGGCCTGGCGAACTACACCACGCACGGCGGCTTTCTGCCTCACGGCTGGAGCGGCGCCGGTCTCGGCATCGCCATGGCCATCTTCAGCTACCTGGGCACGGAGTCCATCGCGGTGACGGCGGGCGAAGCCAGCCACCCGGAGGTCGCGGTGCCGCACGCCCTGCGCGCGATGGTAGGGAGGCTGGCGTTGTTCTACGTGGGCGGCGTCGCGGTGCTGGTGGGCGTGATGGCGTGGGACCAGGCGGGCCTCGCGGAAAGTCCATTCGTCCGCGTGTTTCAGACGGTGGGGATTCCGGCGGCGGCGGGCGTGATGAATTTCGTCGTGCTGACGGCGGCGCTTTCCAGTTCCAACACCGACCTCTACTTGTGCGCTAGAACCATCTTCTCGCTCTCGCGCGGTGGTTATGCGCCGAAGGTCTTCGGGCGGCTCAATCGTTACGGCTCGCCGGTGGCCGCGGTGCTCATATCCAGCGCCGGTATGGCCGCGGCGGTCTTTCTGAGCTTGCGATTCAAGGAAACGGCCTTCGTCGAGATGCTGGGCGCGTCGTTCTTCGGCGGCCTGTTCGTCTGGGCGATGATCTTCCTCACTCACCTCGCCTTCCGCCGCCAATACCGAGGCGTGCTGAAGTTGCGGGCCCCGTTCTATCCGTGGGCTTCGATTGCTGGGTTCGCCGCGCTCGCCGCCATTACGGCGTCCACGTGGTGGGTGCCGGGCATGAAGATCACGCTGATCGCCGGCCTGCCATGGCTGGGGTTTATCACCGTGTGCTATCTTGTATGGGCACGGGCCAACGTGTCACGCAGCTCTTGAGGACAAGGACAACATGGACGTTGAGCGAACGATTGAGTTTCTATTGAAGAATCAAACCCGCATGGACACCCGCTTCGACGCGAAGTTTGCCAAAGTGGACGCGCGGCTCGACCGCATGGAACGTCTGGTGGGCCAGAACAACCGGCTGGTCGCCCGTCTGGCACGCTATGGTGTGTCCTTGCGCAGCGATGTGCGGCGCATCGACCGGACGCTGGTCAAGGTCGGAGAACGCTTGGACGCGCTGGCTGTGAGCCATGCCGAAACCGACGACAAGCTGAATGCCCTGATCGATATCGTCGATCGCCATTTGCGCGGTCACAACCATGGAGCAAAGGAAAAGTAGCCAAACCTGCGCGCTCCCGGATCAAGGGTTTCGCCTTATGGATGGCTTGCTGAAATGGCGCGATGAATTCCCCATTCTCGCCGATTCCACTTATTTGATCTCCAATTCGCTCGGCGCCATGCCGCGCGGCGTGTACGATGCGGTTCGCGGCTACGCCGACATCTGGGCTACGCGCGGCGTGCGCGCCTGGGAAGAGGAGTGGTGGGACCTGGCGGCCAAAGTGGGCGACAAGATCGGTGCGCTGGTGGGCGCCGAGCCCGGCTCGATCTCGCTCCATCAGAACGTGACTACCACCCAGGCGGTCGTCACTTCGTGCTTCGACTTCCGGCCGCCGCGCAACAAGGTGGTGATGGTCAACCTCGAATTCCCGTCCATCGTCTATTTCTACCTGGAGCAGCAGCGGCGCGGCGCGCGCGTCGAAATGGTGAAGAGCGAGGATGGCATTCGCATCCCGCTGGAAAAGCTGCTGGCCGCGATCGACGAGGAGACGCTGCTGGTGCCCGTGTCGCTGGTGCTGTTCCGCAGCGCTTATATCATGGACGCGAAGGCCATCCTGGAGCGGGCGCATCGCGTGGGCGCCTATGTGATCCTCGATGCTTATCAGGCCGCGGGCACCGTCCCGTTCAACTTGCGCGAACTCGGGACCGACTTTGCCGTGGGCGGCGTGCTGAAGTGGCTGTGCAGCGGTCCCGGCGTCGCCTATCTGTACGTGCGTCCGGACTTACGGCCCAAGTTGCAGCCAACGCTCACTGGCTGGCTGGCGCACAAGCGTCCCTTTGACTTTGAGGTGGGTCCCATCGACCGCACCGAGGGATCCTACCGCTTCCTGAACGGCACGCCGCCAGTGCCCGCTCTCTATGCCTGCCAGCCCGGACTGGACCTTATCGGCAGGGTAGGAATCGCGGGAATCCGCGAGAAATCCATTCGCCAGACCGAGCGGCTGGTGCGGGGTGCGCTGGAGCGCGGCTGGCAGGTGAATTCGCCGTCTGATGCCGCGGAGCGTGGCGGCACCGTCTCCGTGAATTGTCCGCACGCCTACGAGGTGATGAAGGAGCTGCTATCACGAAACATTCTAGTGGACTACCGACCCAAAGCTGGCGTTCGGCTCTCCCCCCACTTCTACAACCGCGACGACGAGATTGACTTTGCCCTCGATCAAATCAGTGCTATCCTCACGTCCCGTGCCTGGGAACGGCACTGAATTTTGGATTTTAGATTTTGGATTTTGGATTCAAAACGCGGTAACGCCGCTGGTATGAAAAACAGCAAGGGCTGCGGCGTCTTCAATCCAAAATCCAAAATCTAAAATCCAAAATCAAATTACCGTGACCTGGGCTAGACCTCTGGGACAGGAGGGCAGACCATGATTAACATCAGCTCGCTCGATACCGCCATCGCCGTGGTGATGGTAATTATCATCCTTTGCCTGGTGGTCCAGGCCGGCCAGACCGCGCTGAAGAAACTGCTCGAGATCAAGTCGCGCGAGGTGGAAGACTCGCTGATCGATCTGTTCGAAAGAATCGTTCCCAACGTCCAGCGTCCCGACTTCAAGAACGCCTGGATGCGGCTGACCGCCAACTCGCCCATGCTAAGAATGCTTCATGTTGGGAAGCATCCAGCCGACCCTCGCCGGTACCCGGACCTGCGTGTGCGGACCCTCTTTCACGCGGTCACCGGTTACTTCAAGGATGTGAGCGGAAGCTCCTTCACCGGGCGGCCTTTCCAGGAGGCATTCCCCAAGGGCGACTTGGCGAAGGCCCTCGGCAATGCGCCCGCCATCGCCTTGTTTCCCGAGCTCACTGCCAAGCTGCAGGAGGCAATCGACCTCGCAACCGCGATTGGAGCGGCGATCAAGTCCGTCGCGGCTGGGGTGCTCAGCGGCGCCTCCAATGCCAGTTTTATCATCTTGCGCGCTGCGATCGCTCCTCTGTTGAATGATCTTGATAGCCTGGCTAGCGGCGGAAGCGTACGAAGCGACCTGCTGATCCGCGACATTTCCAACCTGCGCGCAGTGAAATGGGACGACTTTGCCGCATCGCTAGGCGAGGTCCAACAGAAGCTGGAACAGGATCTGACACAGGCCAACCAGGCAGGGCGGACTGCGGACGCGACGGGTTTGAAATCCGCAGTGGCAACGCTCCAGGGAATCGCGGTGAAGCTGGCCGATCTGCATGCTCGGCTCGACCAGGCGATGGCGCCAATACAGGCGAAAATCGAGCAAGCGGAGAAGTCCTACGAGACCATCCGGCGCGGCCTTCAGGCACGCTACGCGCGCAGCATGAAAACATGGGCTGCGGTTATCAGTTCTCTGGTGGTAGTGGTGCTGAACGCCAACTTCTTCACTGTTTATACCAACATCGCCACCAGCGATGCCAAGCGCAGCCTGATTTTGCAATCGCGGGACCAGATTGAGCAGCTCTATAACCAACAAGCGAAGGCGACAAGTGCGCCGCAGGGGACTGCGCCTTCAGTTGGTGCGGGGACCGTTCCATCCAACCAGCCACCGAATCCGAGTCCCGTGCCAGATCAAAACGCACTGGTGCAAAATTGGTTCAAGCAGGCTCGCGCTCAGATTGATCAGAACGCCGAAATTTACACCGGCTTCGGGTTCACACCCCTGCAATGGAGCCAGGTCACTTGGTGGTGGTCGACCTTGACCACGGCGCAAGGCTGGTGGTGGTGGCGCGTCCACCACGACTTGAAGGTGCTTGTGGGCTGGTTCCTGATGGCCTTGGTCTTGAGCGTCGGCGCGCCGTTCTGGGAGGATGCACTCGAGTCGTTGTTGGGCATCAAGAATGTGCTGCGCACCAAGTCGCAGTCCCAATCCCAGGCGGCCTGAGACGCGGGCGCAAAAGCGATCAGCTATCAGCCAAAACGGGACTTTCATGCTGAGGGCTGACCGCTGACAGCTGACGGCTTTCTTGGCCTGCTGGTCAGTTGGCCTACTTGGCTCTTTACAGGCCGGAACTTCTGGCGTAAATTGGACTGGTAGGATAGGCCAGGAGGCGACCAAGTGTTGCTGACGCTCGATTCCAGTTTGCACGAACCGCTGTATCTCCAGATCCGCAATCAGATTCGCGAGCGGATCGTGGGAGGAGGGCTCAAGGTCGGTGACCGTTTGGAACCGAGCCGCGAGCTGGCGAAACGCCTTGGTGTTCATCGCACCACGGTCGGTAACGCTTATGCCGAACTCGAAGCCGAGGGTCTGATCCAGGGCACGGCGGGGCGGGGCACGTTTGTGTCGCCGCTCGCCCGCGAACTCACCACCACGGACCGGTCGCGGCGCAAAGCGAGCAATGATTTCTTTTGGGACAGCTTCTTCATCGAGGAGCCGCGCGACGACTCCCTTGGACGCTTGATGGCGGCATCGCTCCAGCCGGGAGTGATCTCGTTCGCGGCCACGCATGGTTCCGCGGACCTCAGCCCGGCGGACCTGGTGCGTCGGGCCGCCGACATTGTCCTGCGCCGTGAGGGCGCCAGCTTGTCCGACTACGGACCAAGCGACGGCTACCCGCCGCTCAAGAAGTTCCTGCAAGGCCGCCTCGGCCGCGACGGCGTTGCGGTGGAACTCGACGAAATCCTCATCACCAACGGCTGCCAGCAGTCTTTCGATCTGGTACGCCGGTCGATGGTGGCGCCGGGAGATACCATTGCCTGCGAGAATCCCACCTACACCGGTTTGTGGCGGGTGTTCGACTCGCCGGGCGTCCGGCTGATTGGGGTTCCGGTGGGCCCGCATGGCATGGATCTCGATTTCCTCGCCGCCGCGCTGGAACAGAATAAGGTGAAGCTGATTCTGGCCAACCCTAACTTCCAGAATCCGACTGGACGCACGATGCCTCTCGACGCGCGCCGGCGACTGCTGGACCTGGCCGCGCGCTTTCAGGTGCCGGTGGTGGAGGACGATATTTACGGAGCGCTCCGTTACCATGGCCGCGATCTGCCGCCCCTCAAGGCGCTGGATGCAACCGGCTTGGTGATCTATCTCAACAGCTTTTCCAAGATCGGCTTTCCGGGACTACGCGTTGGTTGGATGGTGGCTTCGCGGCGCGTCATCGAGCGGCTACGCGGCGCCAAGCAACGCGCGGACTTGCATACCAATCTGCTGGGACAGGCAGTGCTCAACGAGTTCGGACGGCGCGGCTGGCTTGACAAATGGATCCGGCGCACGCGCAAGCACTACGCGATGAAGCTGGAGTTTACGCGGGCGGCGATGGATCGCTGTTTTCCTCCCGAAGTCCAGTGCACGTTCCCGGAAGGCGGCATGGCGGTATGGGTGGAACTGCCGCCCGCGCTCGATGCGGCCGAACTACTGGTGAAAGCTCAGGACCAAAAGGTGAATTTTGCCCCGTCGCGTTACTTTTACTTCCAGCAGCCGCAGCACAACGCCTTCCGGCTGTGCTTCACCACGCTGCCTAACGAGCAGATTGAGAAGGGCATCGAGATTCTGGGCTCGCTGTTGAGGTCGGAAGTGCGGAAAGTCGGCGTGCGGAGGAAATCGGTTGCGATGGCAAACGTGGCGCTGGTCTAGCCCGAATTTTTTAGCACGGGTTAGGAAGAGCCGGGCTTTAGCCCGCCGTTACACGGCGTTGCTAACTATTCCGGACCGAACCCAACATGAACCCATTTTTCGAAGTTGGCGCTCGGCGGTCGATACTTGGCAATAGGAAGTCCCACGGTCGCGCGGGTTCGCGGCACCGCTGACTGCGGACCGCCAACTGCTAACAGATTCTGAGGGAGCCATGGGCCATTGATCTCTTGACGGCCCGATACCCCGATTCTGTAACCCTTTTTAGATCTTGATTTTATGGAAAGAGCCACGATGTTGTTGAAAACAAAGGGCAATTTTTGGAAAGCCACGATATCATAGAAAATAAAGGTGCTTACACGACCGGGAGCTGAAAACTAACTGAGAACTGAGAACGACCGGGAAGGGGACCGAGAACATTATGGGATCGCCTGCAAGCCAAGCAATCATTGAACGTCGAGAAGCGCCGCTCGAAATGAGCCCGGAAGAATTTCGGGTCGCGGGCCATCGTCTGGTGGACCGGATCGCCGATCTGCTGGGCTCGGTGTCGAGCCGACCGGTGACGCCCGGCGAGCCTCCTTCGGCGCTTCGCGAGTTGCTTGGCAACGGCTCGCTTCCCGAGCGTGGCGCTCCCGCGGACCGTCTGCTCGACGAAACGGCGAGCCTTCTGATCGATCACTCGCTTTTCAACGGGCACCCCCGCTTTATGGGGTACATCACCTCGCCGCCGGCACCGATCGGCGTTCTGGGCGAACTGCTGGCGGCGGCCGTCAACCCGAACTGCGGCGCCTGGATCCTCGCCCCCGTGGCGACGGAGGTCGAATCGCAGGCGGTGAGGTGGATCGCCGAGATGATCGGCTATCCCGCCGATTGCGGCGGTCTGCTGGTGAGCGGCGGCAACATGGCGAATTTCGTCGGCTTCCTTGCCGCGCGCCGGGCCAAGGCCAAGTGGGATATCGGCGCCGCCGGCGTAGGGGCCGCGAACGGGACGGCTCCGGGCCCCGGCGGGAAAACCGGGCCAACTAACCCCTCCGGAGCTGCGCTGGGGCGGCTGCGCGTTTACGTTTCGAGTGAGACTCACACCTGGATTCACAAGGCTGCCGACCTGTTCGGGCTGGGGACCGAATCCATTCGCTGGATCCCGGTGGATGATCGCCTGCGAATCTCCACCGCGCTGCTGCGCCGGCAGATTCGTGAGGATTTTGAAAACGGAGACATGCCGTTTCTGATTGTCGGCAACGCGGGGTCGGTAAGCACCGGCGCCATTGACCCGTTGCCGGAGCTGGTGGCCATTGCACGCGAGAACGGGTTGTGGCTGCACGCCGACGGTGCTTACGGCGCGGTTGCCGCGGTGTTGCCTGACGCGCCGGCCGACCTTCGGGGCCTGGCTGAAGCCGACTCGGTGGCCGTCGATCCGCACAAGTGGCTCTACGCTCCGCTCGAAGCCGGGTGCGCGCTGGTGCGCGATCGCAAGGCACTGCGCGACGCGTTCAGTTACGGTGCGCCCTATTATCATTTCGAAGGCGATGGCACGGAGGTCTTCAACTACTTCGAATACGGGATGCAGAATTCGCGCGGCTTCCGTGCCTTGAAGGTGTGGTTGGCCTTGCGGCACGCCGGCCGCGAGGGCTATGCGCGCATGATCGCGGACGACATCCGCATGGCTGAGGCGCTGCACGGGTTCGCAGCCGCCCAGCCCGAGCTTCAGACCTTTCCCGGCGGTCTGAGCATCACGACTTTCCGGTATGTGCCAGCCGATCTGAAGCCGGGCGAGGAGAAGGTGGAAGCTTATCTCAACAAGTTGAATACCGAACTGCTGAATCGGCTGCAGAGAAGCGGCGAAGTCTTTCTCTCCAATGCGGTCGTGCAGGGAGCTTTTGTGCTGCGCGCTTGCATTGTCAACTTTCGGACCTCGCTGGAGGACGTTCGCGCGGTAACGCAGATTGTGGTGGGGATGGGCCGTGAGCTGGACGCCGCTCTTCGCCCGACAGAACTGAAACTGTAGCGCCGGGATCCCGCCGGTGGGAAGGTGTGACGCAATTGCGAAGGAGGCTCCAACACAGAGACACAGAGGCACAGAGCAGAATCGGAAGCACCGACAAAATAGACTTGCTCCCGAGTTTCTCCTTCTCATCTCTGTGTCTCCGTGCCTCTGTGTTTAATCCTTCATAGCTTCTGCCGGCGGGTATCCTGGTTCGAGGGATGTTCTATAGTAATGATGAAGGAGAATAGCCATGTTTGAATACGACGAGAAAATGAAGTTGAAGGTGGGCTTGGCGGAAATGCTGAAGGGCGGCGTCATCATGGACGTCACCACCGCCGAGCAGGCCCGGATCGCGGAAGACGCCGGCGCCGCGTCGGTGATGGCCCTTGAGCGCGTGCCGGCCGACATTCGCAAGGAAGGCGGCGTGGCGCGCATGGCGTCGGTGAAGATCATCAAGGAAATCATGGGCGCTGTCACCATTCCGGTGATGGCCAAGGCGCGCATCGGCCACTTCGCCGAGGCCCAGGTGCTGGAAGCGATCGGCGTCGACTACATCGACGAGAGCGAGGTGCTCACGCCGGCCGATGAAGAGCACCACATCGATAAGTGGCCCTACAAGGCGCCGTTCGTGTGCGGTGCGCGCAACCTGGGTGAAGCGCTGCGGCGCATCGGCGAGGGCGCGGCCATGATCCGCACCAAGGGCGAGGCGGGTTCGGGCGACATCGTGGAAGCGGTGCGCCACCTGCGCTCCATTACCAGCGAGATCCGCCTGCTCACCACGCTGCGCGATGAAGAACTGATGGCCAAGGCCAAGGATCTGGGCGCGCCGTTCGAGCTGGTGAAGTGGGTGGCCAGGAACGGCAAGCTGCCGGTGCCCAACTTCAGTGCTGGCGGCATCGCCACGCCCGCTGACGCCTCGCTGGTGATGCAACTAGGGGCCGAGGCGGTCTTCGTGGGCTCGGGCATCTTCAAGTCGTCCGACCCGGCCGTGCGCGCCAAAGCCATCGTCCGCGCGACAACGCACTACAACGAGCCGCAGGTGATCGCCGAATGCTCGGAGGAACTGGGCGAGGCCATGCGGGGAATCGATGTGGCAAAATTGAAGCCGGAGGAGTTGCTGCAAACGCGGGGATGGTGAGTTTAGGCTGGCTTGCGCTTCCCGCGACGAGCAATGAGCGCTATTCTAGGCGCGTGAAGTACCGTGAGGTTATCCAAATGCTGGAGCAGGACGGTTGGGGCCTTGTCAGGACAACCGGCAGCCACCGGCAGTTCAAGCACTACTCCAAACAGGGGACGGTGACCGTTGCGGGCAAGCCTAACCTGGATGTTCCAGCCGGTACGCTCAACAGCATTCTCAAACAGGCCGGGCTGAAAGGACGGAAACTTCAATGAAATATGCGGTGATCGTGGAAAAGAGCGCCAACGGGTTCGGCGCCTACGTGCCCGACTTGCCGGGTTGTGCAGTCGTCGCGGAAACCCGGGATGAAGCGGTGAAGCTGATTCGGGATGCTGTCGAACTTCATCTTGAGAGTCTGCGCGAGGAAGGGAGCCCGATCCCCGAGCCGGTCTCCACGACCGAATACGTCCAGGTGTGAATGGGTCGGCGCATCGGCCTCATCGCGCAATTTGCGTTGTAATGGTTTGGGTAAACCCTGTGGAGCCCAGCGAGAAGGCCTTGGAATGGCTCAAGAACGGGGCTACTCCGGAGGCCTCGCGGTGCCTTGGGTTCGGCTTGGCGGAATAGGCGGAGTCGTCCGCGGCTGGTGAGGCATCAAAAATCGAGAATCAAAAACTTGATGAGGAGAACTTATGCCAATCAGAACGGCGGAAGCGGAATGGAACGGAAATCTTTTCGAAGGCTCAGGTCGGATGAAGCTGGGTTCGGGAGCTTATGAAGGCCCGTACTCTTTCAAGTCGCGTATGCAAGACGGGGCGGGGACCAATCCCGAGGAGTTGATCGCCGCGGCCCACGCCGGGTGCTTCTCCATGGCGCTTTCGGCCCAACTCAGCAACGCGGGCCATCCGCCTAAGAGCGTTCGTACCAAGGCGAACGTTCACTTTGACAAGGTGGAAGGCGGGTTCGCCATCACCAGCATCGATCTGAACACAGAAGCTGACGTACCCGGAATCGACGCCGCCAAGTTTCAGGAATTGGCGGAGGGTGCCAAGAAGGGTTGTCCCGTGTCGAAAGCCCTGGCGGCGACGCCGATTAATCTGAAGGCGACGCTCCTGCACGCAGCCGGGGCTTAATCTGAGTCAGAGGAGCTTGCGGAACTCCTCTTCTGTCAGTCCCGCGCGCTTGACCTGAGCGCGGAGCAAGAAGGGCGACACCTCACGGTGAAGCGGGATGACCAGAACGGGGAATCCCGGCTTCTTGAGCGTAACGTGACTGCCTTCGGGTTCTCCGGCAACGAAACCAGCCGGTTCGAAGGCACGAACGGCCTTTCGACCGGAGACCCCTGCGAGCCGAGTCAAATCCGGACCTCGACCTGGCTTGTGAGAACTTCAGGGATATCCTTGAGTTCGCTGTGAGCCGTGGCCTTGAGGTAGGCCTTAATGGCGTTGCGCACGTTCCGTAACGCTGCCTCGACACTCTTGCCTTGGGACATGCACCCTGGCAATTGGGGGACGTCGGCCACATAACCGCGGTATTCGGGGTCAAAGATCAAGTTTACGAGGTATCGATGCGTTTGGCTCATAGGCCAATTCTACGCTCGTTGGCTATAGTTGTCAGCTTTAGTTGTAGATTTGAGGAAACTTGAAGTTCGGTTCAAAACCCGACGATCAGCCGCCCAGCCCACCAGGTCCTGAATTAGGGATGCACCACGAATCACAGGTCGCGAACGGCCTTGTCGGAATCCTCGCCGTCCAGGGCGACTTCGCCATGCACGCCAAGATGCTCGATCGCATGGGTGTGACCTGGAAACTGGTCAAGCACACGGCGGACCTCGCCGACGTGAGCGCGCTCATCATGCCCGGCGGCGAGAGTACCACCATGCTGAATCTGTTTGCCGACGAGGGCCTAGGTGACGCCATCCAGCGATTCGCAGTGGCGGGCAAGCCGGTGTTCGGAACGTGCGCCGGCACGATTCTACTGGCGAAAGAGGTGTTAAACCCGCCGCAGGAACACTTGGGCCTGCTGGACGTGACGGTGGAGCGGAACGCCTACGGCCGCCAGATCGACAGCGCGGTGCGGCGTGGGGAATGCCCCGAGCTGGCCGACCGACCCGTGGAGATGGTGTTCATCCGCGCGCCGATTATCCGCCGCGTGGGCGACGGCGTTCGCGTCCTCGGCCGCTCCGACGGATTGCCGGTGCTGGTGGAACAGAACAACGTGCTCGCCGCCACGTTTCATCCCGAGCTCACCGAAGATCAGACCATCCATCGGTACTTTCTTAGGAAGATTGAGTGATACCCTCGCCGCCGGAAGAAAAGTCGTGGAACATCCTGTTCGTCTGTTACGGCAACGCCTGTCGTAGCCAGATGGCGGAGGCCTTCGCCAACCAGTTGGGCGAGGGCTGGGTGAAGGCCTGGAGCGCCGGCTCGCGGCCCTTTGGCAGCATCATTGAGGAGACGTACACGGTTCTGGCGGAGAAGGGAGTCTCGCTCGATGAGCATCGATCGAAGGGGCTGAAGGACGTTCCACTTGCGGCGATGGACTTGGTGGTGACGATGGGGTGTGAGGTTGCGTGCCCTCTTCCCCAGGACTTCAAAGGCAGGCTGGTGGAGTGGGAGATCGCCGACCCTTACGGCATGGGCTTGGATTTCTTCCGTAGCGTCCGGGACCACATCGAAGAGGATGTTCGGAGACTCCTGGGCAGCTTGAAGGAGAACGAGTCAGCAGTGGGGACACATACTCAGGCGTGAGGGCGTCGTTTCATTTTGATTCCGGACTCACTTCACCGAGCGGACCGCGAACTATGGACATCGCGTCGACTCCCGTCTTTGCCAATCTTGACCTCGCCCGCCGGGTAGAAGCAGCCGAGGCGCAGGCGAGCCTGAATTGGCTGAGGGCTTATCAACGCCTTTATCCGGAGGCCGGGGGCGTAGCCGAACTGGTTGCGGGTGGTTGCGCCATCTTTGCCGGCGCCGGCTCGCCCGTCACGCAGGCTACGGGTCTAGGCATGAATGGTCCGGTCAGCGAACCCGACCTCGACCGTATGCAGGACCTTTACCGCAGCCGCGGGTCCGCGTGCCGGGTAATCGTCTGCCCGCTGGCGGACTCCTCTTTGCTGGCGTCGCTGAACCACCGGGGTTATGGACTGGCCGAGATGGAGAACGTGTTGGTCCGGCGCATTCAGCCGAGCGAGCGAGTCGCGCCGCTCGTGCCTGGCGTGACCGTGCGGCGTGCCGCCGAGGGAGAGTCCGACCTCTGGGCCGGGATCATGGCCGACGGTTTTTTCGAGCAGGGTCTGCCGGACCTGAAGCTTATGGATATGTTCCACAGCTCGGCCGGCTGCCTCGATGCCCAGTGTTTCCTCGGTTTTCTTGGTGAGGAACCAGCGGGCGCAGGCATCCTTTTCACGCACCAGGGCGTGGCACTGCTTTCTGGGGCGGCCACTTTGCCTCGGTTTCGAAAGCGCGGCGTGCACAAGGCCCTGCACACTATGCGCCTGGCTTGCGCCGCGGGCCAAGGTTGTGATTTGGCGCGAGTGGTGACTCAGCCCGGCAGCACGTCGCAGCGCAACGCCGAGCGGCAAGGATTTCAGGTGGCCTACACGCGGGCGGCCCTGGTCCGCGTTTTCACGTAACCGGGTTCGAGTTCCGAGATTCGAGAGTGGTCCGCACGATGAACAATCCGGCGTCCCTCGCCGCTGCGGTTCGGCATGAGATTGCGTCCGTCGATCCGCTCGCACCGGTTTCCAATGTGGCCACAATGCAGGAGTGATTTCCGCGTCGGTAGCTCAACAGCGATTCGGCGTGCTTCTGTTCGGGCTGCTTGCCGCCCGGGCCCTCGCGCTCGCGGCGGTCGGCCTTTATGGCGTGATATCTCAAGGCGTGGCCGAGCGCCGTCATGAGATCGGCATTCGCATGGCGCTGGGTGCCCGGCGGCGGGACGTGATGGGGTTGGTGGTGGGCGCGGCCATGAGGCCCGCACTCCTGGGCATCGCCGCGGGCGTCGTCGTGGCATCCGGGTTGACGCGGTTGCTGGCTGGCCTGCTTTACGGAGTAAAACCGACCGACCCAGCGACGTTCGCGTTGGTGTGTGTCCTCCTCGCCCTTGTCGGGCTCGCCGCGAGTTACATCCCTGTCCGCCGGGCCGTCCGCGTGGACCCGATGGTAGCGCTAAGATACGAGTAGCAGCGCTCGGGGTGATCCTGCTACGATAGCCTCAGCACTCAGAGAAGCTGAAGGAGGTTCGAATGCAAGAGCACCCCGATCATCACGACGCTGAGCTCATGCTGCGTCTCTACGAACTGCGGCGGGAAGAGAAGTTGCGCCAGGCGCGGGAGTGGTTCGCCCAGGAGTTTCAAGCCGAGTCGCTGCCTGACTTCCTGAAGCGCTATCCCCCTGCCACCCAGGAGAACGCCTACTTTCGCATGGTGATCGGCTATTGGGAGATGGCCGCCTCCATTGTGAACTACGGGCTGATCAAGGAGTCGTTCTTCCTCGAAAGCAATACCGAATTCTACGGGCTGTGGACCAAGGTGAAGCACTTGCTGGGACCGGCGCGCGAGGCGTACAAGAATCCCCACCTTTGGGCCAACATCGAGGCCCTCTCCGAGAAGTATGAGAAGTGGATGGCGACGCGCGCTCCCGAGGCGCTGGCGTCCTTCCGCGAGCGTTTCGCCCAGATGCAGGCCCAGACACAGGGTAAGGCAAGCGCGTCATAACACGACCCCCATGATGGTTGGCGACACCGTGCCATCGGGTCATAGACAGAATTCGGAGGCCGGATTTTGCCGCCGAAGGGGCGCGAGCGCCACGCTGGACCCTAATATGGAGGCGGATTAATTCCACTACCTTCGCGGAGGGATTATGCGACTGCGCGCGAGTTCTTTTGTTTCGCTCTGCCTGGTCATGCTTGGAGCCTGGGTGGCTACGGTCCTTGCCCAAAGCTCCCTGGCCGATTTTGGCTTGAACGAGAATGAATTGAAGCAGGGAATCGTCGGCTCTCTCGTGTATGGGAACATTTCCGTCTACCCCGACACGAAGTTATTCAAGAGTGCTTCGCCTGCGCGTCAGGCCGCGTTTGTCAAGAACGCGTTGAGCGTAGTGAAGGCCTATTCGGAATCCGCGGCGTTTAAATCCGGTTACGAGAAGCAGCGCGAGTCCGCGAAGCCCTCTGCCCCTCAGTCAAAAGGGACTCCGGACGAACAATTCGCCAAGTATCTGGCCGAGCAGCGCCAGAGCCTGAAGACGATGAAAGAGAACGTCGCCAAGATGTCACCGGACATGCAAAAGCAGATGGAAGACACCGTCAAGCAAATGGAGGCCATGGTTGAGCGGTCGGCTAAAGACCCGCAAATGGCAGCGATGATGAAGCAGGGCTACGCGAATGAGAGTGTTTCCGAGAAGAAAGACTATCAAGATCGATTAGCCAAGTACGAGAAGGAATATCCTGCCGACCCCCGGTTTTTGATTGCCGTCCGGCTTCATCAATTCCTCGACTTGAGTCAAGGTATCGCTTTTGACGCCAAGTTGGTTCCTAACGGTGCCGGCAAAATGAAGTTTGCCGATGCCCAGTACGAAGCCAAGCCGAGCCAGTGGAAGCTGTGTTATCGCGCCGGCAGGGAACCGGTGCAAGCCGCCCGTGCTTTCGCCACCGAATGGCTGCGCCAGATCGAAGGGAAATAGTCTCTCCTGTTGCTGGCGTCTTTTTCGAAAAATAGCATGCTGACTAGCGACATCTGGATCGACGGCACCAATGGGACCTCTTATGTCGCTCGGACAGCTTCAACGCATGTTCATAGGCAGGCTGGTACTGATTCCGAGAAATCCATGATAGGGAAAGGTCATCGTGAAAGGCGGCGCCAATATGACCGTGATGATCTCTATGCTCCGCGGCGTTAATCTAGCGAGCCACAACCGGGTCAAGATGGACGCGCTCCGGGCGCTCTATGAGTCCCTCGGACTGCGAGACGTCCAGACCTACGTGCAGAGCGGCAACGTCATTTTCAGGGCTGAGGCGCGGAGCCTCCCTGCGTTACCCCAGCGGATCGAGGATGCGATCGAGCGAAACTTCGGATTTCGCACCGACGTTATTGTTCGCACGTCTTCTGAACTAAGGGACGTGATTGCACGGAACCCGTTCGCCAGCCGGCGTGGCATCGATCCGAGGAAATTCCTGGTCACTTTCCTCGCCCATGATCCTGACCCGGATGCTCGCGACAAGGTTCTCAAGATCAAGGCTGATCCAGAGGAACTGCGGATCGACGGTCGGGAGCTTTATATTTACTTTCCCAACGGCCTGGCACGCCCGAAGCTATCATGGGTGGCGATTGCGAAGATGCTGAAGACCGCCGGAACCGGCAGAAACTGGAATACCGTTACCACCATGATGGAGATTTCCGAACGGCTTGAAGCCGCCCATTAGCGAGTAGCGACGTAGCGAGAAGAGGCTACCGCAGCCTGTTCGATTGCCGAATTGGGCTTTCGGACCTGAAGCTCCCTCTGATGGTTTTGGTTGCGATGGCGAACAGGCTGCCGACGGCCCAGCACTGGTGTCGGTCAGGACGTAAATCGACCGCCGTACTCACGGCTGCAGTCGCGTCAACGCAAAGCGGCAGTCGCGCTTGGCGGGACCGCACTGGACCGCACTCCGAAGGATTGACATCGCCGCCATTCCGACATATACATAATACTGTCTCCGGAAAGAGCATTCAGATCGGCCGATTTTGGGCCTCGGCTGGTTGTCGAAACCATCGTTCAAGGAGCACGCCGTGAAGATCCAACTCAAGGTGAATGGTACCGTGCACGAGGACCATGTGGAGCCGCGGCTCCTGCTGGTCCACTACCTTCGCGAGGTGGCCGGGCTCACCGGCACGCATATCGGCTGTGAGACTTCCATTTGCGGCGCGTGCACCGTCCTGTTGAATGGCGAGGCGGTGAAGTCGTGCACGATGTTTGCCGTGCAAGCGGATGGAGCTGAGGTCACCACCATCGAGGGGTTGGCCACGGACGGCAAGCTGCACCCTCTCCAGCAGGGTTTCTGGGAGGAGCACGGGTTGCAGTGCGGGTTCTGCACTCCCGGAATGATCCTGGCAGCGGCCCAACTGCTGAGCCGGAACCCCCATCCCTCGCGGGATGAGATTCGCAAAGGACTGGAAGGCAACCTGTGCCGTTGCACGGGGTACCAGCACATTGTGAAGGCGGTGGAATGGGCGGCCGAACATCAGTGACGAATGACAGTCAGCTATCAGCCATCAGTCAGCCATCAGCTATCACGCTTGCTTCTTTCTTGCTGAAAGCTGACGGCTGAAAGCTGAGAGCCAGTTGGAAGAGGTGGACCATGGCCAAACTTCTGGGTGAACGCATCAAGCGCAAGGAGGATCCCCGGCTGATTCAGGGCCGCGGCCACTACGTGGACGACCTCAAGCTGGACGGGATGCTGCACATGGCGTTTGTGCGGAGCATGCACGCACACGCCCGCATCCTGGGCGTCAACGTCGCGGCGGCGCGCGCGCTTCCCGGCGTGGTGGACGTGATCACCGGGAGCGACATCAAGGGTCACCTGGGGTTTGTTCCTTGCGCGGCGGGCATCGAGGGCTTGAAAGTCCCCGATCACCCCTGCCTGGCGGACGGGAAGGCCTGTTACGTGGGCGAGCCCATTGCGGCGGTGGTCGCCACCAGCCGATATGTGGCGCGCGACGCTCGCGACCTGATCGAGGTGGATTACGAGCCTCTCCCCGCGGTGATCAATCCGGAAAAGGCGCTGGAA
>Ga0335081_10003030_pt1 | contig 26385 bp, 25 predicted proteins | sample Lox_Sample_35_FD_206713 | JGI IMG/M metagenome (GOLD analysis project Ga0335081, IMG submission 206713) | Soil microbial communities from Loxahatchee National Wildlife Refuge, Florida, United States - Lox_Sample_3.5 | ecosystem: Environmental > Terrestrial > Soil > Wetlands | place: USA...
ATCGGCAGCGACTTGATTAATCAGATGACCGGTGTTTTTGAACCGAGGAAATTCGAGAACGAACATCAGAAGAGGCTGCAGGATATGATCGAGAAAAAAGCCCGCGGAGAGAACATTGCGATCCTGGCACCGAGGCGCCTGAAACCCACCGAGTCAGACCAGCTGCTTCAGGTCCTTGAAGCTAGTCTGAAGAAAGTCGCCTAAAGGTAAGGCCCGCGATCAGATCCGGTGGCGTCACAGTTGCTTCTAGCAGGGGGAAATGACATGGCTGTGCAGGGCATATGGAGCGGTACAATCAGCTTCAGCTTGGTTGCGATTCCGGTGCGGTTGGTCAAGGCCATCGAGTCCGGCCATGTCGCTTTTCATCTGCTCCACAGCAAGGATTATTCTCGCCTCTCAAGAAGGATGTTTTGTCCGGAAGAAAAAACTATGGTTTCCCCGGATGAGATCATCAGGGGATACGAAACCGTGCCCAACAAATTTATTCTTTTGACGGACGAGGAACTGGAATCGGTGTCCCCGGAACGGAGCCGCACGATCGAGATTGTTGAGTTCATCAATATAAAGGAAGTGGATCCGATATATTATGATCACCCTTATTATCTCGTTCCCTCGAAAGGGGGTGAAAAAGCATATCAGCTGCTGGTCGAGGTGATGCGCCGCACAAACAAGGCTGGGCTTGCAAAATTCGTGATGGCTGAACGTGAGTATCTGGTGGCAATCAAAAGCAGGGATGGAGCGCTGGAGTTGACTACACTTCATTATAACGACGAAATACTTTCTGATGAAGACATTGGGCCACAGAAAGAAATAATCGAGAAGGCTGAAGAGGAAAGCCGGATAACAAAAAGCATTGAGCAAATGATCGAAGATTTTAACGCGGCGAAGTATGCCGATGGACGTCGAAAAAAACTCATGGATCTCCTCGAGACGAAGGCGAAAGATCAAGCTCCGGTGGAGGCTCCAGTAGTGGAGGAAGAAGAGGGAGAAGGTCCGGCTGATTTGGTCGCCGCGCTAGAGGAGAGTATGCGGAAAGTGAAGGAGAGCAGGTGAACCGAACATTCGTCGAGGTGGCAGGGAGAAGGCTCCTTTTAACGAACCTCGAAAAGGACCTCTATCCCTCCTGTGGTTTCACCAAGTCCCGCATTCTGGAATACTATCGCGGCATTGCATTGTTCATGTTGCCCCATTTGAGAGACCGGGCAGTGACCCTGAAGCGCTACCCCGACGGAGTGGAGAAGGATTTCTTTTTCGAGAAGCGTTGTCCTCACCACCGTCCGGATTGGGTGAAAACTGCGGAGATCCCCCAGGATGGCGGGGAGCCGATGACATACTGCCTGATCAATGATTTGGAAACGCTGATATGGGTGGAGAACCTGGCGTCTCTTGAACTCCATGTGCCTCTGGCCAGGGCCGGATCGCAGCAGACTCCCGATTCCATGGTCTTCGACCTGGATCCCGGTGATCCGGCGAACAGTCTTGATTGTGCCCGGGTGGCGCTGATACTTCGCGACCTGCTTTCCGGGATGGGGCTTGTGAGTTATGTTAAAACCTCGGGCAGAAAAGGACTCCATGTATATGTGCCCTTGAACAACAAAGAGACAACCTTTGAAGATACGAAAACATTTTCAAGGGCCGTGGCAGGAATCATGCAGAAACATTATCCTGATCTGGTGACTGCCAAAATGGCAAAGCAAGAGCGGAGAGCTAAGGTTTTTATCAACTGGTCTCAGAACGATGCGTCAAAAACGATGATCTGCGTTTATTCACTCCGTGCCCGAGAAACACCGTTTGTTTCGTTTCCCCTTGAATGGAGGGAACTGGAGAATTTAAACGGGCAGGGTGACCCTGCAAGATTGCAGGTCGTGTATTCGGAGGCTGTGAGCAGGGCTGAAAGGATGGGGGACCTTTTTCAAGAGATGCTTGTGAAAGAACAGAAGTTGCCCCATCTGTGACGGAATCCTATAGAGAATGATAACATCTATGATGAATAGAATGTAGTCGTTGGGGCAGCTGCCCCGGACCCTGCACCTTTCTTGGGAAACCAGGAAAGGTAACCTAAAGAAGGGCAGGGTTTGAAAATTATTTATGGGTTGCACGTTCGGCCTCGGCACATTTCAGGAGCTTGGTTTTCGGGCGTAGATGGTCGAAAAGTCCTCAGAGGTGGTAGAACACCCGCAATTCTCGAAGGGGTGAAAGGAATATAAGTAAAAGTCATGGGATTAAGGGAATACGCATCGAAACGGGAATTCGAAAAAACGCCTGAACCGAAACCAGGTGTTCGCCAGGAGGGGAGCCGCCTCATGTTTGTTGTTCATAAGCACGTGGCCCGTGCCCTTCATTATGATCTCAGGCTGGAACTGGAAGGGGTGCTGAAGAGCTGGGCTTTGCCCAGAGGGCCCTCGCTGGATCCTTCTCTGAAAAGGCTGGCTGTCATGGTTGAAGACCACCCGCTTGATTACAAAGAGTTTGAGGGCGTTATCCCGGAGGGCAATTATGGCGCAGGAAGCGTCATCATCTGGGACAGGGGTAATTATCATCATCCTTCCACGCGAGACGAAAAAAAAAGCGAGAAACTTCTTCTGGACGGATTCAGAAAAGGGGATATGAAGTTTGTCCTTGAAGGAGAAAAGCTGCATGGCGAATTTGCGCTGGTAAAAATGAGAAAGGACGGGAAATCGTGGCTGCTCTTGAAGAAAAAAGATCGAAATGCTCTCGAAGGGGACATTCTTAGAGAGAACCGTTCTGTAGTGTCTCATAAAACTCTGGAGGAGATGCTCGAAATCGATGCGCGAAAATCTTTCAGACAGAAAAAAGTTAACCAAATCCGTGTTCATGAAACTATAGAAAGCGAAGACTTGAACGATGCACCGGCCAAACCGATGCCGCAGACTATAATACCGATGCTCGCGACCGCCGTCAATGAACCATTTGACGATCCTGATTGGCTCTTCGAGGTGAAATGGGACGGATACCGGGCTGTTGCCGAAATCCGGGGGAAGGACATTTCGCTTTATTCTCGGAATGGGATCTCTTTTAATAAAAAGTTTTTTCCCGTTGTGGAATCGCTTCGAAAATTCAGATTTGACGCTGTTCTGGATGGTGAAATTGTTGTGACGGACGACCAGGGACGCCCCGATTTTCAAATGCTGCAGCATTATCAGGACTCGGGACGCGGTCATTTGCTTTACTACGTTTTCGATCTCCTCTACTTCCAGGGGCATGATCTGACGAACCTGCCCTTGCTCAGGAGGAAAGAACTCTTGAAAAAAATTCTCCCGACCATCCCAAAAATAAGATTCAGCGACCATGTATGGAAGGAAGGCGTTTTGTTTTATCATGTTTCCAAGGAAAAAGGGCTGGAAGGGATCGTCGCCAAACATTCACAAAGCGTGTATGAAACGGGAATAAGAAGCCGTGAGTGGTTGAAAGTGAAGACGCGGTTTACGCAGGAGGGAGTGATTGCCGGATTTACGGAACCGGGAGGGGGCAGAAAATATTTCGGCGCCCTTGTCCTGGGCGCCTTCGACGGGGACGCGTTGACGTACATTGGCCATGTGGGAAGTGGATTTACGGCAAAACATTTGAAGGATATCCATGAACAGTTGACTGCTCGGGTCCAAGAGGAATGCCCCTTTAATGCAAAGCCGGAGACAAACGCCCCGGTCACCTGGGTAAAGCCGGAGCTGGTTTGTGAGGTTACATTGTCCGGCTGGACTGAAGATGCCATCATGAGGCAGCCAGTATTTCTGCGGCTGCGCGAGGATAAAACCGCCCGCGAAGTGGTGCGCGAGAAACCATTGACGAGCGGCAAGGGAGGACTGTAACATGATCAAGATCTATACTGGTACAAGTGGATTTGCACATAAGGAATGGAAAGGAAAATTCTATCCTGAAAAAATCTCGTCCAAAGAAATGCTTCGCTTCTATGCCGAACGCCTCAACACCGTAGAGGTCAATAATACCTTTTATCACATGCCCAAAGAGAGCGTGCTCACATCCTGGGCAGAACAGGTCCCGAGTGATTTTGTGTTCGCACTTAAAGCGCCCCAGGTCATAACGCATATAAGGCAGTTGAGAAATGTCTTTGAGCAGACCGAGTACCTCTTCAAGACACTGTCCGTTCTGGACAGGAAACTGGGGCCAATCCTTTTTCAGTTTCCCAAAAGTTTTCATGCGAACGTGCCTGCACTGGTGGATTTTCTCGCCCTGATTCCTAGCACTGCGGCCTGTGCATTCGAGTTCCGCAGTCCATCCTGGCTAGATGCTGGTATGCCGGACCTCCTTCGTCAAAAAGGATGCAGCTTGTGCATAGCCGATACAGATGAAAATCCAGCACAGGACATGATCAGCACAACGCTATGGGGGTATTTGCGGCTGCGCCGTTCTGATTATAAGGATGCTGATCTGTCACAATGGGTGGAAAGAATACTTTCTCAAGATTGGGAGAAGGCATACGTTTATTTTAAACACGAGGATGAGGCCAAAGGAGCCGAAATGGCGATACGTTTTCAGGAACTCCTAGATGCTAGATTGAACGGAAGCAAGTCAGGAAGAATGAGGAAAGCCGGCTAGATAGTGGCCACAGAGGTAGATTCGATCATTCCTGAAAAACAGGAAGAGAACGGCTGGTTATTTTTTCACATCTTTTGCGCGTCCTGAAATAAATCTTTGGCCCGTCGAAGGCCGTGCTTGCCCAAAAGGAGACATGCGGCCTCGGACAGAGCACGTTTCGTCCCCAGAGGGTCGCATCGTGAAGCCAAGAGAGATGCCCAAGAATTTCGTTAGGTTGGTTCCGGGGGATGTGCGGGGTCAGGTTAAATAAAAAAACAACGAAGATAGCCGCGCAGGTTGGGCATGCCGGTAAGTATCTCGTGTTTTACTTTTATCACGATGGCGCGGCATATTAAACACATGCTGCGGAGGCCGGAACCATTCAAAAACTGAAGTTAACGGGGGAACGGATAGGTTCGCGAGCAGGAGATACGACAGAAGCAAAAGGGAACGAGGAGAAACGATCACAGGATACACTTCTCATGAAGAAACATGGAAGGATGTTTTCGATTTGCAGAAGCGCGCAGATACCTTGTTGCTTAGACGGAAGAAAAAATGTCAAAAGTCGGTGTCCTATTGATTGCCCTTTTCCAGTGATATTATTGTACTATATGCGGTTAGATTGAAGTCTGAGGATTCCAGGAACTGCGATATCCGTCATGAAGGTTGTCGAGTGTTGTGATTTCTTCTTTCGTGAGTTCGAAGTCGAAAATCTGTGCAATCTCTGCGATTCTGTCAATGCCTAGATTTGGAAAACGACGAAGCCATGCTGAGTCACCTCACCCAACAAAGCAGGGGTTCTGCATTTGTGCAGCTTTGTTTCTGCGCGGTTATTGCTGGTATCCTCGGGTCATGAATCCTGCGGCCTGCGGTAAGCGGGGCATATGTTCCGAGTTGGATCCTCTGTTTTCGACAGAACTCCAGTAGGTCGCGCTGATAAAGAAAGGGACTGAACTCAACCTGGTTGACTGCCGGAACGACCATCGATATATGGAGCAGTTCTTTCATGTGACGCACTGTGTAGATGCTCACCCCGATCGTGCGGGCTCTGCCGCCATTCAGGATTTTTTCCAATGTACGACACCTCTCGTCACGCGGGATCGGAACAGGAAAATCGATTCGGTAGGGATCGATGTAGCCGAGGCTCAGGCACTGAGGGATGTGTCGAACGCCGATAGCACGGAGTCATAGGCGTGGTCGTCATTCCAGAACTTGGCTCTGATGAAGACTTCGTCGCGCGGGATGTCGCTGTTGCGGACCGTTCTCCCCACATCTTCTTCAGTAGTCACTTAGTATTTCCGGGGGCAAAATCTTCTTCGACGTTGTCCGCATATCTTATTGTGTTGCCAACTCGATCTTCTCCCCGTTTTTGAAGTGTTTGATCGTTATTTTACCATCCACATACTTGTAAATATGGACTCGTGCCTTTCTCCGGGAGGTTATGCAGGTTGCGTCGGAATTATCATAGTGAATTGCCGCGAAGTTGTCGCAGGCTATCCCGATCATTTTATCCCAGACAACCATTTTCCTGAATGAGGCGTATCGTTTTTCCGAATCCAGATGCGGGCAATACAACCCCGGGCGAATACCGAGTGATCGGACTTTTATGTAGTCCCAATCCTTCTTGCCTGAATATGCCCTCGAATCAGAATGACCCCATTCGTGCCAGCAGATCGCGCCCGCGCTCAAACCCGCAAGCACCGTTCCCCGCTGTCCGGCGTCGATCAGCAATTTGTCGATCCCCAAACGCCTCCACAGCTTCATCATGCGAAGAGTATTGCCTCCGCCGACATAAATTAAATCAGCTGACTTGATCTTCCTAGTTGCAGCTGCCCGGTCACCGGGTCTTCGGTAGAGAAGAAGGTGGTCAGTTCTGCACCTGAGCAAATCCCCATAGATGTGGTCGAACACCTCGCAGTAATCCTGAGGGTCGATGCTTGCCGTGGGGATGAAGAGCGCCCGGGGAGACCTCTTGCCTGTGAGTTTGACGATATACCTGTCGATCGCAAACGTTTCCCCTTTCTTTAAACTGCCGCCACCGATGGCAATAATGTCCATGTCTTTCTTAGCTGCCCCCCGTATCAGCGAGTGATGCTTAATCATGTTCTCGTTTCTCCACCGAACATTCTCACAACTTTTTTAACCAAAGCCGGTAGTGACGGATCACGTGCACCCATAATGAGAACGCAGTCTTCCGGTTTCGCGTCAGCTTTCAACTTGGTCAATAAATCATCGCGACCACGCACCGCTTGCGCATTGTATGCTACTGGATCAAGGCCTTCTATGATATCTTTCGAGGAAATATTTTTTTGTGCTGTGCCCCCGGCATAATAGATCGGCAGGAGATAGAGCGAGTCATGCTGCCTAAAAGCGGTCCGGAAGGTTGCGATGTATTCATCCTTTAAGAATCGTGTGGGACCGAAACCGTGTGGCTGGTAGACGGCAAGAATACGGCCGGAAAGGCCTCGCGCTGCACTGATGGCAGCGGCTATCTTCGCCGGATTATGGGCAAAGTCATCTACCACATACACGTTCTGCTTTGTCCTGGTCACGGAAAAACGCCGGGCCACGCCCTCATAATTCTTTACTGCATCGGCCAGCGCTGTTTGCTCGCATCCGAAATGCTCGCACACGCAGAGCGCCGCACGTAGGTTTTCAAGATTGTGACTGCCGGGAAGTGGCAGATGATATTCAATGCCGGACTTAAAAAGTTTTACCGAAGTCGGGAGCAGCTCTTCACGATCCGGCCGCCACGAGCCCGAACCATTCCGGCTGAAGCGCACCGTCGCTGGAAGTGAAGCAAGGATCGGATCGTCGGCATTGGAAGCTGTCCAGGGAGTGTTTACAGCCAGAATTTCGAAAAGCTTAGTTATTTCTTCGATGCTTTTGTGGTCCTTGGAAATATTTAGGATAACAGCGGCTTCGGGACAATATTTAACCAGCGTTCCGTCGCTTTCGTCTGCCTCGACAACCAGGAGCTCCGAGCCGCCGCTATAGGCATTACCGATAAGTCCCTGTTTTTCGAGCCTGCGCAGACCCGCCCCGCTAATGAGGGATGGCGAATTTCCACATGCGGTAAGGAATTCAAATATCATTGCTGTCACCGTCGACTTGCCGCTGGTTCCGGCAATGGCAATAGTCTTTTTCGTCGCAATGACAGCGTTAAGCAGATCAGAGCGATGGATGATGGGAATGCCGCGGCTGCGCGCGGCGGCGATGTCGGGATTTGATTCTTCTATCGCGGTCGAGACGCAGACGACATCGGTATCCGCTCCCACACCCGAACCGTCTTGCTGAACGATGGTACACCCAAGACTTTCCAGCGATTGCCGGATAAAAGTGGTATCCTCACTTGCCAGCAATCGATCGGAACCCGAGACCGTGATCCCCTGGAATCGCAAGTATTGCGCGAGCGCGCTCATGCCGCTGCCGAATATGCCGGTAAAATAGACGCTGCGGCATCGGCTTTCGTTGATGATGATGGGTAGAGGATCGATGTAGACGAGTGTGCCTTCCCGCACTGTTTCAAAGAGGCGAATGATGTCGAGATTGCGCATGCACACACACCCGTGCGATAGGGGCGTTCCAATGAGGTCCTCCCGGCCGGTGCCATGGATATAAATGTATCGATCATACGAGTCCACGCCCGCGCCCCTGTTGATTCCCTCCTCAAGGCCTTCGAGCCGCAAAATGCGGGTCAGGATCAAATTATCTCCCGTCAAGTTGTGATCCCAGTCCTCGCCTGTGTCCTCGCGGTCCCTGAAAATGCGGCCCGGAGGTGAGCCGGCCCCATACTTTTCCTTGATCCGATGAACACCGACTGGCGTTTTAAGCGAATTCTCCCGATTCCCGTTGCCGAAGCGGGACGTCGAGGCGTCGTATTGCTCGATAATGGTGTCGTTCGCGCAGATAAGGATCGTTTGTGCCTCGATGGACACCACGAGATACTGCTCTCGCGGGTCAATTAAAAACTTATACAATTTTTTGTAAATACGACTCAATCTGTCTGTTTTCATAAGAGAGAAATTGCTTTCCTTGCACAAAGATAATGATATTTGTTATTGATGTTCCTCTAAAAAATCAATATCTCACGCGGAAACGCGGAGAAAAATAGATATGCAGCATCCATAACAATATAATGTGTGCAATGGTTCATGTCAAGACGGTTGGTGGCATATTTTTGCCAGATGATGTAGAATAAAAAGGGAGGTTCAAAGAATGATCATACGCTACCCAAAAACTGTTGATTCAGACGGCTCTGGGAAAGAGAAAAATGCTTCAGAAAACCAGGTGGCAGGCAGTGAAGACGCCTGCAGGTGTAAGGAAACCTCGAAAATGACACCTCGTGAACTTCTCGGGCTCATGATCAGAGACCTGACTTTCTGGAAAAAAGCGAAAAAAGGGTGATCACGTGTTCTCGCTGGAACGCACACAGAAGGTGTAAGAAAAAGCAGGTTCTATATGGAGAAAATAATCAATGGGCGAAAAACAGGCATTCCAGACACTTACCAGGGAAGATAGAATAACGGTTGTGCTCTACCGCGTGGGGATAGTCCTGTCCGCTATCTTTATCGCCGTCTTTGCATTTCTCCTGAGAGCCGTGTCGTCAAATTCCAACACCGCACTCATCAGCCCCTCAGCCGATATCCTTGCGTATGGTCTCTATACATCTGTTGGAATGAGCGTATTATTCATTCATCTTTACGTGGGCCAGTTCAAAAGATATCTGAAAATTCTGTATTTCATCAGCCTCGGCTGTCTTGTCGCGCTTCTAGCTATCGGAAGGGGGTCACTATCCGATGCGCTCGTGCACCATCCTTACAGCCTTCTGCTCCTGCTACCGCTATCTGGATGCCTGGGATTTGTGACCGCGAAGGAGGCTTTTTGCTTCCAGCTCTTTGAGGGTTATCTCCTTGCAATGATCATGCCGCTTTACCTGCTGCTGGTTTCGAGTAGCAGCCTCACCGGTAGTGGCGTATCTTATGGCATGATTCTGATCGCAGTCGTGCTGGCCATCTTCACCCTGCGGAAAGTATTCATGCCCATTGCCTACGATGTCGGCGACAAATCCGCTTATCGCTAAAAAAGGGCACGGCCTTTGTTCGTTCTCACTCCAAGAGTCCGCATACCTTCCCATTTCCGACCTTAGTATCAACTCAGAATATAAACATATATTCATATATTACAGTATCCTGACCCGATGGTTGATGCTCACATTCTATCGAGCTATTCTTAAACAAAGAGGATATTTTCGTGCAAGGGGATTCTTATAGGAACGGGATATTGCTGGCTAAGTGAAAGCCTTAACAGTCTTGCATTGGTACTATGTAGCAAAATAATGGGGAACCAACCATCTTTTTCAGATGCCGGTTTTCAGTCTTAGAAATGAGATCCACGAAAAGTTGGCCAAAGAACAAGGAACCGCGTTTACCCTTGTGACGCAGGGCATTAAAAGTTCATAAAGGACGGGCTTCTGGACGAAATCTAGATCCCTCTGGTGCATGACCTACTGGGGCGAGGTATCCTTATGATAGACGACAACACGCGGAATCGAAAACAAGCAGCCGTGCAATTCTTGCAGCTCGTCGTGGCAGGCCGCATCAACGAAGCTTATGAAAAGCACGTGGATATGCAAGGTAAGCATCACAATCCCCACTTTTCTGCGGGTTTTCCGGCGCTGAAAAAGGCAATGATCGAAAATCACGATCAGTTCCCGAGAAAGCAGCTAATCGTTAAGAACGTGCTCGTCGACTGTGATATGGTGGCTGTGCACTCCCACATTGTACTTCTTCCGGGCGATACAGGCGTAGCGGCTGTGCACTTGTTTCGTTTCCATGGTGACAGGATCGTAGAAATGTGGGACTGCGGCCAACGCGTGCCGCCTGATTCTCCGAATAAGGACGGGGCATTCTAGAGGTTCAAAGCATGGGAGTGATTGTAATCGCGTACGTAACACCGGAAGGAGTCACAAAAATTAATTCATTGTAAAAAATGCGGCATACGACCAACGCCGATGGAAATGCCGAAAAATCATATTGTTCTTACAAAGGATAAGAATAGACACACGGCATCACAGACGGCGGTCAATTACCACGCAGAGTGGCGAAAATATCCTCAGAAAATAATTTGACATTATCAAAATGGGGTGCTATTTATTGTTATAATTTGCAAATCGCGATATGCCCACCGCCAGTTTCGTTGGAATGCCGTTCTATTTTTTAAGCAGAAAAGGTAAAACCATTGCTACTTGAAAAGGAGAGAAGCAGATTATGGAAAACAAGGAATTTGTATTTGTTATCACCCACTCGTATGATGCGGTTGAGCGCGCGGCTGCGGCACTCCAGCTTGCGACAAACATGGCGGCATTCGATGCAAAAATAGATTTTTTCCTGATTAATGAAGGGGTGCATCTGGCGAAAAAAGGCTTCGCGGAGTCAGTTACATGGCAGAGGGGGTTTTCCCCCGTTGCGGAGCTCATGAAAAGCCTGGTGGAGGATTTTGATTGCAAATTTTATGTCTGCGCCTCCTGCGTCAAGCCTTACGGTCTTGAAGGCGTGGAATTGATAAAGAATGCGGAGGTCAAGCCGGGCTCTTACCTCGGGGAACTCCTCATGAAGCGCCAGAACGTTACCTTTTGACCGGCGATCAACGGATTAGCATTTTCCGAAATTGGTATTTTCAGGGAGGAGAGATCGTTCCCTCTTTCATGAACAGCAGCACATCCGCTAGACGCTCCGCTTGCTCCCGGTCATGAGTGGTCATGATAACTGTGGTTCGACCGCCAGTTTTCATTGTTCTGATGATTGACTCGATAACTTCAGTGTTTTCCTGGTCCACCGATGCGGTGGGTTCATCAAGGAAGAGGATCTCGGGCTCGATGGCAAGGGCCCTGGCGATTCCGAGACGTTGGGTTTCGCCACTTGAGAGGGTGAGTGCGCGCTGATTCTTTTTGTGTTCCAAGCCGACAAAGGTAAGCGCGGAGCTGACTTTTTTATCAATCTCCGACTGATGTATCCCCCGGATGGTCAAGCCGTAAGCGACGTTCTTGTGGACGGTTGTATTGAAAACCCCAATGCGGGCGAGCACGAGGGTTATTCTCCGCCTGAGTGAAAGATCGTGCAGCAAGGACGATTTATCATCAGAAAACAAGATTTCGCCTCCATCCTGATTTTCAATCAAAGAGCAGATTCGCAGAAATGTGGATTTGCCGCATCCGTTCGGTCCCATAAGGACATAGGTACCGCGGCTGTCAAAGGAGGCGGAGCAATCGCAGAGGATGGTTTTCTCGCCGTATTCTTTCCTGATATGAGAGACAATAAGATTCATGGTCGATCAAGGTGCGAGGGGCTATACATTCCTTTTTTCTGCACCCCATGAAGCGCTATGTTGATGATGAACGATAGCAGAAGCAGTATGATGCCGAGTGCAAGAGCTAGTTCAAAATTACCCTTGTCTGTTTCGAGCGCTATCGTAGTCGTCATGACACGGGTGTAACCCGCGATGTTGCCGCCGACGATCAAAATGGAGCCTACTTCCGCGCTGACCCTGCCGAACGCCGCAATAACTGCGGAAATGATGCCATAGCGCGCTTCATGGATAAGGGCCGCCGCTTCCTGCAGCGGCGTTGCACCAAGTGTGCGGGCCGCCTGCCTGATGATGGGGTCTACGCTCACGATTGCAGAATAGCAGAGTGCGGTCACGATCGGAACCGCAAGAATCGTCTGGGCGATAATCATGGCCGACGGAGTATAGAGCAGGCCGAGGAACCCCAGAGGGCCTCTCCGCGAAAGCATGAGATAGACAAGGAGACCAACAACGACCGGCGGGAGCCCCATGAACGTATTCATCAAGCTGACAAGAAGGCCCTGGCCCGGGAATCTCTTTAGTCCCGCAATCGCGCCGAAAGGCAGGCCGAAAACGGTTGCGAGCACCAGGGCAAGGCCGGACACCTTAAGTGACAGGAAAATAATACCGAAGAGCTCAGGATTAAGATGGAGAATGAGGTTGAAGGCTTGTAGGAAGCCGTTTAGGAGAGAGTCCATATGATTCTAGCGGGCCGCAGCTTTTCGAAGAAAGAAAAGATCAAGCACGGACTTAAAATTAGGAAACACGTGCTGTCTGCTATTTGAGCCCGTGCCCTGGCAATTACTCACTTCGCATTCGGGATAAAGAGCTGATTTCCATTCTTGTCCTTGTAAGCGGCTATCGTGTCCTGGCCTTCCTTGGAAATGATCCAGTTCATAAACTCCATGGCCTCTTTATATTTTACGGTCTTGAACTTCTCCGGGTTCACGGCCATGACGCCGTACTGGTTGAAGAGGGTCGGGTCGCCTTCCAGCACGACGATCATGTCGAGTTTGTCTTTGTCTCTGGTGGCGAGCCAAGTGCCGCGGTCTGTAAGCGTATAAGCACGCTTTTCATCGGTTATACGCTGTGTTTTTTCCATGCCCTGGCCGACCTCAAGATACCATTTCTTTCCTACAGGATTAATGCCTACTTTTTCCCAGATCGACATTTCCTTGGTATTGGTTCCCGATTTGTCTCCCCGCGACACGAATGTAGTGTTTGTTTCGGCGAACCTCTTGAATGCAACGACCGCGGACTGCATGCCTTTGATCTTGGCCGGGTCGGACGATGGACCTATGATAAGAAAGTCGTTGTACATCACATCATGACGATTTACGAAGAAGCCTTCCTCAACGGCCTTCAACTCCTGCTCTTTGGCATGGACGAACACGAAATCCGCATCACCGCGCTTCCCGATCTCGATAGCCGCGCCCGTACCGACCGCCACCACATCGATTTTGATGCCGGTCTTCTTCTCGAAAATTGGCAGGAGATATTCAAAGAGTCCGGAGTTCTGTGTGCTTGTTGTGGATGCGCAGCGAATCCGTGTTTCTGCGTCAGCGGAAGCAGCGTATGTTTCGATCATGACGCAAAGGATCAACAAAGCAAGAACACTTACGGCTATAGGCATTCCTATTTTCTTGAACATGTGCTGCTCCTTGATAAAAAGTTGTAATTACAAATTATCGTTGTACTTTTTCGCGAACGCCGCATCATTGCATAGTTCTTCTCCGGCCCCGCTTTCCTGTATATTTATATTCTATTCTGCAACGATTCTCTATGATTTTTTCTATTTTTCCCCAGTGAGCGAGGGAGTCGCGTCGGGGTTGAAAAGGCGCGTCCCGTGCTTGACATATTTGGCTATAATACTTTGGCCCGCGAGAGAGGTAACAAAAGCGATGAAATCCATGGCTTCGCGGTAGCGAACGTTCGGGAACCGGTCAGGGTTTACAGCGATAACGCTATAGCAGTTTTTGAGCGCTGGATCGCCCTGAAGCAGCACTTTCAAGGTGAGTCGTTTTGCATAGTTCAAAAAGGTGCCGATGTCCGTTAGGGTATATGCTTTCTTCTGACTTGCTATAAGCAGGGTATCGCCCATCTCGCCTCCGGTCTCGAAATACCAGCCTTTGCCCTTGGGATTGATCCCCGCATCATCCCATAAATCCAACTCTTTGATGTTGGTGCCCGAGTCGTCGCCGCGAGATACAAAGGGAGATCGCGCTTCAGCAATACGCTCGAAGGCCTCTGACGAGGTTTTCACGTTTTTGATGCGGGCGGGGTCCTTAAGAGGGCCAGTTATCACGAAAACATTATGCATAACTGCGCGCCGGTTCACGCCATATCCTTCGGCCACGAACTTTTCCTCGCGGAATGGGTCATGGGTAAAGAGAAGATCAGCATCGCCTTTTTTTGCCAACCTGATTGCTTTGCCGGTTCCGACGGCAATGACCTCAACCGATATGTCACGGCATGTCGATTTTTCATAGGCAGGAATGAGAATATCAAACAGACCAGAGTTCCTGGTGCTTGTAGTCGAGGCGAGAACAAGATTGACTGGCTTTTTCTTCATCGGGGTAACCTCCAAAGACAGATTATTGTAATTTTAGGGATAGCTGTACAAAAAGTAAAATGCATATATCTCATAATAAATATGCATTTGACGCATATAAGCCATTTCTCTTGATTAGGGAATAGACGCCATCGAAAAATTTTACCACAGTTTAGCGAGTCATTAAGCTCTTTTTCCCGAAGGTGATTCTGAGTTCAACGAATATTCTTTTACGTCCAAGCCATTGTCGGACGTTCTACGCAGAGGGATACTGAAACTATGGGGGCGAGGTATTCGTTGACAAAGCAGGCTAGTATTCATAAAATGCGATCATTCTTGCAGCTTCTATTTTTTTATAATCATCAGGCTTCGCTTGAGGTCACATGACTATGCTCGTACGATGGAAGACCACAGACTAAAATCATATTGTCTCGTTGTCGAGACAAAAAGCTTTTCCCGGGCCGCCCAAGCAAAGCACATGACGCAGTCGGCCATGAGCCGCCTGGTGAAAGGCCTCGAGGACGAGCTGGGTGTCAAACTCCTGCTTCGCGAAGGAAAGACCGTCACCCCTACGCCTGAAGGAAAAATTTTCTACGACCACGCGAAAAAGCTTCTCGAAGGTTATGTGCGGCTGGAGCAGGATATCAGCAGCGCCGCGGGCACTGCCAGGGGATCGCTGCGCCTGGGATCGAGCAGAACACCGGCTTTTCATCTCCTTTCGCAGGCGCTCTATGATTTTTCAAAGAATCATCCCGAGATCAGGATAGATTTGACTATTGCGAGAACCGTAGGAGTGCTGCGCGAGCTGCGCGAAAGACGGATCGATATCGGTATTGTGGAAAGCCTGGACATAGACGAAAAGTTATTTGCCGAAGTGTTTGCCGAGGACGAGATCGTTCTGATTGCACCGGAAAACCATAATCTAGCCAAAAAGAAATCACTCACTCTTCAGGACCTCATAACGCAGCCTTTCATCATGCCGGGACTCGGATCCGGGACGCGGGCATTGGTGGACAATTTTCTTGAGGGACAGGGGATCGATGCGCGGCGGCTTAATGTGCGGATGACCGTAGGCAGTCCTGAGTTTGTAGTCCATATGGTCCAGGCGGGACTCGGCGTCGCCTTTGCATCCAAATGGTCTGTATTTTCCGCAGTCAAGGAAGGCACGGTGACGGTATTGCGGCTGCCAGGAAAGAAGATTCTGCGCAAGTTCTACCTCGTGACCATAGACCGGGATCCGGCGTCTGCCACGGCCCGGACCTTCAAAGGGTTTATCAAACAGCACCGGTTCTTCGTCCCGTTTTAGACAATGAAACAGAGCTGTGGAAGCAATCAGCATCCAGAAAAAAAATTTCTGATCCGGGCATGTTGCCTGGATTTTTTATGGCAGCCTATATCAAAATTGTTCTTCGCTTTCGCGAGGACGCCGATCGTGCTCATATGGTCTGCCGGAGAAGGGACTCGTTCAGTGCAGTCCTCTTCATGTGTGTAATAAAAGGCGAGAAGAAGCTCCGCACCGTTGAAAAAGACCAGTCACGACTTTAGAAATTTTTTTAAGCGTCATGTCCATGAGTGCGTTTTTTTCTTATCTTGTTGAGAGGGCGGCCCGGAGATCAACCGGTGAAATCGTCACGGTGGACACTTTGCGCAGACCGAGGTGAACAACGCCGTGCTGAGGTATCGGTCGCCGCGATCAGGCAGGATCACGACGATAGTCCCTTCCTTCATTTCCTTCGCCTTCTTGATTGCAGCCCACATGGCTGCGCCACTACTCATGCCCACGAACAGGCCTTCCTCAAGGGCCAGCCTGCGCGTGGTATTGAAGGCCTCGTCGTCCTGTACGCTCCACTTTTCATCCAAGACTTTCGGATCGAAGATCTTTGGGACGATTGCCTCTTTCATGTTTTTTAGACCCTGTATCTTGTGACCTAGATTAGGCTCGACGCCGAGGATTGTAATTGAGCTGTTGTATTCCTTGAGCCGCCTGCCGGCCCCCATGAGTGTGCCCGAGGTGCCAATCCCCGCGACAAAGGTGCTGATTGTGCCTTTGGTCTGCTCAAAGGCCTCTCTGCCGGTAGTCTCATAGTGAGCACGTACATTCGCAGGGTTGTCGAACTGGTTCGGCATGAAGTAATCGCTTTGTTGCTCTTCATATATCTTGTGAGCGAGACGGATCGCGCCGTCGGTGCCTTCGTTTCCCGGGCTCAGGACAAGCTCTGCGCCGAAGGCTTCGAGGATCTTTCTTCGCTCAAGACTGACGCATTCTGGCATGACGAGCTTGACCTTGTATCCTGTTGCCGTGCCGACCATAGCGAGACCGATTCCGGTGTTGCCCGACGTGGCCTCAAGAATGGTCGAGCCCTTTTTCAGCCTGCCTACCTCTTCAGCGGTCTTTACCATATATAGGGCGATTCGGTCCTTAACTGAGCCACCCGGATTGTTCCCTTCGAGCTTGGCAAAGAGCCTCACGTTTGGATTGGGATTGATCCGATCCAGCCGCGCGAGCGGCGTGTTACCGATGGAATCGAGAATACTCATGAAAGGAACCTCCCCGGTTGCGAATGAATAACATAAGGGTATAATAGTTAATTTAACGAAAATCTGCAACATTTTTATCTTTTGAAGCCTCGCTTCAAGAAATCGGGAATTTAGCTGAAGGCCTTAAGTGAGAATGCAATAAGAGGAAGAAATGACGGCTCATACCCCGCAGTAAAAAATAACCTGAAATTCTCTCTGCAAAAACCCCTCGCAACTTTAAAATATCGACGTTTTCAGAGAATTGAGGTAAAATTAAAGATAATGTTTTCAGATTGCTAAATTAAAATAATTAAAAGGAATTTATTTACGATGAAGACGCGAGGCATGCAAGGAAAGCAATTTTTTTTAAGATACTAACTTAGGGGTCTTGGCGTCTTTCTTCACAGTGCAGCTTCTGGGGACTTTTTATCACGATATGACAGTATCACGTTCCTATACAATTCTCGTCACGGGTCTCGGCGCGCTCGGAACCGTGTTTGCAACGCTAATGAAAGAATCAGGCAACACGGTTTTTGCCCTCACGAAAGACAAATATCTGCCCGAACTCTCTGACGGAAAAGTCCGCGTCAAGGGTATCTGGGGAGAGCACGAAGCCGTGCTTGACGGCATGTTCGGCTCCATCGAGCCACTAACCCACAAAAAACTCGATCTTATCATCCTCACGGTCAAGTCCTACGATACGCGGGTGGCGATCGAGCAAGTGAAGCCGCTCGTGAGCATGGACACGCTGGTTATCGTGGCTCAGAACGGATACGGAAACTATGAAATCGTTTCCAGCGCAGTTGGTAAAGAGCACACACTTCTGGCGAGGATCATCTTCGGCGTAAAGCTATCGGCCCCAGGAAATGCGGAAGTCACCGTTATTGCCGATGACGTACGGATCGGGCAGCCGCATAATGCGGTTAACCCTGCGCGCATACATGAGATCGCGGACGCGTTCAGGTTGGCCGGTATCTCGGCAGCATACGCTCAGAACGTGAACGCGATCCTCTGGGACAAGATACTCTACAACGCGGCGCTGAACCCCTTGGGCGCGATACTCGAATGCACCTATGGCGATCTCGCGGAGAATCCCGAATCTCGGGGGATCATGGATACGATCATCGACGAGATATTCCATGTAGCACAGGCGCACGGGATAGCATTGAACTGGAAATCGCCGGATGAATATCGTAAACACTTCTACACACGACTCGTGCCGCCCACGGCAAAGCATTTCCCTTCTATGTACTATGATGTTAAGATGGGCAAACGGCTCGAGATCGATGCGTTAAACGGGGCAATTGTGGGGCTTGCCAGGGATAAGGGGATTGCCGTTCCGGTGAATAACATTATTACGGCAATCGTCAAGTCAAAAGAAGCGTTGACACAGCGGTAACCTCAAAGGTGACTTAAAAGAATAATCGCCTTGATGATGGGAAAACCGCTAGAGATTACTCCCGTAATATAATGCCTCCTTCGGCCTTTCCCGCAAGTGCTTCCTCTATTGTGATGGCTGCAGCCGGGAATGCATCCATACGCTCTCCCGGACAACAAGTATATATAAGGCTTACTTTAGCGCGGTTCTGGTATATGGAGGCCAATCATAACGCTGGGCCGCAATCGACGTGTTCAGCGGGACAGCGCGATTCTGCACGCGGGAATGGACGTACTGGAGAATGCCGGACGGTTAACGCCGACCATCGACCGGGTTTCATCGCTCTACATAACATTGTCGCCCTGTGCAATGTGCAGCGTTGCAATCCTTTTATATGGCATTCCTCGTGTTGTCATCGGCCAAAATTTTCATTCAAAGGGGAAGAGGAACTGCTGAAGAGCCGCAGCGTCAAAATAGAGGTGTTGCACGAGTCCCGGTGCGCGATGCTTATGATGGAGTTCATCAATGAAAACCCGGAACTCTGGCATGAGGATATCGGGATGGATGGGCCGTGAAGCGATATGTTTGAAGACATATTCCCCTAATACTTTCACCCAAATTAAAACGACCTGCCAAAGCATCGCTCCTCCACCTAATAATTTAAAGATCCCTCCCTCCTTGCAAATCCCTTATATTTATGATACGGTACGCATTCCATGGAAATAGTTCTCGCCACACGGAACAAAAAAAAGATCGAGGAAATTAGGCGGATTACAGCTGACCTACCGATCAATATATTATCACTCGATAACTTCCCTGATTGCCCGGAAACGGTGGAGGACAGGGAGTCGTTCGAAGAAAACGCAATAAAAAAGGCAACTGAAGTCTGCCGATACACAGGCAAAACAGCACTTGCTGACGATTCTGGTCTCGAAGTCGACGCCTTGGGCGGCGCACCGGGAATCTATTCCGCGCGTTATGCCGGCGGTGGCAGCGATGTGCGGAATTATGAAAAACTCCTTGATGAACTAAAAAATGTTCCGGACGACAAAAGAGGAGCCCGATTCGTTTGTTGTATGGCGATAGCTAATCCCGACGGGACTGTCAAAACTTTTTTCGGCTACGCCAAAGGTAGTATAACTCGGGAACCAAAGGGTAAAACTGGGTTCGGGTATGATCCGGTCTTCATTCCCGAGGGACTTAATATTACTTTTGCCGAGATGTCCGGTGGAGAGAAAGATAGGCTCAGCCATAGGGGTAAAGCCATTGAAAAAGTTAATAAATTTATTCATTTCAGTCTTCATTTATAAACAAAACTAATATTGAAATTATAATTTTTAACTTGAAAAATAACTCATTTTCAACGATTATAGGCCGGTTAAAAAAGTCCAAGGGGTTTAGTACGCCCTTTTTCATTCTCATCTCAAAAAAATAATTTCTTCAACGGAGGATTGTTCCCATGGCCAAGAGAGTAGTGCTGCTCGGTGCTCCTGGTGCCGGCAAAGGTACGCAGGCGAAGATGTTGATTGAAAAGTACAAGATTCCCCAAATTTCTACGGGAGATATTCTGCGCAAGGCCGTGGCTGACGGCACGCCCCTTGGGAAAGAAGCAAAGGTGATCATGGATCAGGGCGGCCTCGTATCCGATAAGATCGTGCTTGGTCTTGTGGAAGAACGTATCAAGCAGCCCGATTGCAAGGCCGGATTCATCCTCGACGGATTCCCGCGCAATACTGCTCAAGCCGAGGCTCTTGATAAAATACTCTCCTCAACGGGTGCACCGCTTACAATCGCGCTCAACATTGATGTGGACATGAAAGATCTCCTGAAACGGCTCACCGGCCGTAGGACCTGCAAGAGCTGCCAGCAGATGTACAATATTTATTTCTCAGCCCCGAAAAAGGATGGCGTCTGCGACAAGTGCGGCGGCGCGCTGTTCCAGCGCGACGACGACAAGGAAGAGACGATCAAGAAGCGGCTTGATGTATATCAGAAGCAGACCGCGCCGCTCATTGATTACTACTCCAAGAAAAATATTATGAAGACCGTCATGGGCGTGGGCTCCATCGATGAGATATTCAAAAAAGTAACGGCGGTGCTCGGCTGAAAACACGCCGCCCCACTTGCGTACTCGGTTGTGGCCCCCAGGCCACGGCAGAATATATCTATTAAAATTCTTTTAAGGAGGAACATGTTATGGCACTGGTAAAACCGCACGGTAAAAAGAAGAAGCTTATGCCCCTTCTTCTCGCGGGCTCAGCCCTGCAAAAGGAACTTAAAAAGGCTAAGTCGCTGAAGCAGCTCAAGATCTCCTCGCGCGAGACCGCCGACCTCGTAATGATGGGCATCGGCGCATTCACTCCCCTCACCGGCTTCATGACTAAGAAAGACTGGAAGGGCGTATGCGACAAATATAAAATGGCGGACGGAACGTTCTGGCCCGTCCCGGTGACGCTCTCGGCTTCGTCGGAGTTTGCGGGATCGCTCAAAAAAAATGAAGAGATCACCCTCGTCGATGACGAGTCGGGCAAGATTATGGCGACAATGAAGGTGAACGAGAAGTACGCCATGTCCAAGGCCGACAAGGAACATGAGTGCAAGCAGATCTTCCGTACCAATGATGTCGCAGGCCACCCGGGCGTGCAGAAGGTCATGAACCAGCCTGACTTCAACCTGGCCGGTCCGGTAAAGGTCCTCTCCGAGGCCCACTTCCCTGAGACCTTCAAGGGCATATATATGACCCCGGCCCAGACCCGCAAGATGTTCGAGGAAAAAGGCTGGAGTAAGATCGCGGCGTTCCAAACACGCAACCCGATGCACCGTTCCCACGAATATCTCGCCAAGATCGCCATCGAAACCATGGACGGCGTTTTGATCCACCAGATCCTCGGTAAGTTGAAGGAAGGCGATATCCCAGCCGACGTTCGCGCCGATGCGATCAATACCCTCCAGGAAAAGTATTTCGTGAAGGACACCTGCATCCAGTGCGGATATCCCATGGAAATGCGCTATGCAGGACCGCGTGAAGCGCTCCTTCACGCTCTCTTCCGCCAGAACTTCGGTTGCAGCCATCTGATTGTCGGACGGGACCATGCCGGCGTCGGTGACTATTACGGACCGTTCGACGCCCAGAAGATATTCGACGATATCCCGAAGGGCGCGCTGGAGACCCAGCCGCTCAAGATCGACCATACATTCTACTGCTTCAAGTGCGACGGCATGGCATCCATGAGGACCTGCCCCCACCAGAAGGAAGACCGGCTCATGCTGTCCGGCACCAAGCTCCGGAAAATGCTTTCCGAGGGCGAGAACGTTCCCGATCATTTCAGCCGCCCCGAAGTGCTCGAGATCCTCAAGAAGTACTATGCTGGCCTCACCGAGAAAGTGGAGATCAAACTCCACAGCCACGCGGAAGGCACGCATACGGAGAAGAGATAAACAAGGATCAACGACTGCAGACGCAGTTTACTTCATTCCATAGATAGGAGGTTCAGAAACATGCCGAGTTATGTTATTACAGAAAAGTGTGACGGCTGCAAGGCGCAGGATAAGACTGCTTGCCAGTATATCTGCCCGAACGACCTCATGACCCTGAACAGGGATCTCATGAAGGCGTACAATCAGGAACCGGAGCAGTGCTGGGAGTGCTACAACTGCGTGAAGATCTGCCCGCAGCAGGCGATCGAAATCCGGGCCTACCAGGATTTCGCACCCCTGGGCGCGAATGTGATCCCCATGAGAGGTACGGACTCCATCATGTGGACCATTAAGTTCCGGAATGGGATCTTGAAGCGCTTCAAGTTCCCGATCAGGACCACTGCCGAAGGTTCGGTCGATCCCTATAAGGGAAAACCCGAGGCGGATATGGCAAAAATCAAAAAGCCGGGCTACTTCACAACGTCGAAGGCTATGCCGGTAATCAAGAAATAAGGAGGAAAGACTAATGGAAAAAGAGACTTGTACCTTTTCATTTTGCAAGAAGCCGGCGATTGAAGAAATAGAGACCGATCTCCTCCTCATCGGGGGCGGTATGGCCTGCTGTGGCGCGGCATTCGAAGGCGCACGCTGGGCGAACCCCAAGAAGATAAAAATCACCATGGTGGACAAAGCCGCGACCGACCGGTCCGGCGCCGTTGCCATGGGTCTGTCAGCAATCAACACCTATATGGGTGAGAATGATCCGGCTGACTATGTAAAGATGGTAAGAAACGACCTCATGGGTATTATCCGCGAAGACTTGGTCTATGACCTCGGTCGTCACGTGGATGATTCCGTGCAACTCTTCGAGGAGTGGGGTCTTCCGATCTGGAAAGTGGGCGATGACGGCTTCTCTCTCGACGGTTTCCAGGCAAAGGAAGCCGGGAAAGCTATGCTGAAGGACGGCGGCAAGCCGGTTCGTTCCGGCAAATGGCAGATCATGATCAACGGTGAGTCCTACAAGGTCATCGTCGCGGAAGCCGCGAAAAAGGCCCTCCAGACCAACCGTGAGGCTACGGGTGTCGCGCAGAACCATTTTGAGCGCGTGTTCATCGTGAAACTTTACAACGATGCGAAGGATCCGAATCGTGTTGCAGCAGCGGCCGGTTTCAGCGTTCGTGAGAATAAGATCTATGTCTTTAAGGCACAAGCCATGGTGCTCGCAGCCGGCGGCGCGGTGAATGTGTTCCGTCCCCGGTCGACCCAGGAAGGCCAGGGCCGTGCATGGTATCCGGTATGGAATTCGGGTTCCGGCTACGCTCTCGGTCTCCAGGCCGGCGCAGAGCTGACCATGATGGAAAACCGTTTCGTGCCTGCCCGGTTCAAGGACGGTTACGGACCAGTAGGTGCTTGGTTCTTGTTCTTCAAGGCCAAAGCGACCAACAGCTTAGGCGAGGATTATTGTGCCAATGCTGAAGCCCTGGCAGAGGCCAAGGCTAAGTATGGCAAGTATGTTGATGTTCTCGGTACGGCACTCCGCAACCACCTGATGATGCGCGATATGAAGAAGGGCAAAGGCCCGATCCTCATGAGAACAGATGAAGCAATGGCTGCCATTAACAAGACCTTTAAGGAAAAGCTCGGAGACAAAGAGGGCGCCAAGAAGGTGAAACATCTCGAGGCTGAGGCATGGGAAGACTTCCTCGATATGGCCATCGGCCAGGCCGGACTCTGGGCTGCGAAGAACATTGAGCCGGACAAGATGCCGTCTGAAATTATGCCGACTGAGCCCTATCTCCTCGGTTCGCACGCGGGTTGCGCAGGCTTCTGGTGCTGTGGTCCTGATGACGTCGGCGCGCCGGAAGAGTGGAACAAGAAGTGGCCTGCGGGCAACTATAACCGCATGTCCACGGTGAAGGGCCTCTTCATGTGCGGCGATATCTGCGGCGCTTCCGGTCACAAATTCTCCTCCGGTTCGCATGCAGAAGGCCGTATCGCGGCCAAGAGTGCGCTTGCCTTCATGCTCGACAACCCGGGCTACAAGCCGACCATCAAAGAGACGGCGGACCATCTGGCAGCAGAGCTCTATCTACCGTTCGAGGTCTACGAGAAACACAAGACTTACACCACGGCTCCGGAGATCAACCCGAACTACATCAAGCCGAAAATGCTCCAGACCCGTCTGCAGAAGATCTCCGACGAGTACTTTGGCGGTATTTCGACCTGGTATATGACCTCCAAGACCATGCTCGACGAAGGACTGAAGCAGCTCCAGATGCTGAAGGAAGACACCTCCAAGATGGCAGCGAGCAACCTGCACGAACTGATGCGCTGCTGGGAAAACTATCACCGCATCCTCTCCGTGGAGGCCCATGCGCGTCACATCCTGTTCCGGGAAGAGTCGCGGTATCCCGGCTACTACTATCGCGGCGACTTCGATCTCGTGGACGACACCAACTGGAAGGCTTTCGTGAACTCCAAGTACAACATCGAGAAAGACACTTGGGAAGTCAAGAAGGTCCCCTACGTACAGCTCGTTCCAGATGGAAGTGGTCATTAAGAGCATTCACAACTCCGGGGAGGGGCAGCCCTCCCCGGAGATTTATTGGAAATTGAAGATTGTAAATTTTGCATTGAAAATGAAAAGTAGGCCCTCATCATTTGCTATAAAATTTTAAATTTCCAATTTCCAAACTGCAATACGCAATCATGTAGTGTGCACTGCCTTTAAGGAGGAACAAGATATCATGGCGGAAAACAAGGTGTTAGTTGTCGGCGGAGGCTTCAGCGGTCTTACGGTGGCAGTGGAAGCCGCAGAAGCGGGCTCTGGGGTCATTCTGGTGGAAAAGAACCCTTACCTCGGCGGCCGGGTGACGCAACTGAATAAGTATTTTTGGAAGCTTTGTCCCCCTAACTGCGGGCTTGAGATCCAATATAAACGCATCAAGAATAACGGTAATGTGACGGTCTATACGATGGCCGAGGTTGAGAAAATTGACGGGAGTGAGGGCAACTTCGACGTTACCATAAAGACGACACCCCGGTTCGTGAACGACAAGTGTACGGGGTGCAACAAATGTGCAGAGGCCTGTGACGTGGAGCGATCAAATGACTTCGATTTCGGCATGAGTAAGACGAAAGCGGCTTACCTCCCGCACAACCAGGCATTCCCGCTTAAATACGTCATCGACGCCAAAGTCTGCAAGGGAGCGGCCTGCGCTAAGTGTGTTGCAGCATGTAAATACGACGCTATCCACCTGGACATGAAACCAGAGACCATAAACGTGAAGGTCGGCGCCGTGGTCATGGCAACAGGTTGGAACCCCTACGATGCGACGAAGATGGACAATCTCGGCTTCGGTTCGGTCAAGAACGTCGTTACGAACATGATGATGGAGCGTCTTGCAGCACCCAATGGTCCCACGGCAGGCAAGATCGTAAGGCCATCGGACGGCAAAGAAGTAAAGAACATTGCCTTTGTGCAGTGTGCTGGTTCGCGCGACGAGAACCATCTTGCTCATTGCTCCTACATATGCTGTCTGGCATCGATCAAACAGGCGACATATGTTCGCGAGCTCTATCCCGATTCAAAGGCGAAGATATTCTATATTGATATGCGGACTCCCGGACTCTATGAGAACCGGTTCTATACCAAGATTAAGGAAGACCAGAATGTGTCCTTCCTCAAGGGCAAAGTCGCCAAGGTGGAGCAGGCAGAGAACGGCGACGTGAAGGTTACTGCTGAGGACATCCACGGTGGCGGTAAGATAACCGAGACCTTCGATATGGTCGTGCTTGCCACGGGTATGCAGCCCTCGACAGAATCCTTCAAGGGTGCGAGAATTGTACCGACCGACGACGGGTTCGTGGACCAGGCAACGCTCCCGAAGGGCATTTATGCGACCGGGACGCTGAAGACCCCCGTTGATGTAGCGCGGTCTGCCCAGGATGCCACTGGCGTGGTCATGAAAAGCATCCAAAGCTTGAGGAGGAATTAAGGATGGAGAAGAAATACGGCGTATACATCTGTAAGGGATGTGGCATTAAGGACGCAATGGACGTCGAGAAGGTCGCCGGTGCGGCTAAGAAGGTGCAGAATTATAAGTTTCATGACGTCCTGTGCAGTCCCGAGGGCGTACAACTGATAAAAGACGATATGGCAAAGGAAGGTGTCAACACGATCATCATCGCAGCCTGCTCGCCCCGCGCAAAATATGAAGAATTCGATTTCCCCGGCGCAATTGTTGAGCGTGTCAACATCCGCGAGTTCGTTGCCTGGACCATGGAGCCAAACACGGAAGCGACGAACGACGCAGCCTACGATTACCTTACCATGGGCATCGTCAAGACCCAGAAGGGCGATCTACCCGAGCCGAACATTCTTTCGGACCTGAACAACACGATCCTGGTTGTCGGCGGCGGCATCGCAGGCATGACCGCGGCACTTTCCGCAGCAGGCGCGGGCTACAAGGTTGTGCTCGTGGAGAAAGATGCCCAGCTCGGTGGGTTTGTGAATAAGCTCTACAAGAAAATCCCAACAGGATCCTATATTAATAAGCCGCTCATCGTCGACACGGATATACATAAAACTGTAAGTGAAGTCGAGAGCAACCCCAACATCAAG
>Ga0335081_10003031_pt1 | contig 26382 bp, 35 predicted proteins | sample Lox_Sample_35_FD_206713 | JGI IMG/M metagenome (GOLD analysis project Ga0335081, IMG submission 206713) | Soil microbial communities from Loxahatchee National Wildlife Refuge, Florida, United States - Lox_Sample_3.5 | ecosystem: Environmental > Terrestrial > Soil > Wetlands | place: USA...
CATGATGATCGACTTCGCGCTCGCCGCCGAGCGGACCGAGGGCAAGAGCCCGGCGGATTCGATCGCGGAGGCCTGCCGGCTGCGCTTCCGCCCGATCCTGATGACCACGGTCGCGGCCATCCTCGCCGCCGTCCCGCTCGCCCTGGGCACCGGGACCGGCTCCGAGCTGCGCCGGCCGCTCGGCGTCACCATCATCGGCGGCTTGATCGTGAGCCAGCTCCTGACCCTCTACACGACTCCCGTCGTGTACCTCGCGCTGGATCAGCTTCGACTGCGCTCCTCGCGCCCGCGCCAGGCGCGAGCGCCATCACCGGAGCCTGCCCGATGAACGCGAGACGGATCCTCGTGCCGCTCGCCACTGCCCTCGCCGCGGGCTGCGATCTGGCGCCGAAGTACACGCGGCCTGCTGCTCCGTCGGGCCAGCAGCCGCCCACCGCCGCCTGGAAGGAGCTGACGCCCGAGGACTACCCGGCCACCGACGGATGGAAGCAGGGGACGCCGCAGGACGAGGTGATGCGCGGGAGCTGGTGGGAGATCTTCGGCGATCCGCTGCTCGACGAGCTGGAGCGCGAGGTCGATGCGGCAAACCAGGGCCTCGCGCGGGCGTCTGCCAACGACCGCCTCGCGCGAGCCGCGGTCGCGCAGTACCGCGCGCAGCTGTTCCCGACGCTGGCCCTTTCCCCGAGCGCAATGCGGTCGTGGCCGCCCGGGATCAATTGCGGGATGACCGGGGCCAATTGCTTCCAGCTGCCGCTCGAGGCGTCCTGGGAAGTGGACTTGTGGGGGAGCATCCGCAACCAGGTGAGCGCAGCCAGCGCCGAAGCGCAGGCGACCGCGGCCGACCTGGAGAACACGCGCCTGTCGCTGCACGGCCAGCTCGCCGTCGACTACTTCCAGCTGCGCGGACAGGACGCGCAGAGACAGCTTCTCGACGACACCGTGGTCGCGTACCGGAGAGCGCTCGAGCTCACCAGGGTGAAGCATGAGTACGGCACCGCATCCAGCTACGAGGTCGCACAGGCCGAGACGCAGCTCGAGCAGACGGTCGCGCAGGCGACCGATCTCGGCGTCAGCCGCGCGCAATACGAGCACGCGATCGCGGTGCTGGTCGGCAAGCCCGCCTCCGGGTTCTCGATCCCGGTGGAGCCGCTCCACGCGGAGCCGCCCGCGGTGCCGCTCGGCGTGCCGTCGCAGCTGCTCGAGCGCCGCCCGGACATCGCCGCCGCAGAGCGCCGCGTCGCCGAATTCAACGCGCAGATCGGCGTCGCCAGGGCGGCGTACTTTCCCACGTTGACGTTGAGCGCCGAGGCGGGGTTCGCGACCACTGCGATCGCCAACCTGTTCTCGGCGCCCAGCCGCTTCTGGGCGTTCGGGGCATCGCTGGCGCAGACGCTGTTCGACGGCGGGAAGCGGCAAGCGCAAGTCGAACAGGCGCTGGCGGCGGAAGAGGGCCGCGTCGCGCTCTATCGCCAGGCCGTGCTGACCGCGTTCCAGGAAGTGGAGGACCACCTTGCCGCCGTGCGCATCCTCTCGCAGGAGCGGCAAGAGCAACGCAAGGCGGTCGCATCTGCCGAACGGGCCCTGGCCCTCGAGCTCGATCGCTACGGACTTGGCCTCGATCCGTATCTCAACGTGATCGCCGCGCAGACGACGCTGCTGTCGAACCAGCGCTCGGCTCTCACCATCCGCATGGAGCAGATGACGGCCATCGCGCAGCTCATCGTCGCGCTGGGCGGCGGCTGGGATGCATCGCGGCTGCCGCACTGAGCCCTCAGGGGCCCAGGCTCACGGGTTACGGCTCTTCTTCGGCGGCGCCCGCGTCGGCAGCGCCCGGGCTCGCGGCGGCAGCATCGGGCGCGAGCACGTACCACTGCCGGCCGTTGAGCTGCTGCCGCTTGAGCAGCCCCTGGCGCTCCATTTCCTGGAGCAGGCGGCTGAACGTCGAGAACCCCGCCTCGCGCTCGTCGAAGTCGGGTTCCTTGCGCACGATCGTTTCCTTGATCAGCGACGGGTTGAGCGGACCGGTCGCCCTCGCCAGCAGGCTCGCCACGACCTCGCGCGCGATGGGAGGGATTGCACCGCCGGTCCGCGGGGCGCGTGGCTTTCTCGCCGGGCGCGCCGGCGCCGCAGCGCCATGCGCGGGCGGCTTCGCCCTGGCCGGCGGCTTCAGGTAGATGAATTCGTCGCACGCCTTCACGAACAGCGGCGAGGTGGCTTCCTTCACGCCGAGGCCGAGCACCACCCGGTTGTTCTCGCGCAGCTTGTAGGCGAGCGGGCAGAAGTCGCTGTCGCCGGACGCGATGGCGAACGTGTCGATGTGCTCGCGCGCGTAGCAGAGCTCGAGCGCGTCGATGACCAGCCGCATGTCGGCGCCGTTCTTTCCCGCGCGCGTCGAGGGCGGCACGTCGATGAGCTCCACGCCGAAATCGTGCAGGCGCCGCGGCGCGCCGGGGAACCGCGACCAGTCGCAGTAGGCGCGGCGGAACACCACTTTGCCTTTCTCCAGCATCCGGTCCATGGCCGGCTGCAGATCGAAGGTGGCCGCGGCGATGCCCGTGTTGGTGACCAGGTTCTCGAAGTCGATGAACAGGGCGATTCGCAATTCCTTGTCGGTGGTCATTTGCCGCCCCGAGGTAAAGGCGCTGCGGTGGTCAGCGCGAGCGTGCGTCGGCGAATGCGTCGGCCCAGGTCTCGCCCTGGCCCTCGATGGAGCGGTAGCCCGGCGCGCCGTTGCTCACCAGGCAGGCGTACCGCGCGAGCCCTCGCGCACCTCGCGGTGGCTCCGCGAGGGCCGGAACTCGACCGTGCCGCCTGGACCCCAGCGGCGGATCGCCTCGGCCTGCGCCTGCGCCTGCGTCATTTCCTTCATCATCCGGACTTGCTTGTAGCACAAAAAAGCGGAAGGCCCGGGACGCGTCCCGGGCCTTCGCAGCGAGATCAGGCTGGAAGCGGCGCGATTACACCGGCTTCACGTTCTTCGCCTGCAGGCCCTTGGGCCCCTTCGTCACCTCGTAGCTCACCTTCTGACCCTCGGTCAGCGAGCGGAACCCCTCGGCGACGATGGCGGTGTGATGGCAGAAGACGTCTTCGCCGCCGTCGTCCTGCGTGATGAAACCAAAGCCCTTCGAATCATTGAACCACTTCACGGTACCAGTAGACATTTGCTTCTTTCGATGAAGCGACAACAGCGTGTTGCCGCGCCCGCGACTGCGGGCAGCAGCGGTGTACGCACTCGCGGCGGCAATAGCAAGCGGATCCCGTTCAGCTCAGCGCAGCGGCCACTGGCTGCGCGCCGGCCTCTCGCTCGCAAGCCTGCGCGCGCGCCTCGATGCGCGCGATCAGCTCCGGCGTGAACTCGGCGAAGTGCGCGTAGAGCGCCGCCATCCACAGCGCGTAGCGGATGGAGCCCGGGTTGCGCGCCACCACCTGCGCGAGCAGCTTCCAGAAGCGCCATCCCCAGCTCTTGCGGATGCCGAGCTGCACCGCCATGCGCAGGAAGGTGGCCGCGTCCTTCGCCTGCCCACGCGCGCCCAGCGAAAGCCGCCGCCCGCGGTTGTCGAGCGCGAGCGCCATGCGCAGCACGCGGTCGAAGTACGCCGCCGGCGCGTAGACGGCGCGCAGCACGCGGACGTAGTCGCGCAAGACGTCGGCCTTGGGGCGCAGGGTGTCGAAATTGAGGCCGCCGGAGCACTGGTCGCCGCCCGTGTCGGGCCGCACCACGTCGAAGTCCGCCGGCAGCCGCCCCTCCTTGCGGAGCCGCCGCGCGAGCTGCGTCGACGGCAGCGCGAAGAGCAAGCCCACCATGTCCACCGGCACCGCCGTCGCGTCGATGAGCGAGATGATTCGGTCGGCCACGTCGGGCCCCTCGCCATCGAGGCCGACGATGTAGCCGGCCATCACCATCATTCCGGCTCCGTACAGCTTCTGCACCGCCGCGGCCGCGTCGCGCCGCGTGTTCTGCAGCTTCCGCGCCTTGCGCAGCGCGCCTTCGTCGGCCGACTCGATGCCGGTGAAGACCGCGCAGAAGCCCGCCGCGCGCATCAGCGCGAGCAGCTCGGGCTTGTCGGCGACGTTGAGCGAGACCTCGGTGCCGAACTCGAAGGGCCAGTCGTGCTCTTCCTGCCAGCCGTGGATGGCGCGGAGCAGCGGCGCCACCTCGCGCTGGTTGCCGATGAAGTTGTCGTCCACCACGTCGATGGCGCCGCGCCAGCCGGTGGCGTGCAGGGCGTCCAGCTCGGCCAGCACCTGCGCCACGCTCTTGCTGCGCGGGATGCGGCCGAACAGCTCGATGATGTCGCAGAACTCGCAGTTGAACGGGCAGCCGCGCGACCACTGCAGGCCGAGGTACGCGTACCGATCGGTGCGCGCCAGGTCCCAGCGCGGCGGCGGCGAGGCCGCCAATTCGGCGCGCAGATCGGAGCTGTACATCGGCGCGGCGCGGCCCGCGGCGAAGTCGCGCAGGAACGCGGGCAGGGTCACCTCGGCCTCGCCGAGCACGAGGTGGTCCGCCGCCGCGTAGAGATGAGGGCTGTTGGTCGCGTCCGGTCCGCCCGACACCACGCGCTTGCCGCGCCCGTGCGCCTTCGCGATCAGCGCGAGGTGATCGGGCTGCTGCGCGATCATCCCGCCCAGCATCACCAGGTCGGCCCAGTCGAAGAGCGCCTCGTCCAGCTCCTCGACGTTGCGGTCGACGAGCTTCAGCTCCCACTCGCGCGGGAGCAGCGCCGCCACCGTGAGCATCCCGAGCGGCGCGGCGGGGTAGCGCGCGCCCTTGATGCGGCAGGCTTCGCGGTAGTTCCAGAACGAGGCGGACTGGAATTCGGGGTACACCAAGAGGCAGTGCAAGGCGACCTCCGCGAACCTTGTACGCCATTCGTGGCGCCGCCGATCGGCCGCGGCGTTCTGACGCACGCGCTGCTGACAGGGCGGTGATGCGCCGCTCCTAGTGATCGGGGCATGAAAGCGCTCCTCGTCCAGCCGCTCGCCCCGACGACGTACTGGGGCTTCCAGCACTCGCTGCGCATCGTGGGGAAGGCGGCGTCGCTGCCGCCGCTCGGGCTGGTCACGCTCGCGGCGCTGTTGCCGCGCGACTGGGATTTGCGCCTCGTCGATCTCAACGTCGAGCCGCTGTCCGACCGCGACCTGAGCTGGGCGGATGCGCTCTTGCTGACCGGCATGCTGGTGCACGAGGCGTCGATGCAAGAGGTGCTCGGGCGCGCGAAGCGTATCGGGCTGCGGACGGTGGTGGGCGGGCCCGCCGCCACCGCCACGCCGGAGCGCTTCGCCGCCGCAGACTACGTCTTCACCGGCGAGGCCGAGGGGAGGCTCGGGCCCCTCATCCAGGCGCTCGAGACGGGCGCGGGGCCGCACCTGATCGCGCCGCTGCCGCTCCGGCCCGAGCTCGCCGACTGGCCGGCGCCGCGCTACGATCTGCTCCGGCGCTCGCGCTACAGCTCGATGGCCATGCAGAGCTCGCGCGGCTGCCCGTTCAACTGCGAGTTCTGCGACGTCATCGAGCTGTTCGGCGGCGCGCCGCGGGTGAAGTCCGCGCCCCAGCTGCTGCGCGAGCTGGACGCGCTCGCGGAGGTGCGCTGGCGCGGGCCGGTGTTCTTCGTAGACGACAACTTCATCGGCAACCGCCGCGCGGCGCGCGGGCTGCTCCCCGAGATCGCGCGCTGGCAGCGCGAGCACGGACGGCCCTTCGAGTTCTACACCGAGGCCAGCGTCGACCTGGCCGGGCAGCCCGAGCTGGTCGCGGCCATGGTGGACGCGGGGTTCACGACCGTGTTCCTCGGCATCGAGACGCCCTCGGCCGAATCGCTGCGCGAGACCCACAAGCTGCAGAACCTCAAAATGCCGCCCGACCAGGCCGTGGACACACTGACGCGCGCGGGGCTGGAGGTGAACGCGGGGTTCATCGTGGGATTCGACGCCGACGGTCCGGAGATCTTCGCCGAGCAGCAGCGCTTCATCGAGAAGCTGCCCGTGCCGACCGCCATGGTGGGCCTGCTCACCGCGCTACCCGGTACGGCGCTGTGGCGCAGGCTCTCGGCGGCAGGACGGCTGCGCGAGGGAGGCAGCGGCGATCAGTTCGACCGGCCGAACTTCGACCCGCAGATGGACGAGCGCGCGCTCTTGCTCGGCTATCGCGGGCTGCTCGCCGCGCTCTACCAGCCCGAGGCGTACCTGCGACGCTGCGAGCTCTTGGTGAGCGGGCTGGGCAAGGCGCGCAGCCGACCGATCACCCTCGATGCGCTGCGCATGCTCGCGCGCATCGTTTTCTGGCTGGGCATCGCCTCGCCGCGCCGGCGCGGCTTCTGGCGGCTGTTCTTCCGCGCGCTGCGGCGGCCGCACACCTTCTCGCGCACCATGGGCCTCATGGTGCAGGGCGAGCACCTGATCCGCTATACGCGCGAGGACGTGCTTCCGCGCCTCGACCTTGCCCTGCGCGAGTTGGGCGGCGATTCACGGGCTTCTTGCCCGCAGCTGGGATAGGCAGGCGACGGATCCGCGCTGAAGATCAGCGCCAGCGGTCGGGGGGCGGATCGGTCCGCGCCTGATCGCGCCAGCCGACCTCGAGGCGGAACGCATCCCAGGCCTTCTCCAGGCCGACCTTCAGGTCCGCGATCCCTTCCGTCCCCGCCGCCCGCAGCATCTCGTATCGGCGCGCGACGTCGGCGTAGCGGGCCTCGACATTCATCAGCCTCCGCCGGCGGGCCAGAGCAGAGTAGGCCGGCGCCGCCGCCCGCATGGTCACGGCCAGCTTCTCCAGCCTCACCTTGCCCTCGCTGAGCAGCGCCTCGGTCTTCCGCATGTAGGGATCCATCACTGTCAAGTCTAACCGCCGCCCGGGCGCCTCGCCGCCTGCCAATGAACGCGCAAGCGCATCGCTATTCCTGCGCACGCCTGTTACACGACGCACATGCGCCCGCGCGACGAGCAGTACCGGTGGTGGCTGCTGGACGGCGATCTGGAGATCGTCTCGGACGGCAAGGTCCGCGGCTCGTCGCTGCCCGCGGCGCTCGCCGATCTCAGCCGCGAGATCGACCGGCTCGGCGAGGAGGGGAAACGGCCGACGCGGCGCCCGTACAGCCTCATCGTCTACCGCGGCCGGGACGTGGTCGCCTGGCGGCCGTTCACGCTGGGCATCTGCTGACCTCAGCCGTCCGCGACGGGCTTCTCCAGCGCGAGCAGATTGAGGCGCGCCGCCTTCGTTTCGGCGAGCGCGTTGCTCAGCGCGGCGCTGGCGATGCTCTTGTCCTCGCGCGGGGCGAGCTGGATCTGCTGGAGCGCCCGCTCCATGGCGCTCTCCGCTGCGAGCATGCGCTGCCGCGCGACCTCGAGCTTCTCCTTCAGGGTTGCCGCGTTCACGAGATCCACCTGCCGGCGTGCGCCGGACAGCTCGACACCCAGGGCTGCTGCTCGAGCGCGCGGCGATCGAGGTCGACGCCGCAGAACTGGCAGCGGCCGAAGCGGTCGCTGTCGAAGGCCTTGATGGCGCGATCGATCTGATCGAGGAAATTCCGCAGCCGCAGCTCCGGATCCTGGCCCGGCCCGAACGGCACCGGCAGCGAAGAGAGATCCACCTCTTTTCCCGACATCACGGCCTCAAGCATGTCCGCGACATCCTGCCCTTTGTGCAGCAGGGCGGACTTCCAAGCGGGATCGGCGATCATCGGGAGCTCCCTTCGGCCCGCTGTATCGTAGCGCTCCTTCCCGGCTTGCGCCCCACATTTCGCGGTCCGGCCGCGCGATTGACAAGCTATTGCGCACCCATCTCTTACACTGTTTACCTATGGATATGGTGAGCCTGCGTACGGCCGTCGAGGAGATGGACCGCGAGATGTCCGCGCTGGCAGGTCCACCCACCGGCCTCCGCGCCGCCTGGTCGCGGCTGGTCGGCGCGCTCGCATTGGGTCCTGCGCCGTCAATGCGCAACTGCCCCCGTTGCGGCAAGGCCGGAATGCGCGACGCCACCGTCTGCGGATACTGCTGGACCAGGCTCGTTCCCCCGGACGCTGCAGGACACTGAGCGCCCGCTGGCGCAGACGGGAATTGCATGTTCTGGAAGCTGGTGATCCTGGCCCTCGTGTCGTGGTCGGTCGCGATGTACTTCTCGGTCACGCTGGGAGGGCTCGTCCACCTCTTGCCCGCAAGTGCGATCGTCTGCGTGGTCGTCCGCCGGATGGCGAAGACGCCTGACACCGCATTCGGCCAGTGGCGGATGCCGTCCGATCGAGGCGGGAGGCGTCAGTGACCGGAAAGGAGCAAGCGATGGGCAAGTTCATTGCGGTCGTCAACCTGGTCAACGGCGAGGCGCTCCAGCGGGAGAACGACACGCTCACGCTGGACTTCCCTCCGGACTTCGACCAGCAGACGGGCGGCGTGTTCGTCGACGCGGACCGGCTGGGGCGGTATCGGACGACGAAGGGCGAGACGCGCGTCTACGGAGCGGCGCCGAAGCGGCTGTCCGGCCGCGACGCTGGCGAGGAGTGCCTGGTGGCGGCGCAGGAGGTCGATTCCAGCGGGTCGGTCTGCACGCGGCTCTATTGGCGGTCGGTGGTGAACCCCTGTCGGTAGCGTCCGGGTTGGGCTGAGGATGGTACCGGCAAAGGGTTCACCAGGACTCCAAGGTCCTGCCGATCGGATCCTCGCCGTCGGCGCATTGCCGGGGCTCGCCTCGGAAGTGGCGGCGCTCTTGCCATCCGCGGCCTTCACGCTCGTACCGGTCGCGGATTGGGAACGAGGCCGCCGCGAGCTCTCCGAGTGGATTCCCGCCGCCATTCTTCTCGCAGCCGAGGACGGCGGCGATCCCTTCGCAGCGGTGAAGTGGGTCCGCTCCCGCGAGCGGCTGGCCTTCGCGCCCGTCGTGCTCTTCGCACCGGCGGACGGCCAGCTGAGCGTAGGCGAAGGCATGGCCGCCGGGGCCGACGAGGTCGTCGCCCACTCGCGCAGCGCGAGCGAGGTTGTCGAATGCATCGTCGCCCGCATCGCTAGGGCGAGGACACTGGAGTTGCTCGCGATGCGCGACCCGCTGACCGAGCTTCACAACCGCCGCTTCATGAACGACCGCCTGCCCGCGGAGGTGGCGCGGGCCGCGCGCACCCGCAGCGTGCTGGCGCTCGCCATCATCGATCTCGACGAGTTCAAGCCGATCAACGACTCGCGGGGGCACGCGATCGGCGACCGCGTGCTCCGGGCATTCGGGCGCACGCTGAGCACCGGTTTGCGCAGCTACGATCAGGTGTGCCGCTACGGTGGCGACGAGTTCGTCGCTCTCTTCCCCGACTGCGTCGCGGCAGGCGCGAAGAGTGCGCTGTCGAAGTTCCGCAGCCGGGGCGGCTGGGCGCTGGACGATCTCCCGCCGGTCACGTTCTCCGCGGGAATCGCCGAGTTTCCCCGCGACGGCCGCCTGCTCGAGGAGCTCTTCGAGGCGGCGGACCGGAACCTTCGCCTCGCCAAGCAATCGGGACGCGACGGCATCGTCGGAGCTTGATCTGCTTTCGCGCGATCCGGGACCCGGCATCTTCCACACCCGGCCGCATCATGGTCGACCGCGGGCCGCGATCGTCGCGGCTACGGCCGGGCAGGGGATGCGGAAGGAATTCAGTTGATCTGTGCGGTGCGCCAACTCTCCTCGCTCGCAGGCAGCGCGGACGGCTTGCTTCGTCCGGCCCAGGAGCACCGCGACTTGAGCGACGTCCAGAGGCCGCGCGCCGTCCTGGAACACCTGTGGAACAAGACCGCTGTGCGTCGCGGCCGGGATCAATGGGCGGTCTGGCGCCCACCAGTCACCCGGAGAGTCTCGACACCGCCAGGTCGAGGCGCTCGAGGTCGGCCTTGACCGCGGAGTCGCCGGCGGCGCGGCTCTTGCGGGCGGCTTCCAGGGCACGGTGCGACATGGTGGCGACCTCGCGGAGGCGGGCGCGGATCTCCTTTTCGAGAAGCCGGCGGCTTTCGGCCACGCGGTCGGTAAGGTCGCTCGCGACGCGCGAGGCGTTCACTTCGAGGAGCCATGCGAAGTAGCGCTCGACCTGCGACCGCATTCCGCGCTTGCCGCGAACGACGTCGGCGATCCATCGCAGAGGCGACCGGCCCGTGAGCGACAACATCTCGGTGAAGAACGCGCGCGGTGGCACCCGGAAGCCGGACTCCTGGTCGAGCGGCTCGGCGGTGACGCCCCTTGCGAGGAAGTCGTTGGCCAGCGCCACGAACCTGTCCATCGCCGCCGAGTAGAGCCGTTCCGCGACCGGCCGTATCTGCGCGTGCCACGCCTGCACGCGGTCGCGAGCGAGGGTGCGCGCCTGCGCGAGAGCGATTTTTCGATCGTCGGATATTTCGCGCAGCAGTTGGTCCGTCGTGGCCGGAATCGACTTGAGAAACTCGTTCAGGTTCGCCTCGAATGTCGCCGACAGCCGCTGTTGCTCGGCCGTCAGCAGCACGCCGAGGTCCTTCATCGACCGCTCCGCGGCGGCGATGGTCTTCTCCAGCGCCGCGAGCCTGCGCTCGGATTCCTCCAGCGGCCGGAGCAGGGCGTCGCGGCGCTCTTGCAGCTCGTGGCGGAGCTGCGACCTGAGCCGCTCCGTCCCTCGCTTCTGTGCGGCGTCGACGAGGTCCGCGCCCGAGCGCGCCGCAAGCTCGACGAGCGCATTCTCGAGCTTCGGCCAGTCGCGCGTGCCCGGCTGCGTGGCGCTGACCTCGAGGATGCCGATCGGCCGCGACAGGCGCTGCACGAGCACGCGCTGCGCGAACTCCGACGCCTGGCGCCGCTCGTCGTCGGACAGCCGGTCCGCCTTGTTGAGCACGACGAGCAGGTTCCCGACGTGCTTGCTGACGTCTTCGACCAGCGCCAGCTCGTCGCCGGAGATGGGCGGGTCTGCCCCGAGCACGACGAGCGCGGCGTCGATGTGCGGCACGAAAGCGCGCGTGGCGTCCGTGTTCGCGGCGAAGACCGAGCCGATCCCGGGCGTGTCGACGAGGCACATCCCGCGCTGCAGGATCGGGCTCGGCAGCGCGACCTCGACCGCGCGCACCGCCTTGGCGTTGCCGGGGTTGCCTTCTTCGGTCACGTAATCCGCCAGCGCGTGCAGCGGAATCTCCTCGACGCCGTTCAACACCGCGCGCGGCTGTGGCCCATGCCGAAGGATCGTCACGACGGCCGTGACCGGTACGACGCCGACCGGCAGCACCGGCTGCTCGACGAGCGCGTTCAGCAACGTCGACTTGCCCCTTTTGAACTGACCCACGCACGCGACGAAGAAGCGGCCCTCGGCGGTCCGCCGGGCGAGCGCGTCCGCCTGCTCTGCGACGTGCCTCGCACCGAACTCGCGGGCCAGGGCAACCAGGGTGTCGAGACCTGCTCCCACGGCTCCTCCTCGAAGCTGCCGCAGGAGTCATTGTCCGTCGCGACGACGGCGCTTGAAGGCGATACCGCCCGGGCCGTTCCGGGCCCATCGACGCGTGGTGATCTATTCTCGGACCGTGGCGGTGTCCAGCGTCCGGCGACGCGAGCAGCTCATCAAGTTTCGCCTTGCCAAGGCGAAGGGTCGCCGGTTCGAACCCGGTGTTCCGCTCCAAGTTCAAGGGCCCGGTCTTCCACGGTTTCGACAGTGGGGCCGGGCCCTCGGTTTTGGGGTTTCCGGCTGCCTTGGACCCCAGATGGACCCAGATTTGCCACCGCCTTTGCCGGCAGCGGCGTCGGCAAGCGCTTCTCAGGCGCTGCGGTGGCCCTTCCCAGCGCCTCCAGCGGCGCACGCAGGTCCTCGACGCTCAGGTGGCCGTAGGTGTCCAAGGTCGTGCGGATGTTCGCGTGGCGGGCGATGCGCTGCACGAACTGGGGCGGAACGCCGAGTTGGAGAAGCAGGGTGATGGTCGTGTGCCGGCAATCGTGGAAGCGCATCGGACGGGGGATCTCGCTCGGCCACATCCGCGCGCCGCAGCGCGGGCAGGGGCGAATGGTGGCGTCAGGGTGCTTCTCCACCGTGGGGTCTTTGCGCGCGGCGCAACGGCGGCAGCTGTGCTTCCAGCCGACAATGAAGCCCGCGCGCTTCAGGATGCGCCGGAAGATCTTCTCCATTGGCGTGTGTTCGGGCAGCTGTTCGCCGCCGGCACCAGGGAAGACGAACTCGCTCCCGGATGACTCGATCGCACCCTCCAAGTAGGGAACGAGCGGAGTCGGGATCGGCAACGCGACAGCCTTCCCGCCCTTCACGGTATCCCGAGTATGCGAGCGGTGGACGTAGACGATGCGATCGTCGAGGCGAACGTCGGCTTCCCGCCGCCCCCGACTACAGCGCGTTCGATCTCAACGGCGACGGCGACACCGGCGGCATCCCGACCTTCGACTTCGATCTGGACGCGAGCCCGCTGGGTCCCAACGGCGCACCGCAGCTCGGACAGGCCAGCGCGAAGATCGAGGGCTACGACATCGACATGAGCGAGGCCGCGGTCTCGGATCTCCAGGTGCTCTGCTACTACGCGTACGTCGAGGATCCGAGCAGTCCCGGCACACCGCTCTTCTACGATTCGCGCCCCGAGGCGCTGAGCGAACGCACCTCGTTGCTCGGTCCGGACCTCTGCGTGGAGGCGCAGATGAACGTGCAGCTCCCGCAGCAGATCTCGGGCGCCGCCAGCCTGTCCGTCGTGGTGCAGGTGCCGTCGGATGGACGTCTCGCGCCGGCGCCGAACGTGCTCGTCGATCTGACGCCGACCTGCGCCAGCGCCTCGCCCGCCAGTGGCCGCACCGACGCGAGCGGCGACTTTTCGTCGACCATCACTCCTGTGAGCGGCTGCGGCGACGTGTCGGTCGATGTCACGGCGAGGGGCGACTCGGGCACGGCCGTGCTCGCGCACAAGACCGTGACGGCGACGCTCGGTGCGGACTACGCTGGGTTCATCACGAAGAGCATGGTCGGCACGCGCAATGATGGCGCCACCATCGACTTCGAATATTCGTTCTCGCTCCACGTCCGCTTCGCGGCCGATGGCACGCCGACGGTGGTGTCGTCGTCGGGCAGCATGTCGGAAAACGCGGCGAGCCCCGATAACTGCCAATCTTTCGACCCGCCGGTCTCGGTCTCCGGCTCGGACACCGTCACGGCTTCGGCGACGCTCTCCGGTGGCACGGTTGACGGGCAGCTCGGCGCGCCTCTGGAATTCCAGCCGACCGACGTGTCTCTGTCCCGGACCTCGACCGTCTTCGATCCGGCGAATGGCTGCATGTCGACGACCGTGATCAGCACCACCACCACGCCCTTTCCTGACCCCCAGAGCTTCGTCGGCCAGCCGGTGATCGACCAGAACAACGACATCACCGCCATCGACTTCACCAACACGAGCTCCGGCAACTGCGGTCCCCCGGGATTCACCTATACCTGCACGACGACCGGCCAGCTCGTCCCTGAATGATCTTCGCCTTCTGCGCGGCGTCCGGGACGACCGAGGCCACCCCGCTGGCTGGCCGCCGCCCACGCCGGCCGCCGCCGCGCGCTGGCGCGCCTTCTCGATGGACCGGCGTGATAGTCGAAGCCGATGAAGCGCCCGACCGAGCGCGCGAGGAAGTCCCTGGCGCGACTGCTGCTGCGAAGGCTCGAGGGGAGGCCGTATGCAGCGAACATGGCCGCGATTCGTCCTGGTGGTTGTCTCCATCTGCCTGCCGGGGGGAGCGCTCGCCTAGGAGCAGGCCGAACAGAAGAAAGAAGAACGTCCTGAGCCGTGACGGAAATTATGTTATTCACGCCAACAAATGACTCGCTGACACGCCTCTTGACGCGAACTGATCTTGACAATCAGAACGCTCCGCAGCGCGCATGGCGTCTTTGGTGTCGCGGACCGTTGCCAAGACTCAGGGGCCTTGGCGACCAACGACGCGAAAGGCCTTCCAGGAGTGGGTCCGATACACGGTTGAAGTGGGTTTGATCATCAGGAAGCTTGTGGCGAGTAAGGTTGAAATCTCCACAAGTCAGGTTAGGCAGCTTGTCTTGAAAATCGTTCTAACTCTCGGTTGGCAGGTGGGAGCACGACCGCCCTCGGTATCTGGGTGGCACATCCTTGAGGATCTGCGGAGGGCGACAGCTCATCAATACCCGCGACGTGGCGGACTCCATCCGCGAAAAGCGGTATCGCGCCCGCCGATGTTCCCGCAGCCGCTGGGCGGCTAGTGTGCAGGGGCAGTCGCCGCCATCGGAGGATGTCCGCATGCACAGGAGCCGACTCTCTCGACCTTCGTGATCGATTGCAAAGCGCTCGACCTCGACGCCGCCGCCGAATTCTGGAGCCGCGCGCTGGGCCGCAAGTGGTCACCCGCGCCGGATGGCGATCCGGTCTACCGCATCCTGCACGCGGGTGAAGAGGAACCCCTCCTGGAGGTTCAGCAGGTCGAGCACGAAAGCCGTATCCATCTCGACGTCGAGGCGGACGACATCGAGGCGGAGACGCGGCGGCTGGAAGGGCTCGGCGCGCGGCGCGTGGCGTTCGTCAAGCGCTGGCAGGTGATGGAGGCGCCGACAGGCCAGCGCTTCTGCATCGTGCGCCCGCAGCGCGGTCCGCTCGCCGGGAAGAAGAACGCGAACGAGTGGTGACCGGCGCTCAGTCCTCTGCAACGGACCTGTCCAGTGTTCGCTCGCACCCTATCGGCGCTTCCTGCTCGACCGACTCAAGCAGCGGAAGTAGTCGTGTTGCCGCCTTGCGCGCTCGATCCGCATCGCTCGAGGCGGGTCAGCAGGGCTGGGACACAGTGGGGACAAGCACTGAACCCGAACCTGGATCGATCCGGCATCGAAAGGATCTCAGAAGCGCGTTTTCAGGCCACTGAGTAGCGATGCTTCAGAGGAGAGAGTCTCCAAAAAACATTCGCTTTCCGAGTAGCGATGGTTGAGTGCACGCTCGGAAGAACTCAGCCGCGCTTGGTGCCCTCGTGCAACGTCAGCACCGGGCAATGCGACCGGCGAACTACCGTCTCCGCCACCGATCCTGCCAGCGAGGCTGCGCGGCCCGTGCGCCCTCGCGTCCCCATGACCACGAGGTCGAAGGCGCCCTTCTCGGCGCGATCGACGATGCGGCCGGCCGGATCACCCTCATCGATCACTGCGTGCACGTGGGCGATGCCGGCCTTTTGGGCATCGGACCTGTACACCTCGAGCTCGGCCTCGGCGCCCTTCCCCACGTGCAGGAGCGTGAGCTCGGAGCGGAGCTTGCCGGCGAGATCGACCGCCGCCCGAAACGCGGCCTTCGACGAATCGGAATAGTCCATCGCGCACAGGATCTTCTTCCAGGTCATGTCCACGCTCCCTTCGAACGGATGGCATCACCCTTATCGTGGCGCCGCCCACGGTCGCAATGCGCCGAGGCCTTCGACGGAGTCGCCTTCGACGCTGCTGGCGTCCGTACGGTTCAACGCTGTGGGGGGTCGACGCAGCTGACCCCTGGACGCCAGGGGCACGGGCGTTCGCCGCCGGTCGAGATGACCGGAGGATCTGCTGCCCGTCTCATTCGAGGGGAGATGGCAAACCCTTAGCTCTTCCAGCAAACGCACCGAAGCCTCTTAGAGCACTTCTTGGCGCTCTACTCACCCGAGGTGAGCGATGAAGAAGCAGAATTGCTGGGAATTCAAGCACTGCGGCAGGCAACCAAGTGGAGCCAATGCTGCGCAACTGGGGGTTTGTCCCGCAGCTACAGCAGCGAGCGCGAACGGGATCAACAGCGGCATCAATGGAGGCCGCGCTTGCTGGGCCATCGCGGGCACTCTCTGCGGTGGCGTGGTTCAAGGCTCCTACGCCACCAAAGTGGCTAATTGCATGAACTGCGAGTTCTTCAAGAAGGTCGCCCCTGAGGAGGCTGCCGGCTACCAGACCTCGAGGCAGATCCTCGATCGGTTGAAGTAGTTGGCGGCTCGGCTACTCCAACTCCGTTCTCCACACCGCTTTCAGGCCGTGGTGCTCCGACGCGACATGCCGCTCTGTTGACTCTCACCCCCACAGAGCGAACGTCGCTCTCATGCCGACGAGAACCATCGCGTATCTGAGGGTGAGCACCGACAAGCAGGCCGACCGGGGCGTGAGCCTCGATGCGCAGCGCGCCAAGGTGAAGGCCTACGCCGAGCTGTACGACCTTGAGCTGGTCGAGGTGGTGGTCGATGCCGGGGAGAGCGCGAAGTCGCTGAAGCGGCCAGGACTGCAGCGTGCGCTGGGAAAGCTGGAGCGGCGCGACGCCGAAGCCCTACTCATCGTGAAGCTCGATCGGCTCACCCGCAGCGTGGTGGACCTCGGCTCGCTGGTGGATCGCTACTTCGCGCCCGGGAAGGCGGCACTGCTCTCGGTCAGTGAGCAGATCGACACGCGGTCAGCAGCAGGTAGGCTGGTGCTGAATGTCCTCGCCAGCGTGAGCCAGTGGGAGCGGGAAGCCATCGCGGAGCGAACGGCAACGGCGATGCAGCACAAGGCGGAGCAGGGCGAGTACACCGGCGGCCAGGCGCCGTATGGAGCGCGCGTGGTAGCAGGTGGGCGCCTCGAGGCAGAGCCGCAGGAGCAGGAGGCGCGGGCGGTGGCGAGGCGGCTCTACGCCGATGGGAAGTCACTACGCGGCGTTGCTGCGGAGTTGGAGCGGTTGGGCATCCGCAGCCGGACGGGGAAGGGATTCGCCCCGGTGCAGGTGAAGAGGATGGTGGGGTGACGAGATGCAGGCGAGCGTCAGTTAACGCGGCGCGCGCGATGCGGCACGGGACACGAGAGGGCGCCGTGCTTCTCATCCCACTGCTGGTGATATCCCTCGGCGATCCAGAAGGGGCCGGCCGGCGCGATCTCTGTCGTGATCCGGTCGCGCAGGTTCTTTTGCGCCTGGTCGCGCGAGGCCAGCGCCTCCTTCTGCTGCTCTGGCGAGAAGGTGAAGATGGCCGATCGGTATTGGGTGCCGTGGTCGGGCCCTTGCGCGTTGCCGCTGGTTGGATCGTGCGACTCCCAAAAGAACTGCAAGAGCTGCGTGTAGGTCACTTTGGCGGGGTCGAATTCCACCAGCACCGACTCTGCATGTCCGGTTCCGTCGCCGCAAACGTCTTCATAGGAGGGATTCGCCTGGTGGCCGCCGGTGTAGCCCACCGCTGTTGCCACTACGCCGGGCACCTTGCGGAAGCGCTCTTCGACGCCCCAGAAGCAGCCCTGCGCGAAGATGGCAAGCTGATTCCCCGGGCGCGCGGTTAGCGGCGTGCCGTGGCCAGCATGGCCCGGATCGGTTCCGCATGCCGGATTGCCCACTTGCCCGCCCTCGTTGCCTGGCAACCGCGCCGCTACGATGGCCAGCCCCAGCAAGGCTGCCGCTCCGACAGAGATCCGGGCGTTCATTTGGTTCCCTTCTTGAACAGCGGAAGGTATTTGCCGTAACCCTCTGCTTCCATGCGCGCCACCGGGACAAAGCGCAGCGAAGCCGAATTCATGCAATAGCGCAGTCCGGTGGGCGCAGGGCCGTCCTCGAAGACGTGACCCAGGTGCGAGTCGGCCGTCTTCGAGCGTACTTCGACGCGCTTCATGAACAGCCTGGTGTCCGTCTTCGTGGTGACATTTTCGGCCTCGAGCGGCTTGGTGAAGCTGGGCCAGCCCGTTCCGGAGTCAAACTTGTCCAGCGAGCTGAAAAGCGGTTCCCCGGAGACCAGGTCCACGTAGATGCCGGCTTCGTGATTGTCCCAATACTGGTTGTGAAAAGGAGGCTCGGTACCCTCGTGCTGTGTCACCCGATACTGCTCGGGGGTCAGTTTCTTTTTCAGATCGGCGTCACCCGGCTTCTCGAAGGGCATGTTGGCGGCCCAGGCAAGGAGGATCGCGGCAACGATTCTCATGCGCGGCATACGCCGGGGCAACCCTGGCGGTTTCGCTCGCAAGCCGTAACCGCGGGCTCCCGCTGTTACACGCCTGCGATTGCGTTGGTACCAACTCATCGCGCCTTGCGCCGAGCCCACGCCTCCTCGAACTCCTCGCGCGTGATCTCGACAGGCTCAAACTGTGGATCACTCGCGATCTCGTTCAGAGCCGGCACGGCAACCAAGCCGAGCTTCGTGCCGCCGCTTGCGCCATCAGAACTTGCGTACCCGCACCGGCCATCGCGAAAGACATCGATCTTTCGTACCTCGAATCGGTTGTCGTCCACCTCGCTGTAGAGGATCACGGGCTCGTCAGAGTGGTGATGCTTCCAGCCGACGCGCAGATACTTCATGGCCATGGCACAGCCCCCGATCTGACGATGCGGCCGGCAAGGTCGAGAGGAACTTCGTTCGGGATCACGAAGACCCGGGACCTGCCTTGCACGACGTTCAGCAGCTGGCGCACGTCGGCTATACCGGCTCGGCGAACGGCGGCGGGGGCGGCGCGAGGGAGTTCGTCGACGAAGCGATCCTCTTCTGCCCGCAGTACGGCGGCGAGCCCAGCCCGCCCCACGCCGTACGGTCGCGCGGGTCGCTCCCGACCGTTTCCGGGACCACCCTGAACAACGGCTACGCGTTCACGGGTCTTTCGCCGAGCATCGCTTCCAGCGGCGTTCCCACCGATCGGCCACGCCCGTAGCCATCCCCGCGTCGCGTCGGACGAGCGTCATTCGGGCTGATAAGTGACCTCGAGCAGGTGAACCACGCCGTCGAGGAAGCTACCCGGCTGGAAGTAGCTGAGGTACTCGACGCGTCCGCCCTCGCGGGCAAACTCGTGGTGCGCGGCAAGCCCGTAGTCCCAGGTGCCGTCTGCCGGGGGCGCGCCCTCGCCGAACAATTCCGCGCCGGACCACGGACCCTCCGGCCGGGGCGCGAAGCGCACCGCGAGCGTCGAGCGCAGCGGCACGACGTAGAAGGCCACCCATCGCGAAAAGTATTCGCTGTAGTGCACGGTCATCAGCGGCGCTCCGTCGAAGATCGGCGCCGCGGCGTGCCAGTCCGCGACCCAGGCGGCGCTGGTCCAGAAGGCCCACGCCGAGCGGTCAAGCGCGGACGTTAGCGGCACGCGCGCGATTCGGCAGGGCGAGGTCAGGCTGCCGCCGTCGCAGGCGTAGGCGTAGAGCAAGTCCGCGTCGATGAGGGCCGCCGCGCCCCAGCCCGGTTCATCGGGACCGAACAGCGTGGTCGAGTCGGGCCCGTTCGAGACGTCGGCGCGCACGGCTGCGGCGTCCAGCGAAGGCCAGACCGCGATCGACGCGCCGGTGCCGTGAAAGGCAAAGCTGCCGGTCGGCTCGGTGTCCTCCTTCGAATAGAAGACGATGGCGCCGCGGGAAGGATCCGCGAGCGGCGTCGCCGGCCATGCGGTGTGACGTGCGCCGCAGTCGCTGCCGACAGGGCAGGGCGAACCGTTGTGGGCATCGTCGAACGCCTGCTCGTCCGCGGTGTGGGGGATGAGTTGCAATGGCTTGCCGTCCGCCCCGAGCGCGTGCTGCCAATCGGGGAGGCCGGTCGAGGCGTCGGTGTCGTCGGTCCAGGACCAAGTCGACGCGCGCCACTGGTAGCCGTCGGCCGCGGGCTGGGCGAAGAAGGTGTCGCCGAAGACCCAGACCGAGTGGCCGTTCCAGGCCAAGCTGAAGCCCACGTCGCGGCCAGAGGCGCCGGGCGGATTGGGTACGATGGCGATCTCGCGCGCGGCGGCGACGTGCGCGGTGGGCGTCCCGCCCCGCGTCTGGCAGGCGAGCCCGACGAGACAGATGGCTGCAGAGCGCAATCGCCCTCCGAGGGGCGCCGGAAGAGCTAGCGGAGATTCCTTGCCGAGCAGGCGATCGACAGCGTGCCCCGTCCCGGCACGGTGCCTGTCGGAGGCGACGGCGCTTCGATCGGGGCTAGGACGGATGGTGGTGCTCCGGCCACGGCGTTCCGTCGGACCACCTGGCCACACTTACGGTGAAGACGCGGATGGCGGGCAGGTCTTTGTACTGTTTGCTCGCGCTGTCCGAGAAGAACCAATAAGGACCGGAGCCGACCGGGGATCCGGGCAGATTCGCCCCCCAGGTAGCGGCATCCGCCACCGGGACATAGAACATCACGTGCGGCCCGTTGTGATCGCCCGCGTCGGTCAGGTACGAGCCCTTGGCCATCATGTAGCTCATGGATCCCGGCTCCAGGGCGGGCACTGCTCCCTTGCTGAGCGCGGCTCTCAACCTGTCGACGATCTGCGAGACGCTCTCGCCCGCCAGCACCCCTTTCGTCCTGATCTCGGCCAGGGGCAGGATGGAGCGAGCGGCCGGTGCGTTGCTGGACGAGCCGGTGAGCGAGACGGAGACGCTGCCGCCCGGCTTCGGCGAGCTTACCTTGGCCGGGTCCGTGCTGGGCACGCCGGCGTACATGGCGCGGGGCAGGCGCGCGGAGAAGCGGCCGACGCGCGCAGCGACGTCTACGCGTTGGGCGCCATCCTCTATCATCTGCTGAGCGGTCCTCGCGACAGGTCTGCGACGAATGTCTACGCCAAGTTGAGCGTGCCGTGGTCGTCGCAGTGTTTGCCGTGCGGCTGGTGGAGGTGTTTGCCGACCAGATAATCGGTGTGGTCGCCGTGCGGCACCCGCTCGTGCCCGCAGTTCGCGCTGTGCACGTGGTCCTTGGCGTGCTCCCCGCACTCGTGCTTCGGCGTGCACTTCGCCGCGTTCGCGCTGGATGCCTCGACCACGCACTCGTCGACGTGCCCATCGTGAGGATGGTGGAGATGCCCCTCGTGTAAGTAGTCGACGTGTTCCTGGTGGGCGACTGCGGTATGGCCGCAGTTCTTGCCGTGCTGATGGTCGTGCCGTTCGTGCGTCGTGTGTGTCATGGCCCGACTCCTCTCGGGCGCGCTTGTACGCCTCGCCTGAAAGCTGGTCAATGAGACCGCGGCCCAGCATGTGAACTGGCACTCACCCGCTCGCTAAGCCAAAGGCCGGTGCACGAGCGCACGGCCCGCCTGCGGAACAGGGCCGCGAAAGCTGGCTCCGGGGAGAGAGACCGCCGCTTGGCCGGCACGGCCCGAAATCGGGCCTTTCCGGCCTTGGTCGGAATAGGACGCGATCCTCCCGGAGGAGGAGGAGGGCCTGCTCTGACCAAACCCCACTGGTCAACGTGCCTGACGCGGCCAGAGTATCCGGCCCGCACCACCGAGCTGTGGCAGAGCGGGATGGGCGGCATCACCGTGCTCCACACCGCGGCCTTCCTGCAGACCGGCAAGGATCCCAACTGGCACGTGCAGCAGTTCCACCCTATTCGGCGCCGAACGGCAACGTCGTCGAGCTGCACCCGGTCAGCTCGGGCCGGCGGCGGCTGCTGACGCGCTACTTCCCGAGCAGCCCGACGGCCCAGCCGGCGACGGCGAGCCAGCCGCGCGTCTCCCACAGCAGGGCCACCACTGCAGGAGCGAGGACGATCGCCATGCCGCCGGCGAGCGTCGCGCGGTGGATGGAGCGCCGGGAGCGGAGGTCCCAGGCGATCATCGCCGCGAGGAAGAGGAAGAGGACCAGGTCCTTGCCCATGTACCCGGGCGCCGGCAGCTCCGCGGCCATCGCGTCGAATGGCCAGCGCACGACGGCCGCCTCCACCAGGTTGATCGAGGCGAGCAGCATCCAGCGCTTGTGGCTCTGCGGATCGCGCCGGGTGACGACCGCCATCGCGACGAACCCGCCGAAGAGGGCAAGCAGTGCCACCACGTGCAGGAGGAACTGCAAAGGCGGCACCGGGACGTCGATGAAGCCGGCCGGGCGCCGCGCCGCGATGAGGCCCGCCAGCAGGCCGGCCACGACCACCAGCGCGGCCACCACCGCGCCGAACCAGCCGAGGCGGCGGTGGAGCCGCACCCGGCCGGCCGCGACGAGGCCCGGCTGGACCATCAGCAGCACGAACCAGAGCGTGAAGATCGGAGCGTGTACCAGGTAGAAGTACCGCTCGGCCGGGGCGTGCGCGGCGGCGAACTCCGGGAAGAGGGGCCGCAGGAAGAACGACCGGGAGAACCCGAGCAGCAAGGCGGCGGCCATCGCGGCCGTCATCCCCAGGTAGAAGGCGCGCTCCGCCGGCCAGGCACGCCGAACGGCGATGTTCGCTGCCTCGGTCACGGGCGGTAGATGGGATGAAGCGGCTGGCCGCCACGGCGTGGTGGCCGAAGCCCCACAATGAGTACGCGATCGTGTGCCGCAAGGTGGAGACCAGCCATGGGAGCATATTGGCATCGACGTACACAAGATGGAAAGCCAGCTCTGCATCCTGACGGAGAACGGGGAGATCTTCGAGAGGCGCATCCGGACGCAGCGAGGAAGTTGATTCCGTAGAACTGGGTGGTGCACTTCTTCTCGAAGCGCTCCAGGGTGGTGAGGACATAGCCACCCATGTTGTCCCAGTTGCCACCGGTGCTGGCGAAGAAGTACCAGAAGTCCCCCTGGGCCGTGGGCGCGTGGGCGTACACCTCCGTGGCACCTTTCCCGGCGCGGCCGACCTCGGTGAAGCCGGCAAGTCTGAAGGCTTCCAGGAAAACGCGAGTGGCGAACTCCGGCCGTATAGACGGCGGCGCGCAGGCAGGCGGCGCGCTGAAACGCTCGCACCGAGCCGGGGTAATCGCCTTGTTCGCCGCACTCGCGGCGCGCCGCGGAAGCCGCGAGCGGCGTAATAAGTGATCCGACGTCCGTCGTCAGGCAGGTGGCCGACTCGCAGCGACAAGGCCGGGCTGTATCGTTCAGCCATGCTTCTTCGGGTGCTGATGATAGTCGTTTTACTGGCCGGGTGCGGCGTCTCCGCCGACGATGAAGACACGCTCTGCTCGAACGCGCCAATCGCGACGCAGGGAAGCGAAGTCACGCAATTCGCCTGTGCCTACGAGCAGCAGACCTACAACATCAAGGTGCACGGCACCGTGGTCAGTGAATCGGGCACAACGCTGCAGGACGCGACGGGAACTTCGGTCGGCACCGTCCAGTACAAATGCGGCCGCTTCCTGATGGGCAAGGATCCGAACGGCGTCGCCGTGATCATCAACGCTGGCAGCGGCTCGGTCCAATCGCACGGCAGCGTTCATCCCGGCTTCCCCGTGTCGTCGCTGTCGCATGTTCTCCCGACGCCGCTGACCTATTAGAAAACACGTCGGATCATCGTTCGCTGGCGCTGCGGCCGTTCGACTCGTACTCCGTGCGCCTTTCACTGAACGCCACTTATCGGTCCTCTCCCTGGACCCATCCCGTGCCCATGTCGTCAGGCTGGAGGTGCTGCCCGAGCGGCGAGGCGATGAGTGCGCTCAGCGTCAGCCCGCGCTCGATTCGCCCTCCCGGCAGCGCCAGCGCTCCCGTCCCGCGATCGATCATCGGATGAGCATAGCCTCACCGTCGCTGAACGCGGGCTACGCAACCCGCGTCGCCCGCGATTGCGCCCGGTCCCCTCCTCCTGCGACACTGCGGTCCTTCGCCACGCGGGGGGCGACGATGACTTCTACGTCGAGCCGTTGCAGGACCTGGCCGCACTCGCACACCCATGGCGGCCAGTCGACTGGAAGCGGCTCCTCAACTCGGCCGACGCCTATGGCCACTTGCTGTTCGAACGCCTCCGCGAGGAGGAGGACCTGCTGTTCGCGATGGCGAGGCAGCTCCTGCCGGAAGGCACCCAGCTCGCCATCGAGGGCGAATCGCGTGCCTTCGATCGCGCGCATCAGGCCGACACGTTGACGCTCCGGCGTCTCGCGGAAACGCTGGTGACGCAGCATTGCGACGGACACCGATGAACGGGCCGGCCTGAGGCTTGCAAAAACGAGATACGGCGCTCTCTCAAGGAGGATGGCCATGACTGGTGAGGTTCATTGGCTGCCCGTTTTGGTGGTTTTGCTCGTCGCAGCGCTGCCCGCCTGGCTCTGGTTCCGCGACGCGCGCGAGGCTCGCAAGTACTTGGTCGAGCACGGCTGCGTTCGCTGCCGCGAGCAAGGCAACTCCCTGGTGCAGTGTACCGTCGTACGCGACCCCAAGACGCGCAAGCCCATGGGCATCCGCACCTGCACCGCCCACCGCAACATCGAGGACGTGCGCTGCGCGAAGTCGTGCCTCAAGTCCTTCGAGCCCACCGCCGGCCCGCGTGCCTAAAGAGAATCGCCTCGGTCCCGGACGAGGCCGACATTGAATTCATCGGCACCCGGCGCGATGTCGAGACAAGCTTCGGCGAGCGCTGAGCCGGAGTTGGAGCTGCGCCGCCCGGGGTTTGAAGGTGAAGCGGATGGTGGGTGATCTGGCGCTTGCGAACTCGCGAGCTGTGTTGATCGCAAGTTGTCGGGACCAACCCTCCGGACCCAAGCTGCCCGCAATGCTTGCGCTCATTGCGCTGGGGGGCCGCAGAAGTTGCCGCTCGGGCTCCTGCAAGGCACTCATTCTAGCCCGATCCGCAACATTGCGCGGGGGTGCGCAATTTGCAGGCAAGTGCCTTTGAAACTTCCAGCGAAGCACCGCTCCGCCCGTGCAGCGCGCCAAGTCGCCGATTCATGCAGCGAGAGGAGGACCGGATGTCGTCATGCCCCTTTGAGGGATGGAGGAGCGACGCAAAGGAGGCGGCGGATCATGTCCGCGTCGGTTTCGCCGAGAGCGGCTCCGACGGCAATCTCGCGGGGACCATGGCGAAGGATGGGGGCCCAGATCGCGTCGATTGCCTGGAACCGTGCATTGAGGATGCTCATCGCAAGCGCCGCGAGCGAGACTCGAGCGAGCCGGAGGCGGCGTTCACCGACTGAGAATGGTCGAGGCGAGCTTCGAAGACGAATATCCGGCGGTCGGCATTCCCCGCATGGACGAGGACCACGCGAAGATCGCCATGGCGTTGCGCCAGTTGATTGAGGCGGTCCGCAGCGATGACACAACCGCGGCCAAGGTTCTCGCGAGGGCCCTCATCGAACGAACCATCGAGCACTTCTTTCTCGAGAAAGGCTTAATGGAGGAGATCTCGTTCGAGTTCATCGAGCGGCACCGCCTCGCCCACCAGGACTTTCTCACGGAGGCGCAACGAGCACTGGAGGAGTTGACCGAGCGGGGTTTGACCGTCGACTGCCTCCGCTGGACTTCCGAGACGATGGCATGGTTCCGCAACCACGTGCGCACGGAGGACCTCGCCCTCGCGCGCGCGCTCATGCTCCGGTACGGTCATGTTGCGCAACTTCCCAAGTCCTGAAGTCCCCGCGGCCTCAGCCGTGGCTGATCTGATCGCCGATCATGAGTTCCTGCGGACGCTGCTCGATGGAATCCGGGATGCCGCAGGGGAAATCACCGCAAGGCATCTGTCCACGTCGCCCCTGTTGATCAGTCTGTTGGGCGAACTGAGCACCGTTCTCGGCCAGCACCTCATTCAAGAAACCACCGTCCTGATCCCGCTGATCGAGGAGAGCTCGCACCGCGCGCTCCTCGAAGAGAAATTGCGAAGGATGCATACGCAGCAGCTAAGACTGCTCGCTGCCGTCGCCCGATGGTTGGCACGGGACGTTGATGCGCAGATCCTTGCCCGCCACGCTGCTGCGCTCGGTGAGGCGGTCAGGCTCGGTCTGCATGTCGAAGAGCGCCAGGTTTTTCGAGAGTTGCCGCCGCGGCTGCATCCAAGCTGAGCACGCCATCACCAGTACCCACAAACGCTAGATCGCGAACGATCGCTCAGGTCGAGGAGCCACTCCCGGGCTTCGTTTTCATCGCGAACCCGCAGTTACGGAGCAGGCTGGGCGGTTGGACGATCGTCGCCCGTCAAGTAGTCTGTCGGACTTGGAGGCTTGCGATGAGCGAGAAGCCTGGTTTGGACGCCGATCTGCAGCTCGGCGTCGAGGAAGTGGATCGCGAACACGGTCTGCAGGTGGCGCTCATCGATGAGCTCGAAAGGGCCGGCTCGGAGGCCGAGTCTGCTAGCATCGCGCAGCGGCTCCACGACACCACCGAAGCGCACTTCATCGGCGAGGAGCTGTTGATGCGGCAGCACTCCTACCCGCTCTACCACGCCCACGTTGAAGAGCACGGCAAGTTGCTGGCGCAGCTCGCCGCGCTGCGGGAGCGGCACGGGAAGAGCGAGAGCGGCTGGCGAGCCGAGCTGCGTGAGTGGTTGCAAGGGCACATCCGCGGGCCCGATCGGGATTTCACGCTCTTCGCGAAGTCCGCCGGCTCGGCTACGAACGCGACGCGAGGCTAAAGCCTTGCGATTGGACCGGCACGGCTCGATCGCCCGAATGACGTACTCGGTGCGAAAGCGCTAATCCGAATCGATGAACAGACTCTTGCGTCGGCGGCGGTGTCGACACTACTTCTGACCTTGCGCCGCCTTCGCCTTTCGGAATCCAGCCAGCCGGCCTGGAGGCAATTCGTGGCATCGCCGAGCGGGCTTGCTAGATTCGTAGAGTTAGGGCCCACTCCGCTGGGCGAGACGATGCACTGGTCGACGATCGTAGTGCTGGTGATCTTGGGCTAAGAATCACGGGGTCGGCG
>Ga0335081_10003032_pt1 | contig 26378 bp, 22 predicted proteins | sample Lox_Sample_35_FD_206713 | JGI IMG/M metagenome (GOLD analysis project Ga0335081, IMG submission 206713) | Soil microbial communities from Loxahatchee National Wildlife Refuge, Florida, United States - Lox_Sample_3.5 | ecosystem: Environmental > Terrestrial > Soil > Wetlands | place: USA...
ACAGGCAAAGGGGGCAACCCAATCGTGGCGCACCCCCAGTCAGGAATTTCAGCGACACCGGCATTCCCTTGGGCTCATTCGCGGGGGCTTTCTGAATTCAGCCGAAAAGGCCAGCTATGAACTCGCGTGGAACACACGCCTGAATTCCCCGATTCTTTGGAGACTGTGCTGACAGGTACTGAACCATATGATGCGAGCGAGCCGCAGTTTGCCGCCGGCCCCGGGCCTGCATCGCCGAAGCCGCACTTTGAGATCGAATCCGAGAAAGAATCTACTGCCCACGCGGTGATGGGCGCGACGCAAGAACCTCCCGCGTGCCAGACGACTAACCCGGCGGCTTCGGCCGGTTCTCCGCAACATGAAAGCGACTCGCTCGCACGCCAAAGCGAGGCGATGGGCACGGATTCTGCTGGCTCGGCCATTTCCGCCGGCAATTCTGAGACGGAATCATCTGAAGACGACTCGTGGCGCGGCGAGGTCACCGCCCGAGTAAAGCAGTATCGGGCGCGGCGGCGTCCGCAAGCGCCGCGTTATCCTTCATTGCAATTGAAATTCCAATTGCCTCCGCCGCAGCGTGAACGACAAAAGCAAATCGCATCTCCGTCTGCTTTTCCGCTGGCTGCCCAACCGGCGCCCCCTGAAACCGTCACAAGTCCGCATCGAGAAATGGATATTGCGCCTTCACCCACGCCAATACAGGTAGTTCCTGACGGCCCCGCCAGAATCATCGAATTTCCACGCTCCTTTCATCCCCCCAGCCCGGACGAGGAGTTGGCGGAACCTGTGGTCTTCACCCGCCCCCGCATTCTGGAGGTGCCCGAAGTCGCTCCGGCCGCGCCCGCATTGGGCGGCGTGATGATCGAACCGGCCCAGGAGCCGGAACGCAAAAGGATTCCCGGCATTGAATTGCCGCTGCAGCCGGCGTTGCCTGGGCCGCGCTTCGCCGCGGCGGCCATTGACCTTGTAATTGTGCTGGCAGGCGTGGCAGGATTTCTGGAAATCCTCTTCCGCTTAAGCGGCTCTCTGCCGCCAATCCGGCAAACCATAATTCTGACTGCGGCAGCGGCAGCAATTCTGTGGGCAGCGTATCAGTTTCTTCTGCTTGTGTTCAGCGGCACCACGGTTGGATTAAGAATTGTTCATCTCGATCTGCGCCGGTTTGATGACAGCCCCGTTCCGCGTGGCACCCGCCGCTGGCGGGCCCTGGCATCGTTTTTGTCCGTAGCGGCGCTCGGGCTTGGCTACGCCTGGTGTTTTCTCGATGAAGACCAGCTGTGCTGGCACGACCGCATTACCGGCACTTATCTGGCCCCTTCCGGTTCTTACCGCGCCCAGAGCGGCGACGCCGGCAATGAATCACCTTGAAATTCTCATTCCGGCATCCCTTATATCTAGAAAATCCTTGATCAACGACCGGGACATCGCCGGTGCGCTATGCTAAATTCTTAAGCTTCGCCCCGGTCCATGTCCACATCTGCCCCCACCCCCAAGCGTCCAGTCGTCAGCGTCTTTGTCGCCACCACGGTAATGCTGAGTTTTATCTCGTTCTGGCGTGCCGCTGCCATCGTACTTGCCGACCTGGCTTCTTCCGCTTATTACGCCGGCGGCGACGCGGAAAAGGTCATTGGCAAAAGCGCTCCCTGGTTCATTCTGGCGGTCATGTTGTTCAGTTACGCCGTCCGCGCCCTTTACATTGAATCCAGCAGCATGTTCGTTCGCGGCGGCGTGTACCGCGTGGTCAAAGAAGCCATGGGCGGCACGCTGGCCAAGTTTTCCGTCTCTGCTCTGCTTTTTGATTATGTTCTGACCGGTCCCATCAGCGCCGTTTCCGCGGGCCAATATCTGGCCGGCTTCATCGAAGACATCGGCCGCTATCTTCATCATCCGCTGGTTTTTTCTGAGGACCACTTCTCGGCGGTGTTTGCGATTGCAGTCGTCAGCTATTTCTGGTGGAAAAATATTCAGGGTATCCACGAGTCGAGTGAGAAAGCGCTGCAGATCATGATCATCACCACTGTCATGGTGGTGATTTTGATTATCTGGTGTACCATCACCGTGCTGCGCTCCCCGGTCGAGCTTCCCCCGAACCCGTTCCATCCGGGAGTGGTGAAGCTCACCAAAGAATCTCTGGGCTGGTTGTATGGCAGCTGGGTCAGCCGCCTCACTTGGATCATCATGTTTGTCGGCTTCGGCCACTCCGTGCTCGCCATGAGCGGCGAAGAGACCCTGGCCCAGGTGAATCGCGAAATTGAACATCCCAAGCTCAAGAACCTGGAAAAAACCGGATTGGTGATCTTCATTTACAGCCTGCTTTTCACCTCACTGGTTTCGTTTTTTGCGGTGATGATCATTCCGGACCACGTCCGGCACGACTATTTCGCCAACCTGATCGGCGGCATCGCCATGTATCTGGTGGGTCCGACGTCGCTGAAATTACTGTTCCACGGCTTTGTCGTGCTGGTGGGAGTTCTGATCCTGGCGGGCGCGCAGAACACCTCGATCGTCGGCGCCAATGGCGTGCTGAACCGGGTGGCCGAAGACGGCGTGCTCACCTCCTGGTTTCAAAAGCCGCAAAGTAGGTTCGGAACCAGCTACCGGATCATAAACCTGATTGTCGGATTGCAACTGTTGACCATCATCGCCAGCAAAGGGAACGTGTACGTGCTGGCCGGCCTGTACGCCTTCGGCGTGATCTGGAGTTTCACTCTGAAATCGCTGGCCGTGCTCGTGCTTCGTTACACCGAGCCGGCGAACCGCGAATGGAAGGTTCCCGGAAACCTCCACATCGCGGGGCGGGAACTTCCCTTAGGCTTGATCGTGATCTCCGCGGTCCTCTTCATGACCGCAATGGTGAACCTGCTCACGAAATCGGAAGCCACGATCGCCGGCGTCACTTTCAGCTGCGTGTTTTTTGCCATCTTCACCTACTCTGAACGCCGCGTGATCAGGGAACGGCATGGAAAGCCGGAAATGCTTGATCAATTTCGTGTTTACGGCAACCAGGAACTGGGTAGCGGCGCGCTGGGTGTTCGTCCCGGAAATATCGTCGTGGCGGTGCGCGACCCCCGCAATCTTTACTATTTGCGCGAGGTTCTGCGCCACGTTGATACCACTCGCCAGGACGTCGTAGTCATGACCGCCCGCCTGTATCATCGCGAGCATTCTTTCAGTGGCAGCTCCGTGCTGGATGCGACGGAGATTTTTGACCACTACGAGCAGGAGCTGTTTACGACTGTCGTGGCAGTCGCGGAAAAAGAAGGCAGGCCGGTATCGCTCCTGGTGGTTCCAGCGAGCAACGTCTTTGATGGCATCGTGGCTACCGCTCAGCGCCTCGATTCCAGCCGCATCGTGTGCGGGCTTTCCAACAAGCTCACCACCGACGAGCAAGCCAAGCTGACCGGCGACGCCTGGGAGCGGCTGCCCGATCCCAAGCCCCGCATCACCATGGAAATCCACGCTCCCGATGGCTCGGTACATGAATATCCACTCGGCCCGCACACCCCGCGTCTACGGGCGCAGGACGTGGACCTCATGCACCGCTTGTGGCTCGATATCACTTCCGATCCCAAATTCGCCGGCCTGCACCACTACCACGTCGTCGCGCTTGCGCTCGAAGAATTGCAGCGCGAATTGACGACCGAACAACGGACCGAGCTTCTTAGCAAGTTGACGGACGAAATGCACAAGCGATCCGGCGAAAACAATACCTAGAAAATTCCCCTTCTGTTGCTCTGCGCTCTTCGCTCTCGCTGCGGTGAATTCTTCCCGTCATCGGTACCCTCGGTCTCCGCCGGCGGCCGATCCTGGTTTCTCTCTCCTGTTAACATCGTTCCGTGGCTATGAATCCATCGGTCCGCGTGCGTTTTGCCCCTTCGCCAACTGGACATCTCCATGTCGGTAACGCCCGCACCGCGCTCTTCAACTGGCTGTACGCCCGCCGGCACAGCGGCGCCATGGTCCTGCGCATCGAGGACACCGATCTCGACCGCAGCGAAGCTCGCTATGAAGACATTCTGATTGCCGATCTGAAGTGGCTGGGCCTTGATTGGGACGAAGGCCCCGACGTGGGCGGCCCGCACGCTCCCTACCGCCAGTCCGACCGCCTGGAGATTTATCGCGAGCACGCTGAGCGCCTGCTCGATGCCGGCAAAGCCTATCTCTGCTTCTGCACTGAGAAAGACCTGCAGAGAGAGCGTGAGCGCGCGCTGACCGAGCATCGTGCTCCCATCTATTCCGGCAAGTGCCGGACGATTGACGCGGCCGAGGCGAAACGCCGCCGCAATGCCGGCGAGCTCTGCGCCATCCGGCTGCATATTCCAGAACATCCCATCCGCTTTCACGACGTCGTGCATGGCGCAGTCGAGTTTTCGAATGAAGTCGTAAGCGACCCCATTATCCTGCGCTCGAACGGCATGCCGGTTTACAACTACGTCGCGGTGATTGATGACGCGCTCATGAAGATCACGCACGTCATTCGCGGCGACGATCATCTTTCGAATACTCCCAAGCAGGTCGCTCTCTACGAGGCGCTGAACTGGCCGGTGCCGGAGTTCGCGCATCTTTCGACGATCCTGGGTGGCGATCGCGAGCGGCTTTCCAAGCGCCACGGTGCCACCTCTATCGCCAATTTTCGCGATATGGGAGTGCTGCCCGAGGCTCTGATGAACTACCTGGCGCTTCTGGGCTGGGCGCCGTCCGGCGGAACACGCGAGATTTTCAGCCGCGAGGAACTGGTGAAGGAGTTTTCGCTGGAGCGGGTTACGCCTTCGCCGGCCGTCTTCGACATGGAGAAGATGTATTGGCTGAATCGTCACTACTTGACTGCGGCGCTCAAACAGAATCCGGAGTCGCTCGTGGATCTGGCTTCGTCTTTTCTCCATCGAGCCGGATTACTCGATAGTTCTTCACCGCAGCTCGCCGATCAGCGAAAATTTACCCAGGATTTGATCGTTCTCTTTGTTCCTGGCGTGGATCGCCTTGATCAACTCCCCGACCACGCGACAGTTGTTTTTCGCTACGACCCGGCCGCCGCGCTCACTGCGCCAGACAATACTGAAGTCTTGGCTCTGCCCAACGCCAGCGCAGTGATTGCCCGTTTTACGGTCAAAATTCTGGCCGATGAATCCGCCAAATCGGCGCATCTGACGTCCGAGCGCTTCAAGCAGATCATCAACGAAGTGAAAGCTGAAACTGGCGCTAAGGGCAAAGAATTGTTTCACCCGATTCGAATCGTGATCACCGGCTCGCACTCCGGCCCTGAATTCGACAAGCTGATTCCCATCCTTGAAGAAGGCAGCCGTCTGAATTTGGCGCAACCTGTGCTCAGCGTCTATGAGCGCGTCGTGGAATTTGGGAAAGTATTCGGCAAGTAAATCCGCCCCGATCACTCTGATTGTCATGCCGGCAGCGTCGAAGCATCCCGATGCTCTCGTGTCGGCTCGGGTGAAGCGCAAACAATCCGATCTCACCCCTTCAAAATTCCTTCCAGCGCTCCCCGCAACTCAGGATGCTGAAACCGGTATCCCGAGCCCAGCAACTTGCCTGCTTCAACCCGCTGGCTGGCCAACAGAAGTTCTTCTCCCATTTCCCCAAAAGCCAGCCGGACCGGGAATGCGGGCAGGGGAAACACCGCAGGCCGATGCAGCACACTCGCCAGAACCCTGGTGAATTCCGCATTAGTGACCGGGTTCGGCGCCACCACATTCACCGGCCCATGAAGGCCGTGATTCGCAAGAATGTGCGGTACGGCGCCGGCAATGTCAGAAACCTCAATCCAGCTCCACCACTGGCGCCCGCTTCCCACCCGGCCGCCCACGCCCATGCGGAACGGCGGCAGCATTCTTGGGAGCGCGCCGCCCGTTGGGCTCAGCACCAATCCAAAGCGCATGTGCACAGTGCGAATACCGGCATCGGAAGCGGGTTTCGCCGCCGCTTCCCACTGCCGGCAGACTTCCGCCAAAAATCCCTCGCCGCTCGCGCTTTCTTCTAGCAGGACCTCATCCCCGCGATTGCCGTAATAGCCGACCGCCGAAGCACAGATGAAAACCTCCGGCCGCTGCCGCGTCTCCGCCAGCGCCGCAGCCAGATGGCGCGTCCCATCTACACGGCTTTCGAGAATTCGCCGCTTCTTGGCCGCAGTCCAGCGGCCAACAATAGACTCGCCCGCGAGATGTACCACAGCGTCAAATCCCGCGACCGCGGCGGGCCGCAACGGTTGCGCCGGGTCCCATGCGATCTGGCCTGCGCGGGCCATGCTCCGTACCAGACGGGTGATTTTGTGCCCCTGCGCCTCGAGTGAAGGCAGCAGCGCCGCTCCAATCGGCCCCGAAACTCCGCTCACCAGAATGCGGCCCATGGCGCAATTATCTTAGTCTTTTGTCTTCTGCGTCTTTTGTCTCTTGCTCAGCGTCTCGGCTCCCTGCCGCCGCCAGCCCAACCCGCAGACCAGAACGTCAGGCGCAGCACGCCCAGACGCTATAATGAATGCGGGGTCCCGTGTTGTTCCCCGCCTCCCTGCACCCTCGCGGGCCCACCCGAAAAAATGCCCACGTTGCGCGAACAAATCGCGACCACAGCCCTCACCGTCACCAAATTTCGTGAGCTGATGCGGCGGATGCGCGAAAACCGTCCCAACGACGATCTCGAGCTGGTGCGCAAGGCCTACGAATTTTCTCAAAAATACCACGCCGGCCAGACCCGCGCCTCGGGCGAGCCTTATCTGGTGCATCCCCTCGAAGTCGCCCTCGTCCTCGCCGAGATAAAAATGGATTCCGTCTCGGTCGCCGCCGGCCTGCTGCACGATTCGGTGGAAGACACATCTATCACCATTGTTGACATCCGCAAAGAATTTGGCGAGCAGGTCGCCCACATCGTCGAGGGCGTCACCAAGATCAGCAAAATTGATTTTGCCACTCGCGAGGAACAGCAGGCTGAAAATCTCCGCAAGATGATGCTCGCCATGGTAGACGATATCCGTGTGGTGCTCATCAAGCTCGCCGATCGCCTGCACAACATGCGCACGCTCGAACATTTAGCGCCCGAGCGCCAGCACAAAATCGCACAGGAAACCCTCGACATCTATGCTCCCATCGCCCACCGCCTTGGCATGGGTAAGATTCGCGGCGAGCTGGAAGACCTCGGCTTCCGCTATCTCGATCCCGACGCCTATCAACAGCTTCAGGAAGCCGTCGAGGGTCGCCGCAAGCAGGGCGAGGCTTTTCTCGCCCGCGTGGAACAGACCCTCCGCGACAAACTCAAAGAAGCCGGCATCACCGCTCGCCTGGAAAGCCGCATCAAGCGCGTCTTCAGCATTCACAAGAAACTGCAGCGCCAGCGCATTACCGTGGACCAGGTGTACGATCTCTGCGCCCTGCGGGCGATCACGCAATCGTTGCAGGACTGCTACGCCGTGCTGGGCATCATCCATAATCTTTGGCGCCCCGTGCCCGGCCGCATTAAAGATTTCATCGCCATGCCGCGGCCTAATTTTTATCAGTCGCTGCACACTTCGGTCATCACCGAAGACGGCACGCCGTTTGAAATCCAGATTCGCACCGAGGAGATGCACAAGATCGCCGAAGAAGGCATCGCCGCGCACTGGAAATATAAAGACGGACCTGTCTCCGCGCAGGATGAGCAGAGGCTCTCCTGGCTGCGCCAGGTCGTGGAGTGGCAGCGCGACGTCTCCGATCCCGCCGAATTTCTCTCCACTCTCAAAATTGATCTCTATCCCGAAGAGGTTTACACCTTCACCCCCAAGGGCAAAGTGGTCGTGCTGCCGCGCGAATCCACGCCCATTGACTTCGCCTACACCATTCACACCGAAGTCGGCCACACCTGCGTCGGCGCCAAAGTCAACGGCCGCATGGTTCCTTTGCGCCACAAGCTGCACAGCGGCGATATCGTCGAAATCCTCACCCAGCCCGGCCATAAACCCAGCCGCGATTGGCTGGCCGTGGTGCGCTCGTCCCGCGCCCGCAACAAAATCAAGCATTGGCTTAACATTCATCAGCGCGAGCGCGCTATCGAAATTGGGCGCAAACTGATCGAAAAAGAAGCCCGCAAATATCGCATCGCCCTGAAGGAAATTCGCGATGAAGATCTTCGCGGCATCGCCTCCGAATACGGCGTGGGCCAGCCCGATGACCTGATGGCCGGAATCGGCTACGGCAAGTTCTCCGCCCGTCAGATCCTCGCCCGCCTCGCTCCCGGCGGCGCCCAGGCTCCTGCCGAGGCTGAGGAAGAAAAACCCGGCGCTATCAGCAGCGTGGTGCGGCGCGTTTTCGGTGGCGACCACAATGCCATCCGCGTCGTCGGCCAGGGCGATCTGCTCGTCTATCGCGCGCGATGTTGTAATCCCATCCGCGGAGAGACCATCGTCGGTTACGTGACCCGCGGCAAAGGCGTGGCCGTGCATTCCATCAACTGCGCCAACGTCACCAGCCTCATGTATGAGCCCGAACGCCGCATTGACGTGGAATGGGCCGGCGAAGAAGCCTCTTCCGCCTATCCCGTGAAGCTCACCGTCTTTTGCGACGACCGCTTCGGCATGTTGAAGCAGATCACTTCCGTCATCAGCGACAGCAAGACCAACATCCGCAATGTCGAAGCTCACACTTCCAATGGGCGCGGCACCATTGATGTCATTCTCGATGTTGCCGACTTGAAACACCTGGAACAGATTCTGGCTGGCGTACGCAAAATCCCCGGCGTGTATGACGTGCAGCGGCTGCAAAAAATCTAGAATCAGTTTTCAGGTCTTAGTTGGTCAGTTCTCGGTACAATCTTCCTGCTTCGAGCCGGCACAGGAACTCATAACCGAGAACTGGCAACTGGAAACTGGGAACTGCGAACTGATAACCGGAAACTGACAACCGTATGCAAGATGCCATCACAACAAAAGACGCTCCACAGGCAATCGGTCCCTATTCGCAGGCCATCCGGGCCAATGGATTTATCTTTGTTTCCGGCCAGGTGGCGATTGACCCCGCCACTCAGCAGGTCATCGCCGGGGACGTGGCGGCTCAAACCGACCGCGTGCTGAATAATCTGGCGGCAATTTTGCAGGCCGCCGGCAGCAGCCTCGAGAGAGTCGTTCGCGCGGGCGTGTTCCTGAAAGACATGAACGACTTCGCCGCCATGAACCAGGTGTATGGCAAGTACTTCCGCTCCGTGCCGCCCGCGCGCTCCACCGTCGAAGTCAGCCGCTTGCCCAAAGACGTATTGGTCGAAATTGATGTGATTGCGCTGGCCTAAACCAAGCTTATGACGAATTCCCCCATTGCATTTCTTTTCCCCGGGCAAGGCTCGCAGGCTGTCGGCATGGGCAAGGAACTCGCTGAGAAGTATGCTGCGGCGCGCCAAATCTTCGCAGAGGCCGATGATGTCCTTGGCCTTAACCTCTCGCAACTTTGCTTCGAAGGTCCTGAAGATCAGCTTCGCCTGACCGAAATCACGCAGCCTGCGATTCTCACCGTGTCCGTCGCCGCGTTCCGGGTTCTCGCCGCAGAAGGCGTGAAGCCCAGCTTCGCCGCCGGCCACAGCCTTGGCGAGTATTCCGCGCACGTTGCGGCCGGCAGCATTGCTTTCGCAGACGCGCTGCGCACCGTGCGTAACCGCGGCCGCTATATGCAGGAGGCGGTTCCCGTCGGCCTCGGCGCTATGGCGGCCATTGTCGGCCTCAACTCGTCCCAGGTGGTTGCGATTTGCCATGAATCGGCCCAGGGAGAAGTCTGCCAGCCCGCGAACCTTAACACGCCAGAGCAGATCGTGATCTCCGGGCACGCCGCCGCCGTGGAGCGTGCGACCAACCTGGCCAAAGAACGCGGCGCCAAGCGCGCGCTCCATCTGCCGGTCAGCGCACCATTCCATTGTCCGCTCATGAAGCCCGCGCAAGACCGCCTGGCGGCTGACCTCTCAGCCGTTTCTTTCCACGCTCCGGCCATTTCGGTGGTCTGCAACGTGGACGCCGTTCTGGTCACCGATGCCGTCGCAAGCCGCGACGCCTTAGTCCGGCAGATTACCGGCGCGGTTAAGTGGGATGAGTCCGTGCGTTGTCTGATTGCGCACCGCGCTGAAGCTTTCGTCGAAGTCGGCCCCGGGAAAGTGCTCTGGGGCATGATGCGCCAGATTGATCGCCACAAAACCAGCCTCTACGTCAACGACGAATCTTCGCTGCAGAAAACTCTCGAGCACTTTATCCAGCTCAGCAAGGTTGGTTGAAATTTCAGCTGAGCAGGCCGCATGCCTTGTCCGGCACGGTATGCGGAAGGCTTCCGCCGCGGTCAATACGGCGAGAAGCTCATCGTCTTGTTGGATTTTTCCACCCACACGCGAGCGTGTTCAGCGCGGTCATTCACCACCACTTCCACAACTACGCCGCTGCCTCCGCCCGACGGCGTGCCCGAAGCATAGATCTTATAGGACTTGATCAGCCCCCATTCGCCGCCCGGTCCCCAGTCGCGGTAAAAATCGTTATACGAATATTGCGAGTAGTTCTGCTGATGCTGCTTCCATTGCGGGTCGTGCATCCAGATGCCATAAGCGGCCTCGTAGTCCTGCTTCTCAAGCGCCGCAAAGAAGTGATCGGCCACACGCTCTTCCGGCCAGTAGCGCAGCGCCCATGCGCCCACCGCCAGCACGATGACCAGTGAGACGCCGGCCAGAATCCGATTCCGCGTGCGCCGCTCGTGCGCCGGGTCATATGGTTTGGCATCCAGCAGAGTCATCGTTACCTAGCATAATGTATTGCGCCGAGCAGAGAAAAGTTCCCCTCAAAAATAACTGGTTGTCCCACCCTTCGCGCCGTTCGACGGGTGGGAATCTGGCCAACGGCCAACTTCTCACAACGTCCGTTTGAACAGCGGCACCGCAATGCTCAGCGTGACCACCGCAAACAAAGTAAGATAAAGAATATCGGGCCAGATTGCGACGAACCCCGCTTCCTTCAGCAAGAGCGCCTTGAACCCGTGGACCGCATAGGTAAAGGGATCGCCGCCGGCAATGACACGCAGCCACCAGGGGAAGGCCTGAATGGGATAGATTGCGCCGCTGGGGAAAAAGAGCAGCGTGTTCAGGATGCCGAAAGTCGCCCGCGGCACGAGAGGATCCTCGACCCGCACCATCAGCAGAAACATCATGGTGTTGAAAGCGACCGAGGTCAGCAGAACCATGACCGCCAGGCCCACAATCGTCGCCGGATTGAAGATACTGCCCACCCCCGCCAGAATCGCGCCGATCACGGTGATGATCACCCCGGTCAGCACCGCTTTGATGGCCCCCGCCGCATTCAGGCCGAAAACCAGCTCTGACTTGGTGATCGGCGTGACCAGGTAGCCTTCGTGCACGCCGCGCGCTTTGTCGTCAATGTAGAGCATGCCGCCGCCGATCATTACGGAAACATACATGGCCAGCGTGATCGAGCCCGGCAGCAGATACTTCATGTACTCGATGTAGGGATAAAGCTCCACCGTCTGCAACACCGTCTGCTGCAGAATGCGCGGCTCGATCGTGGGATTGTTCAACGAGTCGGTGATCTGCGTGAGCTCGTCTTCGAGCGTCGAGCTCATGAAGTTGTCGCTGTTGTCCACCACCAGCGCGATGCGCGGCTGGTCCTGCTCATACACGCGCCGCGAATATTGCGGCGGAATAATCACCGCGCCTTGGATTTTCCCATTGCGCACATCCTGCATTGCCTGCTTTTCATTGCTGTAATACACAGGCTCGAAGGTGCGCATGTTGGCGCGCACCGAATCGAACGCTTCGCGGATTTTCAGTGCCTGCGTACCGCCATCCTGGTCCACTAGGCCAAGCTTGGCGTCGCGGATTTTTCCCCCGAAGGCATTGCCCAGCACGATGAGCTGGATCAGCGGAAAAACCATGGACACCATCATCAGCGCCGGCGAGCGGAAAAACTTCCGCATCTCGCGTTCCACAATGGCCAGCACATGATTCATGGCTGCACCCCCGGCCGCGGCGGCATGACAAAGCTGTGCGCTTTCACCAGTTCATCGCGCAGTTGCCGCCCCGTGTAGTGGACGAATACGTCGTCCAGTGTGGTGCTCTGCACAGAGAGCGATTTCACGATCACGCCGGCTTGTACGGCCGCTTCCACCAGTTCCGTGGTAGTCCGGGAGCCGTCGCCGGTCAGGATGCGGTACATCGCAGCACCTTCATGTTGCACCGAAGTCACGCCGCTCAGGCGGTGCAGGCGCTGCTCCCAATCCGGCGGGGTCTTGTCGAATTGAACTTCAACCACATTCGATCCCGGCACGCTGGCCTTGAGCGCAATCGGCGTGTCCAGCGCCACCAGCTTGCCGTGGTCCACGATGGCAATGCGGTCGCACAGCCGGTCGGCCTCGTCCATATAGTGCGTTGTGATCAGGATCGTAAGCTTGCGATGCGCCTTGATGTTGGTCAGCATCTCCCACACCGCGACGCGAGACACCGGATCGAGACCGGTCGTAGGTTCGTCGAGAAAGAAAATTCGCGGGCTGTGGACCAGCCCACGGGCAATTTCCAGTCGCCGCCGCATGCCGCCCGAAAGCGTCTTGGTTTGCGCGTCGCGCCACTTGGTCAGGTCCACCAACTCGAGCAGCTCATCAATTGCGGCTTTACGCTTTTTGGCGGGAACATCGTAGAGCTTGGCGTAGATGTTCAAGTTTTCTTCCACCGTGAGATCAAGGTCGCTGGTCAGCGCCTGCGGAATCACGCCGATCGCGCGGCGCGCGTCATCAGGGTCTCTCTCCACGTCAAATCCGGCGATGCGCGCCGTTCCCGCAGTGATGGGAATGAGCGTGGTCATCATGCGTATCAAAGTGGATTTCCCCGCGCCGTTGGGGCCCAGCAGCCCAAAAATTTCCTCTTCCTTCACGTAAAACGTGATGTCGTCCACCGCGGTGAAATCGCCGAACTTCTTTACGATGTGCTCCACTTCAATGGCATTGCCATTGCCCGCTGCGCCGCCATTCGCCTTGACCGGGGCGGCACTGGGCGTGGCTTTGACGTCCGTGGTCATGGATTCGTCTCCGCCGTCGCACTCTGGTTCGTGTGCGTGCCCTTGAGTTCGCTGGGCGAGACCAGCACTTGCGCCGTCATGCCGGGAACATAGGCACCCCGAGGATTGTCCAGCCGTATCTTGAGCACGATCGTGCGAATGTCGCGCTTGCGCCGGCTTACGTCGCGCTGCGTGGCAAAGTCCGCTTCCGCCGACTTGTAGAACACCTTGCCGGTGGTCATGGTGCCGCCGGGCAGTTCCACCCGCAGCGTGTCGCCCAACCCAATGTGATCGGAGTAGGTTTCGGGAATCGCAGCCCGCACCCAGGTGTCGCCGAAGTCCACAATGGTCACAATCGGCTGGCCAGCGGTCAGCACTTCGCCCTGGCGCGCGGCCCGCACGGAAACCGTCCCGGTGACCGGCGCATAGATTTCCGTATAGCCCAGCCGCACCTGCGCCTGCTTGTATTGCTCTTCGGCGTTCGCAAGATCGGCGCGCGTGGCTTCTACCGTGCTCTGGGCGGCGTGCGCCTGATGGGTATTGGCGATGGCCGTCTTCAGGTCGGCTTGCGCCGCGCTGACCTGTTCCTTGAGGGCCTCTACCGTCGCCTGCTGCGCCTGCAGATTGGTTTCCGCCTGCACTCGGTCCTGGTCCGATGCCACGCCCGATTTGGCCAGCGCAATGGTGCGGCGGCTGTCACTCTGCACCCGCTCCAAGGTGGCCTGCGCCTGCAGCAGCTGTGCCCGCGCTGCCTGCAGCTTGGCTTGCGCATTAGCCACGCCGCTGGTAGTCGAACCTTGCGTCGCCTGCTCCGTGGCCTCCATCTCGGCGACTTTTTCGTGCAGGCTCGCGATGTTCGCTTTGGCGGCTTGTGCCTCGGCCTGCAGTTCAGAAGGGTCGAGCTCGGCGATCAGGTCTCCCTGTTTCACCGGCGTGCCTTCATCCACAAGGAGTTTTTGCAGGCGTCCCGCCACTTGCGGGCTCACGATCACCTGGTTGGCGTCCACCGTGCCGATCAGCACCAGGTCTTTATCGCGGGGCCCTGCGATCAGGTAATAGACCAGCGCAATCAAAAACACCGCCCCGAAAATTATCAGAATTCGTTTGCGGGGATTCATCGCGATACTCCTTGGGGCTTCGGCGCTGGCCCGCGGAAAAGCGCGGCGGAAAGCAAATCGAGTATGGCGGCCCGCCGGGCAGTGAGCAATTCTGGAGAATGCGGATCGGCCCGCATCAGGATCCGCATGACCGGCGCATTGGTGAAATGAAACGTGATGATGGAAATCATGGACGGCACAAAGTGCCAGGGGTCCACCACGCGAAAGTCGCCGCTGGCCATGCCTTGCCGTAACAGCTCGGCCAGTTTGGCGAAGAGGGGCTGGAAATACTTGTGCGCCACGCGCTCCAGCACCACGGAACGGCCATGGACGGCGCGCATCATCTCCGCCTGCACAATGGGCGGGTACAGCGGATGACTGGCGATGTAGTCGAAATGAGCGCCGGCGTAGGCCAGAATCTTTTGCCGCGGCGGCAGGTCACGGGCAAAAACTCCCAGAACAGACTGGTTCAGTCCGGTGAAGACCTGGTCGAGCACGGCGCTGTACAGCGCCTCCTTGTCGCGAAAGTAGTAGTAGAGCAGGGCCTTGTTCACGTGCGCGGCGCGGGCGATTGCGTCCGTGCGGGCGCCGGCAATGCCTTCGCGGGAGAACTCTTCGACGGCGGCGCGCAGAATGGCGGCGCGGCTTTCCTCAGGTTGGCGGCGAGAGCCGAGACGGGAGTGAGAACGGCTTTTAAGCATATTTTAATTAACCGTTTAGTTATATTGTAGGGGGACAGCCGGGAAAACCGCAAGCGTAATTTTTCTCTTACGCCGTGGGGCAGCGCCGAGCAATCTCCTGTTGGCGGTGAGCACATTCCGCTGCGCAGGGCTACCTGCTCGGAATAACAGGATTGCGCGATTTTGAAATGTAGCCTGGCGCGGAATTACTTCAAAGCAAAGGCAATGATTGTTTCACCACGAATGCCGGTTACCGTTTCAGCCTCGTGAATGAGAGCAGGCTCCAGATTCTGCGGGTCGGGGTGCATCTCGCAGGCGGCGACTTCTTCATCGCTGGCGCCGTCATAGCACAGTTCGCACACGCCCAAATCGCCTTCCGACATGACCGGCGGGCCGAAGGTGCGGCACAGAATCGGCCGAAACTCATAGAGCTCGCATGTGCCCGTCGCCGGATCCAGCACCGGGCAAGGTTCGTCGGGCGCGAACTCATTCCAGCGCTGCTTTTCTTCCGCAGATTCGCCGATGATGCCGGTCTTCGGATCTCCAGGAAACTCCGGTGACAGCCGGCTGACGCAATCCCGAACTCGCGCCCGAACGCCCGCCGCGCGCTCCGGCTCGCGCGATTCGAGCTCCTCAAGACCTTGGCGCAAGCGGAGAGCGTCAAGTTGATTGATGGCGAACACCCCGACGCAACATTGCGAACAACCGGGTTTACAGGCAAGCCAGGCGGCGCTCCGCCGCGCCGAATCGGCCAGCGCCGCGTTCACGATCTGGACAAGTTGGGAGTCTCCGGGCGGCAGTGCGTTACACGGCATGCAGTAAGAATAACGCGAGTGGGAAGTGGGCTGGGATTCTGGGCAGCCGCTCGCCTGCTATTCCGCGACCCGCAAGGCGATGCTCTTGCCGCGCTCCACGCCCAGCCCGGCGATATCGCGTCGCGAAGTCTCCACCAGCCCGCGCGGACAAGCATGAGTAAGCACCCGCACCTGGTGCTGCATAGATTCGTTTTTCGCCCAGACCGCTGCCGCCGCTGAAATGGCCACGCCATTGCGTTCGAGCACGTTGGTTACGGCGCCGATCGCGCTGGGGTCGGCGACGGGAAAACGCAGATAGTAGCGGCTGAAACCGTCCGAGGCGTGCGCGTCCAGGGCCGCGTCCTGGCCCATGGAAAATCCGCCCTTGTGGCAGGCAATGTCCACCACATCCGAGAGCACCGCGCTCGCTGTGGGCAGCGAGCCGGCGCCTTTGCCGGAAAAGAGCATATCGCCTACGGCATCGCCGTGGACCAGCACCGCGTTGTTTTCGTCGCGGATGCGCGCCAGCTGGTGCGCGGCCGGCAGAAACACCGCCTGCACCCGCAGCGAAAGCGCGCCCTCGCTCGCTTCAGCGGTTGCCACGTGCTTGATCACGTAGCCAAGCTCCCAGGCGGCCTGCACATCGTCCGCCGTGATCTCGCGAATGCCTTCCACCTGGGCCGCGTCAGAGGGCACCGGCGAGTTGAACGCCAGCTCCGCCAGAATCTTCAGCTTCTGGGCCGCGTCGTGGCCGTCAATATCGAGCGTGGGATCGGCCTCGGCAAAGCCTTTGGCCTGGGCTTCGCGCAGCGCCACTTCGAAATCCACGCGCTGCTCCGTCATGCGAGTCAGGATGTAATTGCAGGTTCCGTTCAGTATGCCGTTAAGACTTTGAATGCTGTTGCCCACCAGGCCGCTGCGCAGCGCGCGAATGATGGGAATGCCGCCGCAGACGCTGGCCTCAAAACCCAGCCGCACCTGATGATTTTCTGCCGCCTGCAACAGGCTGAAACCGTCGGTGGCGAGCAGCGCCTTGTTGGCCGTGACCACATGCTTGTGATCGTTCAGGGCCTGGCGGATAAAGCTGCGCGCCGGCTCAATGCCGCCCACCAGCTCCACCACCATGTCGCAATCGTGGTTCAGCACCTGCTCAGGATCGGTGGTGAGCAGCGCGGAATCTACGCCCGGGCGGGCTTTCTCGGGGTCGCGGACCAGAATCTTGGCGATATCGAGTTCCGCACCCGAGCGCTGGCGAATTAGCGAGCGGTTGCGCGCAATCAGCTCCACCAACCCGCGGCCCACGGTGCCGCAGCCGAGCAATCCGATCTTGAGTTTGCGCGCGGTGACTGGCATGGCGGCGTTTACGCAGCCCCTCCAGCGATCGAAGGCACCAGCAGAATTTCATCGCCATCGTTGAAACTGTAGCTGGTGCCGCCGAGAAAGCGAATGTCCTCTTCGTTGACATAGACATTCAGGAAGCGGCGAATCTGTCCGGACTCGTCCCGCAGATGCGGCTTGAGATCGGGGAACTGCTGATCCAGCACGGAAAACAGCTCCGGCAGATTGGCGGCGGTACAGGTGAGCCTGGGCGTTCCTGCAGTGTGGCGGCGCAGAGCGCTGGGAATTTGTACGGTGATGGTCATGACTGGCCTTTCATGGCGTGCCGCGAAAAAAGCAAAAGCAGATTCCTTGTCGCTGCGCTCCCCGGAATGACAACATTCCAAAAGTGGCGCTTAGGCTCCAACCGCCTCGGGAATTTCGAGCGCCCGGCTCATGTAAGCCTCAAATTCCGCGAGCTTCGGCGCAATCGGCGCTTCGGTTTCGTATTCGCCGGCAATCGCGTCGGTCGTTTTCAGGCCGTTGCCGGTGATGCACAGCACGGTCGTCTCGTCGGGCTGAATACGGCCCTGGCGAACCAGCTTGCGCGCACAGCCTACGGTGACCCCGCCCGCGGTTTCGGTAAAGATGCCCTCCGTTTCCGCCAGCAACTGCATGGACTCGACCACTTCCGCATCCGAAACGTCCTCCGCCCAGCCGCCGCTCTTCGTAATGGTCTTGATCGCGTAGTGGCCGTCCGACGGATTGCCAATCGCCAGCGAGCGCGCGATTGTCGCGGGCTTCTGCGGGTCTATATCGGCATTGCCCGCTTTCACTGCAGTCGAAATGGGCGAGCATCCGGTGGCCTGCGCGCCAAAAATCCTGAACGGCTTGGGCTCGACCAGGCTGAGCTCGATCAGCTCGTCGAAAGCCTTTTTGATCTTAGTGATCAACGAGCCGCCGGCCATGGGCACGACTACGTTATCCGGCAGGCGCCAGCCCATCTGCTCGGCAATCTCATAGCCTACCGTCTTCGAGCCCTCGGCGTAATACGGCCGCAGGTTCACGTTGACGAAGCCCCAGCGGCGCTCATCGGCAATCTGCGAGCACAGGCGATTCACCTGGTCATAGCTGCCGGCGATGCGCACCAGCTTTGCGCCATAGACCTGCGTGTTCAGGATTTTGGCGGCTTCGAGATCGGCGGGAACGAAAATCCACGCCTGGAAGCCGTTGCGCGCGGCCTGCGCGGCCACGGCGTTGGCCAGGTTACCGGTCGAGGAGCAGGAGACAACCTCGAATCCGAATTCCCGCGCCTGCGCCAGCGCCACCGCCACCACGCGATCTTTGAAGCTCAGCGTGGGCAGGCAAACGGCGTCGTTTTTCACATAAAGATTTTTCGCCCGGCCCAGCCGCTCGCCCAGGTGCGGGGCGCGCAGCAGCGGCGTAAAGCCAACCGGCAAGGAGGGCTGATAATTTTCCGGCAAGGGCAACAGACTGGAATAGCGCCACATGCTGGGAGGGCCTTGCACAATGCTCTCGCGGGTGAAGCGGGAGCGGAGGGCTGCATAGTCGTAGCTGACTTCAAGGGGAGAGAAACAGTCGTCGCAGATCGAACGGGGCTGATTGCCCCAGCTTTTGCCGCATTCGCGACAGCGCAGTTCGTAGTTCATCTTGCCGCTCGTTCTGAGCGGCGGAGGGATCGGCGAGCGCCCTGAAAACCGAAAGCCCCTGTCCCGAATATGGGAACAGAGGCGAAGTGCAAAACGTCGCACCCCGAATCTCATGTTCCCCGTTTCCGGGAGAGAGTTGGCACCTGCGGTCGGGATGTATGATCCCAACCCGGTTGCCGTGGCGTCACAGGGCTCGTCCCTCAGCCACTCTGCATGAAATCTAGGGTCTGCTCCGAAGAGCAAACTGTGGAGCGATGATAGCGGAAAGGCGTTCGATCGGTCAAGACTGTAGTTCAGCGGGCAGTGTCCTAAAAAAATCGGAGCCAGTGCCTGACGTTGAACTTGGCGCAATAGTTAAACTGGATATTCTGGACGACTTTGATCAATAGGAATCGCGCTGGAGGGGTGACAGAACTGCATCCGAATCGGCTCCGGCGACCGCCAGTTTGATACCCTGTTGCTTCCCCATGAAAGCCGGGATCGTCATCAAGGCGCTGTGTCCTGTGGTGGCGATTGTTTTGTGGAATGGCTGCGCGTCGGGCGGCCCGCCGCAGCCGCCGTCGCTGGAGTTGCCGGTCCCGGTGAGCGATTTGCGGGCCGTGCGCAAAGGCGACCGCGTGTACCTGGCGTGGACCGTCCCCACCGAAACGACGGACCACGAAAACATCCGTCACCCTGGCCCGACGCGAATCTGCCGCAGTGCGGCTTCGAACCCGGAAACTTCGATTTCCGAAATCAGGATGACGCAGTGCGGAACTCCGGTAGGAACGCTTGCGGCCGGGCCGTTGCCTTCTTCTTGGGGAAAAAGAAAGACGAAGAAACACCCCGGGCCGGCGAAAACACCGAAAACCACGGCGAGCTTTGCCGATGTTTTGCCGGCGCTGCCAGGACTCAAACTGGACGACGAAGTGGCGTACGCGGTTGAGGTTTTGAACTCGCATGATAAGAGCGCCGGCCTCTCGAATCAGGTGCGGGTGCCGGCATACCCGGCGCCCGCGGCGCCGGCGGGCTTCGCGGCGACAGTCGGGGCGGGTGGGGTGCGATTTTCCTGGCAGTGCACGCCTGCGGCGAGCGCGCCGGTCGCCGGTATGCAATCTCGTTTGCGGGTCTATCGGCGAGTGGCGGGCAGCGAGAACGATGAGATCGCCGCGGAAGGTGACCTCAACGACTGCACTGGCAAACTGCTGGACCAAACCTTTGAGTGGGAGAAGACTTACGATTACCGCGCGGCCGCAGTGTTGGTTGTGTCGCGGGAGGGCAAGCCGCAACTGGAGATCGAAAGCGACGATTCCCCGAGCGTGCGCGTCTTTGCCCATGATGTTTTTCCGCCCGCCGTGCCGACTGGGCTGCAGGCGGTATTCTCGGGCGTGGGGCAACAGCCGTTCGTGGACCTGGTGTGGACGCCGGACAGCGACACCGATCTCGCGGGCTACAACGTTTATCGTCATGAGGCCGGCGCGTCTCCGGTGAAACTCAACCGCGATCTGGTGCAGGGGCCGGCCTATCGCGACAGCAACCTCGAGCCGGGGAAGCAGTATTTCTATTCGGTTTCCGCCGTAGATGTACGCGGCAATGAGAGCGCCAAGTCAGGCGAGGCTACGGAGAGAGTGCCGGAGTAGGTTTTGGTGCAGTTGCCGGTGATCAGTTGCCAGTTCTCAGAAATCAGTTCTCAGGAATTAGACGCCGGCAGTCCTGCTCGGCCTTACTGAGCACCGGGTACTGACAACTGAGCACTGAGAGCTGACAGCCGAAAGCTGCTAGATTAAGCCAATGAAATACTGCCGCTTCCAACTCAATCAACAATCGCATTACGGACTGGTAGAAGAAGTGGCGGGACGTGAGGAGATTACGCGCCTGCTGCTGACAGCGCCCGAAGGCGCGGGTGAACTGGAAGACTTGCCCAGCAAGCGAATGGACCGGCTGGCCCTGGCGGAAGCGTCGCTGCTCGAGCCGGTGCGGCCATCGAAAATTGTCTGCGTCGGTCGGAATTATCGTGAACATGCGGCTGAATTCGGCAACGAAGTTCCCGCTGAGCCTTTGCTTTTTCTCAAGCCGCCGTCTTCACTGCTGGCGCCCGGCAAAAACATTGTGCGCCCGAAAATCTCGCAGCGGGTGGACCATGAGGGCGAGCTGGGAGTGGTGATCGGCCAAATCTGCCGCAATCTCGCCGAAGACCAGGACGTTCGCCCGTACATTCTGGGCTACACCTGCGTGAACGACGTAACCGCCCGCGATCTGCAGAAAAAAGACGGCCAATGGACCCGCGGCAAGGGCTTCGACACGTTCTGTCCGGTGGGGCCGCTGGTGAGCGACGAGATTGATCCCTGGGCCGGGGTGAGCGTCGAGGTGCGCGTGAATAGGGAAATCAAGCAACAGGCCACGACCAAGGACTTCATTTTTGCGCTGGATACCGTGATTCGCCACATCGCGCAGGTGATGACGCTGCTGCCGGGCGATTTGATCGCGACTGGCACGCCGGCAGGAGTAGGGCCGCTCCTCGCCGGAGATGTGGTTGAGGTCACGGTGGGAGGAGTTGGCACGCTGCGCAACGCGGTAGTCGAGGAAGGCAGCACTTAGCACTTGGCAATTTGCATTTAGCCGTCTGCGCTCAGCATTCAGCCACAAGCACTTGGCTGTCAGGCTGTGGAAATGAACTCAAAAGGGGCAGTGATGCTCCCTAAGCATCGAATCAGGCTGAGTGCTGAATGCCGGGTGCTGAGTGCGACACGCACCAACACTGCCTCTTTCGCAATCGGCGATTACGTTCTATGCTGTGTCAGGAAGCTGGCATGTTGGCAGCGGCTTTATTTGTTTCATTCATGGCTTCATTGCATCTTTATGGCATAGTTTTGGCGGTGGCGGGCGCTGCCGCAGCCACGTTCTTCCTGCTTCGACGCAAGACCAAGGGGCCGGAGGAGCTGGAGCGGGAACGCAGGACCTGGCTCGAACAGGTCGGCCGCATCACCGACGGCACCGTCATTGACGTGCAGGAAATTCCCGGCAGTGACCATAACTACGCCACATTGCTGATCTATCACTACGATGTGGCCGGCGTCTCCTACGAATGCTCGCAGGACGTCACTTACCTGCGCCCCCTGATCAATCTGCACTCCTGCCGGCTGGGGCTGCCGACTTCGGTGCGCTACGACCCTCAAAATCCTGGCAATTCGCTGGTGGTTTCCGAGCGCTGGATGGGCTTGCGGCAGTAAGCGCTTCAGATGATGAGCACTAGCTTCCGGCGGAGAATCCGCCGCCCTGGGCCACGGTCAGGCGAAGATATTTGTGAGGATTGACGGGGATATCGTTGATGCGCACTTCGTAGTGAAGATGCGGCCCGGTGGAGCGGCCGCTGAGGCCCACGTAGCCGATGGTCTCGCCACGCCGGATGTGCTGGCCGGGCACGACCGCGAAGTTCGCGAGATGCCCGTAACGGGTGGTGATGTTGTGGCCGTGGTCAATGATGATGGCGCGGCCATATCCGCCGAGAAAATCGGCGAAGACCACAATGCCGTCGGCCGGCGCGGCCACGGCTTGTCCATACGACGACGCGATATCAATTCCGCTGTGAAATGCGCCCTCGCCGTTGAAGGGATCAATGCGTTCGCCGAATGATCCGGTCACGAGGCCTTCCACCGGCCACAGATCCGGCGTGGAGTTCGCCAACGACCATTCGGCGGTGGTGGCGTTACGCGTCATGCCGAGCGAAATGCCGGTCGTGGCGGCGCCGCTCAGGGCGGTCGTTTTCAGCGCGTAGAACTGGTCAAGAGAGGAGTTCACCTGCGCGTCGCGCAGAGTGCCCGCGCCTTCCGCGGTCAGAATGGGGTCGGACTTAAGTCCATACAGCGAGGAAACTTCACTGGCCAACGAGCCGAGAGAAGCCACCTGAATATCGCGGTCGCGGGCCACCTGCTCCAGCTGCGAATATTGGCTTCTGAGCTGCTCTTTTTCTGTGCGCAGCTCGTTGAAGTGCGAAACCTTCACCAGCATGCGCACGTACGAGCTCGCGATGCCGGTGAGACTCAAAACCACCATCGCCGCGCCCACCACAAAAACGTACAGATAGTGCATGGGAATAGGCACTTTGCGAAGCTGCCCGTCTTCACCGCGCGCGACAAACACAATGTAGAAACGCTTGGACAATTTAACTTAACCATCCGTTAGTCATTAACGACGGAACTCATTTGGGACGGCTCGCGGTTACGAGAGTCCTCGGTTCGCATTCGTCAATTCGGGATACACGCTCCCAAATGGGGATGAGACTTGAGCGTGCCCACGCCCTACCGGAACCCGTACAAGCTCCGAAGGCTCGGCAGCTGCAATCCACACAGGACGCAGCACTTAACCAGGCCAGAGGATATGATGACAGCGTGCTCACGGTAACAAACTGGATTCCCCCGTGTCAATGGCTCCCTCCCCTTAGCGTGCCATTACCGAAGGCGGGAGCCTAGGTACCGCCTCAAGGGCCGAGGGAGCTTGTTCCCGTAACTGGAATCGCACCGTCCATTGGTGTGTGAGCCACGGGCGAAGTGGCATTTGAAAACTTACAAGCAGAACCCTTTCACTGCATTTGGCTATCCCCGTGCTTGTAGGAGTATTTAGACGCGGCTCACGGCTTTTGGGCTGCCGCGACCCGCGGGATGCCCTGCAAATCCGGCCGGATTTCGCAGTGCGTCCAATCCTGTAAAAGTGGCGCGATCCGGCTGGAGATCGTGCCGCTGATTTCCAGTACAAGCCAGCCTCCCGATTTGAGCGCCAGGAGCGCTTGCGGGACGAGGCGCGCGATGACCTCAAGCCCGGTCGGGCCGGCAAAGACAGCCTGGCGCGGCTCGAACTTGCGTACTTCAAGCTGGACCTGATCTGCCTCCGACTCGCCGACGTAGGGAGGGTTCGAAACAACGAAGTCGAAGAGCGTGGTGGCAAGGTCTCCGAACAGATCGGCCTGGTGAAAATGGATTCGGCTTTCCAGGTGATGGCGGGCGGCATTGGCGCGGGCGACTTCCAGGGCTTCGGACGAGAGCTCGGTCGCATGAATTTCCGCATACGGCAGCTCTTTGGCTAAAGCCAGAGCGATGCAACCGGATCCGGTGCCGACGTCTGCGATGCGAAGAGTGCCGGTCTTCTCGCTTTCCCTTGCATCGTCTGCGCCGGAAGATGGCAAGGAGCCCGCGCGAGCCAACTCAAGCGTGGTTTCGATTATGTGCTCGGTTTCTGGCCGCGGAATAAGAACTGCCGGCGAGACGATGAGATCCATCCCCCAGAACTCCTGATGCCCAGTGATGTATTGCGCGGGAACTCCGCGCGCCCGTTCGGCGAGAGCGTTTTCGTAGCGGGCGGATTCCCGGGGAGTAAGCTGGCGCTCAGGATGGGCGTAGAGATAGGCGCGATCACAGGCCAGCGTGAACATCAGAAGCAGCTCGGCATTCATGCGCGGGGAGGGAACAGCGGCGGCGGTGAGGCGGGAAATGGCCGCGGCGAGCGCATCCTTGAGGCACACGCCGCTATTTCATCACAGTGAGCCGGTTCTGTATCCTACGCGGCTGCGTGGAACGCTAATTCGGGGGATGAATCCGCTCGATCCGACCACCTGGGATTCTCGCCTGGGCCACTGGCCGCTTTTTCTCTTCTGTGCTATTTTCCCAACGCAATAGCTCCATGCGTTTCTCGCTCAAACGAAAAGACCCCGTGGCGCCGGTCTCCGATCCTGTGCCGGCGGATGCGCCCCAGGTGAACGGGGCAGACATCGGCGCGCTTTATTACGGAGAGCGCCAGGCGGGCGACTTTTACGATTTTTTCCGGGTCAGCCCGGAGCGCATTTTGTTTGGCCTGTTTGACGCCGCCGGGCGGCTGGAGCAGGCGCGGTGCGTGCTGTGCGCGGCGCAGGAGACATTTCGCAGCCAGGGCGCGGAGCTTTTCGAAAAGCCGGAGATCAACGAAGCCGAGGCCATGACCACGCTCTGCCTCGAGCTCAACCGCTCCATCATCAAGGCTGCCGACGGAGTGCACTCCTGCCCTGCATTTGTCGGCTGCTATAACGAGCAGGTGGGGATTCTGTGCTACGCCAATGCGGGGCATATTCCCGGCCTGGTGCGGGATGGAAGCGGAGTGAGCGAATTGCCGGCCACCAGTTTTCCGCTCGGGCTGTTTTCCCATTCCACCTGCGATGCGCCGATGGCGGTGGTGCAGCCGGCCGGGGCGTTTCTTGCGGTTTCCCGGGGAATTGTCGAGGCCACGCGCAAGCGCGAGGAGTTTGGCCTGGGGCGCGTGAAATCGCAGCTTCTGCAGGACAGCTCAGCCAAAGCCAAAGAGTTGTGTGCCGCAGTGCTCGACCAGGTGCGCCAGTTCATGGGAACAGCGCCCACCCACGACGACGTCACCGCACTGGCCCTGGTCCGGGATTCCGTTCAATAGCCCAATCTATTGTTTCCTACGATGCGCCGTTTTCTGCGGCGGTGACGCCGGGGGCGCCATTTCATCCGCGGTGACGAAGATCGGTTCAATGTCGGTGGGAACTTCGCCCAGATTATCCAGAGTTTTGCGTGCGACCGGCCGCACCATGCCCAGATCGTCGAGCATCTTTTTCGCGCCGGCGTAGTCGCCTTCCGCCTCGAGGGTCAGCAATTGGTGATCGAGCGCTTCGACCGCCGACTTCACAGTTTCCATGTTGACGGCGAACCTTCCGTCGCCCGCCTGCGTGAAAGCGCCATGATCGAACAGGAAGTTGAACTGTACCGCCATGCCTTTTCCGTGGGCATCGTCAAGCCCGAAGCGAAGGGTTCGGAAGACCGACGCCAGGTAAGTCGTATAAAGCTGGCGCTGCGCCGCGCTGTCGGAGGGCAGCACACGGTCGAGGCCCATTTCTTTGGCGTGGTCCATCATGTATTGCAGGGCAAAGAGTCCGGTCACATCCGCTTTGGCTTCTTCGATGGGGCCATAAAGTTCTTTCAGTTCGGCGCGTGTCGTGGTGGAGCGGCCAGAGACGGTGATCTGGTGCGGCCCCAGTCCATGCATCAGTTCATGGGCCACAATATGGGTGAAAAACGATTCGAAGCTCACATCCACCATGGCCGATTGCGAAAGCGTGCGGCGCGCAATCGGCAGTAAGACCGTGTGGAACTTGGCTTCCTGCACGTTGCGCATCATGACGCGCTTTGCGCCTTTCTGTTGCACCACGCGCTCATCATTGGGCAGATTGTAGGCGGCGGTCTGGACGGCTACGCCGCCTTCGCCGGAGGTCAGAATTTCGTCCACTACACGGATGGGCGCCGACGCTCCCAACTTTGGATTGCGATACTGCGGATCAATCGGCAGGTGATCTTCAATTTCCTGCAAGTGTTTGGTGAAGGCGAGCAGCTTGGCGGTTTCGCTTTCATCGCGCAGGCTGACGTAGGCTTCGAAAGCGGCCTTGTAGCCGAAAAGCTCGTCTTCGTAAGTTTCGTAGGGACCAATGGTGATGTCCAGGGGCGCGTCCAAATCCATCCAGGCCAAGTCGCTCTCGTAGTAGTCATTGGAAAGAAACGCATCGGCGCGCAAGGTGAGAAATTTCTTGAGGGAGTCGTTTTCTGTCAGACTGGCGGCTTCCCGGAGCAATCCCGCGGCTTGGGTGAGATCGTCCTTGTATTCCTCGCTGTATGGCACGGTGACGAACGATTGTGCTGCCCGTGAGCTCGCATCGTTCCTCCGGATCACGGTGAAAAAGCCTTTCGCCCGGTGTTGCTCGTTTTCCGGCAGAGAGGAAACCCAGGTTTCGAACTCTTGTTTGGTCATGTCCTCGGGATAGAAATTTGCGCCCAGAGGCTTGCGCGGGGGAACGCCGGGCAGAAACGCCC
>Ga0335081_10003033_pt1 | contig 26376 bp, 31 predicted proteins | sample Lox_Sample_35_FD_206713 | JGI IMG/M metagenome (GOLD analysis project Ga0335081, IMG submission 206713) | Soil microbial communities from Loxahatchee National Wildlife Refuge, Florida, United States - Lox_Sample_3.5 | ecosystem: Environmental > Terrestrial > Soil > Wetlands | place: USA...
AATTCGTCCCGTTGTACGTGTACTACCTAACCGACCACATCCGCCGCCTCGAGTCCATTGGCGAGTTGGAACTGGCGGGTGCTTTCAGCGACTGGCGATCGCGGCTTCTTGCCGAGAAGAGCGACGCGCCAACCAAGTGATAGGCAGATGCGGGCCTTGTGAGCCCAGGCGACAAGAATCGCGGGCACACCCACCAGCGCAAGCGGTCGGCAGCGGCGGCTGAAGTGTACTTTCTCAAATCGCTAGCACCATTTGGTGAAGACGTTTTGGGGCTGGCAGGAAAAACAGCTGGGCGACGGGACGCTGATTGTGACCTCGCCTGCGGGGCGCACCTATGTCACCACACCGGGCAGCGCGCTGCTGTTTCCCAGCGTGTGCCACTCCACCGGCGGCGTCCCGGCACCAGAAGCCGACCCCCGCACGACTACTGCGCCGAGCGCACCGCCATGATGCCCAAACGGCGGCGCACCCGCGCCCACCACATCGCCACCGAACGCCGACACAACCGCGACGCTCGCCTGGTCCAGCGCGCCGAGTGCTCGACCTACGTCGGACCCGCCCCACCCCAGGCCGACGACGACCCACCACCGTTCTGACTAGATCGGTGCGGAAATTTGGCTCTGAGCAGGTCGTCGCCTAGACTCTAGGGGTTGCCTTGGGCAGACCTCGGCTGGTACGCGCAAGCGTTATCGGTCCCGCGTGCCCTTCGGCGACAAAGACCGCGCACGTCAGGTTTCTGGTGGGCCTTGCTCTTTGGAGGCTCGCCGAAATGCTCACCAAGGTGAGTTCTCCTGCCGTGTACACATGAACCAGGTCAGGAGATCGAGTGATTCAGCAGGAATCGCGGCTGAAGGTCGCCGACAACACCGGAGCCAAGGAGATCTTGTGCATCCGGGTGCTCGGCGGTTCGTCGCGACGCTACGCCGGCATTGGTGATGTCATCGTCGCCACCGTCAAGGACGCCATTCCTGGCGGCAACGTCAAACGCGGCGACATTGTCAAAGCCGTCGTGGTTCGCACCGTCAAGGAGCGCAGGCGGCCCGACGGCAGTTACATCAAGTTCGACGAGAACGCCGCGGTGATCATCAAGCCCGACAACGACCCGCGTGGGACGCGTATCTTCGGGCCGGTCGGCCGCGAACTGCGCGAGAAGCGGTTCATGAAGATCATCTCGCTGGCCCCGGAGGTGTTGTAGATGAAGGTCCACAAAGGCGACACCGTCCTGGTGATCGCGGGGAAGGACAAGGGCGCCAAAGGCAAGGTGCTGCAGGCTTACCCGGACCGTAACCGGGTGCTGGTCGAGGGCGTCAACCGGATCAAGAAGCACACCCCGATTTCGACCAACCAGCGCGGAGCCCGCTCGGGTGGAATTGTCACCCAGGAAGCGCCGATCCACGTCTCCAACGTGATGGTGGTCGACTCCGACGGCAAGCCCACCCGAATCGGCTACCGGGTAGACGAGGAGACCGGCAAGCGGGTCCGCATCTCCAAGCGCAACGGCAAGGACATCTGATGGCTACTGCAGAAAAGGTGCAGCCGCGCCTTAAAGAGCGCTACCGCAACGAGATCCGGGATTCGCTGCTCAAGCAGTTCGGCTACGGCAACGTCATGCAGATCCCGACCGTGACTAAGGTCGTCGTCAACATGGGAGTCGGCGAAGCGGCCCGGGATGCCAAGCTGATCAATGGCGCGGTCAACGACCTGGCGCTGATCACCGGGCAACGGCCTGAAGTCCGTAGGGCGCGGAAATCCATAGCGCAGTTCAAATTGCGTGAGGGCATGCCGATCGGCGTCCGGGTTACCTTGCGCGGAGACCGGATGTGGGAGTTCCTCGACCGTCTCACGTCGATCGCGCTGCCACGTATTCGTGACTTCCGCGGGCTTTCGCCCAAGCAGTTCGATGGTGCCGGCAACTACACGTTTGGGCTGGCCGAGCAGTCGGTATTCCACGAGGTCGACGTGGACAAGATCGACCGGGTCCGCGGCATGGACATCAACGTCGTCACCTCGGCGACGACCGACGACGAAGGACGAGTGCTGCTGCGGGCCCTGGGCTTTCCGTTCAAGGAGAACTGAGTATATGGCTAAGAAGGCACTGATCAACAAGGCAGCGCGGAAACCCAGGTTCGCGGTGCGCACCTACACCCGCTGCAGCAAGTGCGGCCGCCCGCGCGCGGTCTACCGCAAATTCGGACTGTGCAGGATCTGCCTGCGCGAGATGGCGCACGCGGGTGAGCTGCCCGGCGTGCAGAAGAGCAGCTGGTAACAGGCCCACAGGATTAGAAGACCATGACGATGACGGACCCCATCGCAGACTTCTTGACACGTCTGCGCAACGCCAATTCGGCGTATCACGACGAGGTGAGTTTGCCGCACTCCAAGCTCAAGGCCAACATCGCCGAGATCCTCAAGAACGAGGGGTACATCAGCGACTACCGGACCGAAGACGCACGGGTGGGCAAGTCGCTGGTCATCCAGCTCAAGTACGGGCCCAGCCGGGAGCGCAGCATTGCCGGTTTGCGCCGGGTGTCCAAGCCGGGCTTGCGGGTGTACGCGAAATCCACCAACCTACCGCGGGTGCTCGGCGGCCTGGGCGTGGCGATCATCTCGACCTCCTCAGGCCTGCTGACCGACCGTCAGGCAGCCAGACAGGGCGTGGGCGGCGAAGTCGTCGCGTACGTGTGGTAGTGGGAGAGGCAGCGTAAACAGAGATGTCGCGTATTGGTAGGCAGCCGATTCCGGTCCCCGCCGGAGTCGACGTGACGATCGATGGCCAGAACGTCTCGGTGAAGGGACCCAAGGGCACCCTGAATTTGACAGTGGCCGAGCCGATCACGGTGGCGCGCAACGAAGACGGTGCGATCTTGGTCACCCGTCCCGACGACGAGCGGCGCAATCGCTCGCTCCACGGGCTGTCGCGCACGTTGGTGTCCAATCTGGTCACCGGTGTGACGCAGGGTTACACCACCAAGATGGAGATCTTCGGTGTCGGCTACCGGGTGCAGCTCAAGGGCTCCGATCTCGAGTTTGCGCTGGGCTACAGCCATCCGGTGGTGATCGAGGCGCCCGAAGGCATCACGTTCACGGTCCAGTCACCGACGAAGTTCACGGTCTCTGGGATCGACAAGCAGAAGGTCGGCCAGATCTCGGCGAATATTCGCCGTCTGCGCCGTCCCGACCCGTACAAGGGCAAGGGCGTGCGCTACGAGGGCGAGCAGGTCCGCCGCAAAGTCGGAAAGACAGGTAAGTAGTCATGGCACAATCACAAGCTGACACCGCCGCGCGAAAGCCGGTGGGGCAGAGCGTATCCGCAACTCGGCGGGCCTCTCGGCTGCGTAGGCACGCACGACTGCGTAAGAAGATCTCGGGCACCCCGGAGCGCCCGCGGCTGGTGGTGCACCGGTCCGCGCGGCACATTCATGTGCAGCTGGTCAACGACGTCAACGGCACCACGGTGGCCGCCGCGTCATCGATCGAGGCCGATGTGCGCGGCCTGCAGGGGGACAAGAAAGCCCGCAGCGTGCGGGTGGGCCAATTGATCGCCGAGCGTGCCAAGGCCGCCGGCATCGACAGCGTGGTGTTCGACCGTGGCGGATACAGCTACGGCGGACGGATCGCGGCGCTGGCCGATGCAGCACGCGAGAACGGATTGAATTTCTGATGACCGGGATCTTGAACATGATTGGAAGGACCGCATAATGGCGGAGCAGTCGGCCGGCGGGCAAGGCGCCCCAGAAAGCCGTGACACCCGCGGTGACCGCGATAGCCGGGGCCGACGCGACAGCGGCCGTAGCCGCGACCGCGACGGGGAGAAGAGCAACTACCTGGAACGGGTCGTCGCCATCAACCGCGTCTCCAAGGTGGTCAAGGGTGGTCGGCGATTCAGCTTCACCGCACTGGTCATCGTGGGTGACGGCAACGGCATGGTCGGTGTCGGCTACGGCAAGGCCAAGGAAGTTCCGGCCGCGATCGCCAAGGGCGTAGAAGAGGCGCGCAAAGGCTTCTTCCGGGTCCCGTTGATCGGCGGCACCGTCACGCACCCGGTGCAGGGCGAGGCAGCCGCCGGCGTGGTGCTGTTGCGCCCCGCTAGCCCGGGTACCGGTGTGATCGCCGGTGGTGCGGCACGCGCGGTGCTGGAATGCGCTGGGGTGCGCGACATCCTGGCCAAGTCATTGGGCAGCGACAACGCGATCAACGTGGTGCACGCCACCGTCGCCGCACTCAAGCTCCTGCAGCGTCCCGAGGAGGTGGCCGCTCGCCGCGGACTGCCCATCGAGGACGTCGCCCCGGCCGGGATGCTGAAGGCGCGACGGGAAAGTGACGCACTGGCCAGCGCGAGCGCGGCCAGGGAGGGAACCGTATCGCCATGAGTCAGCTGAAGATCACCCAGGTGCGCAGCACGATCGGGGCGCGCTGGAAGCAGCGCGAGAGCCTGCGCACCCTGGGCCTGCGACGGATTCGCCATTCGGTGATCCGCGAGGACAACGCAGCGACCCGCGGCCTGATCGCGGTGGTGAGCCACCTCGTCGAGGTGGAGCCGGCCGACACAGGTGCAGGAGGCAATGCGAAATGACGATCAAGCTGCACGACCTACGGCCCGCACGCGGGTCGAAAACCGCCCGTACCCGAGTCGGTCGGGGTGAGGCCTCCAAGGGCAAGACCGCAGGCCGGGGTACCAAGGGCAGCAAGGCTCGCAGGCAGATCCCGGTGACCTTCGAGGGTGGGCAGATGCCGATCCACATGCGGCTGCCCAAGCTCAAGGGATTCCGCAACCGGTTCCGCACCGAATACGAGATCGTCAACGTCGGTGACATCAATCGGCTGTTCCCCGAGGGCGGCGCCATCGGCGTGGACGAGCTGGTGGCCAAGGGTGCGGTTCGCAGGAACTCGTTGGTCAAGGTGCTCGGCGACGGCAAGCTGACCGTCAAGGTCGACCTGTCCGCGCACAAGTTCAGCGGCAGCGCACGCGAGAAGATCACCGCCGCGGGCGGCTCGGCCACCGAACTGTGATCAACCCAGCTGCGGAATCACCTCTGCGGCAAGGCGTTCCATCTGCTCGCGGTTCTCGGTTACGTCGGCGCCGACGGGATTGAGCAGCAGCATCTGGGCGCCGGCATCGATCACCTCAGCAAGCCCTCGGGCGACGTCGTCGGGTGTGCCCGATACCGACACCGAATCGATGCCGGGCATTTTGCCGTAGATGCGCCGCAGCCCGGCGAGCACCCGCTCGCGGGCCCGCGCGGCCTCGTCGTCGACCATCACATAGACGCGTTTTCCGATGCTGAAGTTCGCGCGGTCCTTGTGCTGTTCGTCAAGTTCGCGGCGCACCACGCGGACGGCTCCGGCAAACGCTTCGGTCGTCGATGAGCCCGCGCCCAAAAACGAGTCACCGTGGCGCACCGCCCTGGCCAGGGCCTTGGGGGCAATGCCACCGAACCAGATCGGCGGGTGGGGTCGCTGCACCGGCTTGGGCTGGATGGGCAGGTCATCGAGGTCACGGAACCGGCCATGAAACGTCACCCTGGGTTCGTCGGACCAGGCCGCCTTCATCAGTTGCAGACCCTCGGTGAAATACGAGATGTAGGTGTCCTTCTGCACGCCGAAGGCGGCGAAGCTGCGAGAGCCTCCGCCGGACCCGACACCAATGTCCAGCCGCCCATGGCTGAGCCGGTCGACGGCGGTCGCGCCCGAGGCCAACTGAAGCGGATCATGCAAGGACGTCACCAGGACGGCGACGCCCAGGCGCAGCCGGTCGGTGCAGGCCGCGCAATACGCCAGCAGCTCCAACGGCGCCAGCAGTGGTGCTTCTCCGACGACCTGCTCGAGCACCCAGCCTCCCTCGAACCCGAGTTCCTCGGCGCGCCCAAGGAAGGAGCGCAGCCCGGGGGCGTCGAAGCTGTCGAAATCGAATTGGGGGATAGCGATCGAGAACCTCACCCGACCACCGTACGGCGTGCGGCAGGTACGCTTGGCATCCATGTTCGCCTTCCTGCCCACGATTCCCGGCTTCTTAAATTTGGGGGCCGATGTCCGTGCCCTGGCCAGCCGGGTCGATACCGCCCGCCACCACGGCGTACCCAACGGCTGCGTGCTCGAATTCGGCCTGCGCTCGGTGCCGCCGGAGACGACGGGCTTTGACCCGCTGGCGATCATCACCGGGGGTGGCCGACCGATGGCGCTGCGCGACACGGTCGCCGCGATCCACCGCGCCGCCGAGGACCCCCGGGTCGCCGGGCTGATTGCCCGCGTGCAGCTTGCGGCGTCGCCGCCGGCCGCGGTTCAGGAGCTGCGGGAGGCCATCGCGGCTTTTAGTGCCGTCAAGCCGTCACTGGCCTGGGCCGAGACCTATCCCGGCACGCTGTCCTACTACCTGGCTTCGGCGTTCGGTGAGGTCTGGATGCAGCCCTCGGGAAGCGTCGGGCTGATCGGCTTCGCGAGCAACGCCACCTTCCTGCGCGACGCGCTCGACAAGGCGGGGATCGAAGCCCAATTTGTCGCCCGTGGCGAATACAAGTCGGCGGCAAACCTTTTCACCGAGGATGGCTTCACCGACGCCCACCGCGAGGCCGTCACCCGGATGCTGGAAAGCGTGCAAGACCAGGTGTGGCAGGCGGTCGCCCAATCACGCAAGATCGATCTCGGTGCGCTCGACGCGTTGGCCGACCGGGGCCCGCTCTTGCGCGACGACGCCGTGTCGTCCGGTCTGGTCGACCGGATCGGATTCCGCGACGAAGCCTATGCCCGCATTGCGGAACTGGTTGGTGTGGAAGGTATCTCACCGGAAGACGTTGACGAGAAGGCTCCGCCTCGGCTCTACTTGACGCGCTACGCCGGTGCGGCCCGGTCACGGCTGGCGCCACCCGTGCCGTCGGTTCCCGGCCGCCGGTCCAAGCCGACGTTCGCCGTTATCACCCTCGACGGCCCGATTGTCAACGGACGTGGCGGGCCGCAATTCCTGCCGCTCGGCACCTCTACCGTCGGCGGTGACACCATCGCGGCGGCACTGCGGGAGGCCGCTGCCGACGATTCGGTATCCGCGATCGTGCTGCGGGTGGACAGTCCCGGGGGCTCGGTCACCGCGTCGGAGACCATCTGGCGCGAGGTGAAAAGGGCGCGCGAACGTGGCAAGCCGGTGGTGGTGTCGATGGGGTCGGTGGCGGCCTCCGGCGGCTACTACGTCTCGATGGGCGCCGACGCGATCGTGGCCAATCCGGGTACCATCACCGGTTCAATCGGTGTGATCACCGGAAAGCTGGTGGTTCGCGATCTGAAGGGCCGGCTGGGAGTTGGGTCGGATACCGTGCGCACCAACGCCAATGCCGACGCCTGGTCGATCGACGCGCCGTTCACGCCCGAGCAGCAGGCCCATCGAGAGGCCGAGGCGGACTTGTTCTACGCCGACTTCGTGGAACGGGTCGCTCAATGCCGCAACTTGAGCACCGAAGCCGTGGATCTCGTTGCCCGAGGGCGGGTCTGGACCGGCGCCGATGCGCTGGCGCGTGGCCTGGTCGACGAACTCGGCGGGTTTGCAACCGCGGTGCGCCGAGCCAAAGTCCTGGCCGGCCTGGACGGGGACACCGAAGTCCGCATCGTCAGCTACCCGGGTTCCTCTCTGCTGGACATGGTGCGACCCCGAGCCTCGTCGCAACCGGCCGCCGCGTCGCTGCCGGCTGCGCTGGGCGTGCTGGTTGGCCGCTCGATTGCCGGGATCCTGGAAAACGTCGAGCAGACGTTCAGTGGTGCCAGCGTGCTGTGGCTGGGGAAGTCGCGGCTCTAACCGCCTAGCCGGTAAGCCTGCCGCTGATGAAAATGATTTCACCGAGCGGGTCATCGTCTCCGGGTGCGGGGACGTCCATGCCCTGGCGCTCGAACAGTTCCGTCCGGGTCACGCCCTCGACGCCCCAGCCCTTGGTCGTCAGATAGTCGACGACGTGGTTGCGTTCGCCGGCATACACCAGCGACGCCATGTCGATGTCCACGCCGTGGTCGCGGAACGGACCGGACATCTCCCGTACCCGGTCGGCGTCGAAATCCACTATGCCGGACACGAATTCGGTGGCGATCGTGCTCCCGGGCACGCTGAGCGCGGTGATGTCGTCGAACAACCGGTCTTGGGCCTCCGGCGGCAGGTAGATCAGCAGACCTTCGGCCAACCACGCGGTCGGTGCCGTCGTGTCCAGTCCGGCCGATTGCAGCGCGGCCGGCCACTCCGCGCGCAGATCGATGGCGATGGTGCGCCGCGTGGTGGTGGGTTGGGCGCCGATACCAGCCAACCGCGACCATGGTTGCGGTCGCGCCCACGCTGGACGCCAGATCCCAGTTATCGTCATGAGCGCGTGGCACCACGCCACCCTATCTAAGGCCCTATCTAAGGGTGGCCGCCACGTAACTCATGTCGCCGAAGGCGGCCGTCATCTCGTTTTCGGGAAACTCGAACCCATTGTGCGCGTACATCTCCCTGGCGGTCCGGGCAGTCACATCCCAGCCATGGGTGGTCAGGTACTCGATGACGGTACTGCGCTCGCCGTGGTAGACCAAGTCAGAGATATTGACGTCGAGTCCAAGGCGACGCCAGCGCTCGGCGAACCGTTGTGCGCGTTCGGTGGAGAAGCCTTGGGGGTCCGGGAAATGTTCGGTGGCAACTCGGCTGCCAGGGGTGCTGAGCGCGGCGATGCTATCGAACAGTCGATCCTGAGCTTCGGGCGGCAGATAAAGCAACAAGCCCTCGGCAATCCACGCGGTCGGTTGATTCACGTCAAAACCGTCCTGTCGCAACGCGGTCGGCCAGTCATCACGCAGATCGATGCCGATCGGTCGCCGGTCGGCGGTGGGAGAGGCGCCCAGCTCGGCCAGCGTGCGCGTCTTGAAGTCGATCACCTGTGGCTGGTCGAGCTCATAGACCACCATGCCCTGAGGCCAGTCCAGCCGGTACGCCCTGGTGTCCAGGCCGGAGGCCAAGATCACCGCCTGACGGATGCCCGCGTCGGTGGCCCCGGCAGACCCCGTGAAGAAGTCATCGAAAAACCTGGTGCGCACCGCAATCTGCTCGTTCAACACCTCACGGCTCAGCAGCGGATCATCCTCGACCGTGATCTCTCCGTCGATCACTCGGATGAACGGCTCCAGGCCGACCGCTCGCACCAGCGGGTCAGCCAGTGGGTCTTTGAGCAACGCATCGGGCCCTTGCGATGCCAGCGCGCGGGATACCGCTACCATGGTCGCCGTCGCTCCCACGCTGGATCCCGGACCCCAGCTGTCGCCGTCAGTTCGTCCCGTCTCGGCAGTCATCGAAGATAGCCCCTATCCGGCGTTCTTGTTGAGGGTGCCGCTGACATAGAGCAAGTCGGCCATCCGGACGTCGTCGTCCTCAATGGGCGGAAGTCCGTTGGCGGCGAAGAGGTCCCGGACACTGATGCTGGACAGCTGCCAACCATGGCCGGACAGGTAGGGTGCCGCTTCGTTGCGGTCGCCGAAGTACACGAGCCCGGCCATGTCGAGATCGAAGCCGTGAGCACGCCACCGCTCGGAGATGCTTTGCATGCGTTGCTTCATTCTCTCCTCGTCGCCGTGCTCGGGATTGCGCGCGCTTTCGGTGGCGAACCGGCTGCCCGGCGCGCTGAGCGCGGTAACGGTGTCCAGCAAGCGGTCCTGCGCCTCCGGCGGCAGGTAGCCGAGCAGGCCTTCGGCGCTCCACGCGGTCGGCTGCGCCGGGTCGAATCCGGCGGCGCGCAGCGCGGCAGCCCAGTCGTCACGCAGATCGATGGCCACCACCCGCCGATAGGCGGCGGGTATGGCGCCCAACTCGGCGAGCGTGCGGGATTTGAATTCGACGACCCGCGGCTGGTCGACCTCGTAGACCACCGTGCCGGCGGGCCACGGTAACCGGTACGCGCGGGAATCCAATCCCGAGGCCAAGATCACAACCTGCTTGATGCCCGCCTTCGTCGCGTCCAGGAAGAACTCGTCGAAGAACTTGGTGCGCACCGCCATGTTGTCGGCCATGCGGGACATGGCTCCGGTGGACCCGGTCGCGCCGTCCTGAACGTCGGCGACATCGTTTAAGTCGTTTGGGTTCACTTCGCCGGTTGCCAGCCGGGTGAGGAGGTCCACACCAACCGCCCTGACCAGCGGCTCGGCGTAAGGATCGTCGATCAGCGGACGGTCGGCACGGGTCGCCACTGCGCGGGCCGCCGCCACCATCGTCGCGGTCGCCCCAACGCCGGATGCCAGGTCCCAGGTGTCTCCCTCATGCCTAGAGCCGGTGAAAGTCATGTCTTGCCCCCTATCGGACTTTCGTCGATACTCAGCTAATACTTAGCTAGTATAACAAGCATCCACCACTGTACGCCGTCGCCGGTTCACGGCAACCTTGACTCATGGCGTACGCCGCGGCCGGCAAGCGGGTGCTCATCACGGGTGCCTCGTCGGGGCTGGGGGCGGCCCTGGCCCGGCAATTGGCCGCGAGGCAGGCGGTGGTGGGGCTGATCGCCCGTCGGCGCGATCGCCTGGCCGAGGTGCTGGCCGACTGTCAGCGGACCTCGCCGGCTTCGGCAATGTGGGCAGCCGACCTGGCCGACGCGTCGGCGGCCGGCGAGCTGGCGCTGCACGCGTGGGATGTGCTCGGCGGCATCGACGTGCTGGTCAACAACGCCGCAATCCCGAAGCGCCGGCCCGGATGGCGCCGCGATGAAGGCGCTTGTCTATGGCGTGCCACCGGAACCTTTCGAGGTCCCCGAAAACGCCAACCCGCTGACGCAGAACTTGGCCCACACCCCGACCGCCCTTCGCGAAGTGCCGGATCCGCAATTGCCGCATCAGGATTGGGTGATCACCCGGCCGCGGCTGACCGGCATCTGCGGCTCGGACTCCAAGCAGATCCTGATGGACTTCGGCGAGGGCGACGCCGACAACGCCATGGCCGCATTCTGTTCGTTTCCCCAAGTCATGGGCCATGAGGTCGTCGCCGACGTGGTGGCGATGGGCCCGAAGGCCCGCGGGCTTCAGGTCGGGCAGCGGGTGGTGCTCAACCCGTGGTTGTCGTGCGGGCCGCGTGGCATCGAGCCGCCTTGTCCCGCTTGCGAAAACGGTGACTACAGCCTGTGCTGGAGCTTCACCGACGGCGACATCAAGCCCGGCATCCACACCGGGGTGTCGGCCGACGTAACGGGCGGATACGCCGAATTGATGCCCGCCCACGACAGCATGCTGTTCGCCGACCCGTTTTCGGTGTCCCTGCACGCGATCACCCGCCACCCACCGCCTCGCTCGGGCCGGGTCCTGGTGTACGGGGCCGGCTCTCTGGGATTGTGCGCGGTCGCGATCCTGCGGGCGCTCTATCCGGACGTGGCGGTCGCCGTGGTGGCACGTTTCGAAGCCCAGGCAGAATTGGCCCGGCGGTTCGGCGCTGCCAAAGTGCTGGCGCACGAGCCGCGCTTGGCCGTCATCGAAGAACTGGTCGCGTGGGGCGGCGGCCGGCTGCGGCAACCGCTGGAAGGTCTGCCGATGGCCCACCCGGGGGCGGTCGAGGTCGTCTACGACACCGTCGGCAAGCCCGAGACGTTTGAAGTCGGGGTCCGGGTGCTGGCGTCCCGGGGGACGCTGCTGAAGGCCGGTGTCCATGCGCCCGGCCGGTGGGAGTGGAGCCCGCTGTACTTCAAAGAAATCAGCTGGGTGGGTTCGAACGCCTTCGGAATCGAGGAGATCGACGGGCAGCGCAAGCATGCCATCGGCCACTATCTCGATCTGGTCGCGGCTGGCCGGGTGGACTTGCGTCCCATGCTGACCCACACCTTCGGGCTGGAACAATGGCGCGACGCCTTTCTGGCGATTGCCAACCAGGGCGAGAGCGGCGCCGTCAAGGTGGCCATCGACCAGCGTTAGGCGGGGGTGGTATCCGGGCGTGTGGAGATTACCGACGAACAACATCGCGCGCTGAGCGCGATCGCCAGCGCCGCGGCGTGCGTGGGTTCTCCACGCTTGTCCAGGAAGCACTGGATGGGTATCTCGCGAATTTGAACACCGACGAGGTGGACCTGCTGCTGGGACTCGAAGGCATGCTCACCGAGTCCGATGCGCAAGAGATGCGTTCTCGCATCAACGACGTGAGAACCACATGGCGGGCCTCGTAGTCGTCGACACCGGTCTCATGATCGACTTTCTCTGCGGCACGGGCCCGGGAGCGCCGTTGGTCCGCGAGTTGATCACCAGCCATCGCCTGCGCGTCACGGCGATAACCGCGTTCGAATTACGGGTCGGCGCGGACTTCTTGGCGCGGCGCGAAGAGATCCTGCGGCTGGTGCGCTCGCGGACCTTCCCGCTCGACTCCGGTTGTGCGCTTCGCGCGGGAGAGTTGGCTGCAACGCTACGCGGAGCTGGCCAGGATATCGGCCTGGCCGACTGCCCGCAGGCGGGCATCTGCTTAAACTTCGACCTGCCTTTCGCTACGCGCAACCACAAGCACTTCAACCGGGTACCGGGTCTACGCCTGCACGACGTCGCTCCGCTGTGAAATTTGCGACGCGTTGTCGGCGTGTCGCATAGTTCACACTCGGCGTTGCTACATCGGATTAGCGCGCAAATAGCCGTAGACCATGGCGAAGTTGCGGTTCACGTCCTCGGGAATGGGCACCGGACCGCCGAGAGTACGTGCGCCCCAAACGATTTGGGCGGTGCGCTCAACCAGGGCGGTGACGTGCAGGACCTTGTCGGGTCGAGGCCCCACGGTCACCAGGCCATGGTTGGCGATCAGGGCGGCGGCCCGGCCCTGGAGCGCCTTGACCGCGTTGAGGCCGACCTCAGGTGTGCCGGACGCGGCATAATCTGTGCACCGAACGTCGCCGCCGCAGTAGACCGCGAACTCGTCGATACAGGCGGGGATAGGCTGATGCGCGATGGCGAACATGGTCGCCCACACCGGATGACTGTGAATGACGCTGCCGATGTCGTCGAACGCCTGGTAGCACGCCAGGTGCAGCTTCATTTCCGACGACGGCGATCGACCGTCTTTGGCTTGCAGCACAGCGCCGCCCGGGTCGACCAGTACGAGGTCGTCGAGTTCCATGTCGCGATAGTCGACGGACGACGGCGTGACGACGATGTTGCCGTCGGAGCGCCGCGCCGAGATGTTGCCGGCGGTTCCCTCGACCAGGCCCCGGCGCAGCATGTCCTTGGCTGCCGCCAGCACAGCGGTTTCCGGGTTGTCAACGAATTTCATGAGGCCAACACCTCCGGGTTGACGATGTGGGCGGGCGTCTTGCCGGAGAGCAGCGCTTCCAGGTCGTCGGCCACCATCTGCGCCTGCCGAGCTTCAGTGTTCCACGTGGCGCCGCCGATGTGCGGGGTCAGGACGACGTTGGGCATACCCACCAGCGGGTGATCGGTCGGCAGCCATTCGCCGGCGAAGTGGTCCAGGCCGGCGGCGGCCACCTTGCCGGCGCGAAGTGCGTCAACGAGCGCGTCGGTGTCGTGCAGCTGGGCCCGGGCGGTATTGAGAAAGACCACGCCGTCGCGCATGGCCGCGAACTCCCTCGCGCCGATCATCCCGACGGTGTCGTCGGTGACCGGTGCATGCAGGGACACGATGTCAGCCTCGCCCAGCAGCTCGTCGAGGCTGTGCCGGGCCTCGTCGTTGTACGGGTCGTGGGCAATGACCCGCAGGCCCAGCCCGGACAGCCGCCACCGCAACGCAGTGCCGACGGCACCTAGGCCCACCAGCCCGGCGGTGAGCCCGGCGATCTCGGCGCCACGGAACCGCTGATAGGGGATGCTGCCGTCGCGAAATATGTTGCCGCTGCGGACATCTGCGTCTGCGGTCAGCAGGTGACGGGTCGCGGCCAGCAGTAGGGCCACTGTCATCTCGGCGACCGCGTCGGCGTTGCGGGCCGGGGTGTTCAGCACCGGGACACCGGCCGCGGTGGCTCCCGGGATGTCGACGTTGTTGGGGTCCCCGCGGGTGGACGCGATCGCGCGCAATCTCAGGTCGAATACCGGGCCGCGCACCGAGTCGCTTTCCACCAGAACAACATCGGCGGCTTCGGAAGCGATCCGGTCGGCCAGCTGCTCGGCGCTGTAGATCCGCAGCGGGGTCTGATCGATCCACGGGTCGTATACCACGTCGGCCAGCTGCCGGAGCTTGGCGAACCCCGGTCCACGCAGCGGGGCAGTCACCAGGGCGCGCGGTCTGGACGTCACGAATGCCAATGCTGGCGTACGGTGACGCCCGTGTCACGTGAAGACGTCACCATCGGCATCGACGTCGGCAGCACCGCGGTCAAAGCGGTAGCCGCCGACGCCGACGGCCGCGTGACGGCGCGGGTGCGGATTCCGCATGAGCTGCGGGTGCCGGCCCCAGACCGGCTCGAGCACGACGCCGACGAGGCGTGGCGGCGGGGCCCATTGGCGGCCCTGGACCAGCTGGCCCCCGGGCCCAACGTCCGGGCGGTGGCCGTCTCGGCGATAGTGCCGTCGCTGACCGCCGTCGACTCCGCGGGCAGGCCGATCACACCGGGACTGCTGTACGGCGACGCAAGGGGCCGGGTGCCGGGCGCCCTCAAACAACCGCTTCCGGCGCTGGGCGAGACCGCCGAGTTTCTGCGCTGGACGGTCGCGCAGGCGCCCGACGCGGCCGGGTGCTGGCCGGCAGCGGCGGTGGCTAACCACGCTCTGGCGGGCGAGGCGGTGATCGACTTCGCCACTGCCGCCACCGCCTTTCCCTTGTTCGACGGGACTGGTTGGAACCCGGCGGCATGCGCCGACTGCGGCGCGACCGTCGGGCACATGCCGCAGGTGGAGACAATCGGCGCGGCCGCCGGGCAGGTGCATCAGACCGGGGCCGTATTGGCAGTCGGCGCCGTCGACGCCCTGTGTGAACAGATCGTGGCCGGCGCCGACCACGACGGCGACGTGCTGGTGCTGTGTGGCACCACTCTGATCGTATGGACGACCATCGGCGAGGCCCGGCAGGTGCCCGGCCTGTGGACCATTCCGCACACCGCCGCCGGTAAGAGCCAGATTGGCGGAGCCAGCAATGCCGGCGGTTTGTTCCTCGGCTGGGTGGATCGCGTTGTGAGACCGGGTGACCCGGCTGGCGATCTTCAAAAGGTCGATCCGCGCCGGGTACCGGTGTGGTCGCCCTACATACGCGGGGAGCGCACGCCGTTCTACGACCCGGATCGTCGGGCCGTGCTCGACGCCCTCGATCTGACCCATGACGCGGCCGCACTGCGCAGAGCCGCCTACGAGGCGTCGGGCTTCGTGGTCCGTCAGCTCATCGAGCTGAGCGGGGCTTCGGTGTCGCGCATCGTGGCCGCGGGTGGCGGCACCCGGGTGCGGCTGTGGATGCAGGCCATCGCCGACGCCACCGGGCGGCCGGTGGAGGTGTCCGGGGTGGCCGAGGGAGCGGCACTGGGAGCGGCTTTCCTCGGTCGCATCGCAGCCGGTTTGGAAACGTCGATCGCCGACGCCGCCAGGTGGGTTTCCACGGCGTGCATCGTCGAGCCCGACCCCGCCTGGACGGCTGCGATCGAGAACCGCTACCAACGGTTCCTGGAGCTGGGAAACCGAAGATCTAGCGCGATAGCTCCGGTGGCGTTCTAGGCTTGTGCAATGGCGACCGACCACGACCGCAAAGCCGCCCGTCGAGAGATCGCGGACACCCTGTTGAAGGCTCTCGAACGCCGGCACGAAGTACTTGACCTCATGGTGGAGGCCGAGAACAAGGTGGCCGCGGTCGAGGCGATCGTCGCTTTGCTCGACACATCCCACGCAGCCGCCGAAGCGGTGATGGGCATGTCGTTTAATCAGCTCACCAGCGATTCGCGCAAGAAGATCCTCGCCGAACTCGAGGACCTGAACAAACAGCTGAGCTTCACCCTCAAAGAGCGTCCGGCCAGCTCGGGTGAGACCCTCGAACTCCGGCCCTTTTCTGCCGAGGAGGACCGCGACATCTTCGCCGCCCGCACCCAGGACATGGGCGCTGCCGGCGATGGATCTGGCGGACCGGCCGGCAACCTCGACGACGAGATCCGTGCCGGGCTGGCACGCGTCGACGACGAGGAGGCCGCATGGTTTGTGGCCGTCGATTCGGGGCAGAAGGTCGGCATGGTGTTCGGCGAACTGGTCCACGGTGAGGTGGACGTGTGGGTCTGGATTCACCCCGATTACCGCAAGAGGGGTTATGGCACCGCCGCGCTGCGCAAGTCACGCTCAGAGATGGCGTGGTCTTTCCCCGCGGTGCCGATGGTCGTCCGCGCACCGGCCGCCAAACTCCGCTGAGCTACGTCAAGATTGCGGATACGTATCTGATGTCGCCGAACGCGACCATCGACGGTTGGTCAGGAAACTCGAAACCGTTGTCGGCGTAGAGCTCTGGTGTACTGCGCACCGTCGACTGCCAGCCGCGATCGGCCAGGAAGGCCACCACGTCATTGCGGTCGCCGGGGTAGATCAAATCGGCCCAGTTGAGGTTCAGTCCCAGGCGCCGCCAGCGCTCGCTGACCTCGCGACCCCGTTTTTCGATGCGGTCGCGGATGTTCGGCACGTAGCCGGTACCCAGCCTGCTGCCGCTGGCGCTCAGCGCGGTGATGTTGTCGAACAGGCGGTCCTGTGCGTCCGGCGGCAAGTACCCGAGTAGACCTTCGGCGCTCCAGGCCGTCGGCTGGGTGGTGTCAAGTCCGCGGCTGCGCAGTGCGGCCGGCCAGTCGTCGCGCAGGTCGATCCCCACCGCCCGGCGGTCGGCGGCCGGGATTGCGCCCAGGTCCGCCAGGGTGCGGGTCTTGAACTCGATCACCTGAGGCTGGTCGATCTCGTAGAGCACGGTCCCGGCCGGCCACGGCAGCCGGTAGGCGCGGGCGTCGAGCCCCGAGGCCAGAATGGCGGCCTGGCGTATACCGGCTTCGGCGGCGTCGAGGAAGAAGGAGTCGAAGAACCGGGTGCGGACCGCCATACCTTCACTGAGCCGCTGCGGCGTGAATGCGGGATCGTCCTCGGCGACCTCGATCTCGCCGTTCATCATCCGGATGAAGGCGTCGACGCCGACGGCGTTCACCAATGGCTCGGCGAAGGGATCGTCGATGAGTGGGTTCGGGCCCTTGGACGCCAGCGCCCGCCGGGCAGCCACCGCGGTGGCGGTGGCCCCTACGCTGGACGCCAGATCCCAACTGTCGCCATCAAATCGCTTGGTGTCGGTATTTGTCATGGGCGCGTCCCTAACTGAGCGTTGCGGTAACGGTGACGATATTGCGCAGGTGGGCCAGCGCATCGTCGTCTGGGAAGACGCGGCCGTAGTCGCCGAACAAGTCCCGCCGTGGCCGGCTGGTCACCTGCCAGCCCCGAACGGTCAGGTAGTCAACGACATTGCTGCGCTCGCCGTCGAAGAACAGTCCCGACAGGTCGATGTCGCAGCCTAAATTGACCCATCGCTGGTTGAACTCCTGCGCGCGCTGCGACATCGTCGCGGCGGAGTCAGGGTGGTATTCGGTGGCCAGCAAGCTTCCCGACGCACTGAGCCCGGTGATGTTGTCGAAAAGCCGGTCCTGGGCTTCGGGGGGAAGGTACATCAGCAAGCCTTCGGCGCTCCAGGAAGTTGGTTGCGTCACGTCAAATCCGCTGCTGCGCAACGCGGCCGGCCAGTCTTCCCGCAGATCGATGCTGACAGTTCGCCGCTCCGCGGTCGGGGCAGCGCCCAAGTTTGACAGAGCGGTGTTCTTGAACTCGATAACCTTGGGCTGATCGACTTCATAGACCACGCCCCCGGGCGGCCAACCCAGCCGGTAGGCGCGTGCGTCGAGGCCGGCGGCCAGAATCACCGATTGGCGAACCCCGTCGCGGGCGGCGTTGAGGAAGAAGTCATCAAAGAAGCGGGTACGTACCGCGATCGAATCGCTCTCTAGCTGCAAGTCCCGTTCGCCGTCGCCTGGCGTTTCCGATGTGTCCGGAGATGTTGATATTTCACCGTCAACCAGGCGGCGGAAGAAAGCAAGCCCGACCGCCCGTACCAATGGCGCAGCGAACGGGTCGTTGATGATCGGGTTGGTTCCCCCGCTGGCCAGTGCGCGGGCCGCGGCCACCATCGTGGCCGTGGCACCGACACTGGAGGCTAAGTCCCAGGTGTCTTGATCAGTGCGTGTCATGGTGCTCCTATCTCAGTTCTGCGCTCCCCACACAGCGTTCGATATTTAGCAAATGCAATGAGCCAGTAGCACTCTACGCCGCGCCGCTAAGAGCCACCTGTGTCTTTTTGGGGTCCTCTGGGGTGGCTTGACCTTGGCTCTTAAAGGCCCTTGACGGGCGTGCCCAGATCAGCTGTTAGTCTCGTACACGATTTGACGCGCGACGCCGTACGTCCTGGCCTGCGGGTGTGGGCGCGTGACGCAGGATGACCCCCGGCCGCGCAGGAGGATAGAGTGCTTTCGGCTTTCATCTCGTCGCTGCGAACAGTCGACCTGAGACGGAAGATCCTTTTCACGCTGGGCATCGTCCTCCTCTACCGGCTCGGTGCCGCGCTGCCGTCTCCCGGCGTCAACTACCCCAATGTGCAGGAGTGCATCAAAGAGGCCAGCGGCGGCGAGGCCGGACAGATCTATTCGCTGATCAACCTGTTCTCCGGTGGTGCGCTGCTGAAGCTCACGGTGTTTGCGGTGGGGGTCATGCCGTACATCACCGCCAGCATCATCGTGCAGCTGCTCACCGTGGTCATCCCGCGGTTCGAGGAATTACGCAAGGAAGGCCAGTCCGGCCAGGCCAAGATGACGCAGTACACCCGCTATCTGGCTATCGCGCTGGCCATCCTGCAAGCCACCAGCATCGTGGCGCTGGCGGCCAACGGCGGGCTGCTACAGGGCTGCACGCGGGACATCATCGCCGACCAGAGCATCTTCACCCTGGTCGTCATCGTGCTGGTGATGACCGGCGGTGCGGCGCTGGTGATGTGGATGGGTGAGCTGATCACCGAACGCGGCATCGGCAACGGCATGTCGTTGCTGATCTTCGTCGGCATCGCCGCCCGTATTATCCCCGAAGGAAGACAAATCCTGGACAGCCGCGGCGGGGTCATCTTCGCCGCCGTCTGTGCGGCCGCGCTGATCATCATCGTCGGTGTGGTGTTCGTCGAGCAGGGCCAGCGCCGGATCCCGGTGCAATACGCCAAGCGCATGGTGGGCCGGCGCATGTACGGCGGAACCTCGACGTATCTGCCGCTCAAGGTCAACCAGGCCGGCGTTATCCCGGTCATCTTCGCGTCGTCGCTGATCTACATTCCGCATCTGATCACCCAGCTGGTTCGCAGCGGCAGCGGCGGTGCGGGCAACAGCTGGTGGGACAAGTTCGTCGGCACTTATCTGTCCGACCCGAGCGACCCGGTCTATATCGGCATCTACTTCGGGCTCATCATCTTCTTCACGTACTTCTACGTGTCGGTTACCTTCAATCCCGACGAGCGTGCCGACGAGATGAAGAAGTTCGGCGGGTTCATTCCCGGCATTCGGCCGGGCAAGCCGACCGCCGACTACCTGCGTTACGTGTTGAGCAGGATTACGCTGCCGGGCTCGATCTACCTCGGCGTGATCGCCGTGCTGCCCAATCTGTTCCTGCAGATCGGCAATGGCGGAGCGGTACAGAACTTGCCGTTCGGTGGTACGGCGGTTCTGATCATGATCGGCGTCGGTTTGGATACGGTCAAACAGATCGAGAGTCAGCTCATGCAGCGCAACTATGAAGGGTTCCTGAAGTGAGGGTAATTTTGCTGGGACCGCCCGGAGCGGGCAAGGGCACACAAGCTGAGAAGCTGGCCGAGAAACTCGAGATCCCGCACATCTCCACCGGGGAGCTGTTCCGGCAAAACATCCGTGCGGGCACCAAGCTCGGCCTGGAAGCCAAGCGCTACCTGGATGCCGGTGACCTGGTGCCGTCCGACTTGACCAACGCGCTGGTCGACGACCGGCTGAACAACCCCGATGCGGCGGCCGGGTTCATCCTGGATGGCTACCCGCGTTCGCTCGAGCAGGCCAAGGCATTGCATGACATGCTCGAACGCCGGGGAACCAAGGTCGACGTGGTGCTGGAGTTACGGGTATCGCAGGAGGTGTTGCTCGAGCGGCTGACTGGACGGGGCCGCGCCGATGACACCGACGACGTCATTCTCAACCGGATGAAGGTCTACCGTGACGAGACCGCGCCGCTGTTGGAGTACTACCACGGCGAATTGAAGACTGTCGACGCCGTCGGCACGGTGGATGAAGTGTTCGCCCGCGCGCTGCAAGCGCTTGGCAAGTAAGCATGAGCGCGCTGGCGCGGCTGCGGAGTCGCAGGGTCGTGCCGCAGCGCAGCGCCAGTGAACTCGACGCGATGGCCGCGGCCGGCGCTGTGGTCGCTGCCGCGCTGCGGGCGGTCAATGCGGCCGCGGTTGCCGGGGCGTCGACCCTGAGCCTCGACCAAATCGCCGAGTCGGTGATCCGCGAAGCCGGCGCGATACCGTCGTTCCTGGGCTATCACGGATACCCTGCGTCGATCTGCGCATCGGTCAACGACCGGGTTGTTCACGGCATCCCGTCCACCGCAGAAATACTGGCGCCCGGTGACCTGGTATCCATTGACTGCGGCGCGGTGCTGGAGGGCTGGCACGGTGACGCTGCGATCACCTTCGGGGTCGGGACGCTGGATGCAGCCGACGAAGCACTCTGCGCGGCGACCAGGGAATCGCTGGAAACCGGAATTGCGGCGATGATCACCGGTAATCGGCTGACCGACGTAGCACATGCCATCGAAATGGGTACGCGTGCGGCCGAGGCCCGCTACGGACGCGCGTTCGGGATCGTGCAGGGCTACGGGGGCCACGGCATCGGCCGGCAGATGCACATGGATCCGTTCCTGCCCAACGAGGGCTCTCCCGGGCGAGGCCCGCTGCTGGCCCCCGGTTCGGTGCTGGCCATTGAACCGATGCTGACTCTCGGTACAGGCAAAACGGTGGTGCTCGACGACAAATGGACGGTCACCACCGCCGACGGGTCACGCGCGGCGCATTGGGAACACACCGTTGCGGTAACTGAGGACGGGCCCCGCATCTTGACCCTCGGCTAGCAGCGGCCGGGTGCAGGTCTTGAACCAAAGGGGCGCCGTACTCGTGTCACCCCCGGAAGGCTGGTGAATGGACATCCCGGAAACCGGCGTGATGCGGATGTTGTATGACCAGCACGCCGCCGGTTTGTGGCGCTACGCGTGCCGGTTGACCGGCGACGCGGACCGCGCCGAAGACATTGTGCAGGAAACCCTGCTGCGGGCCTGGCAACGTCCGGAGGTCGTCGACGGCAACCAGCGGTCAACACGTGCCTGGCTGTTCACCGTCGCCCGCAACATGATCGTCGACGACCGGCGCAGTGCCAGGTTCCGCAACGAGGTGATCTCGCCTGATGGGTCGGGCCCGCCGGAGGCGGCCGGTCCGGATGACGTCGCCTCGGCGCTGGACCGGACGCTGGTCGCGGACGCGATGGCGCAGTTGTCCGCCGAACACCGTGCGGTTGTTCGACGCGCATACTATTACGGCTGGACCACCGCACAAATCGGCACCGACCTGGGAATCGCCGAAGGCACCGTGAAGTCGCGGCTGCATTACGCGCTGCGAACGCTGCGGCAGACGCTGCAGGAGATGGGGGTGGCACAATGACCGCGTTTCCGGGGCAGGAAGCACCCGTCCCTGAACCGCGCGGACAAGACGGCCACCGGTACACACTGTGGGACGCCGCCTACGTGTTGGGGTCGCTGTCGGACGTCGACCGGCGCGAATTCGAGGCGCACCTGGGCGAGTGCCGGTCATGCCGGGATGCGGTAACCGAACTTTCCGCGATGCCCGCCCTGCCGTCGCTACTCGACCGCGACGAGGTCGTCGCCATCGACGAAGACGACCCGGCAGCGGCTCGGCCGCCACTCCCGGAGCCGGTGTCGGTCGCTGGCAAGCGGTTGCGCGATGCGTCGGCTGGCTTTGGGCCGCAACGTTCACCAAGCCCGCTAGCGGCCGTGGCGTATGCGCCTGAAACTGTCTTCCCCATCTTTCGCACCGGCGACTACGCGCCGGTGCCCGACGAGCTGACAGCCTTCGATCTGGCCGTCGAAGGCGCCGTCCCGGCCGAGTTGAACGGCTGGTATCTCCGCAATGGCCCCAACCCGCGGGAGGCAGGAGGCCACTGGTGTACGGGTGACGGCATGATCCACGGGGTGCGGCTGGAGAATGGCCGGGCAGCCTGGTACCGCAATCGCTGGGTGCGTACCGAGAGCTTTGAGCAGCCGTTCCCGGTGTACAACCCCGACGGCAGCCGCAACCTGCACTCCAGCATCGCTAACACACACGTGATCCGCCACGCCGGCAAAACACTGGCGCTAATGGAATTCTCGCTGCCCTACGAAATCACCAACGACCTGAAAACGTTGGGCGCCTATGACTTTGGTGGCAAGCTGATGGACTCCATGACCGCGCACCCGAAGATCTGCCCGACCACAGGAGAGTTGCACTTCTTCGGTTGCGGCAACATTTTCGAGCCGCATGTGACCTATCATCGCGCGAACGCCGACGGTGAGCTGATTATCAACCGGCCTATTGACGTACCAGGTCTGACGCTGATGCACGACTTCGCGTTGACCGCCGAACATGTCGTCTTCATGGACCTGCCGCTGGTCTTCAACCTCCGGCTCGCGCTCGCACAACAAGACGAACGCGACTTGCCTTACCGGTGGGACGATTCCTACGGCGCGCGGCTCGGCGTGCTGCGCCGCGACGATCCCTACGGTCCTGTGCGCTGGCTCGACGTCGACCCGTGCTACGTCTTCCACATCGCCAACGCGTATGACAGCGGCAATTCCATTGTGCTGGAGGTGGTCCGCTACCCGGAAATGTGGCGCAACAGTAGCGAGTTCGAAGTCGACGCCGCGCTGTGGCGCTGGACGATCGACCTGGACGCCGGCGACGTCGAGGAAACCCAGCTCGACGACCGCGGTGTGGAATTCCCGCGCGTCGATGACCGACTAGTCGGCGCGGCCGCTCGCTACTCGGTCGCTGTCGGCAGCGGCTGCCTGGTCCGCTACGACCTTGACCGCGGTATCGCGTCCGAGCATCGGTTCGGCGCTGCCGGCGTGCCCGGTGCCCCGGGGGAGGCGGTGTTCGCCCCATCGCCCGGGCGGTCGGACGAATTATCCGGCTGGTATTTGACTTACGTTTACGACCCGGTGCGCGACGGCAGTGATCTGGTGATCATCGACGCGTCCGACTTCGAGGGCGAACCCGTTGCCCGGGTGCGGCTGCCGCGGCGGGTGCCGCACGGATTCCACGGAAACTGGATCCCTGATTGAGCACCGACGCGCTGGAAAGCCATGGTGAACCGGACAGGCACTCGACTCGTGTCAATATCGGGAGGTGATCGAGTGCCTCGTGTCGCTAGCACGGTGGACCATGAAGCCGCTTTGATGAAGGCGCTCTACGACGAGCACGCCGCGGTTTTGTGGCGTTATGCGCTGCGGTTGACCGGCGATGCGAGCCGCGCCGAAGATGTCGTGCAGGAGACGCTGTTACGAGCATGGCAGCATCCAGAAGTTATCGGCGACACCGAGCGGTCGACGCGGGCCTGGCTCTTCACCGTCGCCCGCAACATGATCATCGACGAGCGGCGCAGCGCACGGTTCCGCAATGTGGTCGGTTCGCTCGACGACTCGAGCGCCCCGGAGCAGTCCGTTCCGGACGAGGTGAACGCGGCGCTGGACCGGATGCTGATCGCCGACGCGACAGCCCAATTGTCGGCCGAACATCGGGCAGTGATCGACCGGTCCTACTACCGGGGATGGACCATCGCGCAGATCGCCGCCGACCTTCAGATCGCGGAAGGAACCGTGAAGTCGCGACTACACTATGCGGTGCGGGCGCTCCGACTCACGCTGCAGGAGATGGGGGTGACACGATGACGTCGCTGCGGGGACTCGGCCCGCCCGGTGACAGGGATCTGCGTGAGCTGTCTGAGGGTGACAACCACCGCTACGCGATGTGGGATGCCGCCTACGTGCTGGGCTCGCTGTCTGCCGCCGACCGGCGTGAATTCGAGACGCACATGACTGACTGCCCGAGATGCCGGGAGGCCGTCGCCGAAGTGTCCGGCATGCCGGCCCTGCTGTCACAGCTCGACCGCAGCGAGGTGGCCGCGATCAACCAGGACGACCAGACATTCAGGGCGCCGGAGGTGCCGACCGCGGTGCTGCCGTCGTTGTTGGCCACCGTGCGCTGGCGGCGCCGCCGGTCGCACCTGATGACCTGGTCGGCTTCGGCTGCTGCGGCAGTGGTGCTGGCGATTGGTGTATTCGTCGGTGTTGCAGGCCATTCCGCGACATCTGCGCCGCCGCAGGCGAGCGTGTCGGCGCTGCCGATGGCGCAGGTTGGGACCAGCGCGCTGGCGTCGACGGTGTCGGTCAGCAGCCAGCGCTGGGGGACCTTCGTCGACATGAAGTGTGTCTGCCTGGCTCCGGCGTATGCCCACCACGACAGGCTGGCGATGGTGGTGGTCGGTCGCGACGGCAGCCAAACCCGGCTGGCGACCTGGGTGGCGGAGCCCGGCCACACTGCGATGCCCGCCGGAAGTATTGCCACGCCGGTTGATCAGATCGCCGCAGTGCAAGTGGTTTCCGCCGACAACGGCAAGGTGCTGCTGGAGCGCTCGCTCTAAATTGCTGGATCGCTCCGACCAGGCAGCAGCTGACCGAATTACAGCCTGAATCAAGCCAATTCAGAATGGTGGTTCGTCGTCGTCGGGACCGGCGCGTGCCGCGTGTTCGGCCAGGCGCTCGCGACGGTTGTGCGCTCGTTCGGCGGCGATGCGCCGGGCGCGGTCTTGGTATCGGGTGCGTCGGCGTTTCGGCATCCTCACAGCCCGGTCGGCGCAGACAGCCGTGCGCTTCTGGTCGGGTTAGGCCTAGATCATCGAGCGTCTGTGCTGAGGGGGTCCCCTTCACATGTCTTTTGAGAATGGGCATTCATCGTCGGTATATAGGTTGTGCGGCGCAGCGGTGCGTCTGCTGAACCGGTGTCCGTCGGTGTGCGCGCGTCATCCGAATCGAAGGAGCTAGGTGAAGTTCAACCGATCTGGAGCTGCGGTAATCCTGCTGGCCGCGGCTGCCCTGGTGCTTTCCTCCTGCAGCAGTGGTGGCAACACTTCGTCGACAGCCTCGAACGCGGCGAAGGTGGACTGCGGCGGCAAGAAGTCTTTGACGGCTGGCGGCTCGACGGCCCAGGCGAACGCGATGACGGGCTTCATCAGTGTCGATGAGAAGGTCTGCCCCGGGCAGACGCTGAAGTACACCGCCAACGGATCGGGCGCCGGGATAACCGAGTTCCTGGGAACCAGACCGATGATTCGGGTGCTGGTGTCGTTGGCGGTTGCGCGGGCCGGTGAGATTGCGTTGGTCCGCGCCGACTTTTTCAGGTCGAAGTAGTTTGACGGTTGTTGAATTCGCCCTAGTTGCAGTGGTGTTGAACCGAAAAGGGGGCGAGCAACGTAACCCCTATGTGGATACCCTTACGCCCAGCGCGCACTCGGTGGTTGTCGACGCAAAACCGACCGAGAACACGGCAGGACCGCCGTCGGTGGCAGCGGTGGCCGTCGAGTTCCCGCCGTACCGGCACAGCCAAGACGAGGTGATAGCGGCCTTGGCCGACTTCGCCGGTCCAGAGTTTCGGCGGTTCGCTGCCACCAGCGGGGTTGCGGCACGCCAACTTGCGCTGCCGCTCTCGCGATACCCTCAGCTCAGCGGCTTCACCGAGGCGAACAATGCCTACCTCGACGTCGCCCTCGAGCTGGGCGAACGGGCATTGTCGTCGGCCTTGGATCAAGCGAAAATCACGCCGTCCGAGGTTGATATCGTCTTTTCGACCACGGTTACTGGGCTCACGGTTCCCTCGCTGGAGGGGCGACTGGCGACGCGGATTGGTCTTCGCGAGGATGTCAAGCGTGTCCCGCTGTTCGGCCTGGGCTGTGTCGCCGGTGCCGCGGGCATGGCACGCGTGCACGACTACCTCCGCGCTTTTCCCGATCAGGTGGCGGTGCTGCTGGCGGTCGAACTGTGCTCGCTGACCGTTCAGCGCGGGGATCGTTCGATGGCAAATCTCGTCGCCTCCAGCCTTTTCGGTGACGGTGCTGCTGCGGTCATCGCGACGGGCGCGGGCCGGGCACCGGTCGGCCCGAAGCTACTGGCAACCCGCAGCCGGACCTACCCCGATACCGAGGAAGTACTGGGCTGGGACATCGGCAGCGAGGGTTTCCGGATCGTCCTGTCCGTGGAGATCGCAACCGTCGTCGAGAAATACCTGGGTGACGACGACCGCAAGTTCCTCGCTGACTACGGACTAAGCACCGC
>Ga0335081_10003034_pt1 | contig 26373 bp, 28 predicted proteins | sample Lox_Sample_35_FD_206713 | JGI IMG/M metagenome (GOLD analysis project Ga0335081, IMG submission 206713) | Soil microbial communities from Loxahatchee National Wildlife Refuge, Florida, United States - Lox_Sample_3.5 | ecosystem: Environmental > Terrestrial > Soil > Wetlands | place: USA...
GATCCCGAGCCACGGCGGCTCGATCCGCGTCTATGCCGCGCGGCACGGCGCGCATACGGTGCAGGACAGCGTGCGCCGCATGCTTTCGGCCGAGCCGCGCGGCGAAGCCATGAGCAAGCGGCTCGCCGCCTTCCGGCGCGACGTGGTGCTGTCCAAGCTGCGGCTGTTGGCGATGCTGCGCGAGCTGAAGGAAAAGGGTGCGCGCATCGCCGGCATCTCGGCGCCCTCGCGCGCGAGCACGCTGGTCAACTATGTCGGGCTCGACGAGGGCATTATCGACTATGTCTGCGAGATCCCCGGCTCGCTCAAGATCGGCAAATGCATGCCGGGAACCCAGATACCCGTCGTCGACGAGGCGAGGCTGTTCGAAGATCAACCCGATTGCGCGGTCGTGTTCTCTTGGCACATCGCCGACGAGCTCGCGCCCAAGCTCAGAGCCAAGGGCTTCCGCGGGCAATTGATCGCGCCGCTGCCGGCGCCGCGCACATTGTAAGCTTTCGGCCGATGAGCACGCAGAGCGCACAGGACAAAGGGAAAGAGATTGCTTTCTTCGACGCTCATGCTGAAAGCGACGAATACGATGTGTTCACGCCGCAGGCCAACGAAAAGCTGATCGCAGCCTTCGTGCGGCTCTCCGGCCTGCCGCGTGGCGCCCATGTCGCCGATCTCGGCTGCGGTTCGGGCGTGTTCACGGAATTGCTGCGGCGGAAGGGCTACCAAAGCGTCGGGCTCGACATTAGTCCGAAGCTTGTGGCGCTCGGACGGCACAAATACCCGGGACTCGAATTGATCGAAGGTGATGCCGAGAACCTTCCGTTCCTAGCCGAGAGCCTCGACGGGCTGCTGCTGAGCGGCTTGGTGCACCATTTCCCCGATCCGCGGCGGCTGGCCTCCGAGGCGAGGCGCGTGCTCAGGCGTGGCGGCAAGTTCGTCGCCTTCGACCCCAACCGCATGAATCCGTTCATGTGGCTCTATCGCGACCGCTCCTCGCCATTTTATAGTCCGGTCGGCGTCACCGAGAACGAGCGGCCGGTGCTGGCCCGGCAGGTGGCACAGGTTTTCCGCAACGAGGGTTTCCGCGTGCAAACCGACTATCTCGCCGGCCTCGCCTACCGCTATGTCGCCTCGGAGCGCGCCCGCCTGCTGCTGCCGGTTTACAATTTCATAGATAATGTATTGTTCAATCTGCCCTTCATGAAGCCGATGCGCCCCTTCGTGCTCACCAGCGGAGAGAAACTGTGACCGTGCGTCCTAATATCGCCGCGGCCGAGGCGCCTACGACGATCGACAACGCCGACGTCACCGTGGTCGGCGGCGCCGGCCATGTCGGCATTCCGCTGGTATTGGCGCTGGCGGAGGCCGGCCTGCGCGTCAATGTCAACGATGTCAACCATGCCACGCTGGACACGCTCAAAAGTGGCCGGCTGCCGTTCATCGAGCATGACGCGGAGGGCGTGCTGGCCAAGGCGCTTGCCGGCAAGCGGCTGGTGTTCACCGACGCGTCCAACAAGGTTTCGACCGGCGGCCCGGTGATCATCACCATCGGCACGCCAATCGATGAATTCCTCAATCCGGTGCGGCGCGTCGTGCAGGAATGCATCGACGACCTGCTACCGACGCTGAAAGACGGCCAACTCATCGTCCTGCGTTCGACCGTATTCCCCGGCACCACCGACTGGCTGGCGTCCTACCTGCACGGCAAAGGCCGCAAGCTAAAGCTCGCCTTCTGTCCCGAGCGCGTGGTGCAGGGCTATGGGCTGAGGGAGCTCGCCGCCATGCCGCAAATCGTCAGCGGCACGACGCCGGAGGCCGAATGCGAGGCGGCCGCGCTGTTTGAGCGCATCGCCCCGGAAGTGGTGACGGTCAAGCCGATCGAAGCCGAGTTCGCCAAGCTGTTCACCAACGCCTACCGCTACATCGAATTCGCCGCCACCAACGAATTCTATCTAGTCGCCAAGTCGGCCGGCGTCGATTATCAGCGCGTGCTGACCGCGATGACGCACAATTACCCGCGCATGAAGAGCCTGCCGCGGCCGGGCTTTGCCGCCGGCCCCTGCCTGGTCAAGGACACTATGCAGCTCTCCGCTTTTGCCCGCAATCAGTTCGGGCTCGGCCACGCCGCGCTGCTGATCAACGAAGGCCTGGTGCTGCACGTAATCGACGACATCAAGCGCCGCCGCGACCTCGCCAAGACCGCTGTCGGCCTGCTCGGCATGGCATTCAAGGCCGAGAGCGACGACGTGCGCGCCTCGCTCAGTTACAAATTCAAGAACGCGCTGAGCGGACTTGCACGCGCGGTGCTGACCACCGATCCGTTCGTCACCACCGATCCGGAGCTCAAGCCGCTCGACGAGGTGATCGCCAAGAGCGACATCTTGATCTTGTGCGCGCCGCACGCCTGCTACCGCGACGCCGACTTCAAAGGCAAGCCGGTGTTCGACGTCTGGGGCCATCTGCAAGGCGCAAACGTCATCCGATGACGGCTGCTTCGCCGCTCAAGCTCGACATCGTCATCCCGGTCTACAACGAGGGCGCCAATATCCTGCCGACGCTCGCCTCGCTCGAGCGCGCGGTGAAGACGCCGCTACGGGTGCTGATCTGCTACGACCGCGAAGACGACGACACGCTGCCGGCGATCGAGCGCAATCGCGCGGCGCTCGCCGGCATGAGCATCGAATTCGTGCGCAACCGCGGGCGCGGCGCCCACAGCGCGGTGCTCGCCGGCTTTGCCGCCAGCACGGCGCCCTTCATTCTCGTGTTTCCGGCCGACGACGACTACAATGCCGGCATGCTCGACGCCATGGCGGCCAAGGCTGAAGGCGGCTGCGACATCGTTTGCGCCAGCCGCTTCATGGCGGGCGGCAGCATGCAGGGCTGCCCCTGGCTGAAGGCGGTGCTGGTGCGCGCCGCCAATTTCACGCTCTACCATCTCGCCGGGCTGCCGACGCACGACGCCAGCAACGGCTTCCGCTTGTTCTCGCGCCGCGTGGTGGACCGCATCGCGATCGAGTCGGAGCGCGGCTTCTGCTACAGCATCGAGCTCTTGGTGAAATGCCGCCGGCTCGGCTGGCCGATCGGCGAAGTGCCGGCGCGCTGGTTCCAGCGCGCGCACGGGCAAAGCCGCTTCCAGGTGATAAAGTGGCTGCCGGATTATCTGCGCTGGTATGCTTACGCCTTCGCCACAACCTATCTGCGGCGGGGCGCCGACAGCGTGCCGCTGAAATCCGGGACGGGATGACGCGCATGGCCGAGGGCTGGCCGAAGATCGTGGGTCGCCGCGTGACGCGGGTGTCGGCCTGGATGGAAATCATCGAGCGCGCGGTCGAGTTTGCCCCCGATGCCGCGCCCGAGCTTTATCACGCGGTCGGTCAGCAAGATTATATCGCTATCGTCGCACGCACGCCGGAGGGCCTGATCCCAATCGTGCGGCAATACCGGCCGGCGGTCGAGCGCTTCACCTGGGAACTTCCGGCGGGACTGGTCGATGCCGGCGAGACGCCGGAGGTCTGCTGCCGGCGCGAACTCAAGGAGGAAACCGGCTTCGCGGCCCGCGCCGTGCACGCGCTCGGCGCTTACGCGCCCTGCACTGCCCGGCTGTCAAACCGCGTGCACTCGTTCTTTGTCGAGGCCGGCGAGCAAGGCGAACCCAGCGATGAAGACATCGAACTGCGGCTGGTCAGCCCAGCGGAACTGGCGGAGCTCATCCGGCAAGGTGAATTCGTGCTGCAATTGCACATCGGCGCTCTGCTGCTCGCCGGCATGTACGGCTTCATCGATCTCGCCGCGTTCGGCGGCCGATAAGGCCGCTGACGCGGGCATGGTTTCGAAAGCGAGGGAAAGCCGCTCTCTCGGACGAATACCGAAATTGCTCAAAAAAGTCGGCCCGCGCTTCCGAGCCGCAGCAGGATCCAAACAGCCGACCGTGCGCGTGTGCTTAAAAGCTCAGTTCATCTAAACACACGCCCTCACCGCGCTGTCAGCTCTTATTCGCGGCCTGCGGACCCGGCAGCTTTTTGAGCGCGTTTGTCAGCTTTTCCGCGCACGCGTTTGCAACGTCGTCGTTAGCGTCCTTTGCTCCCGGCGGGGTCGCGAAACCGGCTTTCTCGATGAAGTCCTGCTGGTCGTAATCGGCGGCGGCTTTCTTCAGTGCCGCCCAATGACTGGGCATGTCGGTCTGCGCCTCGAAGTGCCGGACGCATTGCGGCGTATAGAGCGCGACGATTTCAGCATTTACCTTCTCGTCGGTCATCTTTTTCGCCGTCTTGGCGAGCATTGCCCCGATGCCGAAGCCGAACCAGTTGAACGTGAGCGCGAGCGCGGCAAAGACGCCGATTCCGACAGCAATCGCGTGCGTCTTGAGTCCGTCGCCCTTGAGGTATGAAGGCATCTGCATGTCGTTCCTCCCAAAGGAAGACAAACGTCGCCCTCAAGGAAGACGATATCACAAAGGAGCGGCCGATCCGGCCCGTTTATTTGTTAATTTCCCTTCATGTGAGCGACTCCCAGCACCGGCGATTGCCGCTGCGGGCTCACCCAGGGCACCCGGCCCGAGCAGCCGATCGCACTCCGAGCCGCGCCAACGAAAAAACGGGCACGATGCTCAGCGAGATTATCAGTCGAGGCCATAATCCAGTTTATCGCACGGACTGGCCGAATCGGATTCTGTGGGCGGCCTCTATGCCCGGCCGCCTTGGCAGCGAACCGCAGCCGCATCACCTGCGCCAGGGGCGGCACCCGGTCCAGTTGCTTTGACCCGCGTCAATGCGGCGCTGCCAAATGCGACGAATCTCGCCTCGACAAACCCCCTAGAAGGCTTCTAAAAAAGCTCCGTCGCGGGGCGTGGGAAAGAAAAAACTCATGGATTACAATAGCTTTTTCAGGTCCGCCCTGGACCGGCTGCGGCACGAGCGCCGCTACCGCGTCTTTGCCGACCTCGAGCGCATTGCCGGCCGCTTCCCGCACGCGGTCTGGCATTCCCCGCAGGGGCCGCGCGAGGTCGTGATCTGGTGCTCCAACGACTACCTCGGCATGGCCCAGCACCCCAAGGTGGTCGGCGCCATGGTCGAGACGGCGGCCCGCATGGGCAGCGGTGCCGGCGGCACCCGCAACATCGCCGGCACCAATCATCCGTTGGTCGAATTGGAGCGCGAGCTCGCCGACCTGCACGGCAAGCCGGCCGCGCTGGTCTTCACCTCCGGCTACGTATCCAACCAGACCGGCATCCCGACCATCGCCAAGCTGCTGCCCGACTGCCTCATCCTGTCGGACGCGCTCAACCACAATTCCATGATCGAGGGCGTGCGCCAGTCCGGCTGCGAGAAGAAAATCTGGCGGCACAACGATCTCGGCCATCTCGAGGAGCTGCTGGCGGCTGCCGATCCGGCGCGGCCCAAGCTGATCGTGTTCGAGAGCCTCTATTCGATGGACGGCGACGTGGCGCCCGTGCACGCGATCTGCGATCTGGCCCAGCGCTACGACGCCATGACCTACGTCGACGAGGTGCACGCCGTCGGCATGTACGGCCCGCGCGGCGGCGGCATCTGCGACCGCGACAATGCCATGGCGCGCATCGACGTGATCGAGGGCACGCTGGCCAAGGCCTTCGGCTGCCTCGGCGGCTATATCGCGGGCTCCGCCGAAATGATCGACGCCGTGCGCTCCTACGCGCCCGGCTTCATCTTCACCACCGCGCTGCCGCCGGCGATCTGCGCGGCGGCGACCGCCGCCATCCGCCACCTGAAGACCTCGAGCTGGGAGCGCGAGCGGCATCAGGACCGCGCCGCCCGCGTGAAAGGCGTGCTCAACGCCGCCGGCCTGCCGGTGATGCCGAGCGACACGCATATCGTGCCGGTGCTGGTGGGCGATCCGGAGAAGTGCAAGCAGGCAAGCGACATGCTGCTGGCCGAGCACGGCATCTACATCCAGCCGATCAATTATCCGACCGTGCCGCGCGGCATGGAGCGCTTGCGCATCACGCCTTCGCCCTATCACGACGACGTGCTGATTGACCGCCTGGCGGAAGCGCTGGTCGACGTGTGGGAGCAACTGCAGCTGCCCAAGCACCGCCGGCCGCTGGCGGCGGAGTAAAGACGGGCGCCATCCCTCCCCTGAAAGGGGAGGGTGGCTGCGAGCGTCAGCGAGCAGCCGGGTGGGGTCAGTTTCAGACTTGCGACATTCCCCCACCCGGCGCGCTGACGGCCTTATCCCTCCCCCGCGAGCGGGGAGGGATAAGGCCCTCAATCCTGAAACGTCGGCGGCGTGCGCGGGGCCTTGAGCGCGGCCGCCGGTTTGTGCGCCACGCGCCGCGAGATCATCGGCATGGAGAGCGACACCAGGACGATGCGCGTAACGTGATGCGCGCCGACATAGACCGGGTCGAGGTGCAGCGCCAGCGCGAGCAGCATCATGGCGTCGACCGAGCCGGGCGCGTAGGCGATCATCACCTCGGGTACCGGCAGCGCGAGATAACGGATCAGCACGGCCGCAAAAACGGCGGCGATCGTTACCGCGATCGCAAACGAGCCGAGCGCCGCGCCGAGATAGTGCGCCAGCATGCGCCAGGGCGTATTGGTAAAGCGCGACCCCACCACGCCGCCGAGCGCGACCATCGCGCAGTTCGCCACCCAAGGCGGCACCACGGCATGGATCAGCCCACTGCCGTGCAGCGCCGCCGAAGCGAACATGGCGCCGAACAAGAGGCCGCCGGGAAAGCGCAGCCGGAAGGCGATCAGCGCCCCGGCCGTCGCGAGCGCGACCAGCGCGGCGAGCTCGCCCGCAAGCGCAAGGCTCCATGGCCCGTTGCCCGGGCGCGCGGCGTGGCCGGCAAGGCCGAGCAGCGACAGGCCGGCAGGCAGGCCGACAGCGATGATCACCACCCGCAGGCTCTGCACGATCGCGATCGCGCGCAGTTCGGCGCCGAGCTCGGCGGCGATCACCAGCACCTGCGACAAGCCTCCGGGCGAGGAGCCGAGATAGGCCGACAGCAGATCCCAGCGGTGCACCACGCTGAGATAGGCGGTTCCCGCGAGGCTGATGCAGGCCATGGCCGCGATCAATATGCCGATGCTGGCCGGATAGGTCGCCACACCCTTGAGCGTCGCCGGCGTCACCACCGCGCCGAGCGATATGCCGATCAGCACGAACAGCACGCGCGTCATCAATTGCGGCATCTGCAGCGGCCGCCCCGCGAGTGCCCCCGCGCCGACGATAAGGATCGCACCCGAGAGGTAGCCGGCCGGGAAACCGGTGAGGCCGAGCGTGACGCCGCCCAAGGCCGCGAAGGCCAGCGTTTCCGCAAGCCGGCGGAGCATGACCAGGCGATCGAGGGGCGGGGCGGCGGACAAGGTGAAGGGCTTTCGGGCGCGATCAATGCCGCGCACAGGCCCTTGCGTCAAATGGCGCAGGACGATGGACCGCAACCGTCGAGAAGCCTAAAATCCTTCCCCTGCCGGGAGTTAGCCCGGATTTCGGAGCGTGCATGCTGCAAGGTTGGGCCGTCATCGCGGTGGCGCTTGGCTACATCGGGCTCTTGTTCCTGGTGGCGAGCTATGGCGACCGCACGCGCGGGCTCGGCCGCGAGGGGCGCAGCCGGCTGCTCATTTATCCGCTATCACTCGCCATCTACTGCACCTCCTGGACCTTCTTCGGCTCGGTGGGGTCGGCCTCGCGCACCGGCTACGAGTTCCTCACCATCTACATCGGCCCGGTGCTGATGGTCGGTGTGTTCTCGCCGCTGATCGCGCGCATCGTACGGCTTGCCAAGGCGCAGAACATCACCTCGATCGCCGACTTCATCGCCGCCCGCTACGGCAAGGGCCAGGCGGTGGCGGCGACCGTGGCGCTGATCGCCATCGTCGGCATGGTGCCTTACATCGCGCTGCAGCTCAAAGCGGTGTCGTCCTCGCTCGAGACCATCATCGGCCATGTTTCGCCCGGAGCCGAGGCGACGCGGCCGGTGCTCGGCGACATCTCGTTGTTTGTCGCGCTGGCCATGGCAACCTTCGCGGTGCTGTTCGGCACCCGCCACATCGACGCCACCGAGCATCAGGATGGCCTCATGCTGGCGGTGGCGACCGAATCGATCGTCAAGCTGTTCACCTTCCTGGCGGTCGGCATATTCGTCACGTTCTGGGTGGCGGGCGGCCCGGGCGCGCTGATGGCGGCGGCCGCGGCGAATCCGAACGCCACCGCGATCTTCTCGCACGCGCCGGCCTTCGACACATTTCTCGCCACCACGCTGCTCTCGTTCGTGGCCATCATCCTGCTGCCGCGGCAATTTCATGTCGCGGTGGTGGAGAACAACAACGAGGGCGAGATCAAGCGGGCGGCCTGGCTGTTTCCGCTTTATCTCGTGCTGATCAACCTTTTCGTGGTGCCGATCGCGATCGCCGGGCTTGCGACCTTCGCGCCGGGCGAGGTGGACAGCGACATGTTCGTATTGGCGCTGCCGCGGCAGGCCGGCTCCAATATCTTCACGATCGCGGCCTTCGTCGGCGGGCTGTCGGCGGCGACCGCCATGGTGATCGTGGAATCGGTCGCGCTCTCGATCATGGTGTCGAACGATCTCGTGATGCCGCTGGTACTGCAGCGGCGCGAGACGCTGATCTCGCGGCGCGAGAACCTCGGCTCGTTGCTGTTGACGGTGCGCCGGCTCGCCATCTTCGCGCTGCTGCTGCTCGCCTACATGTATTACCGCTCGGCCGGCGACGCGCAGCTCGCCTCGATCGGGCTGTTGTCGTTCGCCGCGATCGCGCAACTGGCGCCGGCGTTCTTCGGCGGGCTGCTGTGGCGGCGTGCCACCGCCGGCGGCGCCATCGCCGGCATGAGCGTGGGCATCCTGGTGTGGGCCTACACGCTGCTGCTGCCGAGCTTCGCCGATATCGGCATCGTCGGGCAGCGCATCCTGACTGACGGGCCATGGGGTCTCGCGCTGCTGCGGCCGCAGCATGTGCTCGGGCTCGAACTGCCGCCGCTGGTGCACGGCGTGGTCTGGAGCCTGATGATCAATATTCTCTGCTACATAGGCTTCTCGCTGCGGCAGGCGCCGACGCCGATCGAGCGGCTGCAGGCCAACCTGTTCGTGCCGGCCGAGCTGACGCCGATCACGCCGAGCTTCCGGCTGTGGCGCTCCTCCGTGACCGTGGAGGAGCTGAGCCAGACGGTCGCCCGCTATCTCGGCGAGGAGCGCACGCGCGTGGCCCTCGAGAGCTTCGCCGCGAGCCAGCGCATCAGCCTCGACCCCAAGGACGAGGCCGATTTCCGGCTCATGCGCTTCGCCGAGCACATCCTCGCCTCGGCGATCGGCGCCGCCTCCTCGCGCCTGGTGCTGTCGCTTTTGCTGCGCAAGCGTACCGTGTCGACCAAGGCGGCGCTCAAGCTGCTCGACGACGCCAACGCGGCGATCCAGTACAATCGCGAAATCCTGCAGACCGCGCTCGACCATGTGCGCCAAGGCATCGCGGTATTCGACAAGGAGCTCGAGCTGATCTGCTGGAACCGGCAGTTCGGCGAAATCCTCGATCTGCCGCCCAGCCTGATCCGCGTCGGCGTCGGCCTCACCGAGATCATGCGCTTCAACGCGCGGCGCGGCGGCCTCGCCGGCGACCGCATCGAAGAATTCGTGCACGCCCAGCTCGCACGCTATCTCGACGGCCACGAGCCGTTCCGCGAGCGCTTCGCCGAGCCCGGCATGGTGATCGAGGTGCGCGCCAACCGCATGCCGGACGGCGGCATCGTCACCACCTTCACCGACATCACCGGCAGCGTCGAAGCGGCCGAAGCGCTCGAGCGCGCCAACGAGACGCTGGAGCGGCGCGTGCGCGAGCGCACCGAGGAGCTCACCCTGCTCAACGCCGCGCTCGAGCGCGCCAAAGGCGAGGCCGACGCCGCCAACATCTCCAAGACCCGCTTCCTGGCGGCGGCCAGCCACGACATCCTGCAGCCGCTCAACGCGGCGCGGCTTTACGTCACCAGCTTGAGCGAACGCCGGCGCGGCCACGAGGACACCGGGCTGATCGACAATGTCGACGCCTCGCTCGAGGCAGTCGAGGAAATCCTCGGCGCGCTGCTCGACATTTCGCGGCTCGACACCGGCACCATGCGGCCCGAGTTTGCCAACTTCCGCATCGGCGAGCTGATGCGGCAGATCGAGCTGGAATTCGCGCCGCTCGCGCTCGCCAAGGGGCTGCGGCTGAAATTCATGCCCTGCTCGCTGATCGTGCGCGCCGACCGCCGGCTGCTGCGCCGGCTGGTGCAGAACCTGGTCTCCAACGCCATCAAATATACGCCGGCCGGGCGCGTGCTGGTCGGCTGCCGGCGGCGCGGCCAGGCGCTGCGCATCGACGTCTACGACACCGGCGTCGGCATCCCGGACGACAAATTGCGCGACGTGTTCGTGGAGTTCCACCGGCTCGACGAGGGCGCCAAGATCGCGCGCGGCCTGGGCCTCGGGCTGTCGATCGTCGAGCGCGTTGCGCGCGTGCTGGACGGCACGATCGAAGTGCGCTCGCACCTCGGACGCGGCTCGCATTTCGCGGTGACAGTGCCGCTGTCGCGCGCCGAGCCAATCGCCCTGCCGGCGCGCGAAGATGCTCGCCTAGATCCCGGCCAGCTTGCCGGCTTGACCGCGCTTTGCATCGACAACGAGCCGGCGGTGCTCGACGGCATGCAGACCTTGCTGCAGGGCTGGGGTTGCGAGGTGATCAAGGCGCCCGACCTGGAAACGGCGCTTGCCGCGATAGCGGAAAGCGACGCGATGCCGAACGGGCTGCTGGTCGATTATCATCTCGATCGCGGCAACGGCATCGCGGCCATCGCGACCTTGCGCGAACATTGCGGTGAGGTGCCGGCGATTTTGATCACCGCCGACCGTTCGCCGCAGGTGCGCGAAGCCGCGCGCGCGCAGGGCATTCAAGTGCTGCACAAGCCGATCAAGCCCGCCGCGCTGCGCGCGCTGCTGGCGCAATGGCGCGTGCTGCGCGTGGCGGCGGCGGAGTAGTCCTTCTTATCCCTCCCCGCTTGCGGGGAGGGTGGCGAGCATCGAGCGCAGCGAGATGCGAGACGGGTGGGGTGTGGTTGAAGCGCGACCCCACCGCGATCGCGCTGCGTGCGATCGACCCTCCCCTTTCCGGGGAGGGATAAAGCGGGCTCACCCCTCCGCCGGCGCCGCCTGCGGCCACTGGCCGGCTTCGATCTTGGCGGCGGCGATCACCGCCTGCGTGCGGCTTTCCACGCCGAGCTTCTGCAGGATGGCGGACACGTGCGCCTTCACGGTCGCCTCCGACACGCTGAGCTGATAGGCGATCTGCTTGTTGAGCAGGCCCTCCGACAGCATCATCAGCACGCGCACCTGCTGCGGCGTCAGCGTCGCCATGCGCGCCATCAGGTCGGCGCTCTCGGCATCGGAGCCGGAAGACAAATCGACGTCGGGCGGCGTCCACACGCCGCCGTCGAGCACGCGCCGGATCGCCCCGCGCATGGCCTCGACGCCGAGCGTCTTCGGGATGAAGCCTGAGGCGCCGAACTCCATGCAGCGGCGGATGGCGGCCGGATCGTCGTTGGCCGACACCACCACCACCGGCACGCTCGGATATTGCGCGCGCAAGTACATGAGGCCGGAAAAGCCGCGCACGCCCGGCATCTTCAGATCGAGCAGAATGAGATCGACGTCGCCGCCGCGCTCGAGCAGCTCAGCCATCTGGTCGAAACTGCCGGCCTCCGCGATGTGCACGCGCGCCAGCATGCCGGCGACCGCTTCGCGCAGGGCGCCGCGAAACAGCGGATGATCGTCGGCGATCACCAATCGATAGTTTGCCTGCTCGCTCAATCCGGACGTCCTTCTGACACGCGTGCCGCCGCGGCCGCTCGGCCCGCCTGCACTCTACATACCCTACTTTCGTCGGATGCAAGTAGTGGCCGGAGCTTCATTTCGTCGTGCTACGCGCGTCCCATCGTGCGAATTGCATGGCTCTGGCGGCGAGCTCGCTGCTCACAAATTATCCAGTTATATCAATTGGTTGTTCCACCATACCGCGACACCGGCGAAGAGCGCGTTAGCGCCTGCTGCCGACGAACTGCAACATCACCTCGCGGCTGTGCGGGCGGCGCCGGTGCTCGACCAGATAGATGCCCTGCCAGGTGCCGAGCGCGAGCGCGCCGGCTGAGACCGGCACATGCAGCGAAACGCCGTTGAGCATGGCTTTGACGTGGGCCGGCATGTCGTCCGGCCCTTCCACGTCGTGGATCCAGGGCGCCTCTTCCGGCGCCAGGCGGTCGAGCGCGGCGGTAAGATCGGCCTGCACGTCCGGATCGGCGTTCTCCTGGATGGTGAGCGAGGCCGAGGTGTGGCGCAGATAGACGAGCAGCGCGCCCTCGCCCGCGCCGGCCTGCGCGATGAAGCTCCTGGCCTGCGCGGTGATGTCGGTGAAGCCAATGCCCGGCGTGTCGACGCGCAGCGTCGCGCTCGCGATTACCTGCGGGCTCACCGTGCTGATGGCTGACATTTTTGCCTGGCGCATGATCTATTCCGAAAACCGGTACCCACTTTTCGGGATCATGCGCTTAGCCGGCATGCGGCTTCAGGTCCGCGACACGCCGCTGGTGTCGCCGTCCTTGCGCATCATGTCCTTCTGCAGGTTCTCGATCAGGTCGACCAGGCGGTGCCAAGTGTCGGCGATGAAACCGCGGGCGCGCGCGATGTCCTCGCGGCTCGGTAGCGGGATGCTGATGGTTCCGGTCTGGTCCGGCTGTTGCGGCGTGGGCGGCACGGTCTGCGGCGGCACCGGATGCGGCGGCGGAGGCGGCGGGGGCGGCGGTGCGCGCAGCGCGGCAACCTCCTTGCGTAGCGCTTCCACCTCGTCGCGCAGCGCGGCGATCTGCTGCTCGAGCGAGGCGCCTTTCTGCGGCACCCCCTCGCAGGACCATCCGGCATTGTGCGGCGTGCAATAGGCGACGTCGCCCGATTTATGATCGAGGCGCAGCAGGCCGTTGTCGACGCGGGTGAAACTGTAACGGGCCGGCACGCCCGGCGGCGCACGATCCTGCCGCTTGGCCTCGCTCTCGCCCCGGCTTTCAGGCGGGTTTTCGCTTTGACCGTTCGATGGCGGCTGGGCGGGCTGCGGCGCAGGGGTTGCGGCAGCCGGCGGTACGGGGCTTGCGGCGGGCGGCGGCACAGGACTGGCGGCAGGCGGCGGCGTCTGCGGTAACGCCGGGACCGGCGGTGTCGGCTGCGTTTGATCCTGGACCGTCAGGATGCGTGGCTGCGCCAACACGACCGATGCGGCGCAGGCAGCGGCAAGGGCAACAACAAGCGTCGCGGTCCGCATCAGTCGATACCTCCGAATTGCAGCGGCTGCCGAATCGAGCCTAACACCGGCTCGCGCCGCCAATGAAGAACGCAGAACACGAAGTAGTGGACATGCCGCCTTGCAGGAAAAGGCTTGGAACCCGGCCGCGCAATACCGCATTAAGCCATGAATATCAGGTAATTAAGCCATAGGCTGCGTTTCTTGACTCGCCCAGACCCGGTCAGTATGGTCCGCGCGGCTTTTAGGGCGGCGGTTGAAAAAAGCGAGGCCTTGAACCCGAGCGGTCGCGAGCATGGCTGACGGCACGCGGGACAAGGGCGAGCGCAAAGAACCGCCGGACGATGAGGCCGCTCTCTCCGCGAGGCTCCAGCGTCTCGGCGATCGGCTCGCTCAGGTGAGCCGACCATCCGAAACCGGCTCCCATCCCCGCCAGGCTTCCGATATGTCGGGGTTCGCGCGCGGTTTCCGGCTGTCCAGCGAGCTGGTGGCGGGCGTGCTGGTGGGCGCCGTGATCGGCTGGCTGATCGACCGCTGGCTGGGCATCTCGCCGTGGGGGCTCATTGTGTTTCTCATGCTCGGCTTCGCCGCCGGCGTATTGAACGTGATGCGCGCGGCCGGTGTGGTGCGCGAGAGGACTTTGGACGATTAAGACGGCGTCATGGATCCGATCCATCAGTTCCACATCGTCAATCTGTTTCCGATCGGCAAAATCGGCAACGCCGAGATCGCCTTCACCAATTCCGCCGCCTTTATGCTGGCCGCGGTCGTCTTGCTGACCCTGTTCCTGATCGCCGGCACTGCCGGCGGCAAGGCCGTGCCGACGCGGCTGCAATCGGCCGCCGAGCTGACCTACGAATTCGTCGCCAGCATGCTGCGCTCGACCGCCGGCCAGGAAGGCATGCGCTTCTTCCCCTTCGTGTTCACGATCTTCATGTTCGTGCTGCTGTTGAACATGTTCGGGCTGATCCCCTACGCCTTCACCGTCACCAGCCACATCATCATCACCGCCGCGCTCGCGCTCACGGTGTTCTTCACCGTGCTGATCTACGGGCTGATCCGCCACGGCCTGCACTTCTTCAACTTGTTCGTGCCGAAGGGCGTGCCGATCTACATCCTGCCGATGATCGTCGCGATCGAGATTCTGTCCTTCATCTCGCGGCCGATCTCGCACAGCGTGCGCCTGTTCGCCAACATGCTGGCCGGACACATCGCGCTGCAGGTGTTCGCCGGCTTCATCGTCCTTCTGGGTAGCGCGCTCGGCGCCATCGGCTGGATCGGCGGCGCCCTGCCCTTCGCCATGATCGTGGCGCTGTTCGCGCTCGAGGCGCTGGTCGCCTTCCTGCAGGCCTATGTCTTCGCCATTCTCACCTGCATCTATCTCAACGATGCCATTCACCCGGGTCACTGAGGCCCGAAGAAACCGGAAAGAGGAGCAGTTTTATGGATCCAGTGGCAGCAAAATACATCGGCGCCGGCATCGCGGCGATCGGCATGGGCGGCGCCGGCGTCGGCGTCGGCATCATCTTCGGCAATTATCTCGCCGCCGCCATCCGCAATCCGTCGGCGGCGCAGGGGCAGTTCGGCAACCTGATCTTCGGCTTCGCCATCACCGAGGCGCTCGGCATCTTCTCGCTGCTGATCGCGCTCCTGCTGCTGTTCGCGCTCTAAGCCGGATCTCGCGTTCCGATGGCCGAACCGGCGCACACGACGAGCACCGAGCACGTCCCGAAGAGCGAGCATGACGGCGGCTTTCCGCCGTTCAACTCGCAGACCTTCGCGTCGCAGCTCGTCTGGCTGGTCATCTGTTTCGCCCTGCTCTACGCGCTGATGGCGAAATGGGCGCTGCCGCGGGTCGGCAGGGTCATCGAGAGCCGCCAGAGGCGCGTCGCCGACGACATCGCCGAGGCCGGCCAGCTCAAGCAGCAGTCGGACGATGCCTTGGCCAACTACGAGAAGGCGCTCGCCGACGCGCGCGCGCGTGCGCAGGCGATCGCCAACCAGACGCGCGAGGCGCAGGCCGCCGAGGCGGAAGCCGCACGCAAAAAGGTCGAGGACGCGCTTGCCGCCAAGCTCACCGAGGCGGAAAAAACCATCGCCGCCACCAAGCAGGCGGCCATGACCAATGTCCGCAGCATCGCGCAGGACGCAGCCGGCGCAATCGTCGAGCGGCTGATCGGCTCGGCGCCGAGCGACAAGGCGGTGACCGAGGCCGTTGCCGACGTGTTGAAGGGCTGAGCCATGCTGCACGACGCCGAATTCTGGGTGACGCTGGGCTTCCTCTTCTTCATCGGGCTGCTCGGCTACATTGGCGTGCACCGCATGCTCGCCAAATCGCTCGACGAGCGAGCCGCCCGCATCAAGGCCGAGCTCGACGAGGCGCGCAAGCTGCGCGAGGACGCCGCTCAGCTGCTCGCCGACTATCGGCGCAAGCGCCAGGAGGCCGAGAGCGAGGCGCAAGGGATCATCGCGGGCGCCAAGGCCGAGGCCGAGCGGATGGCGGCCGAGGCCAAGGCCAAAGTCGACGAATTCGTCGCTCGCCGCACCAAGATTGCGGAGACCAAGATCGCCCAGGCCGAGGCACAGGCCGCCGCCGACGTGCGCGCCGCGGCGGCCGAAGCCGCCGTCGCCGCCGCCGAAAAGATCCTCGCCCAGCAGGCCAAGGGCAACCTCGCCAGCGAGCTGGTCGCCAAGGGCATCGAGGACGTCCGCAAGAAGCTGAATTGAGCCTCTTTCGTTTCAGCTCGAATTCGTCACCGGCAGCAGCCTCGCGTCACCTCCCCCTTGAGGCAGCGGCATCGAATTTGGCCGCAGCGCCCACCTCTCCCCGCCCGGCGGGCAGAGGTCGACGCGCCAACGGGTCCGCGCGAAGCGCGGCCCGATGATAAACTCCGCGCGTCGGGTGAGGGGGCGTATCCGCCCGTCAGAGCGTACAAAATCGCGAAAACGCCCCTCAGCCCGACCCTCTCCGCAAGCGGGGAGAAGGGGAAGACGTGCTTTGCTCAATGCGATCACCCCTCCAGAGGAGGGTAATAGGTCCCCGGGGCACTCGCCGGTTTTCCCCACTATTAAGCGCCGGCATGTGCACAACCATGCCGTTGTTGCGGCAGCCCTTGCCTACCCCCGCACCGTCACTATCCTCGCGACTGAGCGATTCGCCGCACAGTTCGTTGCGTGGGCCGCGTAATCCGGCCTTGAGCATTCGGGGGACCTCGTGGTCATCTTCGATTGCAACGGCGTGCTGGTCGACAGCGAGCCGTTGGCCACGGAAACTGCATCGCAGGAGTTCATGCGCGCCGGCTTCCGGCTGACGCCGGAGATCGTCGCGCATTATTTCACCGGCCGCCGCCCCGCCGACATGTTCAGCGAGGTGGAGATCGCCGCCGGCCGCAAGTTGCCGGCGGGCTTCGCCGCCACCGTTGCCAGCGCGACGCTCAGGCGCTTCCGCGCCGAGCTGCAGGCGACCAAGCATGTGACACAGGCGCTGTCCTGGCTGCGCGGTCCGAAATGCGTCGCGTCTTCCTCCTCCTACGACCGCATCCGCGTCAGCCTGGAATGCACCGGGCTGATCCGCTTCTTCGAGCCGAACCTGTTCTCGGCGAGCGAGGTGAAGAACGGCAAGCCGGCGCCCGATCTGTTCCTGCACGCCGCCGCCAAGATGCGCGTGCAGCCCGCCGACTGCATCGTCGTGGAGGATTCGGCCGTCGGCGTCGCGGCCGGCGTCGCCGCCGGCATGACTGTGATCGGCTTCACCGGCGGCAGTCACGTGCGCGGCCGGCTGGCCGATCACTTGCACGCTGCCGGCGCACGCGTCGTGATATCCGACATGCGCGCGCTCAAGGGCACGATCATCGATCTGCGCGGTTGGTAAGCCGATCGCCTCTCATTCGTCATGCGCTGGCTTGTCCCGCGCCGCGAGTTTGCGTCACTAGAGCGGGGACAAGCCCGGCCATGACAATCCCAAACTATTCCGTCAGCTCGAGCGCGGCGGCGCCTTGGGCCTGGCGGGGTGCCGCTTGCGCGCCGCGGGCGGCTTCTTCTGCGGCTGCGCGCCCAGCGGATCGAAGCCGACATAGACAATGTACCGGCTGATGTCGGTGATCGGCGACGGCAGCGGGAACGAGATGTCCGGATCGATATGGGTGAAGGTGACGCGGTCGACCGCGTTGTTGATGGTCACCGTCTCGCGCGCGAATTTCGACAGGACGGTCTTTTGATTCGTCCCTTCCTGCACCACCGCGATGCGCAGCGGCACGTCGACATTGCCCGGGCCGCCGGCCGGGCCGGTGATGATGCGGCCCTCGATGCCGACCTTCATGGTCATGATGTTGCCGGCGAGATGGCATTCGCGCGCGGTGCGCAGGATGTTGCCCTGGTAGCGCACGTCGAGCGCGTTCGGCTCACCCTGCCCCGGCTTGTCGCCGATCATGAGCGTGGAGGCGCCGTAGCGGATCTGCACGTCCGGACAATCGTAGTCGGTGTCGATGACCGGCCCCGTGGCGACGGTGCCCCCGGTGGTGGCCTTGGGCGTCGACTTGAACAGATCCAGGGGCGACGTGCTGAACAGGCCACCGCCGCTGCTGCTGCCGCTGCCGCCGAAGCTGCCGCAGCCGCCGAGCAAAACGCCCAACGTCAAGCATGCGGCAAAGCCCGCCCCGACCCGCGCCATCTGGTTCCTTTCCCCGCCTTTGTTCTTTCGGCTCACGTCCTTCGAGCCGCCGCATGGCCGGCTTATAGCAAGCCAAGCGTGGCAAGCCCAAGGCAGATCAATCCGGGTCGTCTTTAAGACGCGCGTAGAGCAGATGGTCCTGCCATTTGCCGTTAATGCACAAATACGAGCGGGCATAGCCTTCCCGCTGAAATCCAGTCTTTTCCAACAGCGCGATCGAGGCGGCATTTGTCGGGATGCAGGCCGCCTCGAGCCGGTGCAGACGAAGTGTCCCAAAACAGAACGGGATCAGCGCGCGCATGGCCGCGGTCATGTACCCCTGCCGCGCGAAGGGGGCGCCGACCCAGTAGCCGACGGAGCCAGCCTGCGCCACGCCGCGCCGGATATTGGCGAGGGTCACGCCGCCGACCATGACACCGTCGCTGTTGCGGAAGATCAGAAAGGAATAGGCGAGATCCGCGCGCAGATCCTCGACGTAGCGCCGGAGCCTGCGCCGGAAGGCGCCGCGCGTGAGATCGTCTGCCGGCCAGACCGGCTCCCACGGCACAAGAAAGGCGCGGCTGATCTCGCGCAACGCCGCCCACTCGGTGTAGTCGCCGCTTTGCGGCACGCGCAACGTAACGCTGGCGCCGGAAATGGCGGGAAGACTTTCATCGGCGATGCGGAACAGCGCCATAGTCAGGCTGCGAGGGTGTCGGCGATGGCGGCGGTCGATGCCAGACCGGCGCCCGGGCCGAGCGCAGCGATGGCCGGCGGCGAGCGGCGGATCAGCATGCGGCCGGCCGCGCGTGCGGAATCGACGGTGACGGCATCGACCTTGGCGACGATCTCGTCGAGCGGAATGGGGCGCCCATAGGCAAGCATCTGCCGCGCCAATTGTCCGACGCGCGCTTCCGAACTCTCCAGCGCCATCAGCAGGCCCGCCTTGAGCTGCGCCTTGGCACGCGCGACCTCGCTCTCGTTGAGCGTTTCGGTGGCGTTGCCGGTTTCGCCGATCACCACCCGCATCAGTTCGGGCGCGTCGGCCTCGTCGGTGCCGGCGTAGAGCGCGAACAGGCCGGTGTCGGAATAAGGCATGTGGAAGGCGTTGATGCTGTAGCAGAGCCCGCGCTTCTCGCGTACTTCCTGGAACAGGCGCGACGACATGCCGCCGCCGAGCACATTGGTGAATACCTGCAGGCTGTAGAGCTGCTCGTCGCGCACCGGCACACCCTGCAGCGCCAGCGCGATGTGCACCTGCTCGAGATCGCGCGTCTCGACCCGGCTGCCGCCGCGGAAATGCGCCGCCTCCGGCTCCGGCGCCCCCGGTCCCGTGAAGGCGACGAAGCGCTTCTCGACCTCCGCGACGATGGCGGCATGCTCGACCGCGCCGGCCGCCGCCACGATCATGTCGGGCGCGCGATAGTTGCGCGACAGATAGGCGCGCAGGCGCGCCGCATTGAACGAGCGCACGGTTTTCGGGGTGCCGAGGATCGAGCGCCCGACCGCCTGCTCGGGAAAGGCCGTCTCCTGCAAGCGGTCGAACACCAGATCGTCCGGCGCGTCTTCGGTGGCGCCGATCTCCTGCACGATCACGTTCTGCTCGCGCCGCAATTCGTCAGCGTCGAAAGTCGGATCCGACAGGATGTCCGACAAGACGTCGAGCGCGAGCGGCACGTCGGCCTTGAGCACGCGCGCATAGTAGGCCGTCGATTCCACGCTGGTGGCCGCGTTGAGGTCGCCGCCGACCGCCTCGATCTCCTCGGCGATCTGGCGCGCGTTGCGCCGCTTGGTGCCCTTGAAGGCCATGTGCTCGAGCAGATGAGAAATGCCGTGCTCGTCGGTCTTTTCGTTACGGCTGCCGGAACCGATCCAGACGCCCAGCGAGGCCGACTCCAGGTGCGGCATGCGGTCGGTCACCACCGAGAGGCCGGAGGCAAGGCGGGTCACTTGCACGGTCATGCCGCTGCTCCTTCATGCGTCGCGCGCGAGGCCGACGCCACATAACGTTCCACCGCCCCCTGGTCGACCGGCAGCACGTTGATCCGCTCCGGCCTTTCGTTGAGATCGGCGAGCCAGTCGGGCAGCTTGGGACGCTGGCCGCAGGCCGCCTCCACACTTTGCGGAAACTTGGCGGGATGCGCGGTCGACAGCACCACCATCGGCACCGCCGGATCGCGCGTTTCCTTCTCCGCCACCGCCAGCGCGACCGCCGTGTGCGGATCGGCGCAATAGCCGGCCTCGCGTTTCCAGGCGCGCATGGTGGCGGCGCTTTCTTCCTCGTCGGCGCGGTCGGCGGAAAACAGCGTGCGCATATTGGCGAGCGCATGCGCCGAAATAGCGAAGCGGCGCGATTGCGCGAGCGAGCCCATCAGCGCGGCGACCTTCTTACCGTCGCGCCCATAAGCGTCGAACAGCAGGCGCTCGAAATTGGACGAAACCTGGATGTCCATCGAGGGCGACGTGGTCGGCATCACCTCGCGCACCTCGTAGTCGCCGGTGCCAAACGCACGCACCAGGATGTCGTTGACATTGGTCGCCACCACCAGCCGATCGACCGGCAGGCCCATGCGCTGCGCAACGTAGCCGGCATAGACGTCGCCGAAATTGCCGGTTGGCACGGTGAAAGCGATTTTCCGGTGCGGCGCGCCGAGCGCGACCGCCGCGGCGAAATAGTAGACCGCCTGCGCCACGATGCGCGCCCAATTGATCGAATTGACGCCGGACAAACGCATGCGGTCGCGGAAGGCGTGGTGATTGAACATCGCCTTCACCAACGCCTGGCAGTCGTCGAAGGTGCCTTCGATCGCGAGCGCATGCACGTTGGCATCGGGCGCGGTCGTCATCATGCGCCGCTGCACCTCGGAGATGCGGCCGTGCGGGAACAACACGACCACGTCGACCTGGCTGCGGCCGCGGAAGGCTTCGACCGCGGCGCCGCCGGTATCGCCCGAGGTCGCCACCAGTATGGTGGTGCGCTCGCCGCGCTGCCTGAGCACGTGGTCCATCAGCCGCGCCACCAACTGCATGGCGAGATCCTTGAAGGCGAGCGTCGGCCCGTGGAACAGCTCGAGCACGAAAAGATTGGTGCCGAGCTGCGTCAGCGGCGTGACGGCCGGGTGACGGAAGGTTCCGAAGGCCTCGCGCGCGGCGCGCGACAGGTCGGCCTCCGCCAAGCTGTCCCCGACGAAGGGGCGGATCACCTCGCAGGCGACTTCCGCATAGGGCCGGCCTGCGAAACCGCCGATGGTGGCCGCATCCAGCACCGGCCAGGTCTCGGGAACATAGAGGCCACCATCACGCGCCAAGCCGGCCAGCATGGCCTCGACGAAATCGAGGGCTGGGGCCTCACCCCGCGTTGAGACGTAACGCATTGAGATAGCTATATTTTTAGTTCCGGCGCGACGGTTTTGCGGGGTCAGACTAGCCCCCGCGCGAGCCTTTCACAAGAAAGCCGGTTCCGCGCTCAGACAACCAGGGCGCCGCCGTCGAGATAGACGATCGAGCCGGTCATGAAGCCGTTTTCCATGAAAGCCAGGATCTGGCGCGCGACGTCCTCGGCCTCGCCGACGCGCCGCACCGGCAAGGCGGCCGCGGTCTTGGCCAGCATCTCCTTGCGCGCGGCTTCCGGCATGGCGGCGCGGATCGGGGTGTCGATGATGCCGGGCGAGACGCAGTTGACGCGGATGGGCGCGAGCTCGAGCGCGAGCGCGCGGGTGAGCGATTCGAGCGCGCCGTTCGCCACGCTGACGATGGCTGAATTCGGCCGCGGCCGGATGCTCAGGAAACCGCTGACCAGCGTGAGCGAGCCGCCCGGCTTGATCTCGGCGGCGCGGGCGCAGCGCCAGGCGCCCCAAAGCTTGCCTTCGAACGTCGCGCGCACGTCCTCCATGGCAACGGTCTTGAACGGCCCGGTGCGCAATTGCGCGGCGCTGACCACGACGTGATCGACCGGACCAGCTGCGCGGAAGAGCTCGGCAACGCTCTGGTCGTTGGTGACGTCGGCGGGAATGCCCTTGGCGCCGATCTTGTCAGCGGCAGCTTTCAGCTTCTCCGCGCCGCGCGAGGCGATGACGACATCGGCGCCTTGCGCCTTCGCCATTTCGGCGGTTGCCAAACCGATGCCCGACGAGCCCCCAACGACGATGACTTTCTTTCCCGCCAGCATTCTTCTCCCCCCGACTTCAATTCAACGGCGCGCAAAGCGCGGCACTAAACCATGCCGCCGGCGCGGCAACAACACGCGTCCGTTTCACATGGAGAAATCGAAGGACGTGCCTCAGTACTGGCGGCGCAAGCGGCGCGTGAGCCAGACCAAATAGACGGCGGCGAGCGCCAGCGCGAGCCCGAACCAGGTTATGGCGTATTGCAGATGGTTGTCCGGCAGATTGACCACGAGCTTGCCGGGGCGCGGCAGCCCGCCCGGGGGAACCGGTGATTCCTGCTCGACATAGAATGGCGCCACGTTTTGCCAATGCTTGGCGGCGGCGATCGCATCGATGTCGCGCAGATACCAGACGTTGTCCTTGGTATCGTCGGCCGGCGTGAACAACCCGCGGGTTTCCGGCCAGCGCAAGATGCCGACGATGTCGACGCTGCCATTCATGCGATCGATGCGTGTCGCGGGGTCCTTGCGGTCGAGCGGCACGAAGCCGCGGTTGACGATCACCAAACTGCCGCCGGCAAGGCGCGCCGGCGCGAACACGAAGTAGCCCGGCCCTTTCACGTCGGGACGGAAGGCGGAGCCGGGGCTATAGACCAGCGCTTCCTGGCCGGGCAGGAATTCGGCCGGGAAGCCGACGCGCGCGAACTCCTCGCGTTGTGGGTCAAGCGTTGCCCAGCGATCGCGCGGCGGCAGGTCGGCCGGCGCGCGCGCCAGGCGTTCGGTCATGGCCGCGATCAGATTTTCTTTCCAGGTCTTGCGGTCGAGCTGCCAGACACCGAGGCCGATCAAAATGGCGATGCCGACAAGCGCGAATACCGTCGGCTCCAGGATGCCGCGGCGCGCCCCGCTCACACTTCGCCCCGCCGTTCGAGCCGGCCTTCCGCCGCCTTGTGATGGTACTGCAACGCGATCAGCAGGCCCTTGATCGGGCGCAGCGGCCCCAAGGTGAACAGCAGAATGAGCGGCAGCCAGAGCGCGGCATGCACCCAATAAGGCGGCTGATACATGATCTCGGTAATCAGCGCCGCGAATACCACGACGAAGCCGCCAAGCAGGATGACAAACACCGCCGGCCCGTCGCCGGCATCGGCGAAGCCGTAGTCGAGCCCGCAATGCTCGCAAGCCGGCCGCAAGGTCAGGAAGCCCTTGAACAGATGTCCCTCGCCGCAACGCGGACAGCGGCCGCGCAGGCCGCGCGCGATCGGCAGCGCACTTGGCGCGGCATGGTTTGTCGTGCTCATGGTCGAACCCTCAAAACAAAAGGGCGGCGTCGCCGCCGCCCCTCTTTAAGCCTTGCGCGTGGCGGTCACTCGGCGTGCACCGCGCCGCCGCCCCAGACATATATGCAGGCGAACAGGAACAGCCAGACCACGTCGACGAAGTGCCAGTACCAGGCGGCGAATTCGAAGCCGAGGTGCTGCGTCGGCGTGAAGTGCCCTTTCATGGCGCGGATCAGGCAGACGATCAGGAAGATCGAGCCGATGATCACATGCGCGCCGTGGAAGCCGGTCGCCATGAAGAAGGTGGCGCCGTAGATATTGCCCGCGTAGTGGAAAGCCGCGTGCGAATATTCGTAACCCTGCACGCAGGTGAAGGTGAGGCCGAGCGCGATGGTGAGGATCAGGCCCCATTTCAATCCCTGCCGGTCATTCTCCAAGAGCGCGTGGTGCGCCCAGGTCACCGTGGTGCCGGAGGTGAGCAGGATCAGCGTGTTCAAGAGCGGCAGGTGCCACGGATTGAAGGTCTCGATGCCCTTGGGCGGCCATACCCCGTGCGTGAAGGCGATGCGGGCGACGTCCTTGGCCGCGTCGGGGAACAGCGCGGTGTTGAAATAGGCCCAGAACCAGGCGACGAAGAACATCACCTCGGAGGCGATGAACAGGATCATGCCGTAGCGGTGCGAGATCTGCACCACACGGGTGTGGTAGCCCTCGAATTGCGCTTCGCGGATGACGTCGCGCCACCAGGCGACGAAGGTGTAGAGCACGCCGAGCACGCCGAGCCCGAACACCAAGGGCGCGGCCGCGTACATTTGATGCATCCAGCTGATGAGGCCGACCGCCAGGATGAAGGCGGAAATGGCGCCGACCGCCGGCCAGGGGCTCGGATCGACCAAGTGATAATCATGATGCTTTGCGTGGGCGTCGGCCATTAGCGTCATCTCCGTTCCAGTCCCCATTGAGCGGCGCCCTGCAGCGCCCCTGATCCTCAGTTCAGCGATTTCTTGTCGGCTACTTCCGCGACCGGACGCGCGGCGTCCGGCAGCCGGTAGAAGGTGTAGGACAGCGTAATGGTGTTGAGATCGTCCTGCTCGTGATCCTTGACGATCGAGGGGTCGACATAGAACACCACCGTCATGTCGCGCGTCTCGCCCGCCTGCATGGTCTGTTGCGTGAAGCAGAAGCAGTTGATCTTGGTGAAATAGGCGCCGACCAGCGGCGGCGAGACATTGTAGGAGGCCTGCGCGGTAATGGCGCGCGCGGCTTCGTTGATCACCTTGTAGCGGACGGTCGCCACCTCGCCGATGTGCAGCTTGATCTCGTTCTGCTCCGGCACGAATTTCCACGGCAGGCCCGCGGCCACGTTGGAATCGAAGCGCACATTGACCGTGCGGCCGAGCGTCTCGCTCGGCGCTTTCTCGGCCACCTGCGGCGTACCGCCGTAGCCGGTGGTGCGGCAGAACCAGTTGTAGAACGGCACCGCCGCATAGGAGGCGCCCACCATCGCCGCAACGACGAAGCCGCAGGAGGCGGCGACGATCATATCGCGCCGCAGTGACTTTGGTTTTTGGCGGGGCGCGGTCATCTTATATCGGGCGCACCAGCACGCCCGGCCCTTTCACCAGGGTCATGATGTAGAACAGGATGACGAGCGCGGCGAGCGCCAGCGCAATGGCGATCGAGCGGGCGCGGCGGGCGCGCTGCTGCGCCTCGGTGAGCACGACACCCTCGTCCTTGTCCTGATCGTTCATCGCGATGCTCACGCCGCCAACCGGGCCAACAGCCCGCCCCATCCGCGCTCGATCAACAGCACCGCAAACAGCAGGAAAAGATAAAGGATCGAGAAGGCGAACAGCTGCTTGCTGGCGCGCTCGGCCGGGCGGCGCTCGCAGAATACCTGCCAGGCCAGCACCGTCATGATCGCGCCGGCGGCGACGGCGGTCAGCCCGTAGAGCGGGCCGGCAAAGCCGAGCGCCCAAGGCGCCACGCCGAGCGGGGTGAGAATCATGGTGTAGCGCAGGATCTGCCGGCGCGCGGTCAAGTCGCCGGCCACTACCGGCAGCATCGGAATGCCGGCGCGCCTGTAGTCATCGGCCTTGTAGAGCGCCAGCGCCCAGAAATGCGGCGGCGTCCAGAAGAAGATGATGAGGAACAGCAGCAGCGGCTCGAGCGAAAGCGAGCCGGTGACCGCCGCCCAGCCGATCATCGGCGGAAAGGCGCCGGCGGCGCCGCCGATGACGATGTTCTGCGGCGTCAAGCGCTTGAGCCAGGCCGTGTAGATCGCGGCGTAGAAGAAGATGGTGAAGGCGAGCAGCGCGGCGGCGAGCGCGTTCACCAAAAGCCCCAGCGTCACCACGGAGAAACCGGCAAGGGTGAGCCCGAAGGCCAGCGCCTCGCCCGGTTTCACCCGTCCGGTCGGCACCGGACGGCGCGCCGTGCGCACCATCTTGGCGTCGATGTCGGCGTCGTACCACATGTTGAGCGCGCCGGCGGCGCCTGCACCGACCGCGATGCAGAGCAGCGCGGTGAAGGCGGTGACCGGGTGCAGCGCGCCGGGCGCGACGGCAAGCCCGGTGAGCGCGGTGAACACCACCAGCGACATTACCCGCGGCTTCATCAGCGCGAGATAGTCGGAAACGCTCGCCAGGCTCGGCTCGGCCAAGCCGAGCGAGCTCGTGAAGTCTTCGCCTTCGCCGACCAGCGACATGACTTACTTAATCCGCGGCAGCGTCTCGTACTGATGGAACGGCGGCGGCGACGGCAGCGTCCATTCCAGCGTCGTGGCGCCCGCGCCCCACGGATTGTTGCCGGCCACGCGCTTCCTGGCGAAGGCCTCGATCAGCCCGATAAAGAAGATGATCACGCCGAAGCCCGAAATATAGGAGCCGTAGGATGAGATCTCGTTCCAGCCGTGGAATGCCTCGGGGTAGTCGGCGATGCGGCGCGGCATGCCGGCGAGCCCGAGGAAGTGCTGCGGGAAGAACACCAGGTTCACGCCGACAAAGGTGAACCAGAAGTGCAGCTTGCCGATGGTCTCGT
>Ga0335081_10003035_pt1 | contig 26371 bp, 19 predicted proteins | sample Lox_Sample_35_FD_206713 | JGI IMG/M metagenome (GOLD analysis project Ga0335081, IMG submission 206713) | Soil microbial communities from Loxahatchee National Wildlife Refuge, Florida, United States - Lox_Sample_3.5 | ecosystem: Environmental > Terrestrial > Soil > Wetlands | place: USA...
GCGGTGCGGCGCGGGTAACGCAACTGGGGGTGGGCGGGGGGGGCTTCCCTCGAAGGGAGTGCCTGCCCCGGCCGGCGGCCGCCCGGACGGGCTCCCCACGTCCGTCGCGGGTCCGCGATACGGTCCCGCGTCAACATGGCTCGGCTCGGCCGCAGCGGATTCTCCCGCACCTGGGGCAGCGCCCGCGCTACCTTCGGCACCCGTGCCAGCGGCGGCGTCCACACCACCCCCGGCGCCGCCGCTACCTTCGGCGCCCGTGCCAGCGGCGGCGCCCGCACTACCTCCTGCGCCCGTGCCAGCCGCGGCGCCGCCGCTAGCGGCGGCGTCCCTTCCCGTGCCGGTGATGGCGGTCGGGTCCGCGGTGGCCGCCGCGGTCCCCGTGGGAGGCACGGCGGGCACGGTAGGCACGACAGGCACTGCCTCGGTGCCGGGGTGATCCCGGGCCGTATCACTATCACTGCCTTCGGTGGGTGCGGGAGATGCTACCTCGGTGCCGGGGTGCGCGGCGGCGCCTGTGCCCTCGCCTCCGCCTGTCATTGCGCCGCCGCTGCCCGCGCCGCCGCTGCCCGCGCCGCCCGTGCCCGCGCCGCCCGTGCCCGCGCTGCCCGTGCCCGCGCCGTCCGTGCCCGCGCCGCCGCCGCCCGTGCCCGCGCTGCCCGTGCCCGCGCCGCCGCCGCCCGTGCCCGCGCCGCCCGTGCCCGCGCCGCCGCCGCCGCCCGTGCCCGCGCCGCCCGTGCCCGCGCCGCCCGTGCCCGCGCCGCCGCCGCCCGTGCCGGAGGGGGTGGCCACGTTCGCACCCACGGCCTCCGTCCTCGGGTGGTCCCTGGCCGCGCCCGTACCACCGGTGGGCACGGCCAGCTCCGTAACCTGCCGTGCCGCCGTCGCCGGCCTCGGGTTCGCCGCAGCCGGCGAGGGCGGTACGCCGGGGACTGCCGCTTCGCCTCCGCCGAGCCCACAGGCTGTACGTAGCGCCGCCGCGAAGTCGCGGCAGCTCGCGTACCTGTCGGGTGGTGACTTGGCCAGCGCCTTCGCCATCACCTGGTCGATCGCTGGTGGCAAATCGGGACGACGGGCGGTGAGCGCTGGTGGCGGCTCGGACAGCTGCGCCCACAACACCGCCATGCGCTGATCCCGGTTGAACGGCGGCGTGCCGCAGAGCATCTCGAACGCGGCGCACGCGAGGGCGTAGAGGTCCGCCCGCCCGTCCACCGGCCGGCCCTCGATCTGCTCGGGCGCGACATAATCAAGCGTGCCGAGGAACTGGCCCGCCGAGGTGAGTTCGGCCGCTGCGAGCGACTGCTTGCTGAGCCCGAAGTCCGACAGGTAGACGTGATCGCGCTGATCGCTTCCCGCCGCCTCGTCGAGCAGCATATTGGCCGGCTTCACATCCCTGTGGACCAGGCCACGCGCGTGGGCCGCGTCCAGCGCCGAGGCCATCTGAGCGATGATGTCGGCGACGCGCGCGGCGGGTAGTGTGCCCTCCCGGTCGAGCAGCGTTCGCAGGTCACGCCCCCCGACGTAGCGCATCGCGATGAACAGCACACCGCCGGACTCACCCGCCTCGAAAATCGGGATGATGTTGGGGTGGTCAACGGCCGCCGCCGCCCTCGATTCCCTGATGAACCGCTGCCGGAAGGCCTGGCTGCCGACGAGCCCGGGCGTCAGGATTTTCAGAGCGACCCGCCGGTCCAGGCGAACGTCATGGGCGCGGTAGACGACCGCCATCCCACCGCGGCCGATCTCCTCCTCGAGCTGGTAGCCCGCGATCTGTGCCCCGGGCGGGAAGTCGCCAAAATCGCGTGGGATCTCGTCGCTCACAATGCCTCCAGCGCTTTCCCACCCGGGCGGGCAGCCTCCCGCCGCAGCGCAGACCAGCACCGGAATCGTCCGGGACACGCTCGCAGAGCCGGAACAGTCCAAGTACTGCTAATGACGGTCATCGCCGCCCAGACCCGCCGTAGACTGGAATTTTGAACGCATTCTACTTTACGCTTACTCGCTCTACACTTGGCGGATGGCGACCGAGCGCTCCCTGTCGTCGCATGCGACCCCCGTACTCGTTATAAGGGTGCAGGGGTCCGACCTACGGTTGCATGCGGGACAGTCATACACAGTTGGCCGCGATCCAGCGTGTGACATCGTAGTCACCGACTCGCGAGTGTCGTGGCGGCATGCGATTGTGCGGTTCGCTCAGGGCGCCTGGATCTTCGAGGACGCAGGCAGCACGAACGGGACGTTCCTCGGCAACAGCCAGGTGCACCGCTTCGAGATCAACTCTGACTGCGTGTTCCGGCTCGGGCACCCGGACGACGGGCCCGTTGTGCTCTGCTCGATCATGAACCCCGAGATCGGCGACAGGGAAGTTCCCGCGCCCCCTGCCGCGGGTCCGAGCGTGGATCGCCGCCCAAGCATGGTGCACCGCGCGCCGGTACGCGTACTTCGGATCGGGCGGGCACCCGGCAACGACCTCGTGCTCGCCGACCTCGGCATCTCCCGCTACCACGCGGAGCTGCGGAATTCGGGCGACGGAACGTACGAGATCACCGACCTGCATAGCCATAATGGCACTTTCGTCAATGGCGAACGCATATCAAGCGCCACAGTAACCGAGCGGGACATTATCGGCATCGGGCGTGCGACATTCCGCCTCGTCGGCGACGAGCTGCGCGAATTCATCGACGAGGGCAATGTCTCGCTGGTCGCAAGCGACCTCACGGTGCGGCTCCCAAGTGGCAAAGTGCTGCTCGATCATGTCAGCTTCCCAATCGGCGAGCGCTCCCTCGTAGCGATCATCGGCCCGAGCGGTGCGGGCAAGACGACGCTGCTCGGTGCGCTCACCGGCATTCGGCCCGCGGGCGAGGGCACCGTCCTGTACGACAGCCGTGATCTCTACAAGCACTACGCCGAACTGCGTCATCGCATCGGCCTGGTTCCGCAGGAGAACATCCTGCACACGCAGTTGTCGGCGCGCCGCGCCCTGCGGTACGCGGCCGAGCTGCGCTTCCCCGGTGACACGTCGAAACAGGAGCGGGACGGCCGGGTGGACGAGGTCATCGGCGAACTCGGCCTGAAGGCGCATGCCGAGACGCGCGCGGCATCACTGTCGGGCGGCCAGCAGAAGAGGGTCAACGTCGCGCTTGAACTGCTGACCAAGCCCTCCCTGCTCTTCCTGGACGAGCCCACCTCCGGCCTGGACCCGGGCCTGGACAAGTCGGTTATGGAAATGATGAGCGGGCTGGCCAAGGACGGCCGGACGATCATCGTGGTGACGCACAGCGTCGCGAACCTGGATGTGTGCGATCGTCTCCTTGTCATGGTGCCCGGTGGCCGCGTCGCTTACTTCGGGCCACCGAGGGAAGGGCTCAAGCACTTCGGCAAGCCGGGCTGGGCCGAGGTGTTCCAGGCATTCGACCAGGAGCCGGACCGGGACTGGGCAGCCGAGTTCAAGCGGTCGCCGCTCTACGCGCAGCACGTTACGGCGGGATTGACCAGCCGTGCCCCGCAGGCCAGCCGCAGGCAGGCTCCGCCGCCGCCCAAGCCACGCAATAGGGCCGCGCAGCTGAGCACCCTCGTCAGGCGCTACGTCGCTGTCATCGCATCCGACCGCGTTTACCTGGCCTTTCTGGCTGGGGTCCCGATCGTGCTCGGATTGGTGATCCGGGTGATCCCCGCGCCTGCAGGGCTGGGCGGGCGCACGGGCACGAATGACGCTGCCGAGCAGCTCTTGCAGGTCCTCGTCCTGTGTGCCTGTTTCGCCGGGGCGTTTAACGCCGTCAGGGAGCTGGTCAAGGAACGTGCCATCTACAGCAGGGAACGCGCTGCCGGGCTGTCCGCTGGTGCTTACCTGTCCTCGAAACTCGTGGTACTGGGGATTGTCAGCGCGATTCAGGCTGGACTGCTCCTGCTCATCGGGCTATTCGGCCGCCCGCTCCCGGCGCACGGGGCCGTCCTGACAACCCTGCCACTGGCAGAGCTGATGCTGGCCGTGGGCGCGCTGGCCGTCGTCTCGATGGCGCTCGGGTTGCTGATCTCTGCGTCGGTCAACACATCAGAGAAGGCGATGCCTCTATTGCTAGTCGCCGTGGTGGTTGAAATCATCTTCACGGGAACCGTGTTCGCGCTCAATGGCAAGGTAGGACTCGAGCAGATAGCGTGGCTGTCACCCTCCCGCTGGGGATTCGCCGCCCCCGCGTCGACCGCCGATCTTACGCGGATCATGACCCCCGTCCCGGGCACCAAGCCGGATCCGCTGTGGCTGCATAATGCGCACACCTGGCTGAAGGACATGGCCGCTCTGGTCGCGCTTGGGTTGGTTTACACGCTGCTTACCTGGTGGAGATTGGTGCGCCTGAGCCCTGGCCGAAGACGCTGAAGACGTCGGCTGCGGCCGGCTCAGGTCACTTCGCGCAGCTTGCCAGTGGCGATCTCGAAGACGAAGCCACGGACGGCATCGGTGTGCGGTATGAACGGGCTGGCCTTGATCCGTGCGATGGACTGGCGCACGTCGGTGTCGAGATCGCCGAACGCCTCGGCGGACCAATCGGGCTTGATACCGATCTCGTCCTGGATTGACGCCTTGAACGCGTCGTCGGTGAAAGTGAGCATGCCGCACTCGGTGTGATGGATGAGGATGATCTCCCGGGTGCCGAGGAGGCGCTGGCTGATCGTCAGGGAGCGGATCCCATCCGCGGTGACCGCCCCGCCAGCGTTCCTGATGACGTGTGCGTCACCTTCGGTGAGGCCCAGCATCCCGTAGACGTTCAGGCGGGCGTCCATGCAGGTTACGACGGCGACCCGCGTGGCGGACGGCGGCGGTCGCAGGCCGTCGAATTCGGCGGCGTAGCGCTCGTTGTTCGCTAGCAGATCGTCGGTTGCGGACATATTGGGTCCTTTCGATCGAAAATACCAGCTAACGTCGCTGACGGCCTTCCGTCAACAGGGCGCACTGCAGCACCTGCGGCCACGGCACGCCCCTACGTCACACAACGTGATCAGGCCGGAGTGGCCATCGCAATCTGTGTTGGAGCACATCGGCGCGCCCAGTGTCCTGATCGATCAGCGAACAGGCAGGAGCTGTCCTCCGTCATCTCCATCTCGAAGGCCGCCCGGTCCGGCGTCACGGCGGCGCGAAGGATGGTCTCAGTATTCCCGCGGGCATCACATCGGCTGCGACATCCCGGGGCCGAAAGTCCCGGGTTTCCGCCAATGCTCGCTGAACCAGTCCCTGGCCAGGTCCGACACCGCGGCCAGTGTGCCGGGCTCTGCAAAGAGATGGGTAGCACCTGGCACTACGTCGAGCCGGTTGCAGCAACGGAGCTGCCCTTGCGCTTGCCGGTTGAGATCGAGGACAAGCGTGTCCCTGCCGCCCACAATCAGCAGCGTTGGCGCGCGCACAGCGGCCAGCCGGTCACCGGCGAGATCGGGACGGCCCCCGCGAGAGACGATGGCCGCGACGTCAGCACCCGGCTCGGCAGCGGCCCGGAGGGCTGCGGCTGCCCCGGTGCTCGCACCGAAGTAGCCGACCGGGACACCGCTGGCCTCCGGTTGCCCGCGCAGCCATGCGGTAACGGCCGTGAGGCGGGTGGCGAGCAGCGGGATGTCGAACACGTGCGCCCGATCAAGCTCCTCGGCGGGCGTGAGCAAGTCGAACAGCAGCGTGCCAAACCCCGCGGTGTTGAGTGCCGAGGCCACGGCACGGTTACGCGGGCTGAATCGGCTGCTTCCGCTGCCATGTACGAACACTACGAGGCCGGCCGACTCAGCCGGTATGGTCAGCTGGCCCGTCAGCTCGATCGATCCGGCTGCCGCCCTGACCTCCTCGTCGCGGTGGCGCTTGCCCGCCGGCGCCGCACCTTGTTGCGGTGCGGCAACAATGATCGGCCAGGCAGCCGCACGCCTCAACAAGTCTACGACCTGCTCGTCGGAGGTCTGGGTGAAGTCCTGGTACCACTGGCCGATCGCCAAGAACGACGCCGGTGTCTCCGGGCAGATCACCTCGTCGGCGTCGCGGTGCAGGCTCTTGATCGCTTGCGCCGCGCCGACCGGTGCTGCGACCACAACCTTGCGCGCGTGGTGGGCGCGCGCAACCCGGCATGCGGCTCGTGCCGTCGAGCCGGTGGCGATCCCATCATCGATGACGATCACAGTGCGGTCCACCAGGGGGACACGCGGCGTACCCGCGCGCAACCGACGTGCCCGCTCCTCGAGTTCGGCGCGTTCCCGATCCTCCACCGCGGTGATCTCCGCGTCGCTCACCTGGGCCGCGCGCACGACCTCGCTGTTGATGACCCGGATCCCGCCCTCGCCAATGGCGCCCATCCCGAGCTCAGGCTGGAATGGCACCCCGAGCTTGCGGACCACGAGGACATCGAGCGGCACGCGCAGGGCCTTCGCCACCTCGAACGCGACCGGTACGCCCCCTCGGGGCAGCCCAAGCACGACGGGGTTCTGCCCACGCAGCGGGCGCAACTGTCTGGCGAGCCGGCGCCCCGCATCCGCCCGGTTGATGAACGGCACTTCGCGCCTCCCCATCCACGGGCCCTCAATGGGGGCTACATTCAACCCAATCGCCCGCACTGGCTCAGCTGTCTAGGGCCGAACGTCCCCCGGGGAGTGGGTGGGGGATGGGTACCTCGGCCATCATCGCCGTATCGGACCAGCGGGCAAGGCGCGCGTTGGTTACCCGCCTGATCCGGCCCATGCATCGGCAGCATCAGCTCTCAGCAGCTGCCAGAAGTCGACAGCGTTGAAGAACGCTCCAAGGCCAGCGGTGTTGAGTCCGTCCTTCGCCTGCGTGGAGATCTACTGGGGGTCGAAGTTCTGCTGGCCACCCTGGCCATCCTGGCCACGGAATGCTTGGCCGCGTAGCTGCTCACGGCTACCGCCTCCCCTTGGACGATAGTTGGGTACCTTGGGGTACGTCGGCTGCGGCAGGTGCCTTGCCGGGTGCCCGGCCGGTATCGACATCATCGGAGAAGCTGCTGCCCTCCGCGGGGAGACAGCCCGACCTCATCCGCGCCCGCGCCGGTACCGGAGGAAGTGTCGGTGCGGCCGCAGGCCACGCGGGGGAAATCGGGCGGAGTGAATCAGCGGAGTGAATCATGAGTACGGCAAGCTCGCCGCCGCTTACGGCACACCCTTTCGTTCGGGGCATGAGGGACGAGCACATCGCGCGGCTTAACCAGGTCACCCGCTACATCTCGGTGCCGGCCAGGCACCGGCTCTTCGATGAGGGCGGTACGGCCGATCGGTTCTGGCTCATCGAGGCCGGCCAGGTCGCGCTCGACCTGCACATGCCGGGGCATGGCCCGCTGATCATCGAAACGCTCGGCCGGGGCGATGTGATCGGCTGGTCATGGCTGTTCCCGCCGTTCGAGTGGCTCCTTGGCGGGGTGACCATGCAGCCAACGCAAGCGTTCGAACTTGATGGGCGGGCCGTGCGTGAAATGTGTGAGACCGATTCCACTCTCGGGCACGAGCTCACCCGGCGCCTGATCACCGTGGTGGTCCGCAGGCTGCAGGCAACCCGGATCAGGCTGCGTGACGTCTACGGCCGACCGGAGACGCAAGCATGACCACGTCGATCCCCCGGTTCTCATCGTTATCAGTCATCGGGCGGTACAAGACGAGTCACGATCCACCGCGTGGATGTTTGGTCCCGTTAGACTCACGAGGGCCGTTGGTCCCTGGCGTTGGTCCCTGCCCACCGGGCCGGAGGTCGGAATCCGTTGAGCCGTTTGCCTGGTGCACGCTGTCCGGCGGCCCTGCTGTGCTGGGAAATGGCGAAATAGAGGAGCGACCGCCATGAACAGCAGCGTCAAAGACGTGATGACCAGCAATGTGGTGGCTGTCCGGGAGACCGCTGGCAGATTCGCGACAAGGTTTCCAACAGGGTCATCGGCGGAGACTTCACGCTCGATCCAGCCACGTTTGATGTCACGGTCGGTTCGGGCATCGTGACGATCACCGGGTCGGCCCCGCACCAGGCTGTCGCCCTGCAGTTGCTTGACGCGGTCAGTTACGCGGAGGGGGGTCGTCGACGTGCGAGATCGCCTTAGCTACCCGCCCGAAGACATGGCGAAGATCGCGGGGATCATCTGACGCGCGCTATCGCGGGAGTCGGCGTCGGCGTGGCCCGCACCGGCTGGTGTCCTGGCGAGCGGTGCCGCTACGACCGGTGCCGTCCTCGTGCGCCTAGCGATGTGACTGGAAAGGGGTGACAACGATGTCGCGGGTTGTTGTCATCGGAGAAGAGACGCGGATCCAGGGTTTTGCGCTGGCCGGCGTCGCCACCCGCCCCGCCGAAACCGACGAGGAGGCCCACCTGGCCTGGCATTCACTCGGCGACGAGGTCGCCGTGGTCATCCTCACGCCACAGGCTGCCGACCGGTTGGCCGGTCATCTTGAACAGCGGCCGGAGGTGCTGACCGTGGTGATGCCGCCTTGACCGGTGACCGTGGTGATGCCCGCCTTGACCGGTGACCGTGGTGATGCCCGCCTCGACCGGTGACCGTGGTGATGCCCGCCTCGACCGGTGACCGTGGTGATGCCCGCCTCGACCGGTGACCGTGGTGATGCCCGCCTCGACCGGTGACCGTGGTGATGCCCGCCTTGACCGGTGACCGTGGTGATGCCCGCCTCGACCGGTGACCGTGGTGATGCCCGCCTCGACCGGCCTGCTGTAGGTTCTGTGCGCGGGAAAGCGGGACCGATCCCGCAGCCAGGTCAGTGCGTCGAACAGAACAGCGCATGCCCTCGAAGCCGCGAGCGCCGCTTTGCGCTAGGGCGAGGTGGTTCCGCCAGCACCGAGGCGGAGGCAGTGCTTGGCCTCCCCGCCGCGCAGCCATTGTTTCGTCACTACGGCGCATGCCGAGGTGTGTATTTCCATGATCGCGGTGTTTTAGGTCGCCCATGCCATAAAGTCACCGCGATCATGAGGAAACTAGCCGCCCGGGGCTGGGGTTAGCTTGTCGATCACGTCCACGACGCCGTCGATGTCCCAGGTCAGCCGGATCGCGACCGCGATCAAGTCTCGCTGGCGGGGCTGCCCACTAACTGTCACGATGCCGTCCTGCACGCGCACCGTCACGCTGTCTGGATCAGTGAACACTATCTGGGTGAACACGGCCCGGACGTCTTGGGCTATGTCCTCGTCGGGCCGAAGGAAGACGCTGAGCAGATCACGGCGGCTGACGATCCCGATCAGCGTTCCGGCCGGGTCAACGACCGGCAGGCACTTGATGTGATGCTGGTTCATCAACCTGGCCGCGGCCGGGATCGTCACATCCGGGTGGATCGTGATGGCCGGCGAGGTCATTAGGTCTTCAGCGGTACGGCCCCAATGCTCCTTGGCTTCGGGCCGGTGCAGGACGCTCGGCCGACCACTCCCTACCTGGGCTGTGTGCTTCTGCTCGACCATGAGCAGGTCGGCCTCGGATACGACCCCGGCCACATGGCGGCCCATGATTAGCACTGGCAGGGCGCTGACCTTGTGCTCCGCCAGTAGACCGGCAATTTCCTTGTATGTGGTTATGCGCTCGGCGGTCACCACGGACGTCGTCATGACATCGCGGACTCTGCGGTGCCAGCGGCGCCGGTGCCCGGGGCTGTCACCGTCGGCCCCCTGTGCGCTCGGTGACCGTGGTACCGTCGTGGGCTTCGACGGCCGCTCTCCCTTGTGCTCCTCAACGCTATCGAGCGCGCGCGCCACATCGGAGGGGCTGGCCCGGCCGTGCAGGGATTCGTAATATGCGGCGCCAAGGTGCCGCAGCATGGCATCGAAATAAGCGTCGCGGCGGTTCATTTTGTCCGCCTCCTCATCCGAACTAATGTCGGGACCGCGCCCCGCAGGCCGTGTCCGGTCTGAACCCTGCCCCGTCTACCGGGCTGCACCCGGGTGACCTGGGGGCAGACCCCGCCATCCGCATCGCGGCCACCGCGTCAGGACACGGAGGCACCGCCCTCAGCCGGGACCTGATGGATCAGCGTTCCTGCTCGACTTGCCTCGTGGATTTGACCTGGATCTACCGGCCCGCGACCTGCTCCTCCTCCTTTAGCCCGACGGTGATCTCGAGGATCGCCACCCTGGAGCCATCCCATCGCCAACATGCCCGCCGCGATAGGGGCAAAGGTTCCTGGCGTCAGGGACTTCCGGCCTCGGGCCCGCGCGCATAATCAGGATCCCGTACCCGGATGGGCTGGCCGCCCGGTTGCGGCCGCGAGAACCTCAGCCGCGATGGCTCCACTGAGGTTCGATCGCCTCCCACGCGGCCTCCCATCTGGTAAGACTCCGGCGCTCAAGCAACCGCCGAGCCAATGCACCCATGCTGAGCAGCAAGACGCCCAGCGCGATCGGCGCGAAGGTGGCTGCGGCGGCCACCCGGCCGACGATCTGGGTGGCGGTCAGCGGAGTCCTCGCCACGACTCCCGTCCGGCCGGCCCAGACGTGCACCGTGCTTCCCGCCCGGGTACCAGCCGCCGCCGGAACCTCGCCCACGCGAACCGATCCGTCCGGCGCGGTCCACCGGGCACGTACCCAGGTGAATGTCGCCGACTGATTCATGAAGCTGGCACCCTTGGGGGCGGTATCGAGCAGGATCGCGGGCACGCGGTGCCAGGCCTGCTGTCCGTGCTGCGCACGTAGGGCCCCCGCATGCGCCAGGTGACCGACGGCAATAACCGTGATCGGCGCGCCGATCAGGAACGCGGCAAACAATGCGGCCATGATGGATGACTCGACCCGGTCCGAGCGCCGCCTGAGCGGGTTGCGATCCAGCCCCAGCCACCGGGCGAGCCTCGCCAGGCTGGTCGTGCTTGGTGCTGTGTCAGTCATCGCTCTTACCTCCATCCTTGGCTCGCTAGTGGCTGCGGCTGGGTCGGCCCTTCCTTCCTGGCAACGCCGTGCAACCGCGCCGCGAGCAGGGTACGGCGCAGATCCTCGGTCGTGACCGTGCCAATGATCTCGGCCACTCCAGCCGCCGCGATGGCGAGCGGCGACGCGACGAAAAGCAACGCTCCTGCGATCACCATGATCCAGGAAGCGCTGGCGGGCTGATGGGGGATAACGCCTGGCAGCACGCTCGCACCGAGAATCTCCGCGATCAGCGTCAGGATCACAATCAAAGACCAGTGCTTGCCGACCAGGATCCCGTCGACCCAGCCGGGTCGCACGCCCTGTTTCATGGTGACGCCTCCCAGCCTCACCGCCGCGCCCCCGGGCGTTCGCTTCAGCCGCGACGCCCTCGCCATCACGTTCTGTCGTCGCGAGACCACGCGGTTAGGGGCGTTCAACCTAGATCGGCGGGACTTAGAGCCTCATCTGCCAGGACCATCGAACCCACGGGGATGATCGGGTGCGGGGACTTCTAATGCGTGAGGATGACGGTGCGCGTATCAATGAGGACGCTGGGTTGTGGATGCGCGCGGAGCCTGGTGCGGTGGGACAACGGGCTGGGACAACGAGACGTCGAACTCGATTCTGCAACAGCTGACACAACTGGATTGGTCCACCGCGGCCACGTAATCAGCAGCTACCGCGCCGACAGCTACCAGGCCAGTGGGGGTACCGGGAAACGGTCGTCGCTGCGGCACCTGAGGTGTTCCTCAACCCGCACCACGCCCTCAACTTCTCCCACCGCGCTGACCAGGCGGGGCACCACCGAACGGCGCAGAACATGGCCGTTGAGCGTGACCACACCGCCAACCGAGGTCACGGTTACGTCGGCGGCATCCCTGGCGAACTCGCCGCACAGGATCTCCCTCTGGATCTCCTCCCGGATGTCGTCGTCTCGCCGCAGGTACGCGTTGAGAGCATCGGACCTCGTTATGATTCCGATCATCCGGCCGGTCGCCGGTTCGATGACCGGTAGCTGCGCGATCGCATGCCGGTGCATCACCTGGGCCGCTTCTGTGACTGTGGTGTGCGGGAACACCGTGACCGGAGGCGCCGACATGAGCTCGGCGGCGATGGCGCCGATCGCCTTCCTCCGTTCCCGCCCCCGGTAGGGGCCAGCGGCCCGCGGGCCGGATCCGTGCGGGTCCGTTTCCTTGATGATCAGGTCCGCGGCGGTAATGATGCCCTCTGGCCTGCCGACCGGATCGAGCACGACCACGGCATTCATGTGCCTGCTCCGCAGGATGGTGACGAGGTGCTTAAATGGGGTCGCCGCGCCGACGGCCGGGACTTCGGTGCTCATCACGTCCCGCACCAAGGTTCTGTGCATCGCGACATCCTTCCCAGCGTGGCGTTGTCTCACACCGTCTAGTCCCGCCTTGGCGGCCGCCCAGGGGCGAAAGACCTATCTTGGACGAATAGGTTCTTGGGCGGATCAGTCCGGCGGCATGGCCGAAAGTCCTGGCCTGTGCCGTCACCTGTGTTGTCACCCGGGCAGGGCCTCGTGCCGTGCGGCCGGATGACGGCGAGCGCCGGACGCACGGGCACGTCGATATGATCGAATTCCCGGCCGCACGGCCGCCAGCCCGCCTGTCGCTGTCACGCCCGAGCCGATTTCGATGCCGGCGAACACGGCCGTGCGGCCAGCGATGTCAGGTGCGGTCCAACCGCAGTTCGAGGAAGTGAGCGGCACAGGAGATACAGGGGTCGTAACTGCGGATGAGCCGCTCACAGGCGCGCGTCAGCTGATCGTCCGCGAGCCCGAGCCGATCCTGGACGAACCGGCGCAGGTCGGCCTCGATCGCCGCCTGATTCTGTGCGGTGGGGGGTACGATACGGGCAGTGAGCACGGTTCCGTCCGCAGCCAGCGTGTAGCGGTGGTATAGGACACCACGCGGTGCCTCCGTCATGCCGTATCCGGTGCCGGCGCGCGCGAGGATCGCAACGGCGGCCTGCTCGGGCGGCTCGTACGCATCGATGAGCCGCATTGCCTCCTCGATCGCATAGACGGTCTCGACCGCGCGCACGATCACGCTACGGAAGGGGTTGTCGGAGGTGGATCCGAGTCCTGCCTCCATCGCCACCTGCTGTGCCAGCGGTGACAGCAGGCTCCAATTGACCGAGTAGCGTGCCTGCGGCCCGGTCAGGTAGGCGCCCCGTCCGGCGAGTCGTGCGCGCATCGCCGTCGAGTGCGGTACGTGCTTCTCGATCACGTGGTCCTCGAATGCCGCGGCGGTGAACGTCAGCCCCCGATCGGTCGTGATCGTCCCGTCTTCGATGGGATAACGGCCCGGGTGTGACAGGGCCAGCTGCTCATGGCCGCAGTGGAAGTCGGGGAATTCAAAGCCCGCTACCCACTGCACTGTCTCCACCGCCAGATCAAGCGCGTGGTCCAGCCGCTGGCGAAGCGCGGTGAGCTCCGCGCGGGCCGGCGCACGGTAGAAACCGCCCACGCGCACGTTGACCGGACGCATGGACCTGCCACCGACCGTTTCCATGATCGCGTTTCCGGCACGCCTGAGCGCGAGCCCCCGCTCGACCAGGGGCCGGTGATCGCCAGCCAGTTCGTTCGCGCTCGGATACCCGAGGAAATCCGGTGCGTGTAGCAGATAGATGTGTAGCGCGTTGCTTTCGATCCATTCGCCGCAGTAAAGCAGCCGCCGCAGCTCGCCAAGCTGCCCGCCGACCGTCACTCCGCACGCGTCCTCGATCGCCTTGCACGCGCTCATCTGATACGCGACCGGGCAGATCCCGCAGACTCGCGCCGCTATGCCGGGTAGTTCGGTGTACGCGCGGCCACGCAGGAATGCCTCGAGGAACCGCGGCGGCTGATAGATTTCCAGCCGCACCTGTTCGACGGTGCCGCCACGAGAGCGCGCGTACATCACGCCTTCGCCCTCCACGCTTGCGAGCGCGCCAACCGGCGACGTGCGCTCTTCCCGTTGCGTCACCACTGACCTCCCTCTGACCTCCCTACCAGGCGCGGCAGCGAGCGATGAACTGCAATGAGCCAGCCATCACAGCTCTGGTCGCGGCTAGCCTAAGCGGATCACCGCAACAGGGCACGGTGCGTGCTCAAGCACAGCCTGGCTGACTGACCCGAGGAGCAAGCCCGGGATTCCGCCGAGCCCGCGCGCGCCCACGACCAGGAGGCCGGCGCCCTGCGCGGCCTCGCACAGGGCGACGCGCGGCGGTTCCATAACGAACGACGACGTGAACGAAACCTCGGGAAACTTCTCGCGCCACTGGCTGGTCACACTCTCAGCGCGGTCCCGGGCGCGCTGGCGCATGCGAGGAAAGTGGAGTGCGTCGGTCGTCTTTGGGTCAGCGGGACAGCGGGGCTCCCACCAGCTGGACACCGCGGTCAGCGGCAGTCCGCGCATGGCCGCCTGCTCGAACGCGAATCCGGCGGCGCTGTGCGACGACGGTGAGCCGTCCACACCGACCACGACGGCGCTGCCGCGCCAGGCGCCGCTGCCACGGACAATCTCGACAGGGCAGCGGGCATGCATGGTCAGTTGCGCGCTAAGGGAACCTAGTCCGAGCCAGCGCGAGCTACCCGCGCCGCGAGATCCCGCGACGAGCAGCTCGGCGTCCTGCGATGCGTACACGAGCGCAGGCGCGGCCGGCCCGGATAGCAGCAGGCCCTGAACCTGTCTGCCCGCGGCATGACGGCCGGCCACCATCACGCCGCGGGCAAGGATGCCTTTGGCGTCCTGCCGCATCGGCTCGGTGGTAGCCGGGCTGATGGCGCCAGCTGAAACCGGCGCCGCCCACGCGTGGCAAACGGTAAGTGGCACGCCACGGAGCTTCGCTTCACCCGCAGCCCACTCAAGCGCCCGTGCACTCGAGGCCGAGCCGTCGAAACCCGCCACCACGCCGGGTTTCAGCATCGCGTTCACCTCCGGGTGGTCAGCGGCCAATTCAGTATGGACCTTCCATTGCGGGCCGACTTTGGGAGCAGAGCCGGCCGACCTGACACGGTGGGACTTTCTGCCCTTCCTGAGGCAGGCAGGAAGCGCCAGAGTGACAGGTGGCAGCGCAGGCAGGTGGCGGAGCTGGTGGCTGGCGTGGCGGAACCGGCAGCGCTGCCACGGCAGCGACGAGCCTGGAGGCCGTGATGGACGCAGTGCCGCTGCGGCGGATAGTGGTCGGCGTGAATGGTTCCGCGGCATCGCATGCGGCGTTGCGCTGGGCCGCCGGTGAAGCCGGGCTGCGACGGGCGGCCCTTCTCGTCGTGCACGTCTGGGACTGTACCCGGCGGCAGCTTGCCCCGTATGCGACGATTGCGAGCCGGCCGAGTCCCGGCGAGGAACGCATCGCGGCCCGCGCCCGGCTGGCGCGGGCAGTTCGGACGGCGCTTGGCCCCGTCATTCCGGCAGGCGTCACCACAGAACTGGCGGAGGGCCTCGTCGCGCGGGTATTGATCGACCGGGCCGTCGATGCCGATCTGCTGGTGCTGGGTGCCACAGCGCCTTCAGCCGCGTCGACGTTGCCCATCGCCGGACCCGTCGCGCGGGCCTGCGTAAGCCGGGCCGCGTGCCCGGTCGTAATCGTGAGCGCGCCAGCTGTCACGGACGGTGCCGACACGGCCGAACCGGCGGCGGACGAACTTGACGTGACGCGGATGTAAAGCCAACGGGGGCGCCGGTGTAACGGCCCCTCGGCCGCACGGGTTGGCGCGGAGCGAGCAGGCACGACAGCGAAGGGGGAGGTAGGTGGGCTGCGGCGCGCCGCCGTTTGCTGAGGCCCGCGGCGGTTGCCAGGAGGCTCCCGCGGCGGTTGCCATGAGGCTCCCGCGGCGGTTGCCATGACGGCTTTCGGGGCCCCGGCGGAACCATGCATTGTGGTGGGGGCGTCAGTCCACCAGGGGATCGAGGATATCAGTGAATAGGCGGCGCGGTGAGCCCGCGGCCGGCGGCCCGTAGCCGAACCGGATGATCATCTGCGGTTGCTCCGGCCACGGCCACCAGCCGTCTGTCATCCGCATCTCGTGCAGCTCGATCGGCTGATAGAGGAATGACGCCGCGAGGCCGTGCCTGGTAGCGGTCAGCAGCACGCATTGCAGCGCCTGGCCGGCCCGCAGCCAGTCGGCTGGCTCATCGTGCGTGGTAGACAGCACCGCGAGCTGCGGCCGGGCCTCGAAATGCCCCACCGGCCGCCCCGGATCCGGGCGGCCTTTCCCAAGATCACGCACTGGGGCCAGCTCCTCGTCGGGTCGGGGGCCAAGCAACTGCGGCGGTACGCCATCGCCGGTCCCGCCTGCCGAGATCCATTGCCGCATCTCGCTCACGTGCATGGGATCGCTGGCAAGCTCGCCGTCGGCGGCCGCGGCACACTCGATCACGCGCATGGTTTCCTGTCGGCTCAGCAACCGCAGGGCGGCGTATTCGAGGCTGGCCGCCTGTTCGAGATCGGCGCGCAGGGTCCGGGGAACCGGCGCGTCGCTAAACGGCGCACGGTTGGTGTGCCGCGCCGCAGTCGCCTCGAAGAGTTCTTGCTCGACGACCGTGCCCGGCCGTCCCGCTGCAAGCTGCACGACAGCGAGCAAAGTCGGCTCGTGCCCCGTGTCGGGCAGCGGCCAGACCAGCGGCTTGAAGCCCGCGACACGGATCGCGAGCCGCAGATTGTAAAGGGCGGCGCCGCAGCTCAGGTGCAGCGCGTGCCCGCGCGGATCAGCGACCCAGAGCATCCGGTCGGGATCACCGCGAAGCTCGATGATGTCCTCGCCCGCGACGCGGAACCGCCACGGCTGCGTGTTGTGGATCGATGGCGCTGCCTCCGCCGCGCTGATAAGCCGCCTGAGCACCGTTTCGTCGGCGAGCGGGCCGCGCATCGGGACCTCCGTTACGTATCAGCCAGGACTGTCGCCCGTTTGTGAGTACCCGGCAACCTCCGCGAGCCCGGCAAGCTCCGCAGGCGCTGGGCCATCAGACACTGGGCCATCAGACACCGGGCCATCAGACACCGGGCCATCAGACACCGGGCCATCAGACACCGGGCCATCAGACACCGGGCCATCAGACACCGGGCCATCAGACACTGGGCCATCCAGCTCCGGGCCATCCACCACCTCGGACACGGGCCGGCGCGGTGAGGCCGCCGCCGCCGGACCATAACCAAGCCGCATCACCATCTGTGGATGCTCGATGCCGGAACTGGTGTCGCGGACGAGCCACGCATCCGCAGTCTCGAGCGCCTGGGTGAGCAGCCCGACCGCGACGCCGCGCGCGGTGGCGAGCAGCAGTACCCGCTGCAGCGCCTGGCCGCCCCGCAGCCAGTCGGCGCGGTCGCCGGAACGCGTGGCGAGCACTGCGAGCTGCGGGGACGTCTCGAACCGCGCATAGCGCGCCTGTCCGGGCGGTCGGCCAAGCGTGAAGTCGCGGAGCGGCAGCGAACCATCGGCTACCCGGGGGCCGAGCGCGCTATCGGGTATCCCGTCCGTTTCACGCCTGCCGCCGATCCACTTGGCCAGGTCAGACCGGTAGCCGGGGTGGTCACGCTGGACGCGATCAGCCGCCGCGGTCAGGCCGAGCACCCGCTGGGTCGCGGCTTGGCCGAGAATGTGCAGCGCCGCGCCTTCCAGCCTGGCAGCCTCCACAAGCTCGGTGAGCACGCCGGACGGCACCTGCTGGCTGCTGAACGGGTTCCTGTTCGTGTGTCGTTCGCCGATGACGGCGAAAAGCTCACGTTCGCTATCCCTCGGCCGGTACCGGCCAGCTAGCCGTACCGTCGCCAGCAGTAGCGGTTCGTGGGCGTGCGGAAGCAACCTGACAACCGGCTCTCGCGCCGATACGGCGATAGCCAGGCGCAGGTTGAAGAAAGCGGCGCCGCAAGCGATGTGCACGGCACGGCCCTGCGGATCGGCATGGCGCAGCACCCTCGACGGATCGGCGTAAAGCTCGATGGTGTGGTCGGTCTCCCGGTATCTGAACCGCCACGGCTGGGTATTGAACATCGAAGGGGCAGCAATAGCAGCCTGGAGCAACCGCGTGACCAGCTGCCGTGTCGGTGCCGCCAGCCTGGCGGCGGGCGGGCCAGTGCGGGCAACCTGAGCCATCATGCTCGCAGGATGTCCGCAGATGACGACGCCGGGTAGGGGCGTTGGTCCCGGACAGGAGGCGGCCAGCGTTGCGACCCTCGTCCCGCAGGATTAACGGCCGCCGCAGCAGATTTGCTACCGGCCGCCGCAGGCCTGCGACCTTGGCGGAACGTCGGGTGCCGTGATGCACTACCGACCGTTAGCGGCTAACGTGAGGGTCACGACGTCGCGGTGCTTTTCGCCGTGCCTCGAAAGCCCACACAGGAGCGGCCGGTGGAGCCAGCGGAGACCCATCCGGTGCTGCCACACCTGCGACTCGACGATCTCCTCGGCGAAGTGCAGATCAGGCTGCAGGCGGTGCTTGCGGCCCGCGACCGTATGCACGGCCTGCTCGAGGCGGTCGTCATGGTGGGCGGCTACCTCGATCTGGAGACCGTGCTGAACAGGATCGTCGAGGCCGCAGTCGCCCTGGTCGACGCGCGATACGGCGCGCTCGGCGTGATCGGTGAAGACAAGCTGCTCGCCGAGTTCGTGCCCGTCGGCCTTGACGAGAACGAGATCGCCTCGATCGCGCACTGGCCGCAAGGACTTGGGCTGCTTGGCCTGCTCATCCATGATCCGCAGATACTCCGGCTTAACGAGATATCCGAGCATCCGGCGTCGTTCGGTTTCCCTGCCGGGCATCCGCCCATGCACACCTTCCTCGGCGCGCCCATCCGGGTGCGCGACGAGGTGTTCGGCAACATCTACCTCACCGAGAAGGCGGGTGGCGGCCGGTTCGACGAGGACGACGAGGCGGTGCTCGTCGCACTCGCGGCGGCGGCGGGCGTGGCGGTAGAGAATGCGCGGCTATACGACGAGGCACAGCGCCAGCAGCGTTGGCTACGTGCGACAGGCGAGGTGACATCCCGGCTGCTTTCCGGCACGGAACCCGACGAGGTACTGAGCCTTGTCGCCGAATTGGCCGGCGAGCTTGCGGGCGCGGATCTTGTGGTGCTCGCGCTGCCGGACGAGGGCAGGAAGCGTCTTGTCATCGAGTACGCGACCGGGGAACGCGCGGACGAGGCGCGCGGCCTCGTGCTTGCGATACAGGAATCGCTGTCAGGATTGGTCCTCACGACCGGCGAGCCCGTGATCGTAGCCGACTTCAGCCGTGATGAGCGCAGCGCCCCGGTGGCACGTGACGCGCTGGGTCTCGGACCTGCGGTGGTGGTGCCGCTCGGCACATCGGGCAACGTGCGCGGCGTGCTCACCGCCGGCCGTACACCCGGCCGCCAGCCGTTCGCGCCGGCCGCGGCCGAGATGATCGCCACGTTCGCGGCGCAGGCGGCGGTCGCGATCGAGCTGGCAGAACACCGCCGTGAGTCCGAGCGGCTGTCTGTCTTCGAGGATCGGGACCGGATTGCCCGCGACCTGCACGACCTGGTGATCCAACGGCTTTACGCGACCGGTATGTCGCTGGAGGGCGCCACGCCGCTGATCTCCCGGCCTGAGGTGGCCGACCGGGTCCGCACGGCGGTGGACGCGATGGACGAGACGATCAAGGATATCCGCGCCACCATCTTCGCGCTGCAGGCGCGCAGGGCGGAGAAGCCGCCTGGCACGCGTGCCCGCATCCTCGCGGTGGCGGACGAAATGGCCGGCCCGCTCGGCTTTGCGCCGTCCCTGCGCCTAAGCGGACCGCTCGACGATGTGATCTCCGGCGAGCTGGCGGAGCACCTGCTCACCGCGCTGCGTGAGGCGCTTTCCAATGTCGCACGGCACGCCAGGGCCAGCCGCGTCGATGTCACCATCGACATCGGAGGACGCGGCGGCGGGAGGAAGGACGGGGAGAGCGCCATCCTCCGGGTGCGTGACTACGGGATCGGGATCAACGACGTGGTCAGGCGGAGCGGTCTGCGCAACCTGGCCGATCGGGCCAAGCAACTCGGCGGCACGATGCAGGTCATCCGGCATCCGGAGGGCGGAACTGAGCTGGAGTGGAAGGTGCCGCTGTCGCGCACGCGCCGTAAGAGCGGTGTCCCATAAGTCTGGTCGTCGCGCAGCAGGCCAGGGACCTACAGCGGCGGGAGCCGCAGGAAAGCCGTCGGTCTGCCGGTCCATAACGGCTGCCGCGGCCAGGGTGAACCTCACGCGTTCACCGGACGTGCTCATTCCGGTTCGGCGGGGTCGCCGTGCTCGCGTAGGCGGGCCGCGTATGCGGCGGCCTGGGTACGGCGCTGCATGCCCAGCTTGGCGAACAGCGAGGAGACGTAGTTCTTGACCGTCTTCTCCGCGAGGAACATCCGCTCGCCGATCTGGCGGTTGGTCAGGCCTTCGCCGATCAGTTCAAGGATCCGCCGCTCTTGCCCGGAGAGCCCGGCGAGCGGGTCAGGCTGCCGCGCGTTGCTACGGAGCCGCTCCATGACCTGGCTCGCGGCCCGCGGGTCGAGCATTGACTGGCCGGAGGCGACCGTGCGGACCGCACCGACCAGGTCCGTACCGCGGATCTGCTTGAGCACGTAGCCGGCGGCCCCCGCCATGATCGCGTCGAACAGGGCATCGTCGTCGGTGAACGAGGTGAGCATCAGGCAGGCCACCTCCGGCATGCGTGAGCGGATCTCCCGGCAGACCGTTACCCCGTCGCCGTCGGGCAACCGAACATCCAGTATCGCGACGTCGGGTCGCAGTGCCGGGATCCGCGCCAGGGCGGACACGGTGGTTCCTGCCTCGCCTATCACAGTGATATCCGGCTCGGCTTCGAGCAGATCCCGCACTCCCCGCCTGACAACCTCGTGGTCGTCAAGCAGGAACACGGTTATCTTGCTGGATTCTTCTGCTGCGGAAGACACCACATCAGCCTAACCACCAACGGCCGCGCGGTTAAGGACCTTCGTCCTGTTGGCGCGGGCCCGCCGACCGTATGCGTGCGCCATCGGTGCAGGTCAAGGCCATCACCGGAATGGATGCCGAAACGCTCGGGGACGTCTTCCGCGACGTTCAGCTGCCGGTACCCGGCTCGCGGGGGCCAGCGAATCCGGGTGGCTGCCCGCTCGGTGCCGAGCCAGGCCGTCCAGCACGCGGTTCGCCCCGTTGCCGTAGCCCCTCGCGAGGGCAGCTCACCACGCGCACGCAGGCCCGGGCACCTGTACCCGCCACTGAAAGGCTACGCTGACGGGACACCTACCGTTGCGGCGGAGGGGAAGTGAGCCGGCTTGCGCCGGTGCCTCCGGGCAGCGGGGGGGCGTGTAGCCAGTAAGTCGGTTCGCCCGGGAGGCGGCATGCCCGAGCTGTTCAACGCTTGCACCTACCTGATCGACCGGCACGTCGTGGATGGCCGCGGCGAGGATGTCGCGGTTACCGGCCCGGCGGGCACGCTAAGCTACGCCGAGCTGCTCGCTCTCGTGGAGAACCTGGCGGCCGGGCTGCGCGAGCTGGGCGTGCGGCCCGAGGAACGGGTCGTCATGACGGCCTCCGACAGCCCGCACCTACTGGCAGCGATACTGGCGGTGATGCGGATCGGCGCGGTCAGCGTGCCCGTCAACACCATGCTGACCGCGCGTGAGCTCGCCGAACTGCTCAGGGACTCCCGCGCCAGGATCGCTTTCGTCTCCGCTGAGTTCGCGGCTGCCGCGGCGCAGGCCGCCGCGGCAGCACCCGAACTGCGTGACGTGGTGCTCACCCAGGTACCCGACAGCGCACTGGACGGCGCCGCGGCAGCTGCCGCAGTGGCTTTCCCACCCGGGATCAGCGTCACCTCGCTGGACGAGGTAACCGCCCGCGGCCGCCGTTATGGACACGGTTCGCCCTACTCCACATGGGGCGACTCGGCGGCGCTCTGGCTCTATACGTCGGGCACGACAGGTAGCCCGAAAGGCGCGGTGCACCGGCATGCCAATATCCGCTATGTGGCGGAGACCTACCCGCGCGAAGTGCTCGGCATAAACTCCAGCGACCGCTGCTACTCGGTGGCCAAGCTCTTCTTCGCCTATGGGCTGGGTAACTCGGCCTTCTTTCCGCTTTCGGCCGGCGGGACGGCCATCCTGGACCCGGCTCGCCCGGCTCCCGCGCTTGTGGCTGAGCGGCTGATCAGCTACCAGCCCACATTGTTCTTCGCCGTGCCATCGTTCTACTCGGCCATGCTCGCGGCCGACCTGCCCGCTGACGCGATGCGGTCGGTACGGCTCGCCGCCTCGGCGGGCGAAACCCTTCCGGCCGGGATCTACGAGCGCTTCCTGGACCGGTTCGGGGTCAGCATCCTGGACGGCATCGGCTCCACGGAAGCGCTGCACATCTTCGTGTCGAACCGGGCAGGATCGGTACGGCCAGGTACCTCGGGCACGCCGGTGACCGGGTACCAGGTTGACCTCCGCAACGAGGAGGATAAGCCGGTCGCCGAGGGCGAGCCCGGAGTCCTGTACCTGAAGGCTCCGTCGGCAGCCCTCGGCTACTGGTGCCGGACCGACACCAGCCGCGAGGTGTTCCGGGGGGAATGGCTGCGAACCGGTGACTTGTACGTGCGCTCCGGGGATGGTTACTACACCTGCCTGGGCAGATCCAGCGACATGATCAAGGCCGGTGGCATCTGGGTGTCGCCCACCGAGGTCGAATCGCGGCTACTCGAGCATCCAGGCGTAGACCAGGTGGCGGTCGTCGGGCTGGCGGACGCGGAAGGGCTCGAGACGCCGGTGGCCTGCGTAGTCCGCGCACCGGACCAGGCGCCGGACGCAGCTGAGCTCGTCGCGTTCTGCCGTGACGGCCTGGCCGCCTTCAAGCGGCCCCGCATGATCCTTTTCTTTGAGTCGCTGCCGACCACTGCCACTGGCAAGCTGCGGCGTTTCGCCGTGCGTGAGGCGGTTCGCAATCAGTTCGCAGGCGATGTGGGCATCCGCCAGCTCAGCTGAGAACCTGGCGCCGCGTCGCGGCGGCCGCCGCAGTCCGGCCGGTCCCGCGGCAGCCGTTCGGGCCGCGCCATCGATTACCTCCCGCTCTTGTCCCATGGGTCGTAATCGACTTCGAGTTCCTCCTGAAGGGGCCGTTGCACCTCGGGTACATTGCGCAGATTGAGGCGGATCCGGGTCCAGGTGGAGCTGCGCCCGCGCATCGAGTCCACGAGCACATCGGCCGGGTCCAGCAGCGGCCACACCTGCGGATGCCGTTTTTTCCAGCGCTCCAGCCCCGCCATCGCCTCGGCCAGGGTGGCTGCCCTGGCGATCTCGATCAGCGGCATGACGCTGCGGCGGCGCCCCGCAGGAGTGCCGGTGTCCGTACCCGTGGGGCGCGCTCGGTGCACAGCAGCCACAACAGGCACAGAAGGCGGCGCACCTGCCGTGTCCACCGTGCTTGCCGTGTTCCCCGGTTGCGCGGTGCCGCGACGCCTCGAGGGTGCGGCTCTCGGTGGCTCGCCCGGCCGCTTGTCGAAGTGCGGTGGCCAGGGCGCGTCCGGCATCCCTGCTGCCTCGTTGCGGGCGGCCAGCTCGAGCAGCGGCTCAAGCGAGCCCACTGCCGCGTCCATCCCCTCCCACGGGTCACCGACCTCGTGCAGCCGCAGCGGCATTGTGTCGATCGTGAACGCGCCCGGTTCGCAGTGAGGTACTTCGGCCCAGGTAAGCGGGGCCGACACCCGAGCATCCGGGGTCGGGCGGACGGAGTAGGCGCAAGCGACCGTCCTGTCCTTGGCGTTCTGGTTGTAGTCGACGAAGACGCCATGGCGCTCCTCCTTCCACCATCGACTGGTCGCCAGGGCCGGCGCGCGGCGCTCGATCTCACGGGCAAGCGCGACGGCGCTGCGGCGGACGTCCGTGAACGACCAGCGCGGTTCGATACGGCAGTACACATGGAAGCCGCGCGAACCCGATGTCTTCGGCCAGCCGACGAGACCGAAGCTGCCCAGGGCCTCTTTCGCCACCATGGCCACGTCGAGGATCTGCTGCCAGCCGACGCCCGGCACCGGATCCAGGTCCACCCGGAGCTCATCGGGGTGGTCAAGATCGGTGGCGAGCACGGGATGCGGGTTCAGGTCAATGCAGCCCAGGTTCACCACCCAGACGAGCCCCGCCCCATCACGCACCACAACCTCGCTCGCGGTTCGCCCGGAAGGGAAGCTCAACTCGACCGTCTCGATCCAGTCCGGGCGGTTCGCCGGTGCGCGCTTCTGGAAGAAGACCTCGCCCTCGGCACCGTGTACGAAGCGCTTCAGCACCATCGGCCTGCCAGCCGCGCCGCGTAGGGCGCCACCGGCGACCGCCAGGTAGTACCTGATCAGGTCAAGCTTGGTGTGACCGGCCTGTGGAAAGAAAATCTTGTGGGGGTTGGTGATCGTCACCTCCCGGCCCGCCACTTCCATGATCATCTTCGTATCCGGCATGCGGCCACTTTACGTGGCCGCTGTCAGGCCGTCGGTCCGCGCTCAGCGGCTGCTCCGCCCTCAGCGGCCGGTCCGGGCTCAGCGGCCGGTCCGGGTTCAGTGGCGGTCCGGGTTCAGTGGCGGTCCTGGTTCAGCGCGCTGGTCCAGGCTCAGCGGCCGGTCCGGGCTCAGCGGCCGGTCCCGGCAGAGCGGGCTGGCCGGTCATTGACAGGTCCGGGGCGGGCCGCCGGGATCGCCGAAGCGGCTCGCCCGGCTGACTCAAGCCTGCTCGACCGGCAGGTAGAGCCTCCCGCCCTGCTCGGCGAACTCGTGTGACTTCTCCCGCATGCCAGCCTCGAGCGCAGTCGCGCCGTCCAGCCCGCGCGACTCCGCATAGGCCCGCACGTCCTGGGTGATCTTCATGGCGCAGAAGTGCGGCCCGCACATCGAGCAGAAATGGGCCGTCTTCGCTGGCGCCGCAGGCAGGGTCTCGTCGTGGAACGAGCGCGCGGTGTCCGGGTCGAGGGCCAGGTTGAACTGGTCCTCCCAGCGGAACTCAAACCTGGCGTCCGACAGTGCGTCGTCCCACGCCTTCGCGCCCGGATGGCCCTTGGCGAGGTCGGCGGCATGCGCAGCGATCTTGTAGGCGATCACGCCCTGCTTGACGTCCTCGCGGTCCGGCAGGCCCAGGTGCTCCTTCGGGGTGACGTAGCACAGCATCGCGGTGCCGTGCCAAGCGATGAGCGCCGCCCCGATCGCCGAGGTGATGTGGTCGTAGCCAGGTGCGATGTCGGTGGCCAGCGGGCCGAGAGTATAGAAGGGCGCCTCGTCGCAAAGTTCCTGCTGTAGCCTGACGTTCTCGGCGATCTTGTCCATCGGCACGTGGCCGGGCCCTTCGATCATCACCTGGCAGTCGTAGTCGGATCCGATCTTGGTCAGCTCACCGAGCGTGCGGAGCTCGGACAGCTGCGCATCGTCGTTGGCGTCGTGAATGGAACCCGGCCGCAAACCGTCGCCGAGCGAGAATGTCACGTCGTAAATACGCAGGATCTCGCAGAGTTCGGCGAAATGAGTGTAGAGGAAGTTCTCCTCGTGGTGGGCCAGGCACCAGGCGGCCATGATCGAGCCGCCGCGGCTGACGATCCCGGTCCGCCGCCGCGCGGTGAGCGGGACGTAACGCAGCAGCACGCCGGCGTGGATCGTCATGTAGTCAACGCCCTGCTCGCATTGCTCGATCACGGTGTCGCGGTAGATCTCCCAGGAAAGCTCCTCCGGCTTGCCGCCCGTCTTCTCCAGCGCCTGATAGATCGGCACGGTGCCGATCGGCACCGGGGAGCCACGCAAGATACCCTCGCGGGTCTCGTGGATGCGCTTTCCTGTGGACAGGTCCATCACGGTGTCGGCGCCCCACCGGGTGGCCCAGCGCATCTTCTCCACCTCTTCTGAGATGGATGACGTCACAGCCGACGTGCCGATGTTGGCGTTCACCTTGACCAGGAACTTGCGGCCGATGACCATCGGCTCGCACTCGGGGTGATTGATACTGGCGGGCAGTACCGCCCGGCCCGCGGCGACCTCGTCGCGGACATCCTCAGGCGCCACGCCTTCGCGCAGCGCGGCGAACTCCATCTCGGGTGTGATGTCGCCGCGGCGAGCGTAGGCGCGCTGAGTGACCGCGCCACGGACCGGCGCGCGATCGGCTATCCATGGCGAGCGGAGCTTGTCCAGCACGTCACCGCCGGAGAAACCCGGATCCGTGTACGGGCCTGAGGTGTCATACAGGGTCAGGGTGCCGCCGTTTGTCAGCACCACCTCGCGCATCGGCGCACGGACATCGGTGCGCGCACCTGCGAGGTAGGTCTTACGGAACGTGTTGTGGAACCCCGTGTCGGCGGTTGTCATCAAACTCCCTTCGCCGGCATGATCCGGATCAGGTCCTGGCGGTCGGCGGCCCGGTTAAGCCGCCCTCTCAGCCCGGTCGGACCGGGCTCCCGCGTCTTTGTAGCTATATGTCGTGCTGCGTAACGGTATCTCTTTACTGCCCGGATGCCCAGAGCTCGCTGCCGTTCAATTGACCGCTACAGCGGGCCGGTAAGGTCGGCGGCACCAGGCA
>Ga0335081_10003037_pt1 | contig 26365 bp, 27 predicted proteins | sample Lox_Sample_35_FD_206713 | JGI IMG/M metagenome (GOLD analysis project Ga0335081, IMG submission 206713) | Soil microbial communities from Loxahatchee National Wildlife Refuge, Florida, United States - Lox_Sample_3.5 | ecosystem: Environmental > Terrestrial > Soil > Wetlands | place: USA...
CGAAAGTCACTCCCGAGGTTATCGCCGATTTTTTTCTCATTTGCGGCCTGATCCAACTGGTACACATCTCGTGGCCGGACGCGCCGGCGTTCCGGTTTGCACTATTCGGCGGAACCATGGCGTTGGCGATTCTGTCCAAACTGACCGCGCTGGCGTTTTGGTTTCCGCTTTTGCTTGTTCTGCCCTTGGTCGTCACTGACAGACGACGCCGGCTGTGGGGCTACCTGTCGTTGGTCCTGGCGTTATTGCCCGTGCTGGCAATGGTTGTCGCCACGAAGCTGAATGGAGGCCGCATTCACTTTTTCGAGGAACCGAACTCTCGGGCGGGATTCGGCCTGAGCTACGGCCGCATTGGAGCCCAGCTTGTCTCGTTCTGGCGATTTTACGCCGGTTTGGTCATCCCTTTGGCGCTCGGCGGCTGGATTCTCCTCAGGAAACGTCGTGATCGGCTGCCGCTAATGTTGCCATTGGCTCTCGCGGCCGGCGCGCTTCTGATTGCCGTGCCGTTTTTCAGAGTGAACATCCGGGAGTTGGTGTTTTTGATTCCCGCATTGTGGCCGATTCTCGGATTTTCAGTCGCCTTCTTTTCGCGTTCTGCCGGGAAGATGTTGGCGCTCGGCGGTATTCTCGTTGCCTATTTTGTTTTGACGTTGATTGGTGTGCCCGGCCCCGAGTACGGCCTCTCGTGGTCCGACCGGTCCACCGCGGTGCTCGACCGTCCTGCTGGATGGCCTTCGCGGGAGATCACCGCCTGGATGGCAAATCACATGCCGCGCGACGACGCGTTGCTGGTCACCGGTTTCGGCTACACGGACCCGTTGGTGCTGTCGTTTGATCGTTTGGGTATACGGTATTTTAGCGCGCCCTCTTCTTGGGAATTGCTACGCGATCCAGCCAACAGGATCAAGTACGTGGTCTTTGTCGACGACGCTTCGAGATATGCACCGACGCTGTATCATTATGCACGAACTCATTTCACCAGAATCCATGCCGCGGATTTCACGGGATACATGATCTTCGACTGCCAGAAGCGGAGCCGATTCGTGGCTTACCCGGATGCGCTGAATAGTCCCACGGTCTATGCGAATCAAGGATACCGCCACGCGGAACGCGGCGATTACGCGGCGGCCATCAACTGCTTTGTCACCGCGCTGCGGCAGGACGATTCCATGGAGGGCGTCAAGCGGATGCTCATGAAATGCTATCTTGCCAAGGATCAAAAGATTCAGGCTCTGCAGATTGGACGCGAACTGATTGCCGAAAGTCCGAAGGACGCCGATGTCGGCAGGAATTTGGCCGTTCTCTATTATGAGCTTGGGAAATTCGACGATGGACTGGCTCAATGTCGTCAAAATATCCAGCTTGGGATTTTTCCTGGCGTAAGTTACGGCGTGATGGGGCAAATCTTGGAGAAGCGTGGCAAATTGGAAGCCGCCAAGGACGCTTACGAAAAATCCTTTCAGTTGGACCCCAATAATCCTGTAATCAGGGACCTCGTCGGCAAGTTCTACGAACATCATCCCCAGTTGTACGAACCACTTGTTCGGTGATCTGAACGTTCCCGGCAGTTCTTAACCGGCCTTGCATCGGGTAGCGAAATACAGCGCGATCGTGAAAATGGCGCCCAGCGTATCCGCGAGCATGTCTTTCTGAGCGTCCCACGGATCGCCGTGGCTACCGAGCACGGCGATACCGGCGGCCGGATCGGCTGAGACGGCGTAGCGCCATTCGAAGATCTCGCAAGCCAGCGCGACCGTGCAGATGGCGAACACGGCAAACAGACCGGTCAGCCACCGCGACTGGCTGAGCTGCTTTTGCTCGACGAACTCCGCGATCGCGAACGCATAGAAGCCGATGATGAAATGCGCAACGCGGGCGAAATCATTTCGCTGGCCGCCGATGAGGTGAGTGACCCACCCGAACGGCACACGTTCGAAGCTGTAATGTCCCCCGATGGTGTGCAGAAAGATCAGCACACTCATCAGTAGATAGGCAAGGTTCGAGAATTGAAACCACCGATAGTCGATGACGAGGAAGGCGACGATCAAAACGATGGGTGTGTTCTCCGCGATCCAAACGGTGCGATCATACGGTCGAATAGCCAGCAGGCAGAATTCCACGAGATACAAGGACAACAGCGCGATGGGCAGGATGCGGGTTCGGTTGGCCTCCACTGGCCCATTCTGCAAAAAGCCAATCGAATGAACAACATTCGAAGCAGACAGTTCAGCTCAGATTCGACAAAAAGAACAGGCGCAGTCCCCACAGTCTGCGCCTGATTTTCAGACAAGGTTTATAAGGTTTTGCATCAACCACCTTCAAACCCGGCGTCGGCCCGCCAGTCCGACGATCAGACTTACGAGAAAGACTACCAGGAATATGAAGAACAGGATCTGTGCGATTGACGCAGCACCGGCCGCAATACCGGTAAATCCCAATATTCCCGCGACCAGCGCAATGATGAAGAACACTGCTGCCCAGTATAACATGCTCATCGCCTTCCTTTCCTGGTTATAATCTCGTTGCTCCCAGACGTCTCGCAATGACGGCAGTCACTGATCAGGAATTAGGAAACCACCCTACAGACATTCGTTTTCAAGACGACCTGTTTGCCCGCGTTGATGGATCACGGAACACGGAGATGGCGGGAATGACTTTTTGCACGCCGATCTTGGCGGTGCTGAGGATGCCCCAATTGATCTTGTTCATGAAATGCCGACTGACGAAAGATTATCAAAGAGATTCGCGCCAGAGCAGGGTCGGTAGTAGTGACGCCATTCGTTACTCCGCAGCTTGGACGTGGACCTCGCCGCCGTCATAGATGGATTGGAGGAGGCGGGAATCGATTCATGATTACCGCCTTAGCGGTAATTTTCATTCATATCTGGTTGGAATTGATGGCCTATTGATATAGCAAGCAATATTTACTGCTTTAGCAGTAATTGTGTTGACATATGAATCTATTTGGCTATCTTTTCTATCACATACAGATTTGATTACTGCTATAACGGTAATATGGATCAAAAACTGAAGGATATTATCAGAGAGCACCGTAAGCTCAGCGGCCTTAGCCAACTGCAATTGGCGAAGCTTGCCGGGGTGGGCAAGACCGTCGTTTACGACATCGAACACGGCAAAGAATCAGTTCAGTACGATACGCTCACGAAGATTCTTCGCGTGCTCAACGTTTCCATTTCCTTTCAGAGTCCGCTCTCCTCCGCGCGTGGGAATCAGCCAAGTTGACAGTATGAGACAAGCTCAAGTCTTTCAAAATCGGCAACTGGCAGGGCTGTTGGAGGAACTCGGCGACGGCCGGTACCGTTTCACTTACGAAGAAAACTTCACGAGCGATCCGGTGTCACTGACCATGCCGGCGACGCAGCGGGTGTATGAATTCGAGCACTTTCCCACAGTCTTCGAAGGGCTGTTGCCGGAGGGTTATCAACTTGACGCATTGCTCCATCGCAACAAGATCGATCGACAGGACCTCTTCGGTCAACTGTTGGCGGTGGGGCAGGATGTCGTTGGTTCTCTGGCGATCAGCGAGGTCGAATGAACCGCTGCCTCATCACCTACGATCCGATGACCGGCCCGGGTGACTACTCGGCGGAAGGACTACGATTGCTCAACCGCAATCTGACCGCGCTGCAGCGCTTGGAGTTTTCTGCCGAAGAACAACGTCAGGAAGCGATTGCTCGCGCGGGTAAAATGTCCATCCAGGGCGTTCAGCCCAAGCTCAGCGCGGTGCTGAAAATCAAAGAAGGTCGTTTCGACATCGTCGATCGTGGTGGCACGTATATTCTCAAACCAGCGATTGTGGATTACCCCGAGGTGCCGCAGAACGAAGATCTCACGATGCGTCTGGCCAAGACGATGGGGATCGAAGTGCCCGTCCATGGTTTGATCTATGGACGCGACGACACGCTCACCTATTTCATCCAGCGGTTTGACCGGCAGGGGCGAGCAAAAATCCCTGTGGAAGATTTCGCCCAACTTAGCGGAGAAAGCCGCGAAACCAAGTACAACTCCTCCATGGAAAAGGTGGTGGCGGTTATTGACGAGTATTGCACCTTTCCGGTTGTCGAACGCGTCCGGCTGTTCGAGCGCGTTCTTTTCAATTTCCTCGTTGGCAATGAAGACATGCACCTGAAAAATTACGCGTTGATCACCCGCAACCGAAGGGTCGAACTGGCACCGGCCTTCGATTTTTTGAGTACCTGCATCGCGATCAAGAATCCAAAGGAGGAAATCGCCTTGCCGCTCAACGGCAAGAAGTCGGGGCTGAGCAAGAAGGACGTGTTCGATTATTTTGGACGAGAGCGATTGGAGATCAACGAAAAGGTTCTGGCAGAGATGGTAGAGCGCTTGCAGGAGTCGATTCTGACCTGGCCCGGTCTCATTCAGCGGAGTTTTCTCTCAGCCGGCATGCAGGAGAGCTATGAGACGCTTCTGACCGAGCGAATCAAGCGTCTCGGCTTGGTGCTCCGTAAAGGGTAGCGATTCTTTCCGGTTTCGCCCAAGGTCGCTTGGAAGCATCCTTTGCAGAATGGACTTCGCTGGCAGGGATTATTCCGCAGCTTCGACACGGACCTCGTCGTCGCGGATGGATTAGAAGACACGGAGATTGCCTTCGAGTTGAGCCAAGTGGTTGAGATTCTTCCACGATATCCGAATGCGCATTTGCATAAGACAGGATTGCCTACCTGACCAAGTTTTTTTCGACGGTCACAGACCGCCGCCACAGCAAATAGCGCGCGGAAGGGCGCTCCCGCAGATCAGTCGATCACACCAAATCGCAGGCGTCGGCGGGCATCCAGTGCGCGTCTTTGCCTTCCCATTTAACGTTGCAACCGAGGGGATTGGTGAGCGGTTTGCTGATGGGTTTGCCGGCCAGATGCTCGCGCAGTGCGTTCTCCAGATCGTTGACGGTCATCTTGCTCGTGTCGCGAGGTGTATCGACGCCGCGGCCGGTATAGACCAACTTCCGGTTGCGGTCGAAAACATAGAAATGCGGCGTTCGCAATGCGCCATACGCCCGGGCCACATCCTGCGATTCATCGTACAAATACAGCCACGGAAACTTTTTCTCCTTCATCCGCTCGATCATGTGCGGGAAATCATCTTCAGGATACGTGTTCTTGCTATTGGAATTGATGGACACGAACTTCACACCCTGCGGGATGAATTGTTCTGCCGTGCGGCGGGTGACTTCGTCCGAGCCAATTACGTACGGACAATGATTGCAGGTAAAGAAGATCACCAACGTTTTGGCGTCGGCGAAGTCCGCGAGCCGGTAAGTTTTGCCGTCGGTTGCCGGCAGTTTGAAATCCGGAGCCTTGTCGCCAATCTGCAATGTGAATGCCATGCCTGCCTTCCTTTCTTGGGAAGATTACTCAAGCTGCGACGCCGTCGACAACTTCAAAAAGTGTGCCGGTTGCTGCGAAAATCGAATTAAGCGGCCACAATCTGCAATGGCGAAGATTCGGGTTGCAAAGGCCGTAATTATTCTGTAGAAGAATCCACACTTTCGAGGCTGGAGGTAGCGGGTGGCCTCGATTCCTAAAAGGTACGTAAGAGCAGTGGAATCATCCGATAATTTGAAGATTTTCTCTGGTAACGCAAATCGACCTCTCGCTCAGCGAATCGCCGATTACGTCGGCGTGGCGGTGAGCAACGCGTCGATTTCCTCGTTTCCGGACCAGGAGACATGGGTCAAGATCAACGAGAACATCCGCGGCCGGGACGTGTTCATTGTGCAGCCGACGTCGCCGCCGGCGAACCAGCATTTGATGGAGCTGTTGATTATGATCGATGCGTGCCGGCGGGCCAGTGCCCAGCGCATCACGGCGGTGATCCCGTTCTTTGGCTATGCCCGGCAGGACCGCAAAGATCAGCCCCGCGTGCCGATTACGGCGAAGCTGGTGGCGAATCTGATCACCGCGGCTGGCGCCAACCGGGTATTGACAATGGACCTGCACGCGCAGCAGATCATGGGTTTTTTTGATATTCCCGTCGATCATCTGTACGCGGCGCCGGTGATTTACCGGCACTTCAAGCAGAAGAATTTGACCAATTTGGTAATGGTCTCACCCGATATTGGCGGCACCAAAATGGTGAGTGCGTACGCGAACATGTTTCACGCGCCACTGGCCATCGTGGCCAAAAAGCGGAAGTCTGCGTCGGAGGTGGAAGTGCTCAATGTCGTGGGCGACATCGAAGGGCACGACGTATTGATGGTGGACGATTTGGCGGAAACGGGGGGGACGCTGACGCGCGCCGCGGCCGTGCTGAAACAGAAAGGCGCGAAACGAGTATTTGCCGCCGTCAGCCATGCCGTGTTGAATCCGGCCGCTCTGGATCGGTTGAAAGCATCAGACTTGGAAGAACTGGTCACAACTGATACCGTCTCCCATTCCAAGATCAAGGAATTCAAGTTCACCGAGTTGACGGTGGCGCCGTTGCTGGGTGAAGCGATCAAGAGGATTCACGACGCCGAGTCCGTTTCATCGCTGTTCGACATTGATGGAGAGCGGCCCGAGAATTGATCGGTAATTGTCGTTGAAGGAGAATTTAACATGGCAGAGAAAATACAAATAAAGGCAAAAGCGCGCACCGAAATCGGCCGGGGCGCCGTCAAGCGCATGCGAACCCAGGGCGTTGTCCCGGGCGTGATCTACGGGGCTCACAGCAAACCGTTGAATGTGGCGGTGGCTTTGCAGGATTTGGAGAACGCTTTGCATCATGCCACGGGTGAAAACATGCTGGTGGACCTGCAGGTCGATCAGGACGGCAAGACGGATAATCGGCTGGCGCTCATCCAGGAAGTGCAACATCATCCGTATGAGGACACGATTCTCCACATCGATTTCCATGAAGTGCGGGCGACGGAGAAACTGCGCGCCAACGTGGCGGCGCGTCCGATTGGCGAACCCGCGGGCGTGAAAACGGGCGGCGGCGTTCTGGAATACGTCATGCGCGAGTTGCGCGTCGAATGTTTGCCCAAAGATTTGCCGTCGATCATCGAAGTGAACGTCGAGAAGCTCGAGATCGGCCAGAGTGTTCACGTTGGCGAAATCGCCGTACCGGCCGGCGTGACGGTGCTGGATGATAAGGACCAGACGGTATTCTTGGTTGCCGCGCCGATTACGGAAGAAGAATTGGCGGCCATGACCGAGGCGGCGGCAGCCCCGGCCGGCGAACCCGAGGTCATTACGGCCAAGGCGGAAGAAGGCGAAGAGGGTGCTGCCGAAGAGGAAGCGAAACCGAAGGCGGAAGCCGGCAAAGCAGAAGGGAAACCCGCCGTTGCAGGCAAGGCTGAAACCAAAGCTCCGACGACCGGCGCGGCCGGCAAAACGCCCGCGGCCGGCAAGGCGCCTACCGCCGGTGCCGCTGGCAAGGCCGAAGGCAAACCCGCCGCCGCCGGCAAGCCCGAACAGAAAAAGTAATGCCATCGATCGCCCCGTGTGGAACGGGGCTCCCACGAAATGGTTGGGAGACCAAAGCTGGTGGTTGGGCTGGGAAATCCCGGCAAGGAATACGCGGAGACTCGACACAACATTGGGTTTGCGGTCGTGGAGCAGTTGGCAGAGAAGTTGGATTGTTCTTTTCGAAAGAAATGGCGATTCTCGGCGGAAGTTGCGGAGGCCGTGGCGGAAGACGGGAGCAAAGTGGTGCTCGCGAAGCCACAGACCTACATGAACCGCAGCGGCAGCGCAGTGCATGCGTTGTTGCGATGGAGCAAGACTGAACCATCACAAATGCTGGTGGTCGTGGACGATGCCGACTTGCCGCTGGGCCAGATTCGGTTGCGGCTGTCGGGCGGTAGCGGCGGCCATAACGGGCTGCGTTCGATCATTGAAGCGCTGGGCGGCAACGAAGAGTTTGCACGATTGCGCGTCGGCATCGGACGAAGCGCGCCGGTGGGCACGGACATCACCGACCACGTGCTCGGCAGGTTCGCCCCCCAGGAACGCGGGACGGCGCGGGACGCCGTGGCGCTGGCTGTCGAGGCGCTCGAGTATTGCCTGCGCGAAGGCCTGACCAAAGCGATGAATCAGTTTAACCGGAGAAAGTCCGCAGCGGATGCGGAATGAAGGAGATTGGTTGTGAAGACATACGAAGGATTGTTTATTGTGGACACCGCTGGAAAGGAAGAGGTGTCAAAGGAACTCGTGGATAAGATCCAGAAGAACATCGAGCATGCGGGTGGTCGCGTAGACAAGGTGCAGCGCATGGGCATCCGGCCGTTTGCCCGCGACACACACAAACACAGCTCGGGATATTACGTGAATTTCGTTTTCGACGCGCCGCCGACTGCGATTGCGGAATTGGACGCGAAGTTTCACCTGGAGCCAGAGGTGTTCCGCTGGGAGATTTCGGTGGCGCCCCCCGAGCCGCCGCCGCGCAAACCCCGCCGCATCCCTGAAACCGGCATTGTTGAGAAATAGCGGCCATGGCTTCGTTTAATAAAGTGCTGTTGATGGGCAATTTGACCCGAGACCCGGAAGTGCGCTACACGCCCAAGGGGACGGCGATTGCCAATATCGGTTTGGCAGTCAATCGTCGTTGGACGGCGGAATCTGGCGAGCAAAAAGAAGAGGTCACGTTTATTGACGTGGAAGTGTGGGGCCGCCAAGCCGAAACGGTTGGCCAGTATCTGGCGAAAGGCAAACCCATCTTTGTGGAAGGACGGCTGAAACTGGACAGTTGGGAGGACAAAGAGTCGGGGCAGAAAAAATCGAAGTTGAAAGTTGTCTGTGAGCACTTCCAGTTCATTGGAGCCCCCGGAAACCGGGCCGAGTTCAAAGACCAGGCACCAGCGGACGAAGCGCCGGCGCGCAGCTCCGGTCGCGGTGGACGCTCAGCCGCGGCACCCCCGGCACAGAGCGTTGGGGCCGAGCCGGAGCCGACGTCAACGGGCGAGGACGACAACATTCCATTTTGAGTCACCACACAAAATCGCAACCAAGAGTTGGAGAAAGACGGACACATGATTGAAAGAGAAAGAGACGGCGAGGGCCGGGAGGGCCGGCGGGCAAAGCGGGACATGATCATCAAGCGGGATTGCCGATTGTGCATGGATCAGATCATCATTGATTTCAAGCAGCCGGAGTTGCTGAAGAAGTTTATGACGGAACGAGGCCGCATTTTGCCACGACGGCTTTCTGGAAATTGCGCCAAGCACCAACGCCAATTGGCCACGGCCATCAAGCGCGCGCGGGCGATGCTGCTCGTGCGGTAAGGGAAGAACGCGCAAGCATCCGCGCTGCGGATTCGCGCAGGCGGAGGGCTTGCCCTACAAATCGAGGGACGAATTTTATGAGCACGCAAATCATTCTGACCGCGTTGGTGGAAAATCTCGGGGCCGAAGGCGACACCGTTTCGGTGGCGGATGGCTACGCCAGGAACTTTTTGTTCCCCCAGGGCCTCGCATTGCCCGCGTCGGCAGCCAACTTGCGCCGCGTCGAAACCTTGCGCAAGAAGCGCGCGGCCACTGAAGCCGCGCAACTCGAGGACGCCAAAGACATTGCTTCCAAACTGGTAAAACTGTCGTACACCATCACGGCGGCTGCGGGCGAGGACGGCAAATTGTACGGGTCGGTGACTTCCGCGGATATCTCCGAGGCTTTGAAGAAGGAGGGGATCGCAGTGGATCGCCGCAAAATTGTGCTGGAACATCCAATTCGCGAGCTGGGCGTCTATGACGTCGATGTCAAATTGCATGCGGAGGTCGCGACCAAGGTGAAAATTTGGGTGGTCGGTCCCGACGGTGAAAGCGCGCCCCCACCGAAAGCGGGAGCGGCGACCGAAAGAACCGGCAAGAAATCGCAGAAAGCCGAGAAGAAGAAATAGCCGGACGATCCGGTGGGGACGGCTACATGGCTTCGACGAATCCTCTTGCATCCGACACCGCCGGTGCCAGCGGCGGAAGCGGCGCCGGGCGCAGTCAGGGATCGGGCAAAGCCGCCGCGCTCGGAAAATCCCGGTCGGCTTCGGCTCTCGTTGTGGACCGGGTGTTGCCCAACAGCCTCGATGCCGAGATGGCGGTGTTGGGCGCGATGTTGCTGAGTCCCGCCGAAGCTGGTTCTGAAGTTCGCGAGCACCTGAGCGAACAGCATTTCTATTACGCGGCTCATCAGGTCATCTTTCGCGAAATTGCCGCCCTGCAGGATGCGATGCAGGCCATCGATCTCGTCACGCTCACGCAACGCTTGCAGGACAAAAACCAACTCGAAGAGGTTGGCGGTCCCGCTTACCTGAGCGAGTTGGTTGCGCGCGTTCCGACGACCGCCAACGTCGAATACTACATCGAAATCGTTTGGGAAAAGCATCTCCTGCGACAATTAATCAGTGCCGCCCACGACGTAATTGTTCGTTCTTTCGAACAACAGGATGACGTGAAGACCTGGGTGGATGAGGTCGAGAAGCAGATTTTTGAAATCACCGCGGAGAAGAGTGCCACGGGCGCCCGCCCGGTCCGCGACATGATCAAAGACGCGATGGCCAGCATCGAAAAGCTCTATGATCAGCGCGGCGGGGTGACGGGAGTCCCGACCGGGTTCCGCGATTTCGATCGGATGACTTCGGGGCTGCATGCGGCGCAGATGATCGTCATTGCGGCGCGCCCGTCGATGGGCAAGACGGCGTTGGCCATGAACATCGCGGAGAACTGCGCGATCGATCATGGGTTGCCCGTCGGGATTTTCAGCCTGGAAATGTCGTCGGAAGAACTGATCAAGCGCATGCTGTGTTCGCGCGCGCGGGTGAACCTGCGCTCGATCCGGGACGGGTTCTTGGGCGAGCAACATTTTCATCCGTTGACCACGGCAGCCAGTTTGTTGATGAAGGCACCGCTCTATATTGATGACTCGGCCGGGCTTTCCATCCATCAGGTCCGCGCTCGTGCCCGCCGTATGAAGCAGCAGTACAACATTCAACTGCTGATCATCGACTACATGCAGTTGATGCGCGCGCCATCGCGTCGTGCCGATCTGAGCCGGCAGGTTGAAATCGCCGACATTTCGGCCGGTATCAAAGCGTTGTCGAAGGAGCTAAAACTTCCGATCATTGTGCTCAGCCAACTCAATCGCCAGCCCGAACAACGCGAAGATGGCCGACCCAAGCTGGCGGACTTGCGCGAATCGGGCGCCATTGAACAGGATGCGGATGTGGTCGGTTTGCTCGTTCGTCCTGAGATGTACGCGACAGACACAGACGACAAAGCGGATAAAAAAGGTGATGCGACCTTGTTTATTGCGAAGCAGCGCAATGGGCCAACCGGCGACATTCATTTGACGTTTCGTTCCGAATTCACACGCTTCGAAGACCAGGCGCGTGTGAGCGACGAGGATGTTCCAGACGTCGAAGGGGGCGAGGAATGAGGCGATTGGGATGGACGCTCCTCACCTTGTCTTTCGTGGCAATTTTGAATGTGGTTGGCTGGGCTCAGGATTCCGAGGTCATTGTCCGCCAGATTGAAGTGCGGTTCATCGGTCCCGAGACCGTCAATCGCGCCGTGGTGATGGCGAATATTGAAACGGCTGTGGGCAAACCGCTTTCCCGTGATATCGTCGAACAGGACGTTCGCAATCTGATCAACACCGGTTATTTCTTCGACGTGCGCGTGTTGGAAGAACCCGTTACGGACGGCGTGAGAGTGGTTTATCAGGTGCAGGGCAAGGCGACGATCAAGGAGGTTTTATTTGAGGGACAAAAGCGCTACAAGGAGGAGCGGTTGCGTCGTGAATCCAGCCAGAAGGCCGGAGATATTTTGGACGAGCGCAAGGCTTACGCCGACGCGCGCAAAATGGAGGAGCTTTACCAAAAGGCCGGGTACCCCGACGCCAAAGTCACCTATGACGTGAGCATCGACAAGGATACAGGCAAGGCGATTCTGAAATTCAAGATCAGCGAAGGGCCGCGCGTGTACATCAAGCAGATCAAATTCTCCGGGAACAAGGCCTTTCCGGCCGGGCGTCTGCTGAAGCTGCTCAAGACGCGTCGCCATTGGTGGGGTTCGTGGCTGGCAAGCACGGGCGTTCTGAAGGAAGAGGACTTCAAGGAGGATCTCGACAAGCTCCGCGATTTTTACCACTCCAATGGTTATATCGACATGGAGATACGCGCCACCCGTATCGAACGCATCAGTCCCAAGTGGATGGTCATCCACATCGATTTATTTGAAGGCGCGCAATACAAGGTCGGCAGCGTGGGCATCGAGGGCAACACGCTGTTCCCGACGACTGAAATTGAGAAGCATCTGAAGATGACCAGCGGCAAGATTTTCACCCCGGGCGGAATGGCGGCCGACCAGAAGGCGATCGAGGATTTCTACGGTACACGCGGTTATCTCGATACGGTGGCTCGCCCCACGCGGGTTCCCAACGTGGAAACGGGCCGCATCGACCTCACCTACACGATTCGCGAAGGCGAACTGACGTACATCGAAAAGATCGATATTCGGGGCAATACCAAGACCAAAGACAAAGTCATCCGCCGCGAATTGGCGGTGCATCCCGGCGAGATTTACGATACGGTGCGCGTAGATCGTAGCGTCGAACGCATCAAGAATCTTGGCTATTTTTCAAAAGTAGATGCCACCCCCGAGCCGACCGATGTTCCCAACCGCAAGGATCTCGTTCTCAGCGTCGAAGAGCAGCGCACGGGGTCGGTCACGTTCGGCGCCGGATTCAGTTCCATCGATAGCTTGATCGGGTTCGTCGAAGTCACGCAGGGCAACTTCGATCTGTTTAATTGGCCGAGCTTTACCGGGGGTGGCCAGAAATTGCGGCTGCGGGCAGAGGTCGGTCTTAAGGTGCAGGACTACACACTGTCTTTCACCGAACCTTGGTTTCTCGACCGCAAATTGGCATTGGGTTTCGATCTGTTCCACAACGAGAGCAGTTACCTCAGTACCGATTTTACGGAGCAGCGGTCTGGTGGCGACGTGCGCTTGGAAAAAGCTTTGAGCGAATTCCTCCGTGGGTCCGTCGAATACAGCATTCAAAGCATTGGTTTGAACGTCGACCACAGTGCTTCTCCAGAGTTGCGAACTCAGGATGGCAGCCATCTGCGCAGTGCGATCCTGGGATCACTGGCGTACGACACACGGGACAGCGTGTTCCTGACGACGCGTGGTAACAAATCAGAGTTGACGGCCGAAGTGGCAGGTTTGGGTGGCGACGTAGATTTGTACAAGTTGAACGCCCGGAGCAGCGTGTATTTCCCGTTCTTTGACAAGCACGTGCTGCAACTGCTCGGAGCCGCAGGTTCTGTGCAAGCCTTCGGGACGACGAGCGGATCGGGGAAAAAGTTCATTGAGACGGAGGTGGATGGCAGCCAGACCAACACGGTGATCCGGCAGGTTGACGATGTGCCCATATTTGACCGGTATTTTCTCGGCGGCGCCAACACCCTGCGCGGATTTGGCTATCGCAAGGTAGGTCCCAAGGACTCGCAGGACGAACCCATCGGCGGCAATATGTTTTATAACGCCACGGCGGAGTACACATTCCCGATCATCGAACGGGTGCGGGGCGCCGTGTTTTTTGATATTGGCGAGGTTGAGCCGGACGCGTACACCTTTCGCGTTGTGGATTTAAAGTCCGATGCCGGCGTGGGGGTCAGGCTCAATCTGCCGATTGGCCCCTTGCGGCTGGATTACGGGTATCCACTGATGACGGACGGGGAAACCGGCCGAACCGGAAAAATTCAGTTTAGTGTTGGCACTCAGTTTTGATATGCTGGGGGCGACTCAGGAGAGAAACCATGGAAAGGTTGTGTGAACGAATGAACAAGAAAATTGCAGTTTGGACTGTGATCGCAGTATGTGCTTGCGGCCTCAGCGCCGGCGCGCAAGGGGCGGGACGGATTGTCACCATCGATCTGAACAAGGTGTTCAATGGTTATTACAAAACGCCCATCGCCACCGCGAAATTGAAGGAAACTGTCGATTCCTACAAAAAGGAACACGACGATATGGTGGCCAACTACAAGCAGGAAATCGACGAGTTGAATAAGCTCCGGGAAGAGCAGGACAAAACGGAGTACACGCCCGAGGTGCGCGAGCAGAAGCGCAAAGCGGTGGCGGAAAAGATTCAGGAAACCCAAAAACTGAATCGCGATATCGAAGAGTACGATCGGACCCACCAGGACATTCTCAAGGAACAAACCCAGCGCATGCGCCAGACCATCGTCAAGGAAATCACCGATGTCATCGATAAGGAGGCGCGCGATCAAGGTTATCTTTTCGTGCTCGATACTTCCGGCAATACCTTGAACGGCGTGCCGGCCGTTGTGTACGCACAGAGCAACACCGACATCACGGACGATATTCTCAAGATCCTGAACAAGAACCAGCCGACGACGAGCGAGACAACTCCGCCCTCCGAAAAGAAAACCGATAAAAAAAGCAACAAGAAGTAAACGTGCAGCAGACCGTCCGTGACATCGCCCGCATTGTCGGAGGAAGCCTTTCCGGCAATCCCGAGCAAATGGTAACCGGCTTGGCGGGGATCCGCGAAGCCGCGCACGGCGACATCAGTTTCTTGGCCAGTCCGAAGTATTTGTCGGCGGTCAAGACGACGCGCGCTTCGGTGCTCATTGTCCAGCGCGAAATGGAGATTGCGTTCGACGGCACGTTGATCCGCGTGGAGGATCCCTCCGAAGCGTTCGCGAGGCTCGTGGAGCAGGTCGCCCCACAACCGGTCACCTACCCACCCGTGATCCATCCGACCGCGGTCATTGCCGCTTCGGCCAAGCTGGGGCGGAACGTCTCAATTCAGCCGCACGCCGTTGTGGAAGACGGTGTGATAATCGGCGACCGTACCGTCGTTGGTGCGGGCAGCTACATCGGTCACGAATGTCGCCTCGGCGCGGATTGCCTCATTTATCCCCTGGTCAGTTTGCGCGAGCGAACCGTGCTGGGCGACCGGGTGATTCTGCACGGCGGCGTGGTACTGGGCGCGGACGGCTTTGGTTTTGAACCGGTCAACGGCATCCACAAAAAGGTTCCTCAAGTCGGCCATGTAGAGATTGGGGACGACGTGGAGATCGGTGCCAGCACCGCCATCGACCGTGGGCGTTTCGGCCGGACCCGGGTGGGAAATGGAACCAAGATCGACAACTTGGTTCAGATTGCGCACAACTGCGTGATCGGCGAGCACTGCATTATTTGCGGCTTGGTTGGCATTGCCGGCAGCGTGATCATTGGCCATCACGTCACAATCGCCGGCCAGGTCGGCATTGCCGGCCATCTCACGATTGGCGACAAAAGCATCATTATGGCACAAGCGGGAGTCACCAAGGATGTGCCGGCCGGTTCGGTGATGCTGGGTGCTCCTGCCGTTCCGCACAAGGAATTCAAGCGCGTCAACGCCGCGGTCCAGCGGCTGCCGGACACATTGGCCAAGATTCACGAGTTGGAGGAACAACTGGCCGAGTTGCGCAACCGCTTGTCCTCTTCGACTTAGCCCGGCTCAAGCACGAAGAATTTCCTATTTGGCCTGAATTGTTGTGGACGGCCACGTTCCCGTCGGCCACGAACTGTATTCACGAGAAATCCGGACTTCGCCAACTCGTGTCCAATCCCCTTATAATGAGAAGCAATGCCCGAACGACACCATCATCACGTGTATGTTGTACTGCTGGATGATGCCGTCTTGCGGGAGCGCAAAGTTATCGATGCGAATCCAAAACGTGATCCGAAGAAACCGTGCTTGTACGTTGGTATGACAGGGATTCCCCCAATCGAGCGTTTCCAGAACCATAAGGATGGCTACAAAGCTTCGCACTATGTGAAAAAACATGGTGTGCGATTGTTGCCTGAATTGTACGAGTACCTGAACCCGATGCCCTATGAGGCGGCATGTCAGATGGAGAAAGATCTCGCCGAAGAATTGCGCGATTCGGGATACGCCGTCTGCGGTGGGACGTGAAAAAAACCTGCTGCGCAAAGTTTGTCATTCTGAACAAAGCGAAATTGGTGCGGGCCATCCTGTCATGCGACGGCAAATCTCTGATGTTTTGACGGTTTCCGAGCGACTGAGACCCTTCGCTTCGCTCAGGGCCAACCCAATGCAACTTTTCAGAAGAGCTGTCTTAATCCTTCACTCTCGCAATGGCGAGGCCGTCGATTTTCTGGCGCACGACCGGGATGAGGATGGCTTCAAGCTTTGGATTGGCGGCCAGCTTCTTGTTGAACTTCTTGATACCTTCCACCACCTCATCGCCTTTGCGCGGCAGTGCTATGTCCCCATTGCGGATCACGTTATCGGCCAGTATGAGACTTCCCGGGCGCGTCAATTCCAGCGCACAATCGAGATAAGATGAATAACTCGGTTTATCGGCATCGATAAATACAAGGTCAAAGGGCGGCTCGCCGTTGCGCACCATTTGCTGCAGAATCACCCAGGCGTTGCCGTGACGGATCTCAACTCGTGAAAGGAGTTTGGCGCGCTGCAAATTCTTTCGTGCGACGCGTACGCAGCGTTCGTCTATCTCCAAAGTGACAATCCTGCCGCTTTTGCCGACGGCGCGAGCCAACCACATGGTGCTATAGCCGCCGAGCAATCCGATTTCCAGAACGCGGTGCGCGCCTGAGAGTTTCGCGAGCAAATACAACAACTTTCCCTGATTCGGTGAAACTTGAATTGCTGGCAGGCCGGCTTCGGCAGCCTCACGCAGAGCCTGTTCAAATCCCGAATCACGCGGCACGAACAATCGTTCGATGTAATCGTCGATGTCATGGAGAAGAGGGGCTGGCGCTTTGTCGTTCATCGTGATCCGGCGTATTGAACGTTACGCCACAGCACGTGTCGATTCTTTAATGAGAGCGGATGGTATTTCACCCCATGGGTCGAATGAACCAGTTTCTTGCAAAGCGGTCGCGCCCTATGGCGTTGGGGCTCGGGCTGGTGTTGGCGGCTGTGGTTGGCATTGGCGACCTCGTTACCGGGACCGAGATCCACTTTGCGATTTTCTATCTGGTACCGGTGACGCTGGCGACCTGGCTTGGCGGTATGTTCGCGGGCGTCATCCTGTCCCTGGTCTGCGCCGCGACCGTCTCCCTGGTCGATCTGGCGGGTGGCGTGCAGTATTCGCATCCGCTGATTCCCATCTGGAACGGGCTGATGATGGCCGGATTTTTTCTGATTGTCGCTCTGCTGCTCGACGCTTTGCGCAACGACCGGGCCCGGCTGGAACAAGCGGTTCGCCAGCGAACGGCCGCCTTGACCGAGGAGATTGGCGAACGAAAGCGCGCAGAGGAGCAACTTCGTGCTGCCAACGAGGCTTTGACGGCGCACAAGGACGAACTGCTGCAGGCTATGACTGCCTTGGAGAAGTCACATTTGCAACTTCAGGCCGCGCAGTTCCAGCTCATCCAAGCCGAAAAAATGGAAGCGATCGGCCGTCTCGCAGCGGGTGTGGCTCACGAGGTAAAAAACCCATTAGCCATTATCCGCGCCGGCGTGGACTACCTCGAAGGGGAACCGATCGCAAAGGAAAACACCGGGCACGGTGTGATCGCACGGATGCGCGAGGCGACCGGCCGTGCCGATTCGGTCATCAGCGAAATGCTCGATCTGTCCACCCCACGCGCGCTGGAGTTGGCCAACGAGAACCTCAACGATCTCATCAAGCAAGCCGTCCGGTTGGTCAAGCACGAACTCACCAAAAAATCCATTACGGTCACGACGCACCTGCAGCCCGATCTTCCGCGTCTCTGGCTCGACTCGGCCAAGATCAAACAGGTGTTCATTAACTTGTTCATGAACGCCGTCCAAGCCATGCCCAACGGCGGTTCGGTCGTCTTGCGAACCGGGGTGAGTGAATTCCGAAAGATCGGCCCTGCCGAACACATCCAGTCGCAATATCCCCAGCGGTTTGCAGCGGAACAAATCGTCGTTGTCGTTGAGATTGACGATAGCGGCGTGGGCGTTCCCGAAGACCTGCTGCCACACGTCTTTGATCCGTTCGTGACCACCAAGGGAACCGGCATGGGCAGCGGGCTGGGCTTGACCGTCACCAAACAAATCGTCGATCTGCACGGCGGGGCGATCGACCTGCGGAACCGGCCCGAGGGCGGTGCGCGGGTGACGCTGCTGTTCAAAGGCTAAGAGGTGACGGATGGCCACGCAAAGGCGGATTCTGATTGTTGACGATGAAGCCGATCTGGCTTGGATGTTGAAACTCAACCTCGAAAAAACCAAAGCCTACGACGTTCAAATCGAAACCGATCCTGCGCAAGCAGTGGAGACGGCACGGAAGTTCGTACCGGACCTGATACTTCTCGATTTCGTTTTGCCGAAGACCAGTGGCGGAGAGCTGGCCGTGCAAATCAAAATGGCGCTGGCACCCAAAAATCCGCCAATCATCTTTCTTACTGCGGCACTCCCTCAATCCAATCCAGATAGCAAAATGCGGACAATGGTTGGTTATCGGTTTCTTGCGAAACCTGTCGGTCTCGAGCATCTGCTGGCCTGCATCGCCGCAGAATTGCAGCATTCTCACCAGGGTTAGCCGGCTGTCCTCGGAAGTAGGTCGGTTTTCGCTGCGAAAAAGAAATCGCTTTCGGTGAGTCCATCGATTTTATGGGTCCAAATCGTAACCTTGACGTGTCCCCAGGCGAGATAAATATCCGGGTGATGATTCTGCCGCTCCGCCAATTCGCCGACGCGGTTCGTGAAAGCGAGCGCCTCTCGGAAGTTTTTGAACTTGTATTCCTTCTCCAAGTGATGCTCGCCGACAAGCAGCCAGCCGTTATTGACAGCCTTGTGAAGCGCCTTCAATTCCTCGCCCCTCAGGGGTGGCACGCCGCCCTTACAGGGAACACATTCCTTTGCCGCCAGATCTTGTGCGTCCATGGATTCTGCCTCCCATTCCTACCTAACTGCGATTCACGGTCTTGGCAAGTTCCTGCAATAATTCGATGCTCATGGCGATGCCACGCTGAAAATTGCCGAGATCCATTTTCTCGTTGGGCGAATGCCAGTTGTCGTCGGGCAATCCGAGTCCCAGCAAAAGGATCTCACCGCGCAAATGGCGCTGGAACACATCGAGTATCGGCAACGAGCCTCCTTCGCGGCAGAGTACCGGCCGGCGGTGGAATGTCCGCTCCAGGGCGAGCAAAGCCGCGCGCGCTCCCGGACCATGGGGTGCGGTAAAAAACCATGGGGTGCTCTCACCGTTCATGGTGAGCCGCATGGATTTCGGACAGCGCCGGCGCAGATGACGCATCACCGAGCGGAGCACATATTCGGGGTGCTGGTTGGGCACGACGCGGCAGGTAATCTTGGCTGCGGCCCAAGCGGGCACAATGGTTTTGCCACCCGGGCCTTGGTAGCCACTGGTGAGTCCGTTGATTTCAAACGTCGGACGCGCCCAGCGTTGTTCCCAGGGCGTGAATCCCCTTTCGCCCCCCAAGGCGCGAACACCGAGAAAATCCCGGTACGCTTCCGCGTCAAACGGCAGGCGCTGCCACATGCGACGTTCCCAAGCCGCAATGGGGTTCACTCCCGTGTAAAATCCCGGTATGCGAACATGGCCATTATCGTCCACGCAAGCAGCCAGCAATTGCGACAGCACCAGCGCGGGATTGTCGACGCTGCCGCCGAACACGCCCGAGTGCAGATCGCGCGAGGGCCCGTCCACCCTGATTTCCATTCCCACAATGCCGCGCGTCGCGTAGGTGAGCGTCGGCTGGTTCTTCGCAAACATGCTCGTGTCGGAGACCACAATGTAATCGGCGCGAAACTGTTTCGCGCGCTGCTTCACGAACTTGATCAGATTGGCGCTGCCGACTTCCTCCTCTCCTTCGATCAGGAACGTGACATTGGTGGGCAGCGGCGTACCCGTCTTGAGATAGGCTTCCACCGCTTTCACATGGGCAAAAAACTGTCCCTTGTTGTCGGAGGCCCCTCGCCCGAATAATTTCCCGTCGCGCACGACCGGCGTGAAAGGCGGCGTCTTCCACAACTCGAACGGCTCCGGCGGCTGCACGTCGTAATGGCCATAAATCAGGACGTGCGGCGCTCCAGAGCGATGACAAGAGACTCGTGCCGCCAGAATCGGATTGCCTTTGGTTGGGTACAGTTTGACATCCAGCCCGAGCGTGCGAAAATGGCGCGCGAGCCAGTCCGCACACGCCAAAAGATCGCGACGATGGGCGGACTGAGCGGAAACGCTGGGGAAACGAACGAGTTGTTTCAGTTGCTCAACGGATTGCCGACGGGTTTGTAAGAGATGTTTTTGGATCGTGACCACAAGGACAACAAGGTAGCGGAGTTATCACAGCAAGTCAGCTTAATTGGATGGCTCTGGCGCCGCCGCGTGATATAATGAGCGCCGTACTTTCATGACAGACAGCGATTTACCTGAAGCCAATCCGGCACCCGCCGAGCATCAAGCGTTACCTTTGGAGGAACTGGCCTTCACTCCCCAGTGGGTCAAAAGCGCCGAGAAATCCTACACCGACCATGCCGGTGCAGAACCCCAACGGAAAGGCGAGGGTCGACAACATGCCGGGCGTGAGCGAAACCGGGGACCACGTCGCGAGCAAGGGCCGCCTTGGGACCGGCCCGCTGGCGCGGCGGAGCGGCGCGAGTCACGTCCAGAGCGTCATTTCAGCGGCCGCCCACACGTTTCCGGCAAGGACCATCACCCACCGCCCGCGCATGCTCCGCAGACTCTCCCGGTGGAGATTGCGTTTCAAGCCGAGGAAAAAGGATTCGCGGCCATGATGGAGACCATGAAACAGTCGCCGCGGGCCTATGCGCTGTTTGATGTGGCGAAGCTGGTATTGAACAAGCCGGAGCGCCACCACGTGAAATTCGTTCACAAGCCGGCCCCGGACGGGATTCGGCCTCCGCTTTTTCTTGTCATGCCGAGCGAGAGTGTTTTTCTCCGACAGGATGAAGCAGTGCGCTTCGCCATGCGCCATCACGCCGAAATGATCTACCGCGAAAAGAAGACACCGATCGAACCTCCAAAGGGAAACTTCACCTTTGTCAACCGTTGCGGAATCACGGGCGTCTGGCTCGGACCGCCGAATTACCATGAATACCAAAGCCGTTTGGTTCGGCATCATCAGCAACGGCTGCGGCACATGCCCTTTGAAGAGTTTCGGTCGCGAATCCAAACGGTTAAGGACCCCGAAGCTATCAAGGTCTGGATGGACTCGATGAGTTTCAAAATGGAATACGAGTGCATTCTCGATGCTGAGCCGAAGCAATTTGCGACGCGGGACGAACTGGAAAGGCACTTTGTTGAGAATCATTTGGCGCAATTCGTTACGGCTGCGCCCGAGGTCCGGATGAGTGGCGTGGCCAGCCGACAACTGCACAATCCGGCGTTACTGGAATTGCTGCGATTAACCTGGCTGCAGGAACGCAAGTTCCCGATGAATACCGCGAATGAAATCCGCGGCAAACTTCGCCACGGCGGCTTCCATTTTTTCAAGGCCCCCAAAGGCATCACCTACATCAGCCACATCAAACCGCAACGCTTCGAGTCGATCGCGCATTTGTCCGAGCAAATTCAGAAAATCATTTTGTTCTTGCGGGAACATTCCGGCTGCAAGCGCAAGCGGTTGCTGGCACATTTCTTTCCTCCAACACCAACTGCGGTCGCGGTGCCTGACGCCAGCGCCACCACGACCCAGCCCGTTGCGGCAGAGGAAACCAGTCCGGCTGCTGCGCCTTCTTCAGCCGTTTCCAACGAAGAAGAACGATTTCTTGCCGATCTGCATTGGCTCATTCAAGACGGCTACGTTGTCGAGTTCTCCGATGGACGGCTGTGGGCTTTACCCGACAAACCGCCTCAACCCATTCCCGTCGCGAAGCCGGCCCCGACTGCAGCGCCAGAGGCAACCACCACGGTGCCCACAGAGAGCACATCTGCACCGACTACTGCAGAGACATCAGAAGCAGTCCCCCCGTCACCGCCTCCTGTATCTCCATCCGCCGAGATGCCGACGCAATCCGCTTCGCCCCCCGCCCCAGAGGGGCCTACGCCGAATCCACCAGATTCCGCATCGTAAGATAATGGAAGCGGTGGGACATGGCTGAGACAATTGTCGAGGTCCAGCATCTTCGCAAAGAGTTCGACGGAACGGTGGCGGTAGCCGACGTATCGTTCGTGGTCGAGCGTGGGGAAATCGTGGGCGTCCTTGGTCCGAACGGCGCCGGCAAGACCACCACGATCCAGGTCCTGCTCGGGTTGACAACGGCCACGGCGGGCACGGTCCGGGTCTTTGGACGGGATTTGATGAAACACCGCGTGGAGATTCTCCAACGCTCCAATTTCTCTTCAGCCTACACAGGTTTGCCTTCTAATTTGAAGGTGCGAGAAAACCTTTTGATCTTTTCGAAGATTTACGGGGTCAAGGGGCATCGCGAGAAGATCGATCAGGTCCTGGATCTATTCGAGATCAAACATCTACGCGACAAAATCACGGGCCATCTCTCTTCGGGAGAGTCCACGCGTGTCAATCTTTGCAAGGCGCTGCTGAACGATCCCGAGTTGCTGATGCTCGACGAGCCGACCGCCAGCCTCGACCCGGATATTGCCGACAAAGTCCGCAAACTCCTGCGGCGGATCCAGCGCGAGAAAGGGATGACCATGATTTATACATCCCACAACATGCGCGACGTCGAAGAGGTATGCGACCGGGTGCTTTTCCTGCACAAAGGTCGGATCATCGCCGAAGGCACGCCGCAACAAGTGACCCATAAGTTCCGACAGAAATCGTTGGAGGACGTGTTCATTCGGGTAGCCCGCGGCGGCGATTTACTGGGAGGGGTGAGCGAATGAACTGGCGCCGCGTTGGAGCGCTGGTGTTGCGGTACACTTACCTGTACACGCGGAGCGTGCCGCGCGTGGCGGAGATGTTCTTCTGGCCGGTGATGGACCTGTTGGTCTGGGGTTTCATCACCGTTTACCTGCAGAGGCTTGGACATCAGGTGCCCGGGGCGGTGACATTCCTGCTCGGTTCGATGATTTTCTGGGACATCCTCTATCGGGCGCAACAGGCCGTCACGATCTCCTTTCTCGAAGACATCTGGGCGCGCAACCTCCTCAACCTTTTCGCCTCACCGATCCGCGTCGGCGAATTTATCGCCGCCACCTATGTTGTCGGATTCGTGAAAATCCTCATTACCGTCGCTGTGCTCGCCGGGTTGGCGCTAGCTTTTTATTCATGGAATCTGTTCGCTATGGGCTTCAGTCTGATCCCGTTGTTCGTAAATCTGCTGCTAATGGGTTGGGCCGTCGGGATGGTGACGACCGCACTGATCATGCGCTGGGGACAATCCGCCGAAGCGCTGGCGTGGGGCATTCCTTTTCTCATCCAACCAGTCGCTGCGGTGTTTTACCCGCTTAGCGTCCTCCCGCACTGGGTGCAGCCGATCTCACTGGCAATTCCTGCCACCCACGTTTTTGAAGGCATGCGCCAGGTGTTGCGGGGTGATGGCTTGCCGGTGCACACTCTTGTGTGGGCGTTCTCGCTCAACGTGGTCTATCTTGTCATCGGGGCGGCCTTCTTCCGCCACATGTTTAATCTAGCCCGTGAAAAAGGGCTGCTTGCCAAGCTCGGGACGCAGTGATTTTGGGTGGCGTGACGCGGTGGCAAAGGGAAAGGCACGAGCGCGTCAACCGTGCGCCGCCAGCCAATCCGCCGCTTCGCTCCAGCTATGACGGCGGTGCGCCTTGCCATTCGCCGGCAACCAGCGCAGCCCGCCCACGCTGACTGTCAACGTGCCGATTCCTTCCACTTTTGACAAATGATGAAGTGGAATCCGGTTCGGTCCACATCGATCCATTGCCCAATATTCGCATAAACCCACTTCGCTGGACGGCCTCGTTGCCTGCCTTTCATCGATACGCTCCTGGTTCAGGCTATTGCCCAAGCGACCTCTCTGGAATCTGCTTGCCTGGGCTCCATGCGTCCACTGGCCGATAGCGCGACTGTTTTCGACTTGCACCAACGGGAAGACTCCCCTTAAGAAAGTTCCATGCGCATCTTGGAAATCCGCGAGAAAACAGTTTCCATGGCTTCGGCCATCGCCAATGCGTATATCGATTTCTCGAAAATGACTTGCTCCGTCGTGGCGTTGATCACCGACATGGTGCGCAATGGAAGACGTATCGTCGGTTACGGATTCAATTCCAATGGACGCTATGGCCAGGGGTCATTAATGCGCGAACGCTTTTTCCCCCGCCTGATGGCGGCCGACCCCAAGGCCTTGCTGGATGAGACCGGAGACAATCTCGACCCGTTCCGTATTTGGGCGACGTTGATGAAAAATGAGAAGCCGGGGGGTCACGGTGAACGGTCGGTCGCCGTGGGCACGATCGACATGGCGGTTTGGGACGCGGTGGCGAAGATCGCGGGCAAGCCGTTATACCAGTTATTGGCTGAGCGGTACGGTGGCGGAAAACCGGATGCAAAGGTCTGGGTGTACGCCGCCGGAGGCTACTATTATCCCGGCAAAGACCTGAGCGCCCTGAAGCAGGAAATGAAAACTTACCGGGACATGGGTTATCAGGTTGTGAAAATGAAGATCGGCGGCGCGCCTTTGGAGAAAGACCTACGCCGGATCGAAGCCGTGATCGAAATTGTCGGTGAAGGCAAAAACTTGGCAGTCGATGCAAACGGCCGGTTCGACCTCGAAACTGCGATTGCCTATGGCGAGGCGATGAAACCCTATGGTCTGTTCTGGTACGAAGAGGCTGGCGATCCGCTGGACTACGCACTGCAAGCCGAACTTTCCAAGCGTTATCCATTGCCAATGGCCACCGGTGAGAATCTATTTTCGCATCAGGATGCGCGCAACTTGATCCGATATGGCGGCATGAATCCCGAACGCGATTGGCTGCAATTCGACTGCGCGCTCTCGTATGGATTGGTCGAATACCTTCGAACACTGGAGGTATTGAAGCAACACGGCTGGTCGCGTCGGCGGGTCGTACCGCATGGCGGACATCAAATGTCGCTCAATATCGCGGCCGGATTGCATCTCGGCGGCAACGAATCCTATCCCGGTGTTTTCCAACCGTTCGGCGGATTCGCCGACGGCATTGCCGTCGAGAATGGATACGTCGGCTTACCAGATGCGCCGGGCGTTGGTTTCGAAACCAAGTCGGATCTGTACGCCGTCATGAAATCTTTGGGCGAGTAAACACCTGTAGCACATGTGTAGCCGCAGGCTTTAGCCTGCGCCCGGGAAACGCACCTGTAAAAGGTGCGGCTACATTGAGGCAAAGAATGCACAAGCCAAGAACCAGACTGTCGAAATTCGTTGGCCATCTTTATTTTCAGGTGGTTTTGGGTGTTCTGATCGGCATCCTCATTGGATTTATCTGGCCGCATTGGGGTGCCTCCCTCAAACCCCTCGGTGATGGATTCATTAAACTGATCAAGATGCTGTTGGCGCCGATCATCTTCGGCACAATCGTCGTCGGCATCGCCCGAATGGGAAACCTCAAAGAAGTGGGACGCGTCGGCGTCAAGGCGCTGGTGTATTTTGAGATCGTCTCGACGTTCGCGCTCGTCATTGGACTGGTGGTTGTGAACGTGTTGCAGCCAGGAAGCGGCATGAATGTGGATGTGGCGACGCTTGATACGAAATCACTGGGGGCCTACACCTCCGTCGCCAAATCGGAAGGGGTCGTCAGTTTCTTCATGAACATCATTCCTGACAGCGTGGTGGACGCGTTTGCCCGCGGCAGCATACTGCAGGTGATTCTATTTTCAGTGCTGTTCGGTCTGGCGCTCGCACAGCTTCCTGACCGCGGAAAAGCCGTCGTAGATGTGATTGACGCCTTGCTCCAGGGACTGTTCGGCATCGTGCGCATGATCATGCGGTTGGCTCCCCTTGGCGCGCTCGGCGCGATGGCGTTCACCGTCGGAACATACGGGATGGGAACCTTGCTTTCCTTTGGCCGGCTGATGGCCGGCGTCTATATCACCAGCCTGATATTCATCATTGTCATCCTCGGCAGCATTGCTTGGTTCAGCCGCGTCTCACTCTGGAAGTTCCTCAAATACATCAAGGATGAAATTGTCATCACCTTCGCCACCTGTTCCACAGAAGTGGTGCTGCCGCGCATGATGGTCAAACTGGAGAAGCTCGGCTGCGCCCAACCGGTCGTTGGAATGGTTCTGCCCGCGGGTTACACATTCAACGCAGATGGCACTTCGATTTATCTGACGATGGCGGCGATCTTCATCGCGCAAGCCACCAATACGCACTTGTCATTGGGAGATCAGCTTCTCGTATTGGGAGTGCTCGTGTTCACCTCCAAAGGTTCCGCAGGCGTCGCTGGCGCGGGATTCGTCACGCTGGCAGCCACGCTGGCGTCGATGAAC
>Ga0335081_10003038_pt1 | contig 26365 bp, 24 predicted proteins | sample Lox_Sample_35_FD_206713 | JGI IMG/M metagenome (GOLD analysis project Ga0335081, IMG submission 206713) | Soil microbial communities from Loxahatchee National Wildlife Refuge, Florida, United States - Lox_Sample_3.5 | ecosystem: Environmental > Terrestrial > Soil > Wetlands | place: USA...
GCCATCGTCTCGACCGGCGGCAAGCCCAACGACCTGTTCGTCAAGCTCAAGCCGGAGCCCGGCTTCCATTTCGTGCCGATCGAGTACGGCGAGAACCTCGCGGACTATTATCTTCCGTGCCCGCTCACGCACGAGGACTATCCGCAGCTGATCCCCGAAGGGCCCTCGGTCGGCACCTTGTGCATGCCTGCCGTCCTCGCGGTCTACAACTTCCCGAAGGGCAGCGACCGGGCGCGGCGGCTCGCGCGCTTCATCGACTACTATTTCGAGCGGTTCGACAAGCTCAAGCAGCCGTCGTTCCATCCCAAGTGGAAGGACATCAACATCGCCGCGACGGTGCCGGGCTGGACGCGATATTGGATCGCCGCCGACAAGCTCGCCGAGATGCAGCGAACCGCGGGCGCGCTTCCGGCTTCGCTCGACAAGGAAGCGCTCTTCGGAAAATTCCAGGAGTGGCAGAAGCAGCAGGGCCGCAAACCATGACGGCGCGGTCCGGCGCCGCTGAGAGTCAGCTGACAGCAGGGAGGGGGCAATCGTGACGACATCGAGCGTGGTGGAGATTCGGCTCGGCGCATCCGGCGCGACGCGTTGGGGTCAGCTCGTCTATGGCATCGTCTGCATGGTGATGGTGGCCAACCTCCAGCTCGGCTGGACACCGTTCGTCGATCCGATCGACCAGAAATATCACTGGGGACGCTACGCCATCCAATGGGCGTTCACGATCTTCGTCCTCGTACAGACCTGGCTGGTGCCGCTGCACGGCTATCTGGTCGATCGGTTCGGGCCGCGCGTCATGCTCGGCGGCGCGGGCATTCTGGTTGCCGCCGCCTGGGTGCTCAATTCCTATGCCGACTCGCTCCTTCTGCTCTACGTCGGGGCGGCGATCGGCGGCGTCGGCGTCGGCATCGTCTATGGCGGCGCGATCGGCAACGTCCTCAAATGGTTTCCCGACCGGCGCGGCCTCGCGGCCGGGCTGACGGCGTCGGGTTATGGCGCCGGCGCCGCGCTCACCGTGCTGCCCATCCAGGGCATGATCCAGACGCAAGGCTATGAGGCGGCGTTCTTCTGGTTCGGGCTCGTCCAGGGCCTCGTCGTCCTGCTGGTGGCGCAGCTGTTGCGCGCGCCCGAGCCGGGCGAGGTGGCGGTGCCGGTCGCGACGGTGGTGCCGCAGAGCCGGCGCGACTATGCGTTGCCGCAGGTCGTGCGCTCGCCGCCGTTCTGGGTCATGTACGCGATGTTCGTGCTGGTCGGCATCGGCGGCCTGATGGCGCAGGCGCAGCTCGGCCCGATGGCGAAGGATTTTCGCATCGACAATGTCCCGGTCGCGATCCTCGGCCTGACGCTGCCGGCGCTCACCTTCGCGCTCGCGCTCGACCGTGCGCTCAACGGCGTGACGCGGCCGTTCTTCGGCTGGATCTCCGACCACATCGGCCGCGAGAACACGATGTTCATCGCCTTCCTGCTCGAGGGGCTCGCGGTCTACGGCCTGCTCACCTTCGCGCACGATCCGCTGCGCTTCGTGATCCTGTCGGGCGTGGTGTTCTTCGCCTGGGGCGAGATCTATGCGCTGTTTCCCGCCACCTGCGCCGACCTCTACGGCAAGACCTTCGCGACCGCCAATTACGGTCTGCTCTACACCGCCAAGGGCATGGCGGCGCTCGCGATCCCGCTCGCCAACCTGCTGCCGGCCGGGACGGGAAGCTGGCGCACCGTGTTCATGATCGCCGCCGCGCTCGACGTCGCGGCGGCGCTCCTCGCGCTCCTGGTGCTCAAACCCATGCGCAAGCGGCTGATGGCGGCGGACAAGGACGGGCGTTTAGATCGGGCGGACGCCGCATGACCGACTTCGGACAAATTCCGCAATACGCGTCCTACGTGGCCCAGGACCCGTTTCGCCACGGGCTGCATTTCCCGGCGGTCGTGCACGAGCTCGATGGCCTGAACAAGCGCATCTTGGATGTCGGCACCGGCCCCGGACTTTTTTCGCGGCTGATGGCCCGCGCGGGCGCCAGCGTGGTCGCCTATGACAAGTCGCCGGAAAAAATCGGCGAAGCGCAGGCGCACGAGGACGCGCAGGATCTCCGCGTGACCTACGTCGTCGCGACCCCGCGGACATTCGCGGCCGAGGGCCTGTTCGACGCCGCGACGTCGGTGATGGTGCTGCCCTATGCGGCCGATCGCGACGAGCTCGCGGAGTTCTTTCGCAATACGCGCCGGCACCTCGTCCCCGGCGGCAAGTTCGTATCGGTGGTGCTCAATCCGTTTTTTTCCTCTTTCGAGCGCGATCTGGTCGTGCGGCGGGTCAAGCGGCTTGGCGGCAATCAGGTGCGGATGGAATTCCTGAACGAAGCCTCCGGTGCGGTCGTGATGAACCCGATCTACTATCAGTATTCCCGGGAGGAGTACGAAAGCGCCGCGGCGCAGGCCGGCATGACGTGGGAGTGGAAGCGATTGTTCGCGACGCCCGCCGCGATGGCGCAAAAGGGCGAGGATTTCTGGCGGCCCTGCCACGAGACCGAGCCATACGCGCTCTTGATCGCGCAGAATATCTAGACCCGTCTCTTCTTATATGGGCAAGAAGCTGTGGAAAACCGGTTGTAATCTTTCTGACACACTGCCTCGAATAGTATTGTCGGGTGTTGCGGGGCGCAACACCGAAAGTCGCCTGCACTCTCATCCTGCTTGCGCTTGCGAGCGGCGCTGAAGCCTACGCCTGCGGTCAGGAACGCCACTCGATTATCGGCGAAATCGCGCAGCGAGACGCACGCTTTGAATTGTTCGAACACGACCCATACGGAGATGCATTATGCCCGACGGCCGCGCATTCGGCGATCCCGATCTCACTCCCGACAACTTCAACAGCTTCAGCAAGCAGGAAATTTCCGCCGACGCGGCGGCCAAGGGGCTCGAGCAGCTGGAAGCGATTCCGCCGGTGCGGAGCACCGCCCCGATGGACTTGTCGTCGGTGATCGGCGCCGACCCGGTGCAGAGAATCCAGAGCGCCGGCAAGATCACCTTTCATACCGTCGGCGACACCGGCGGAATTCACAGTCCGCAATTCCAGTTTGCCGTGGCCGACGCCATGGCCGACGACGTCGCCAACAGCGGTGCCGCCTTCTGGTATCATCTCGGCGACGTGGTCTACTATTTCGGCCAGGAGCAATACTACTTCGAGCAGTTCTACGATCCGTACCGCGATTACAACGCGCCGATCTTCGCCATTCCAGGCAACCACGACGGAGCCGTGTACAAGGGCGAGAGTGCGAAATCGCTCGACGCCTTTGTCGGCAACTTCTGCACCAGCCAACCTACGCAAAGCCCGGACAGCCAGGGCGCGGTTCGCACCACCATGGATCAACCGGGCGTGTACTTCACGCTGAACGCCCCGTTCGTCAAATTCATCGGCCTCTATTCGAATACGAGCGAGGGCAGCACCGAGGGGGTGATCGCGGGCTCCAAGGTCGGCGAGGCGCAATTGACCTTCTTGAAGCAGCAGCTCGCCGCCGCAAAAGCCGAACGGGACCAGGCCGGACAAGACAAGACCAAGCGGCGCGCGCTGGTCATCGCGACGCATCACCCGCCGTTCACCGGCAGCCCGTCGCATGTGCCGAGTCCGACCATGCTCAAGCAGATCGACGACGCCTGCGACGCAGCCGGCATCCAGCCGGACTTGCATCTCTCCGGCCACGCCCATCTGTACGAGCGCTACACGCGCACGGTTCGCGGCAAGCAGATTCCCTATCTGGTCGCCGGAATGGGCGGCTACTACAATCTGCCGGGTCTGAAGCCGCCGAATCGCCGTCCGGACCCACCCCCGGCTCCAGCCTCCGGTACAGACGCGAGCGGGAATCCGCTCAGGCTGGAAGTGTACAACCAGGACACGTTCGGATTCTTGCGATTGACTGTCTCTCCCACGTCGATCGCCGGCGTGTTCGTCACCGTGGACAAGGATACCGGCAAGACCGGCGTCGGCGACAGTTTCACGGTCGACCTCGACGCCAACACCGTTTCCGGCAGCAAGTCACGCGCTGGCGGCGCATCCTCCAAGGCCAAGCACGCGAGCCGCCGCCCTGCCAAGGGCGCAGCGAAATCCGCCGCCAAACGGTCGAAAGCGAAGTCCAAGTCGGCGGGCGCGCGAAAGAGCCGCCGCTGACGCCGAAGCGGTTTGCGGCCCCGCGATGAGACCGAGCCATATGCGGCGTTGATTCCGCGGCATCGATTTTCGGCAAGGACACTTGCCACGTAGGAGGAACGCGACGTCATTATTATCTGCAATTTCCATTTTGCAGTGAGTCCGACTTCGTCATCCAGCGCGGCCTCTATCACGAGCTGCGGTTGCGGCAGATCAAGGAAGCGAAAGACCGCCAATCCACGTGATGCCTCGCGGTCGCGAGGCGGGGCGCCCATCCCGGCACTCACCCGATCCTGATGTTGAGCTCCTTCACCAGGCGCCCGTATTTGGCGAAATCGCCCTGAAACTGCGTGGCGAGCTGCTCCGGCGCGCCGCCGACCGGCTCGCTCGCCGATTGCAGCATCTTCTCGCGGGCCGCCGGGCTGGCGACCGCCTTGTCGAGCTCGGCGTTGAGCCGCGCGATCACCGCCGCCGGCGTGCCGGCGGGCACGAAGGCGCCATACCACGTCTCCAGCACCAGGCCCTTGAAGCCCGCTTCCTCGAAGGTCGGCACGTCGGGCAGGCTCGGCGAGCGCGCGTGCCCCGACTGCGCCAGGATGCGCAGCGCCCCGGCCTTGGCGTGCGGCATGAGCGCGGTCGGGCCCAGAATGCCGATCGTGACATGGCCGGCGAGCAGGTCGCCGACCGCCTGACCGGCGCCGCGATAGGGAATGTGGTCGAGCTTGATGCCGGCGGTCTTGTTGAGCCATTCGCCGAGAATGTGCTGGTTGGTGCCGACGCCGGACGACGCGAAGGCGAGGCCGGGCTTCTGCTTGGCGAGCGCGACGAGATCGCCGAGCGAATGCACGTCGAGGGAAGGGTGCGTGCCGATCACCAGCGGCTGGCGCGCGATCAGGCTGACCGGCACGAGGTCCTTGGCGTAGTCGCCGTTGACCTTCAGGATATGCGGCGCGCTCGCGATGTTGTCGTTCGAAACCAGCACCGTGTAGCCGTCCGGCGCGCTTTTGGCCGCCGCCTCGATCCCGATCGTCCCGCCGGCGCCGGTCCGGTTCTCCACCACCACCTGCTGGCCGAGCGCGGGCGCCGCAAGGCCGGCGATCAGGCGGGCGATGAAGTCGAGCCCGCCGCCCGCCGCGAGCGGCACGATGAACTGGATTGGGCGGGCCGGATAGCGCTGCGCCCAAGCGGCCGTCGGCGCGGCGGTCGGCGCCGCGAGCGCGCTGCCGGCGAGCCAGAGGAATTGGCGACGAAGCATGGTCATGGAAACCTCGGCGATCTCCGCGTGGTGTTGAGCGCGTGTCGTGGCACGCGTTATGAGGCTCCGAGTGCACCACAATCCCGCCGCTGCGCCAACATCTGATCGGAAGACCCGGGGAGACCCACGTCATGAGCCTGATCGACCAGTGCCGCCGCACGGCGCGCCGGATCTTTGGCATCGAGCGGCTGCGGCCCGAGCAGGAGACCGCCATGGCCGCCGTGCTCGGCGGCCGCGACGTGCTGGTGACCTTGCCGACCGGATTCGGCAAATCCCTGATCTACCAGGTTCCGGCGATGATCCTGGAGGCGCCGACCATCGTGGTGTCGCCGCTGATCGCGCTCATGGCGGATCAGGAGCACGCGCTGGCGCGCCGCCGCGTCCCGGTCGTCGTGCTGCACAGCCGCCTGCGCGCCGCCGAGCGTCGCGCCGCGCTCGCGCGGATAGAGCGGGGCGGGCGGCTCATCGTTCTGACCACGCCCGAGACGCTCGAACAGCCCGCTGCCGCGCCCGCATTCGGGCGGGCGCGGCCGGCGCTCTTCTGCGTCGACCAGGCGCACTGCATCTCCGAGTGGGGCCACGACTTCCGCCCCTCCTATCTGCGGCTCGGCGCCATTCGCGCCCAGCTCGGAGATCCGCCGGCGCTCGCGCTGACCGCGACCGCGACGCCGCGCGTGCGCGAGAACATCGCCGAACGGCTCCGTCTGCGCGATCCGCGCGTGCTCACCGCGCCGGCCTACCGCAAAAACCTTCGCCTGAGCGTCGAGATCGTGCCCGGGCCGGCGAAGTTCGCGGCGGTCGGCCGGCTGATCCGGGCGCTGAATCGGCCCGGCATCATCTATTGCGCGACGACGGTTGCGGTCGACCAGCTCGGCGGCGCGCTCGGGCGGGCCGGCATTCCGGTCGTGCGCTATCACGGCAAGATGCGCGCCGCCGATCGCGCCGCCGCGCAGCAGCGCTTCATGCGCCCCGGCCGGCGCCTGATCATGGTGGCGACGACCGCGTTCGGCATGGGCATCGACAAGCCGGACATCCGTTATGTGGTGCATTACCAGGCCCCCGGTTCGCTGGAGCAGTACGTCCAGGAGATCGGCCGGGCCGGACGCGACGGGCGGCCGGCTCACTGCGTGCTGCTGTTCGATCCGGCCGACCTCGAGATCCAGGAGCGCCTGCAGGCGATGAGCCGCCCCGACCTGCGGCATCTGGACCGGATCGAGACCGCGCTTGCCGCCTGGGCGGCCGAACGGCGCGCCCCGACGGCCGCCGCGCTCGCATTCTCGGCCAATGTGCCCGCCCGCGTCGGCGAGGCCTTGCTGGCGGACCTCGACGAGGCCGGCCTCGTCGCGCGCGACCCGAAGGGCCGCGTCACCATGACGGTGCCGCGCGAGACGTTTCGCGCCGGCGTGCGCGATCTGATGACGAAGCTGAAAACCTTTCGCTTCCAGGCGGAGCGTCGGCTCCGCGCCGTCGCCGAATACGCCCAATCGGACGAATGCCGCAGCGTGTTTCTCCGGCGCTATTTTGGCGAGGAGCATCCGCCGCGGTGCGGGACCTGCGACCGCTGCGGCGCGCAGCCGCGAGAGGAGCGCGATCGGCAGATCCGCCCCGAACCGGCCAAACGCCCCCGTCGCCGACGCAGGAGATCGGCACGATCGCGCTCATGATGCGAGGTGGCGCGGCGCGGTCCTGCGTCGCCGCGCCGCTTGAGCCGGGCGCGGCTGCCCCCTAGGATCGCGGCGAGGGCCGGGAGAACCGGCCGCGCGAGGAAACGCCGTGATTCTGGAGGGCGGAGCGCCATGACGGTCCATCGTCGGCATGTCTTGCATTTGGCGGCGGCCGCGGCGGTGCTCGCCGTTCCGCGCTTTGCCCGGGCGGAGACGTGGCCGGCGCGTCCCGTGCGCGTCATCGTGCCGTTCACCCCCGGCGGTCCGACCGACCTGTTCGCGCGGCTGATCGCGCCAAAGCTCGCCGAGCAGCTCGGCCAGCAATTCTACATCGAGAACGTCGGCGGGGCAGGGGGCAACATCGGCGCCGCCCGCGCCGCGCAGTCCGCGCCCGACGGCTATACGATCTTCATCGACGGCGGCAACTACGTCATCAATCCGTCGCTGTTTCGCGAAGTCCAATACGATCCGATCAAGAGCTTCGACCCGGTCACGATCTCGGTGACCTCGCCCGTCATCCTCACCGTCAATCCCTCGGTGCCGGCGCGCACCGTCAAGGAGCTGGTCGACCTCATCAACGCCAATCCGCAAAAATACAGCTACGCGTCGCCCGCGACCGGCACGCCGCCCGATCTGGTCGGCGAGCTGTTTCGCCTGACGTTGAAGCTCGATCTCGTGCATGTGCCGTTCAAGGGCGGCGGCGAGGCGCTCACCGCGGTGCTCGGCGGGCAGACGCCGATCTCGTTCGGCGCGATCGCGCCCGCGGTTCCGCTGGTGAAAGGCGGAAAGCTGCGCGCCCTCGCGGTCACCGGCAAGACGCGCATGACTACGCTGCCCGACGTCCCGACCATGGCGGAGGCGGGCTATCCGGAGATCGACGGCGAGACCTGGTTCACGGTGGTGGTGCCGGCCGGAACGCCGAAGGACATCGTCACGCGTCTGCACGCGGCTTGCGCCAAGGCGATCACCGAGCCGGACACCAAGGAGCGCCTCGACCTGCTCGGCTACGTTCCGCTCTCCAGCACGCCCGAGGAGGCGACCGCCAAGTTCAAGAGCGACGGCGCGAAATGGGCCAAGGTCATTCATGACGCCGGCATGAAGGCCGAGTAGGCCGCGGCCCGCTCTTGGCGAGCAGAGATCGTTACCTCGGAATGGAATGCACCTCGCTGATCGCGCCATCCGGCGCGCTCGACCACGCGTCGCCAAAGCGCGACGGGCGCCCGACGCGACCCCGACCGGTCACGTCGTCGAGCGCCCGCCATGGCGCGCCGCCGCCGCCGACATTGTGTGCCGGCGCGTACGCGTATCAGCAGCCGCGACCGCCCACGCTGCCGGTCGTGCCGGCGGACGAGCCGACCGACGACCCGGTGGTCTGATTGGTGCCGTTCGTCACGCTCGGCGTCGTGCTGTTCGGTGAGTTGGGCGACTGGCCGAGTCCGGTCGTGCCGCTGCTGCCGGCCGAAGCCGTTCCGCCGCACGGCGTCGTGGTCGTACCGTTGTTGAGCGCACTGCCGCCGTTTGGCGAATTGGGCTGGTTCCTGCCGGGCGTCGTGGTGCTGCCCGGCGCGCCTGTTGTGCCGCTGCTCCCGGCGCCGGTCGTTCCGCCGGCGCCCGGTGCGCCGCCCATTCCGCCCGCCGCGGCACCCGCGGCGCCGCCGGCGGCGCCACCGCCCGCACCGCCGCCCGCGCCGCCACCTTGTGCGGCCGCCAGGCTGGTGCCGGCAATCAGGCACAGCGCAGCGAGAAGCGTGACGCGTCGTTTCGTTGACCTCATGTCGATAACTCCCAGGCGTGATTGTTTCGAGCTCGGGAGGCCAACGTCCGCTGCGCAGGGCGGTTCCTGGGTGTTGGGAGCTGCGCCGCAGCGATGATTCTGGCTGCGGAACAGCCGTGCCATTTGCGCATGACGAGCAGCGCGACGCGAATTTTGCGCGAGCCGTAAATGGCCGGGGATTTGCGTCGCGGAACCTCGCTATCGCCCGCGTTCCAAAGTCGGGATCAAAACAATACCTGCGTCGTTGATGTGGAGAAAAAGAACAACCCGATGGGAACCCCAATGGCCGTCAAGGTGCTCGTCGTCGAGGATGAATCGCTGGTGAGGATGGTTGCGGTCGACGCGCTTCGCGACGCGGGATTCGAGGTCCTGGAGGCGGCGGACGGCGAGCGCGCGCTCGATCTCTACAACAGCGCGCCGGTCGACGTATTGTTCACGGACATCCGCCTGTCCGGGGGCATGTCGGGTTGGGAGGTCGCGGAGCAATGCCGCAGTGCGAATCCCGCATTGCCGGTAATCTATGCGAGCGCGGTGGCGAGCGCGCCGCCGCGGCCGGTGCGCGAAAGCATCTGGTTCCAGAAGCCGTACACCGCCGAGCAGGTGGTGACGGTCGTGCAGGCGGTCGCCGATGCCGCGCAGCTGCGCTGCACGAGCGACGACAACGCGGCGCCGCACCGCTGCGCACAGTGCGGCAGCGCCATGCGTGTCATGCGCGTCGTTGCGAATTTTGGCCAGTGCGGGGAAATCAAGAGCTACGCGTGCGAGCGTTGCGGCGCGATCATCACGCTGCCCGAGCGCCGGTGATCTCGCGTGTGAGGCGGGCAGGGTGAGGCCGGTACGATGCTCACCTGACATGCGATTGCCCGCTATCACGGCGGCGGCGGCGCCACTTTCGCGCCACGCCGCGCGGCGCGCCAGTCCTCGATCCGCTGCACCACGACGAAGAACGACGGGACGAACACCACGGCGAGGCAGGTCGAGGCGAGCATGCCGGTGAACACCGTGATGCCGATCGACTTGCGCGCGTTGGCGCCGGCGCCGCTCGCGAGCACCAGCGGCAGCACGCCGAGGATGAAGGCGAACGAGGTCATCACGATCGGCCGGAAGCGGGCCCGCGCCGCCTCGACGGCGGCCTCGATGATGTCCTTGCCCTGCGCGCGCCGCGCGCGCGCCACCTCGACGATCAGGATCGCGTTCTTCGCCGACAGCGCCATCAGCAGCACCAGCCCGATCTGGACGTAGAGATTGTTGTCGACCCCGAGCGCGGTGAGCAGCGACACCGGGCCGACCAGCGACAGCGGCACCGCCAGGATCACCGAAATCGGCGCGTACCAGCTCTCGTACTGCCCGGCCAGCACCAGGTAGACCAGGAGCAGCGCGAGCGCGAATACGACGAAGACCTGTCCGCTGACGATCTTCTCCTGGTACGACATGGCGGTCCATTCGTAGCCCGCGCCCGGCGGCAGCGTGGCGCCGGCGATCTCCTCCATCAGCTTGATGGTCTGCCCGGTCGATACGCCGGGCTTGGGCAGCGCGACCACCGAGGCGGAGGGATAGAGATTGTACAGGCTGATCAGCGAAGGTCCGACCGTCGGCTTGACGGTGATCAGCGTGCCGAGCGGGATCATGTCGCCGTCGCGGTTGCGGATCGCGATCTGGTCGAGATCGGCGAGCCGCAGGCGGAACTGGGAGTCCGCCTGCACGTAGATCTGGAACGTGCGGCCGAACTTGTTGAACTGGTCGACATAGGCCGAGCCGAGATAGCCGGCGAGCGCGGAAAACACCTGGTCGAGGGTGAGATGCACGGTCTGCGTCTTCACCCGGTCGACCTCGATGACGAACTGCGGCGCGCGGGCGCGGAACGGCGCGATCACCCGCTGGATGCTCGATTGGCTCGCCGCGTTCGCCTCCATGGCGGCGGCGAGCGCCTGCAGCTTGGCGAGATCGAAGCTCGTGTCGCGCAGCTCGATCTGCAGGGTGGCGCCGGCCGTGTTGCCGACCCCCTGGATCGGCGGCGGCGGCACCACCAGGATGCGCGCCTCCTCGATCGCGTCGAGCGCGCGGTTGAGCCCGACATAGAGCGAGAGCAAATCCTCGCCCCGGCCGCGCTTCGCCCAGTCGTCGAGAATGATGTAGGCGGCGCCGCCGTTGGCGAGCGGCGCGCTGTTGTCGAGCACCGAGAGTCCCGCGATAGTCACCACCTGGCGCACGCCCGGCGTCCGCTTGGCGATCGCGGTGACCTGGTCGAGCACCTTTTGCGTCCGCGCCAGCGATGCGCCGTCCGGCAGCTGCACGCTCGCCAGCAGGTAGCCCTGGTCCTCGATCGGCAGAAAGCCGGTGGCGATGCGGGTGAAGCCGAAGACGGCGGCGCCGACGATCGCGAGCGCCAGCACGACCATCAGGACGCTGCGGGCGGCCATGCGGCCGACCAGCCGGGCATAGCCGGCTTCGAGCCGCACATAGGCCGCATTGAACGCCCGATAGGCGATGTTGCGCTCGGCGAGCGGCACCGGGCGGCGCAGCCACAGCGCGCTCTGCGTCGGCTTGAGGGTCACCGCGTTGATCGCGCTCAACAGCGCGGTGGCGGCGATCACCAGGGCGAACTGCGCGTACATGCGGCCGGTCAGCCCGGGCAGGAAGGCCGCCGGCAGGAACACCGACATCAGCACCAGCGTGATGCCGATGATCGGCGCGAGCAGCTCCTGCATGGCGCGCACCGCGGCGTCGTGCCCGCTCATGCCCTGCTCGATGTTGTGGGCTGCGCCCTCGACCACCACGATCGCGTCGTCGATCACGATGCCGATCGCGAGCACGATCGCGAACAGCGTCGACAGGTTGACCGTGAAGCCAAGCGCGGCCATGGCCGCGAACGCGCCGATGATCGTCACCGGCACGGTGGTCGCCGGCACCAGCATGGCGCGCCAGTCCTGTAGGAACGCAAGGATGACCACCAGCACCAGCAGCGCCGCCTCGATCAGCGTCGCGTAGACCTCGCGGATCGACGCGTTGACGAAGCGCGTGGTGTCGAACGGCACGTCATAGACGAGACCGGGCGGAAATTCCGCCGCCAGCGCCTTCATCCTCGCCTCGACCTCGCCGGCGACCGCCAGCGCGTTGGCGCCGGGCGTGAGGAAGATCGCGAGCCCGGCCGCCGGCTTGCCGTCGAGGGAAAAAACCTGGCTGTAGGTCTGCGCGCCGAGCTCGACCCGGCCGACGTCGCGCACCCGGGTGATGTCGCCGGCGCTGCCGCTCTTCACCACCACGTCGGCGAACTGGTCCGGATCGGCGAGCCGGCCCGGCACGTTGAGGGTGAGCTGGAACGGCTGCGTCCCGGGCGCCGGCGGCGCGCCGATCTGGCCGGCGGTGACCTGCTCGCTCTGCTGCTGCAGCGCCTGCACGACGTCCTGCGGCGCGAGCGCCCGCGCCCGCATCTTCTCGGGGTCGAGCCACACCCGCATGGAGTACTGGCCGGCGCCGAACACCGTGACGTTGCCGACGCCGGGCAGGCGCGCGATCTCGTCCTTGAGCCGGATGGTCGCGAAGTTGGAGAGATAGAGACTGTCGTGGCGTGCGTCGGGCGACGTCAGCGTCACGATCTCCAGGATCGCGGTCGAGCGCTTCTGCACCGTGACGCCCTGTACCTGCACGGCCTGCGGCAGCGAGGACAGCGCGCTCGACACCCGGTTCTGCACCAGAACCTGCGCGAAATTGAGGTCGGTGCCGATGTCGAACGTCACGGTGAGGCTGTAGCTGCCGTCGGCGCCCGCATAGGACTGCATGTAGAGCATGCGCTCGACGCCGTTGACCTGCTGCTCGATCGGCAGCGCCACCGTGTCGAGCACGGCGCGCGCGCTCGCGCCCGGATAGCGCGTGGTGACCTGCACGGTCGGCGGCACGATCTCGGGATATTGCGCGACCGGCAGCCGGTAGAGCGCGACCAGGCCGACCACCACCATCAGGATGGCGATCACGTTCGCCAGCACCGGCCGCTCGATGAAATATTTCGAGATCATGGCTCTGGATTCATGAGTGGCGCATGTCCTTATCGGCGAACCGGTGGCCGCTTCGCCGGGACATGCGCTAGCGCGCCCCGCCCGCGTCCGCCGCCTGCATCTGCGGCGCGACTTTCTGCCCCGGGATCGCCCGCAGCATGCCGTCGACCACGACTCGGTCGTCCGCGCCGAGCCCGTTCTCGATCACCCGCCGCGCGTCGACCAGCTGGCCGGTCTCGACCTTGCGCTGCTGCACGACGTCGTCCGCGCCGACGACCAGCACGTAGGTGCCGCCCTGGTCGCTGCTGAGCGCGGTCTCGGGGACGAGCAGCGCGTCCGGCGTCTGGCCGATCGGGAGACGCACGCGCACGAAGTAGCCGGGCAGCAGCAGCTGGTTGGGGTTCTGCAGGATGGCGCGCGCCAACAGCGTGCCGGTCGACTGGGTGACGGTCGGCGCCGCGTAGTCGAGCGTGCCCTGATGCGGGTAGCCGGTCTCGGACTGCAATCCGACCTCGACCGGCACCTTGCGCAGGTCCTCGCGCGTGAGCCCGCGCCGCGCGATCTCGGCGCGCACCTTGAGCACGTCCTGCTCGCTGATCGTGAAATTCACATAGACCGGATCGCGCTGCACGATCGAGGCGAGCACGGTCGGCGTCGCGGTCCCGCCCACGTATTGGCCGACCGAGACCTGCCGCGCCGTGACGATGCCGTCGAACGGCGCGCTCACCTGGGTGTAGCCGTAGTTGATCTGGGCCAGCACCGTGTTGGCGTGCGCCTGGTCGAAGGTCGAGCGCGCCGAGTCGCGAGCCGACAGCGCCTGGTCGTAGTTCGCCTGCGGGGTGTTGCCGGTCTGCAGCAGGTTGACCTGGCGCTGGAATGCGGTCTCCGCCACCTTGAGGTTCGAGGCGGCGGCGGCTTCGGCGGCCTGCGCCTGATCGAGCTTCACCCGGTAGGGCTCGGGCTCGATGGTGAACAGGAGCGTGCCCTTGGTGACCGGCGCGCCGTCCTGATACTTGACCTCGGCGACGAAGCCGGGCACGCGCGCCACGAGGTCGGCGGAGTTCACCGCCGCGACGTTGCCGGTCGCCTCGAGATAGTGCGTCACGGCCTGCTTTACGGGCTGCGCCACCGTCACGCGCGGCGGCGGCGGCGCGACGTAGGTGTTGCTCTGCCCGCAGGCGGCCAGAAAGAGGGCGCCGAGCGCCGGCGCAAGCTTGGTGCACGCCGAATGGCGCATGCGGGCCTCCCCGTTGCGGTGATATTACCGTGCCCGCACGGCAGGGCGGAAGGCGCGGCCGCACGTCGGAAAATACTTATAATGTGATAATTCGCGCGCCGACGCGGGCGAACATGACGCGAACCCGGTGGTATTGCGCCGCCGAGCCGCGTCGCGGGCCGCGGACGGAATGCGCTGCGCCGGGCGCACGTCGTCGCAAGAACGTATGCGAACCCCTGCATTCGTTCTCCTGTGCGCGCCCGGTGCAGACGCCGTCGCTAATTTTTCGTTTCGCAAATCCGGCGCAGCAGCCTTGACGGTCCGTTGCTCCATCCGGGCAACGGGGTGCCGATTGCGGCAACAACAGACATTTCGGCGCAATCCGAGCAAAGCCGGTCGTCGGTCGCGACGATACCTTCGTGTCCGATGCGAACCGGAGCCCGTGATCCCATGTCTCCCGATGTCATGTCTCCCGATGTCATGTCTCCCAATCCCGTATCTCTCGACGCCGCCACCAAGGACCGCATGTTGCGCGCCATTCCGGCGCTGCGCGGCTTCGCCTATTCGCTCTGCCGCAATCGCGACATGGCGGACGATCTCGTGCAGGAGACGCTGATGCGCGCCATCGCGAGCATCGCGAGCTTCCGGCAGGGCACCAATCTCGAGGCCTGGCTGATCACGATCCTCCGCAACCGGTTCAATTCCGAATATCGCAAAGCGAAGCGCGCGGTGCAGGAATTGGACGACCAGATCGCCGAGACGCTCGCGACGCCGCCCGAGCAGCTCGGCTGGGCCATTGCGAGCGACCTGCAGGCGGGGCTCGGCAAGCTTCCGCCCGAGCAGCAGCGGGCGCTGTTTCTCGTCGGCGCCTCCGGCCTGAGCTACGAGGAGGCCGCCGAGATTACCGGCTGGCACGTCGGAACGCTCAAGAGCCGCGTGCACCGCGCCCGCATCGAGCTCGCCGCCGTCATGGCGGGGGAGGGGACGCGGTCGCCGTCCCGCAGGGCGGCGTAGCGCCAAGTCATCGCCGATGGCGTCCATCGCGCGATTGAGCGCAAAGGCAGCCAAGACACGACAACTGCAGACAAGACCGCGGCGCGCGATGGCGTCAGGTTCGCGGCGCAAACTGCCCCGTGACTGTGACAAGGAGAATGACATGAGAACGATCGTGATCGCGTCGGCCACGATGCTGGTCCTGGCGGGCGTCCCGGCCGCCAACGCCCAAGCCGAGGGGCCGACCTACAGCAGCACGATCCACCAGTCGGCCGGTGACCGCGATTCGCGCGGCACGCCGAAATACTACGAGCCGGCGCCCGGAGCGCGGCACAAGACCGCACGGCGCTCCTGGCACGCGCACCGCACCACGACCGGCGCCGGCGCCGGCCCGTATTACAGCGACACCATTCACCAGTCGGCCGGCGACCGCGACTCGCGCGGCACGCCGAAGTACTACCACCCGGGCTACTGAACACCCGGGTTACCGGGCGTATCGGCTCGCATTCATCACGCGAGCCGGCGCCCGCGCGGGCCGTGTCGTGCGGCCCGCGACGGACGCCGCAAGCAGCGGAGATTTGCCATGCTCGATCGTCGTAGTTTTGCCGCGGCGCTCGCCGCCGCCGCGGCGGGCGCGCTGGCGCCGCGTCTGGCGCGCGCCGAGCAGTCGGCGCCGGCGCGCAACGTCGTTCTGCTCCACGGATTGTTCGCCGACGGATCCTGCTGGTCGGACGTGATCGCGCGTCTGCAGCCGGCCGGACTGAACGTAACGTCGGTGCAGAATCCCCTGACCACGCTCGAGGACGCCGTGGCCGAAACGCGGCGCGTGCTGGACCGGCAGGACGGACCGACCGTGCTGGTCGGACATTCCTTCGCCGGCATGCTCGTGACGGAGGCGGGCGTCGCGTCCCACGTGTCCACGGTCGTCTACGTCGCGGCGCGCGCGCCCGATGCCGGCGAGGACTACACCGCGCTCGCCAAGAATTTCCCGACGCCGCTCGCCTCCGCCGGCATCGTGTTCGACGGCGACGAGGGGCGGCTCACCGAGGCCGCGTTTCTGCGCGATTTCGCCGGCGATCTGCCCGAGGCGCGCGCGAAGGTGCTCTATGCGGCGCAACAGCCGTTTCACAAAGCGCTGCTGACCGGCAAGACCGCCAGCGCGGCGTGGCGCGCGAAGCCGAGCTTCTATGCGGTGTCGACCGAAGATCGCACGATCAATCCGGACCTGCAGCGGTTCATGGCCAAGCGCATGGGCGCGACCACGATCGAGGTGAAGTCGAGCCACCTGTCGCTGATCTCGCATCCGCAGGAGATCGCCGGCCTCATCCTGCAAGCCGCCGGACTGCGAGGCTAAATTCAATGTTGCTGCGGATTGCCCGCGCAAGCGGGCAATCCGGTATTCACGGAGTTCGAATGGGACGACGGCGGTGCCCAACACATCCGCCGCGGAGCACTGGATCGCCCGCTTGCTCGGGCGATGACGGCGGGGTGGCGCGCCGGACGATCTCGCGCACGGGTCCGGCACGGCCCATAGGGTGTGCAAAGCGAAGCGTGCGCACCGGTGACCCGCCAGTCACGCGATGCCGATCGCCTTGTCGAGGGTGATCGGCAGGTCGCGCACGCGTCGCCCGGTCGCGTGATAGACCGCGTTGGCGATCGCCGCCGCGACCCCGACGATGCCGATCTCGCCGAGCCCCTTGACGCCCAGCGGATTGCTGTCGTCGGGCTCGTCGACGAAGATGACCTTGATGTCGTGCACGTCGGCGTTCACCGGCACGAGATATTCGGCGATGTTGGCGTTCATCACGCGGCCGAACCGGTGATCGATCAGCGTCTCCTCGTGCAGCGCCATGCCGATGCCCCAGACGACGCTGCCCAGGATCTGGCTGCCTGCCGTCTTGGTGTTGAGGATGCGCCCGGCCGCGATCGCGCTGACCACGCGGGTGACGCGGATCACGCCGAGCTGCTCGTCGACCTTGACCTCGGCAAAAACCGCCGAATGGGTGTTGTGCGCGCGCGGGTCGTTGGCCGGGGACGTGGTCTTCTCCTGCACGATGCGGTCGACGCCGCCGGCCCGCATCGCGTCGGCGATCGGCACGGCGCGCGACGCGTCCTGCCGGCTCGCGAGCTTGCCGTCGACGAGCGCGACCGCGTCGGGCGCGAGGCCGGCGAGCGGCGAGCTCGGCATTGCTTGCGCGAAACGCAGCAGGTCCTCGCGGATCGCGCCGGCGGTCGTCGCGATGGCGTTCGACACCGAGACCGCGATCCAGGAGCCGCCCTCGACCGGCGACTGCGGCAGCGTCGAGTCGCCGAGCCGGATGCTCACCGCCTCGAGCGGCAGCCCGAGCATGTCGGCCGCAACCTGCGCCATGATGGTGTAGGTGCCGGTGCCGATGTCGGAGGTCGCGCACGCGACCTCCGCGTGGCCGTCGGCGCCGAGCGCGATGCGCACCGTGATCGGCGCCTGGAAGGCGTCCCACACGCCCGTCGCCATGCCCCAGCCGACGAGGTCGCCGTCGTCGCGCATCGCGCGCGGCGCCGGATTGCGCTTGTCCCAGCCGAACGCCGCGGCGCCCTGGGCATAGCATTCACGCAGTGCCTTGCTGCTGTACGGCCGGTCGCTGTTCTGGTTGCGGTCCGAATAGCACTTGAGCCGCAGCGCGAGCGGATCGAGCTCGAGCGCGACCGCAAGCTCGTCCATCGCGCTCTCGAGCGCAAACATGCCGGTGGCGGCGCTCGGGCAGCGCATGTCGCACGAGGTCGGGCGGTCGAGCCGCACCAGCCGGTGGTCGTATTTCGCGTTCGGACTTGTGTAGAGCAGGCCGGACCAGCCGGTCTCCTGCCGATAGAACTCCTCGTACTGCGACGTCACCGTGAGCGCGTCGTGGGTGATCGCGTCGAGCGTTCCGCCGGTGGTGGCGCCGATCGCGATGCGCTGGATCATCGCCGGCCGATAGCCGAGCGCGTACATCTGCGGCCGGGTCAGCACCACGCGCACCGAGCGCCGCAGTGCGCGCGCCGCCAGCACCGCCAGCACGACCTCGAAATTGGGCCGCAGGCCGACGCCGAACGCGCCGCCCACATAGGGCGACACCACGCGCACCGCCTCGGGCTTGAGGCCGAACACGCCGCACAGATAGCGCTGGACGTTCTGCACCCCTTGCGTCTTGTCGTACACCGTGAGCGTGCCGTCGGCGCCGTACACCGCGGTCGCGGCAAAGAGCTCCATCGGATTGTGGTTCTCGACCGGCACATAATATTCGCCCGCATGGCGCACCGCGGCGGCGGCGAGCGCCGCCTCGGGCGTGCCGCGCGTCCTTGGCGGCGCGAACAGGGCCTCGAACGGGTTGGTCGGCGGCGGGATCGCGACCGTCGCGTCGCGCCGCGCGAACAGGTCGGTGACGTGCGGCTCGGGCGCGTAGGCGACCTGGACCAGCGTGGCCGCCTCGCGCGCGGCCTCCGAGGTTTCGGCGACCACCAGCGCGATCGGCTGGCCGTTGAAGGCGACCTTGTCGTCGTAGAGCGGGCGGAACGGCGATCCGAGCGGCGCCACGTCGTCCTTGTAGGCCTTGTCGTCGTCGGCCATGGGCGGGCGATTGTCGTGCGTGATCACCGCGACCACACCGGCGACGCGCTTGGCATCGCTCGCATCGATGCGGGTGATGCGGCCCTTGGCGATCGTCGACGCGACGAAGCTCGCATGCAGGAGGCCCGGGGCATCGAACTCGGCCGCATACTTGGCCGTGCCGGTCACCTTCGCGATGCCGTCGATGCGGGATTGGGATGTGCCGATGTAGGGCATGGCCGTGCTCACACGATTTTCTTGACGGACTGCGGCTGCGGCGTGCCGTGCGCGGCTTGTGTGAGCCCGCGCACGATGCAGCGGCGCGCGAGCTCGATCTTGAAGCTGTTGTGCTTGTAGCCGCGGGCATTGCGCAGCAGCACGTCGGCCGCCCGCGCGAAGGTCGCCGGAGTGGCGGGGTGCCCGCGTAGCGCGGCCTCCGCCTCCGGGTCGCGCCACGGCTTGTGCGCGACGCCGCCGAGCGCCAAGCGCCCCTGCGTGATCGTGTCGCCGTCGAGCGCGAGGGCGGCCGCGATCGAGACCAGCGCGAACGCATACGAGAGCCGGTCGCGGATCTTCAGGTAGGTGTAATGCGTGGCGAAGCCCTGCGGCGGCAGCTCCACCGCGGTGATGATCTCGCCCGCCGCGAGGTTGGTGTCGCGCTGCGGGGTATCGCCCGGCAGCCGGTGGAAATCCGCGAATGGGATCGTGCGGTCGCCGGCCGGCCCGGTGACGTGCACGGTCGCCTCCAGCAGCGCCATCGCGACGCACATGTCGGAGGGATGCGTCGCGATGCAGGCCGCGCTCGCGCCGAGGATCGCGTGCATGCGGTTGAGCCCGTCGATCGCCGAGCATCCGCTGCCGGGCGTGCGTTTGTTGCACGGCGTCGCGGTGTCGTAGAAGTAGGCGCAGCGGGTGCGCTGCAGCAGGTTGCCGCCGGTCGACGCCATGTTGCGCAGCTGCTGCGAGGCGCCGGCCATGATCGCGCTCGCGAGCAGCGGATAGCGCGCCTCGACCAGCGGGTGATAGGCGAGATCGGTGTTGCGCACCAGCGCGCCGATGCGCAGGCCGCCGCCCGCGGTCTGTTCGACTTGGCGCAGCGGCAGCCGCGTGATGTCGATCACCCGCGTCGGCTGCTCGACGTCCATCTTCATCAGGTCGATCAGGTTGGTGCCGCCGGCGATGAATTTCGCGTTGCGGTCGCCCGCCATCTGCCGCACCGCGTCCGCCACGTCGGTGGCGCGCATATACTGAAAATTGATCATGACCGCTGCCCCATCGCCTGGTCGATCGCCGCGACGATGTTGGCGTAGGCGCCGCAGCGACAGATGTTGCCGCTCATGAGCTCGCGGATCTCGTCCGGGGTCTTTGCCCGGCCTTCCGCCATCAGGCCTGCCGCCGAACAGAGCTGTCCCGGCGTGCAGTAGCCGCATTGGAATGCATCGTGGTCGATGAAGGCCTGCTGCAGCGGATGCAGCGCGCCGTTCTTCGCGAGACCCTCGACCGTGGTGATCTGCGCGCCGTCGAGCATGACCGCGAAGGTCAGGCAGGAATTGACCCGCCGCCCGTCGATCAGCACCGTGCAGGCGCCGCATTGGCCCTGGTCGCAGCCCTTCTTGGTGCCGGTGAGCGCGAGATGCTCGCGCAGGAGGTCGAGCAGGGTCGTGCGCGGATCGAGCGTCAGCGCGTGTTGTGTTCCATTGATGGTGAGGTTCGCCGAAACCGGGGTGGGTGGTGACGCGGCCGCGGCCGACTCCGCCGCCGCGCCGCCCGGCAAGCTCATGGCCAGCGGAACCACGGCGCCGGCGGCGACGACCGCACGGCGGGTCGGGTGGCTGGATGAACTCGGAGCGGCTCCGTTCTCGGGCATGATCGCCTCCACGGGTGCGCGCCGCCACGGGGTGAGCGCCGCGACACGCCCGAAGTCTGGATTCGGTCCAACCCAAGGGTCTTGGACCACGCTGCCGCATTTTGTCGAAATGTGCGGTTCCGCTCGGCGCCGCGGGTGCGCCAGGCGAGAAGGAACGAGAAGGAAAATGACGCCGCGTGCGTCGCGGCGGCTCCTACTCCGCCTTGATGTGGGCGGCGCGGATCACCTTGGCCCACTTCTCGGTCTCGGCGCCGATCATCGCGCCGAATGCCGCCGGCGTGAGCGCGAGCGGCGTGTCGCCGAGTTCGGCGAAGCGCGCCTTGATCGCCGGATCGGCGATGCCCGCGTTGATCGCCCGGTTGAGCGTGTCGATGATCTCGGGCGGCGTGCCGCGCGGCGCCCCGATGCCGAGCCAGTCGCCCGCCTCGTAGCCGGGGACGAACTCGCCGACCGTCGGCACGTCCGGCAGCGCCTCGGCCCGTGTCGCGGTCGTGACCGCGTAGGCGCGCAGCTGTCCGGCCTTCACATAGGCGATCGATCCCGCGATGCCGGCGAACGACACCTGCACCTGTCCGCCCAAGAGGTCGCTCAACGCGGGGCCGGCGCCGCGATACGGCACGTGCACGAGATCGACGCCGGCCATCAGCTTGAACAGCTCGCCGACCAGATGGCCCATCGAGCCGTTGCCGGCCGACGCCATGGTGATCTTGCCCGGATTGGCCTTCGCATAGGCGATCAGCTCAGGGACGGTCTTCGGCGCGAGCGACGGATTGCCGAGCAGCACCTGCGGCTGGCGGATGATGCCGGCGACCGGCGCGATGTCGCGCAGGAAGACGAAGCCGAGATTGTCGTAGAGCGTCGCGTTGACGGCTGCCGAGGGACCGACGGTCGTGAGCGTGTAGCCGTCGGGCGCCGCGCGCACCACCGCCTCGGTCGCGATATTGGTCGCCGCGCCCGGCCGGTTCTCGACGACGAAGGGCTGGCCGAGCCGCTCCTGCAGCCATTGTCCGATCACGCGGGCGCCGATGTCGGTCGAGCCGCCCGCCGTGAACCCGACCACGATGCGCACCCGCCGGGACGGAAAAGTGTCCGCCCGCGCGATCCGCGCCAGCGCGGGCGCCGTCGCGGCGCCCCCGACGAGCTTGAGAAAATCTCGGCGTGCCGGTGTCATCGATCCTCCGCGGCGCCCATGCCCAGGCGCACACACCCCGCGGATCATACCACGGTTGCTGCTGCGCGCTTTTTGATTGTCCTGGCGTCCTCCCGTAGACTGAAAATATGCATGCAACCATTCACATTCCGCCGCATGAACTGGCGGCCCGGCTCGGGACCGCTGGCAATTTGCCGCGCCGCGACGTAGCCCGCATCGAGCGAAGCGGAATGCGGGACCGGCCCGACCTGGATTTCGCGGAGCCTGTCCTCGGGCTCGCCGAAGGCGAGACCCGGGGGCTCCATCCGGGCTGCCTGCCATCATGAACGACCTTTCCGCCCTTCGCCTGCTCGACGTGCATCATCACGTCGTCCTGTCCGAGTACGAGGCGGCGCTCGTGCGCTCCGGCGCCGCCGACCCGTCGCGGCCGTTGCGCCGGCGCGTCACGCCGCAGCAGGCGCTCGACGCCATGGCCGAGCTCGGCATCGCGGCGGCGGTGCTCAACCCGCTCTCGGCGGCCGGCGTGCATCACGGGAGCGACGCGCACGCCCGCTATCTCACGCAGACGACCAATGAGGCGCTGGCCCAATTCGCCTCCCATGCGCCCGACCGGCTCGGCTTCTTCGCGGCCTTGCCGCTGCCCGACCTCGACGGCGCGCTGCATGAGCTCGCGGTCGCGCTCGATGAGCTGCACGCCGACGGCGTGATCCTGCTCACCAGCCAGAACGGCTGGTATGTCGGCGATCCGGCGTTCGATGCGCTCTATGCCGAGCTGGACCGCCGCGGCGCCGTCGTGTTCGTGCATCCGGCGAGCCCGGCCTATGTGGCGACGCTGCGGCTCGACCTGTGGGCCGCTTACGTCGAATATCCGTTCGAGACCACGCGCGTCGCCGCGAACCTCATCTACCACGGCATCACGTCGCGCTATCCCGGCATCAAGTGGATTCTCGCGCATGGCGGCGGCGTGCTGCCTTACCTGTCGGTGCGGCTGCGGCTGATGGAGGAGTCCGACAAGAACGCGCCGCCGTTCAGCGAACGCGTCCCCGAGGGCGTCGCGCCGCACATCCGCGCGTTCTGGTTCGATGTCGCGCTCGTCGGCGGCGCCGCGCCGATGGCGGCGCTCACCGAGATCGCGGATCCGGCCCGCATCCTCTACGGCAGCGACTGGCCTTACCTGCAGCGCGAATTCGTGCGCGACCAGCTGGCCGATCTGATGCGCCTGCCGCAGTTCGCGGGTGACCGGCGCGCCGCGCTCGCGTGGCGGAACGCGGCCGGCTTGTTCCCGCGTTTGGCGGTGAACGTCCGCGCCGGCCAATCGTGAAAAGGACGCGAAGGTACGGCGGCGCCGGGAGTTCAATCCGCTCGCGCCCGCCGCCAGCGGTCGAGCGCGACGACGGACCAGACCGCCTCGACCAGGCCGAACGGCCACGCGCCTTGCAGAAAGCCGTAGGCCGACCCGAGCGCGCACGCGGCCGCGAACGCGAGGACGTACCAGGGGCTGCGATCCTCCAGCGCGTAGCAGACCAGCATGGCGGTGACGGCGAACAGGCCGAAGGCGGTGAGGGCGTCCATCTTGTCCGAAGTTTAATCCTGCTGCGTCATTGCCCGCGCAAGCGGGCAATCCAGTACTCACGGACGGCGAATGGGACGCGACGGTACCCGAACAAATCCGCCGCGGAGTGCTGGATCGCCCGCTTTCGCGGGCGATGACCGCGAGAAAGGTTGGTTGTTGATGCGAGAGGCGCGAGCATGATCACCGGTTTTCGAAAAGGGTCATGCGCCGATATCATGTCAACGCAGGAAGTGGATGATGGCGCGTTCGAAATGCCACCACATGATGGCAGCCGCAAACACCGCCGTGGCGAGGCCGAGCGTCAGCAGCGTCGAACGCGCGGGCCGGCGCCGGCTGCGCGCGCTCTCCACCGCGACCCAGGTCCAGCCGGCGAGCACCGCAACGAGCGCAAGGCCCATCGCCCACGGCGTCGCCCTGGCGAACCAGCCGATGACCCCGCCCGAGACCGCCAGCAACGCGGCCGGCAGCGCGAACGGCAGCACGCAGCAGACGCCGCAGGCGAGCGCGCCGGTCGCGGCGAGCGCCGCGGAGGCGCCGACGACGCGATCGGCCGGCGTGCATGCGGCGGCACAGCCGCAGGCGCCGTCGCGGCTGGAGCAGGCGCCGCCGTCGAGCGCGCAGGCGGCCGGTGCGGATTCGTCCAATGTCATGTTCTCCAAGTCCTTCCCGTGATCGTGCACCCGAGGGCTCGGGCCTGGATTCGGTGTAATCCCTCGAGTAGCTTGAGCTTCAAGACCCTTTGCGAGGAATGATGGCCTTCAAGATCGGCACTTTGGCGCGGCGCACCGGCACGACGGTGCCGACCATCCGCTATTACGAAGAGATCGGCCTCCTGCCGCGCGCCGACCGCCGTGCCGGCGGCCAGCGGACTTTTGGCGACGATACGACGGCGCGGCTGCGCTTCATCCGGCGCTGCCGCGACTTCGGATTTTCCATTCCGCAGGTGCGCACCCTTCTCGCCCTGATGCGGGACGCGACGCGCTCATGCGACGAGACGCGCGATCTCGCCGCCGGGCATCTCGCCGCCGTTCGCGCGAAGCGCGAAGATCTTCAGAGATTGGAGCAGGTCATCGCCGGACTGGTCGCGCGCTGCGAGACCGCGTGCTGCGGCGGCCCCGCCCCCGACTGCGTCGTCCTCGACGATCTCGCGCGCCGCGAGGCGCGCCAAGCGTAGCCTCTAGCCCGCCGTGCCGACCCGCGCCATGCAGGCCGCGCCGGTGCCGCGCATGCCGATGACTTTTGCGGCCCCGAGGCTCAGGTCGAGCGTCACGCCGCGCACGAACGGCCCGCGGTCGTTCACCGTGACGGTGACGGACTTGCCGTTGCGCGGATTGATCACCAGGAGCCGGGTGCCGAACGGCAGGGTGCGATGCGCCGCCGTGAGCCCGTGCGGATCGAACCGCTGCCCGCTCGCCGTGCGGCCGCCGCCCGCGTAGTAGGCGAGCACGATGCGCTCGCCCGTGCCGCAGCCGCCGATGTGGGATCGATGATCGGCGCCTTCGGCCTGTGTGCCGGCCGCGAGCCCCGTGACGCAGAACGCGAGCAATATCCGCTTCATGCGTGCCGAGCCCCCGCATGAGATGGTGGAAGGGAAGCGCAGAAGACAATGCACCGGGCGCATGAAGGTGCGCGCGGTGGAAAACTGGACTCGCAACGCCGGCGTCGCGAGTTTGTTCCGTGTCGTGTGGATTGACCGAGAGGACGCGCGGCCGGCGCCGCGCGCCGGCTACAGGCGCTCCCGCGTGCCGGGGCGCGGCTGCCCGGCGGCCGCAACCGCGGACGCGATATGCGTCAGCTTCTTCTTCAAGGCGTGGAAGAAGCATGACACGGCGCGTCGCCGGCAGCTGGCCGCCGCCGTGCGCTTGGCCGTCGTCGTGCTGCGCGATTCGGCGGGTGCGCTCGCGCTCGCATTTGCCGATGGCTCGGCTGCGGCCGTCGTCCAGCTCGTCTGTTGCGAGGGCGCGGTCGCGGTCCAGCTTGCGGGCTTATAGAGCGCCGTTGCGGCCCAGCTCGCCCGTTGCGTGGGCGCACCTGCGGTCCAGCTTGCCGGCGGCAGGGCCGCGGCTGTCGGGTCACTCGGCCGCGATGCGGGCGCGCTCGCCTGCGCGACGCACGGCTCGTAATGGCCGAAGCGGTCCAGGCATTTCAGCGTGCTGTCCGCCGCCATCGAGGGCATGTCGGCGCGAAAGAATTCCTCGGCGGCACCGATCCCGATCAGTGCCGCCAGCGCCGCGAACGCGCCCACCCGCAGGCTCTTGCTGTATGGCAGCGAATGTGTCGCGTGAGCGGCAGGCACAATGATAGGTGCAGCGGTATCCGACACGGGACTTTTCCGTCGCCGATCACCCATCGCAACCTCTTCCCAACCCCGCGTTACCCGCGCCCGCCACGAAATCACATGATACCAGTGTAGAGTCTCCGACTCCAAAATCCAACATGGCGAAATTGGGTCTGTGGATAACAGGGAAAGCGCCCGCCATGCGGCAGAAATCCGGCGGGTGACATTGGCGCCGATTGCAACGCCGCCGGACTGCGGAGTGGCACGCACGCCGGTAGAATGCTGCGTGCGACATGGCACGCGCCCCGCACGATCGGGACGGCGAATGCTTTGCGGCGCCGCGCGAGCGGCCGCTCAGTTGGCCTTGGTCGTGCCCGTGTTCGCGCTCGCGCTCATGTCGGGCTCGACGAACCAATTCATCGCCAGCACCCGCGCCACCTTGTCATGGTCGAGATGTGGCCAAAAAACGGTCTGCATGGCGAACTTGAGCTCATCGTATTCGAACTGGCAGCTGCGCGCGCGGCCCGGGGGAATCTTGTCCATCTCGCCGGAAAAGAGGCGATTGTCGTAGCCGTAGGCGATGCAGATCAGGTTGAAATAGCGTTCCTCCGGCGCGCCGTGGTCGCTCGAGAAGGCCGCGAGCGGCAGCGTGACTTGCGGCTTTTCTTTCAGGTCCTTGATGTAGGCATGATAGCCGTAGGCGGCGCCGTCGATCAGCCCGAGCGCCTGCTGGCCGCCGAACTGCAGCATGATGTAGGTCGCGAACTCGTCGGCCGCGTCCTCCTGCCGCCCGAATACCGGGACGTCGAAGATGTCGAACATGGCATGGCCGAGCTCGTGCGCGAGCGCGAAGAACAGCTGGCCGCAGACCACGTCCTTCATGGTGTTGGTGGTGCTCTCCACCTC